>OFRL01000036.1_pt1 | contig 68522 bp, 56 predicted proteins | sample 1543121 | NCBI WGS metagenome assembly OFRL01 (sample SAMN07774228, study PRJEB24372) | wastewater metagenome | isolation source: Lake Maggiore Cannobio | place: Italy: Cannobio | collected 2016-01
TTTGGTGTTTTTCATACTTGCCAATTGGGAGCTAGGCAGCTTGTGAAGCAGGGCAACGGCGGAAAAATTGTTATCATTAGCTCGATCCTGGCTGAGATTCCCCTTGCAACAAGTGCGGCCTACAATATGGCTAAGGCAGCGATAAGCCACCTTGGCCGCACGATGGCAGCGGAGTTAGCCTGCCACCGGATCAATGTGAATATTATTGCTCCTGGTTACATTGATACACCAGGGGAGCGGCAATTTGCGAGTGAAGAACAACTCCAGCAAGCGTCTCAGAATATCCCATGGGGACGGTTGGGTACGGCCCGTGACATTGGGCGGTCGGTCGCGTATCTGGCGAGTGGGGATGCAGACTATATTACTGGCGCTACCTTAGTTGTCGATGGCGGCTACCGGGTGGGAATGCGTCTGCCGAATGATTAATTTATTGATAATTTATATATATTCTTCCAGTGCAGTACCGCGCACATCTGCCTCAAATTCAATATCGAGAACTGGCGGGCGGGCGTAGTGCCAATGTACACCGAGCCATGCACTCGAGCCCATCACGTTCAATATCTCCTGCTCAAAAAATGAGGTAAGCGAGTGCACGCAATATAAATTAATGCCTGTTGCATCTGCCCATGATAGACCGAGACTAGGCAGCCGCGCGGCGTACATTTGCATAACCCAACGGGCTTTTAGTTGTAAACCAGTTGGAGAAGTATCGCCAAGGGCGATAATGCTATCGCGAGAAGTGCCAGTCAATTCTCCACTGCCAGAGCAGACAAATGATTTTTGTCCGCTGGCGCGTGAACCCGGCACCACATAAGAAAATGCATATACGCTAGCTTGCCCCGGTTTGGCAGCGGTTGTTTCTGGCGCAACATTTGTACGCGTCATCGTGGCTTTGACATTGTCGCCCGCACCAACCCTTAAATTGTGCGTGTCAAGCAGCGTGACATATTGGTGGTTGAAGGCAGCGAAGTCTTCAAACCCCAGCGCGTTTGGGATGCGTAACTCCATTCCACATAGAGCCTGAATTGGGCGGCCGAGTCGCTTTAGGTGTGTTGCGATTGTGTCGAAACCCAAATCCAGTGGCATGGGATTTACAAATGTCGAGTGTGCAACCTGGTAGCCGCTGTGCGGCAACACATCGCGACAATAGGTGCCGTGCGCCGGCACGAAGCTGAAATTGCCTTCGGGTCTGGAATATTGGTTGTTCATATGCTATGTTTTACCACCCTTCCAACCCCCGCAGAGTTTTGCGGGTACGTTCGTATTTCCATCTTTTCGGATTCACCTGGGTTACTCCGGGCGAATCAGCCACGATGAATGACTTCATTATGGGCTCATACGCAGCCTTCCAGGCTATCGCGGCCTTGACGGTTAAGATGTGCATATAAGCTGGGTCAATCCCAACCGAGGTCAGTTGATGTAGACTCATTGGGGCTGTACGGTTTGTCGTGAGAATTATGTAGTTTGGCGCAGTGTGCGCCGGCACTTCCAATAATGCGGTTAGTCCCATGTTACCCCAGCGTACACCGCCGTGGCGGGCCGCACGCTCCTCATACTTACCATCATGTAAACATTTTACAAATCCAGTTACTGCCACAGGCTGTCCGTGAAGATGGTCGGTCTTTCCGCCTACTAGAATAGATACCTTGCTTCCGATTCCCATGCTGGCACAATACAAAACTGCAGATGGATCGTAAATCATCACTACCCAGCCGTTCGCGGCTTGTTTCAGTAACTCGTCCAATACGAAGGTGCTGTCAGCAGTGCTACCGCCGCCTACATTATCCCCGATGTCCACAAGAACGATTGGGGTGTCCCTGGCTGCCTTGGCAGAGGCCACTGCATCTGGCACGTCTTGTATGGTGACGTCGAGTTCGTCCCGCAGTGCCCATAATTGGGATGCAAGATCGTCTGCAATCATAGCGGCTTGATTACTGTTGCTGTTGGTAACTACACAAACTGCGGCACCCATCGCTGGAACATCTGCGTATTGGTATCCCAAAGAAATGCTAGCCGCAAGCACACCTGGCTGCCCTTCGTAGGCGCGCATCCTGTTCCACAAATCGCGTAGTGGCAAGCAGCTTGTATCTTGATGAACGATATTAATCATCATTGGTACTTGCCTGAATGCTTGGGCGGGTTTTACTGTGCCGCGTATGAGGCCCGCAATAATTTTGGCAGCTAGCAATCCTCTTTCGCGTTGGTCAATGTGCGGATTGGTTTGGTAGATGAGTAGCGCATCGACTGAATCTGGAACCGCTTCACTTACATTGCAGTGGGGATCGTGGGTAACTACTATTGGCATGTTGGGAAAATTGCGCCGCACGAGAAGTGCGGTTTGTCCGTCTGCGTTGGGAAAGTCAGTGGATACAAAGGCGCCGTGAAGCGCGAGCAATATGCCATCAAACGGTAGCGCTGCTTGCAAGCTAGACAGGAGCTGCGCTAATATTTCGGCAAAAGCTTCTTCAGTGACGATTCCTGAAGGAGCTGCAATGGCACTGTAAATTGGCAATGGTTGGTAATCATAGTCGGTTGCACCATCCAAGAATCCAGTCACTTCGTTGTGGGCTCCGGAGAAATAATTTACAATTTCATCTCCACGCCGGACAGCGAATGCCGACAAATCGGTAGTGGATGGGCTAAATGTGTTTGATTCGTGAATTATTTGCGCAATCGCTAGTTTCATTTTGTTGTAGAAAGCTGAATTGTAAAGGCGATGGAGGTATTGTAGCTCTGCGGGAACTAAACCCATATTGCAGATATAACTAGTTTTGTGTTTATTAATGCTACTATGTGCTTTTTTAGTATTGGGGAATAGCTACCTAGACATACTACCATATTTAGGGTGTTATTGGCTTCCTACTTCTCAAGTTGCGCTGTATAGTTGTATCTGCGTTGTGTGCGTGTCATAATACACCTTGAATGTTGGTGGATTAGAAATGGTTGTCTGTGAATTCATACATTTGCGGTGTATCTGGGTGAGTATTGGCTTTTGCGTTGGTGATTGGTTTGTGGATGCTAGAAGTTTAGTGGGGTTTGTTTATGGGTATACATGTTTGGGTACGTGGTCTTAAATGCCCTTCGGGCTATTCGGGACAATTCTCCTTTCGTCTTGATTTGTGAATTGTTTTGGCACATATTGTTGCCCCATGGGGGCGGTCGGGGGCGATACTGGGCTATATTATGCTGCTGTAGTTTCGGTGTTACTTTGGATCGGAGTTGTAGGTATATTGACGTGTGACTTGCATTCCGATGATTTGGTGGCTGGGGAGGTTGTTACACATTAGTCTATGAGAGTTTTGGTAATTGCAATGGAGATATTATGAACACTCGCGATTATTTTTCGGAACTTGGCGTGAAGCCTTTGATCAATGCGGCGGGTACCTACACGAGCTTGACGGCTTCCCTTATGCTTCCAGAGGTAATGGAAGCTATGAATTATGCGTCCAAGAGTTTTTGTCGTCTCGGTGAATTACATGACGCCATTGGAAGTCGAATTGCCGAACTTTTGGGCGCGGAAGGTGCAATGGTCACTGCGGGGGCCGCATCGGCACTAACGCTCGGAACTGCTGCATGTCTTACTGGATCCAATCCTACCTTTATCCATCAGATTCCTGACCTGACTGGAATGAAGAGCGAGGTTTTGATACAAAAGAGTCACCGTTTTGGCTACGACCGTGCGCTGCGAAACTGTGGTGTAAAAATGGTGGAGTTTCATACCTCAGCAGAGGCTAGGGAATTGGTTAGCGCTAAGACGGCATTGATGCTGTTTTTCAATGCCGCTAATGAACGTGGTGGTATTCAGGAAGTGGAGTTTGCGGAGTTAGGACTTAGCCTTAATGTTCCAACTTTTATTGATTGTGCGGCAGATGTGCCTCCGGTCACTAATCTGTCGAAGCATCTTAAAATGGGTTTTTCTCTTGTCACTTTTTCTGGGGGCAAGGGTATTCGGGGACCGCAGAGTGCCGGGATTTTGCTTGGTCGCAAGGACCTTATTGAGGCTGCGCGCATGAATGCTTCGCCTAATGGAGATGCAATTGGCCGCGGAATGAAGGTGAACAAGGAAGAAATGCTGGGCATGCTGGTGGCGATTGAATGTTATCTTAGAAGAGATCATGGCTTGGAGTGGAAAGAATGGGAACGCCGGATTCAGGTTATCGGTGACACTCTTGGCGAATTCCCGGCGCTAAAGATTGCCTCGTACATCCCGGAGATTGCGAATCAGGTTCCACATTTAATGATCAACTGGGACCAAGAAGAATTTGGATTAAGTTATGATCAGGTCAAGGAGAAGCTGCGCGCTGGCACTCCATCCATTGAGGTAGTTCCTGGTGTCGGGGAATCCCTCAATATTGCGGTTTGGATGCTTCAGCCGGGCGAAGAGCTTGTTGTAGCGGACACTCTCTGTAAAATTCTTGCTTCGGCATAATCTCAGGTTGGGGCGCAGATCCTTGTTGCGTTGCTGGTTTCTGAAAAGGTGTGCTGAGGTTAGTCAATCAAATAATCTGGTTCCTTCAGTATAGTGTTGGACTGCATCCCGGTTCAATTCAATGCCAAGTCCTGGCTGGCTGGGAATTTGAAGCATTCCATCCGCATCTAGTTTCCATGGTACCGCGGCAATTTCATCGATGAAAGGTGACCCACTTAGGTACTCTACAAAATCTGCTTGTTGATATGCGGAAACTAACTGTAAATCGGCTGCCAGCCCGACGGCCGTGTTCCACCCATGTGGAATAAATCGCACCCCGTTTTCCTGGGCCATCCAAGCTATGCGACGCTCGTCAGAAATCCCGCCGACTTTTGTCACGTCAGGCTGGACTATGTCAAAAGCGCGTGATTCCAGCCATGGCTTAAATGTCTGCCATCGCGTCAGCACTTCGCCGCCGGCAATTGGAACACGTGACTTACTGCGCAATTCGATATAGTCATTTATTGCATCTGGTTGCAGGGGTTCTTCAAACCAAAATACGCCATATTCTGCCAGCATTTGTGATGTGCGCAACGCCCATTTGTAGCCGTTTGCCCAGAAGGCGTCACTGCCGCCCGCATCCACCATTAGAAGACATTCAGCGCCGATTGTTTCTCGGGCAACGCGGACGATTTCTTCATCCATGGCAGCGCTTATTCGGCCGAATGGCCCCCAGCCGATTTTAATTGCTCGAAACCCTTGGGACCGAATAGCCAGCAGGTGCTCGCTTAGCTGAGGTGGTCTATCCATGAGGATCGATGCATACGGCAGCACACGCTCCCGGTAGCGCCCACCCAACAAGCGGCCCACAGGCTGTCCGGTTGCCTTGCCTAGCAAATCCCAGAGTGCGATATCAATCCCGCTAATGGTATGCGTGATACTGCCGCCGCGACCAAGCCAAAAAGTGTTTTGATGTAGTTTTTCGGTTACCCGTTCTGGTTCAAGTGCCGTTTCGCCGATGTACAATGGTTCAAGAACTTGAAGGGCGGCATTTACTAGCGCTTCGCTAGAAAATATGCTGCCCCAGCCGACTAAACCTTCGTCGGTATGAACTGCAATCAAGGTATGAACGCAGTCTCCAGGGGTAAGTTCGTTGCTCCATCCGCCAGCAGGGGTTGCACCCCGTAGGCCAGCAGCCAGAATTTTTCGAATCTTCATGATATTTGGCGTTTGATTGCGCGGCTAGAGTTCATATTCAATGCTATACCCTCGCTACAGCCCCTAAAACTTTTGCTGATAAATTATTGCTTTTGGTTCAAACGTAAATTGGTGGTCAATCGGAAACATCGGGCGTGCGCATTTTTTATGGCCCAAGCCCGCCACATTTGCGCTTGTGGATCCCGGTGCGTCAACATCAATGTACCGCACGGCCCATTGCTTGAACATATGAGCCTCGCAGTGCGGAGACTTAACTATGACCACATTAAACTCTCGCGGATCTTGTCCATGGGCATAGAATAGTGATCGATCAAACAAGCTGACGGGACTACTGGTAGCAACCACCACAATCGAACCTATTTCAAATACTGCCGAGTTGCCGCCATTCCAGACCTCGCGTTGATGCTCACTTCGAAAGCGCCCGTCAGAAAGCATCCTGACTTTGGCGCTAACCGACAGTGGCTCAAATCTAGCCGGGTCCTTGGAGCCTCCGAGCGTTACAGCAATCGTTCCGCCAATTCCCGCACCGAATGCCACTTTTACCGCAGCTGCATCCACTATCGGAATGAGCGCCCGCCCCTGAAAATGTGACTCGGTGAGTGCGCGCAAGATGGAATTACTATCGCCGCTCGCTCCGGAGCTAGGTGCGTCAGCAGCATCTACCAGAATCACCGTCCCCACTGCGATGCTGTGCGCGATCTGGACGGCATCATTGATACTTGTCAAAGACACCTGCATTGACTTGTGATGTTCCCAGAACATTCTGGCCATGTGTAGGGCCTCGCGTTCGGCCAACCCGGCGTTGCCATCCGTCACCACCAGACTGTTGGATCCTAGCTCTGGTACATCAGTAAATGGATTTCCCCAAAACATTCCCGCTGAGAGCCCGCCCGGGCCGGTTTCAACTTTCTGTGCAGCTCGAATGATATGCTGGACAAGGCCTGTTTCAGTAATCATTTCGTCGCCGCGCGCCAGTACTGGCACCTTGACAACGGCAGTTACGGGGCGAATTTGATCCTCCAGAATCTTAAGAAGCAGTCGAGCGGCGCGCTTTCCGGTTTCGAAGAAATCGATGTGCGGGTACGTGTGATATGTCACTGTTGCGGTGCTATGTTGGAGCATCCTTGTTGTGAGAATTCCATGGAGGTCGAGCGACACAATGATGGGAACCTTTTCGCCGAGGATGATGCGTGCCTCTTGTAGTAAATAGCCCTCTGGATCATCCTCGTTTTGTGCTGACATCGCACCATGCATAGAAAAATAGACACCATCAACCGCCGGCGCGTTTTTCAGGGAGCTGAGAAACTCACGGGAAATCTGAGCCCAGCTGCTTGAACCTAGAGGGCCTCCCGACGTGATCGCGCGCGCACTGTAGGTGGGCCATAGCACAAAATTGGTTTGCGCCTCAAACACGGATAGCGCACCACCGATTTCATTTCGGACAGTACGGTGAAATTGGAGTAATTCTTCGCCGTGTGTAATTACAAAATCTGAATAGCTGCTAGGCGCTGGATTAAAGGTCGATACTTCTTGTTTGCATTCGGCGATGATGATGTTCAAAAAAATGCACCTGCCAATGGGTATATTTTAGCTTTAAAGTTTATCGGAATATCCGGAGGTGTACAGTGGGTGGGCATTGGCGTGGTGTAGCGCTTGGTTTGGGTCCGAGGCTACGTTGACCTATTGTAATTCTGTGGTGATTGTCAGACGCTGGCGTTTTGGGCGGCACGGGGCGCGTATTACTTGTGAAAAATGCTGAAATTATCGTGTATTGTGGAAACACTTTTGGCTAAGCACTAAGGTGGGGCGTGGGTAAATATTACGGTGCTGTGGAGAAAATGTCAGAAGGTCCGTGGAGGCTATCGCCAGATTGGCCTAAGTATGGAGCAGTCGGGTTTACTAATGCTGTCGGTTTGCTTTACATTTGCGTTTCCGTCATTTATAGCCGACGCGGCTGGTTATCAGGTACTATGTGGTGGACTGGGCCCGGATTAGCGATGCATAGTGGCCATTCGCTTGTTTCGTTAATGATTGATGATTACCAATTTCCACAATGCGTCCATCTTTCATCACCACAATTTGATCTGCTTTGCGAATTGTTGACAGGCGGTGCGCGATGACAAATGCAGTGCGGTCGCGCATCAGTGTCGAAAGCGCGTCCTGAATTAGCGCCTCAGTTTCGGAGTCAACGGCGGAGGTAGCTTCGTCAAGGACCAGAATTGGCGGGTCAGCCAGTATTGCGCGTGCAATAGAGATCAGTTGCCGCTGGCCGGAACTAAACTGTGAACCACGTTCTTGGGCAAAGGTGTCGTAGGCGTCTGGCATCTGGCTTATGAAGTCATGACAGTTTGCAAGTTGCGCCGCCCGAATTACCTGCTCAAGAGTAGCTTCCGGTCGGGCATAGCGGATGTTGTTGGCGATAGTGTCCGTAAAAATGAATGGTTCCTGCAACACAACGCCAATTTGCTGCCGCAGTGATGCTTGCGTCACCTGCCGCACATCATGCTGATCTACAGCAATCGTGCCGCTTGTGACGTCATAAAAGCGGCATAGAAGAGATACGATTGTGGTTTTTCCGCTGCCAGTCTGTCCAACGAGTGCGATAAGTTCTCCGGGTTCAACCGTAAGATTAATATTGTGTAGAACCAACTTATGTAGGCCATAACCAAAATTAACATCTTCGAATGTTATTCGTCCACTGATGCGGTCCAAGCCAATTGCGTTCGGTGCATCGGTTACAGTGGGCTGCGAATCCAGCAGGCTAAATACCTTGCTAGCAGAAGTGAGTGTTGCCTGCATTACTACGTTCATATTTGTGAGAGTTCCAATTGGCCCCCACAAATTGTTTATGTAAACTGTAAAAGCCAAGAGTGTGCCAACAGTGAGCGTGTCCCCACCTAGGCCAAGCTGGCGGGCCGCAGTGAACACCACAATAACCAACGCCGCGCCGCGCGTAATTTCAACAAGCGGCGAAAACCAAGCCTGTAAATTTATGACTTTCATCCATTCGGTGACCAATGTGTCATTCGCGCGATGGAATTGCTTTAGATTTACTTGTTCGCGTGCAAATTGTTGAATGATTCGCATCCCGGCAATGTTTTCCGCCAAGAATATGTTGAATTTTGTGCTGCTGGCACTTACTAGCTCCCATCCGTTGTGTAGGCGCGGCCGCATGTAAAGGCTGATCGCGGCAAGTATCGGAAGCATGAATAGTGCGATTAAAGTCAGTCCGGGATTTATTGCAAACATCAATGCCAGCACAACCAAGCCGGAAACAACATCGTGCACTACATTTGCGACTTGGTTGGTTAGGAAATCATTCAGAGCGCTCGCGTCGGAAAGAAACCGGGTCATGGTTTTGCCTACGGGTTCTTTTTCGTGGAAGTTCATTGACAAGCCAATCACATGTTTAAATAACTGGTGGCGTATATCTATCATGATGTCGGAACTTATCCGTGCGATTAGCAGGGAGCGAATTAATACACCAAAGTAATTGAGGCCGTGAAAGAGTGCCGCAAATGCTAGCAGTGGAAGAAAGCCATCGGGATTGCGGATAGCAATATGCTCGTCAATCAGCATGCGGTCTATAAACGGGTAGAAATTGGCAATAATTACACACACCACATAAACGCTGACAGTTGCCAACATGCGGAAGTAATATGGGCGAAGGTACTGAAAGAGGCGGCGGAGCGTGGCACCAGCTGGAGGAAGAATTGCACCGTCGACGAGCACAAGTGGAGGAGAAAGCTTTTGGAACACGGTGTAAGTAGAAGGGTGGTTAGGTTGATTGGTGGGCGCTGTTCGCGAAGTTGATGTGGGGTGATGCTGGTTACTACGGAATAGCTGTGAATTGTTGGAAGACTGAGTGTCAGCGGGTTTTAGGAAGGCTACAGGCTACAAAGACATTTGTTGCATGCTTAGAACATTTTGGTAGTAGCCGTTGTTGTTCGCAAGTTGTTGATGATCGCCTTGTTCGACTATGCGCCCTGCTCGCAGCACTATGATGTTGTCTGCTGTCTTGGCAGTTGACAATCGATGGGCTACCAGTATGGTTGTGCGCCCCTTCATGGATTGTTGGATTGCAGTTTGCAACAGCACTTCGGTTTCCGAGTCGACTGCGGACATCGAGTCATCAAGTATTAGGATTCTTGGATCCAAAAGCAGTGCTCGGGCAATTGCAATCCGTTGGCGTTGGCCACCCGATAGTCCCACCCCGCGTTCCCCGATCAGGGTTTGGTAACCCGCAGCCATCTGGATGATGAAGTCATGAGCCTGCGCAATGTTCGCTGCAAGTTCAATTTCTTCTTTGGTCACATCTGGCCGGCCGAATGCGATGTTTTCCGCCACTGTGGCGCTAAAAAGCAGGGTATCTTGGGATACGATGCCAATTTGCAGTCTTAATTGTGTGCGATCCAGTGCACGAACATCATGACCATCGACAAGTAGCTCGCCGGCCGATGGGTCATAGAACCTGCCTATCAGTTGGATTAGGGTTGTTTTTCCACTGCCTGTAGCGCCCACTACCGCCAAAGAGGATCCAGCCGGTATGTTCAAATTGATATTGGTGAGGGCGTTAGTTTGTGAGTTGGGATATGCAAAGTGTATTCCCCGATATTCGATTTTCCCGGTGCACGTCCAATGTGATTTGTTGGAATTGGATGTGCCACTGATCGGTGCAAACTGTATTGTGCTGGGTACGTTTAATATCGCGGGCTCATCGAGCAATTCAAAGATGCGCGTTGCAGCCGTTGCGGTCTGACTAAAACCATTCAGTTGCGAGCCTAGAGAGTTCATTGCTCCGAGCAACAGCAGACTTAAGCTTACAACCGCAACCAGAGTGCCCAGGCTTATGTCGCCTGCCATTACGCGGTATCCACCCGCAAGAAAAAGTCCGAGTTGCATGAACCGGGGCACGGACCCGATAACAAACCAACGTATATTCCATGTATCTTGGATCAATAGGTTGCCTTTCCGCAACACGAGGTGTTCCGTTTCGAATTTATTTTGGGTGTGCAATTCGTGCGCAAACGCTTTAACAACTTTTATGCCTGCCAAGCTGTCTTGCAGAACTGAGGACATTGATGCCATTTGTTCGTGTTGCAGCAACCAGGGGCGCGTAAGTTTGCGGTGAAGCTGATACATAGCGAAGCCTGAGGCGATGATCGGCAATATTGCGATGGCAAACAAGAGTGGATCCTGAAACAACAGTGCTATCGATGCAAAGGTAATAGTGAGAGTGTGGCTCATTGACTCCACCAAAATTTGGGAGAGAAATATACGGGTGCTCTCTACGTCACTGCTGATGCGACTCATCAGGCGGCCGGTTTGCTCTTTGTCATAAAAACTGTAGGGCAGAGCTAGTAGTTTTTTGTAGAGCGCGGTGCGCACATCTGTCATTACTAGCTGCCCAAGTTTGTTTTGTCGATACGAATAGAAGTACACCGTAATGGTACGAACAGTGGTAACCAATAAGAGTAGTCCGAGATAAGGTATGAGTAATTGCTGCTGTTGTAGCCCGATTATTTCGTCTACAATTCTTTTGATCACCAGCGGTGCCACGGTGAGCACTGCTGATAGCAAAATATTTAGAAACACTAAACTAGCAACAAAGGTTCGGTGTGGTATTAGAAATCGGAGGAGGCGCAGCATAAACTACTCGAATCTATGAATCGCTCAATAATCTGGCAATGACGGTGGTTATTTGCCATGTTACTGAGGGCGGAAGAGATTGCGGCGGAGGTATTCGGCTGCGGCGTCCCGCACGAAAGCTGCCGTTTCCGATGCTCCGTAGATAAGTTCTAATTTGTCAGCTGTTGTGCAGAGCTCTGCATGGGTCGAACGTCCCGGGCGCAGCAACTCATAGATTGCCAAAATTTCATTGTCAGGTACAACTGTTAGCTCTGCTGCGCGAAGAAAATTATGTGACAGCTGCACAAAGCCGGCGTCACGTGCTTTGGCCGCTTGGTATTTCAGCGTGGCTGCGGAAATTTCAGCGAAACTATCGGTCTGCATTTATTTTTCTAGTGACTATTGGAGTGGAGTTGGTTGGCCGAATGCACTTAGAAATCGGGTTCCCAATCGAAGAGAATTTCCTGCGGCGGACGTGCGGATACAGCTTCGGTTTCTTTGCGGTGTAGTAGGGCAGTTTTTACAATGAACTGGAGGCGGGCCCAGTTGTCGATCGTTACTGGAACGGGGGTGACTGCCTCAGATTTTGCATATTTGGCTGCATTACGGCCCATGGCCTCAAAAGTGTCCAGCGTGAGACTTGGCGAAAATGAAAATAATTCTAGATTGTGAAGACGGGGCAGGCCGAATTTGTGAATGACGGCAGTTCCGCGGCTCTGTATTCCTATCGCTATTCCGCTTCCGCTTAGTTGCGCGCCTGTGTAACCGATCGCAGCACAGTCACTCGTATGGTAAATCCGCACAAGCCGGCCAGTCATCCCCTCGCGAGCGACTCCGCTAAATATTGCCTGCAACACAGCTTCGTGGTCCAGGCCATTGATTGTCTTTGTTAGCGTTTTTCCAAATGCAGGTCCAACCGCCACTATTATTTCCAGATTAGTTCCAAGTTTTGCGTTTCCTAGCTCGTGCAGTTTGGTTGAAGGGGTTCCGATACATTCTGTAATTAAATTCTGAGCTGGCTTTTGATGCTGGAGGTTTTTGATGTTTTGCCAGCGATTGCCAGAAAGCCGGTAACCCGTACCCGGGCCAGAATAGTTGTTCGGATCTGTTAGTGCATTTACGAGATGGAAACTCACGGTCGGATTAGTGTTCTCTTTACCTTGGGCCGGCGGTCCTGTGGGATCGGACTGAAAAATGGCCGCGGGTTGTAAGTAGTCGCCGAGGGTTCGTTGTCGCATCATCTCCTGCAGATTGTAAGCAGTCTTTTCAAACCCCGTTTGAATTAGTGCACTGATAGCATCAGCCACTGTTAGAGTTCCGGCCAAGAACCGATCAGCAGCAAAAAGGTCGGCAACAAAGTCGCGATCGGGCATGTCATCGCTGCTGTGACCGGTTGTGGCCGCATCAACTTCGGCATTAGTAATTGCTGGAAAATCTAAAGCAGCATAGATTGCCTGCAGGGCAGCAGCAGCTCCGTGGCGGTAGTGCAGCGCTGCCGCCTCGGATATCGGAATTAGCCCCCCATCTATTTGCATATCGCGCTGCAGCACGTTGTAATCATCAAAGTCATCAGCATCAAAGTTGCCACCGCCAAACATGTTGTCGCGGCGTGGTACCGCACTGTACCCACTAAAAATATAATCTGTGCCGGGAATGAATTGAAGCATCAGTTTAGCGGTCTTGCGGATGGCACTATGGCTTGCCAGCGCGTCGTTGCCACTCGCAACTTCGAGGCCAAGCATGGCAGCGATCAGATTTTCGGCAAGTACAGCGCGCACCCCGCCGGGTAGTGATTCGGGCAGTGCAATGCAGGAAATTGAGCCATTTTGCACCCCCTGACTGCCAGCACCGCGGGTAACACACAGGCAGCGCGCCTCAAGGTAGAGCATGGAGCAGCCTTCACTGTTGCCCATTAATGCCTCGCTACCGGTGCCGCTGGTGAAGCGTACCTTTACCCCGCGCGAGGCGTAAGCTGATGCCAAAAATGCCTTGCTCCACGGTGTATCGTCGCCGTCAATAAAAGTTTGTTCGGTGCCATAGACGGAAAGTGTCTCGGCATAGCTAACGAGTCCTTTCATTGCAAGTCTTAAGCCCATGCTCTCTTCAATTGCACATTGCGTCAGTACGCCGCCGCGCGCGGACTGCGTGCCGACAAGAATTGCAAGTGCGTTGAGTGGGGCCATCCGTGCCACTCCCACGGTTGTCTCAACTTCGGAGAAGCCGCGCAGGGCTGCTTCGGCAGCGTCCGCAGCCAATAGTGCCGGATTTTCCCTGCGATTGGTGACGTGTGCTTGATTGGCGGGTATGCGGCGGATCCGCATCTTGGCCATGCCCATCATCATCTCCAAAACATTCATAGTGCCAACAACTTCAACAAGTTTGGCGGGCGTACACCCGTTGGCTAAGGTGCGCACAGTGGCGGCCGGCACATTTATATCGGCCAGCATGTGCGCAATCTGAATGGCTGGTGTAGCCATGGCGTGCGCGGCCGCAGTCAAATCTATAAAATGATCCGCAATAAAAGTGTCCAGCATATCAAAATTTGCACGCAGTCGGCCATCCATTTCAACCACAGTGGGATTGGACTGCAAATCTAAGGCGATTGTCAATGAAGGCTTTGGGTCGCTCGGACTGTTTGCAACTATCAAACCAGCGTCAGGCCACTCCTCGATAAAAGTTTCCTTGTTGATTTCACGCTGGCGTAGTGCTTGAAAGCGCTTCGAGTCATTCATATGGGAACGTAGAATCGAGACTCGCGATTTGGAATTCGTGCATGGTGAGGCGTGTCAGGTGTAGTACCTGTGATATTAGGCGGCTCAAAATAAGCCTTACAACACAGTGCTACCGATGGTCAGGCTGCGTTGTGAGGCAAACAAAAATCTCGGCGTGCACTGTGGTTCTCAAAATCAATAAATGCCGGGCATCAGAGAGAACTGGGTCCAGGGGTAATGGTCTATGGTGTCCACAGGGTTCCATCTGGCCAGCGACTCTGCGTCCACTCAATTGGCGCGATGTCGATTGGGAACCGCTGCGCTAGTTTTTCGTCAATATCTACTCCCCAGCCGGGTTTTGCATTCGGCCAGAGGAAGCCACCGCGCAGCTCCGGGGTACCGGGAAAAACCTCGAGCAGGTGCTCTCCAAAATATATGACCTCCTGTATGCCAAAATTGTGGCACGCCAAGTCCAGATGCAGATTGGCAGCATGACCAATTGGAGAAACATCGCCCGGACCGTGCCAAGCAGTTCGCACGCCGAATGATTCACACAAGGCTGCCAACTTGCGCGCAGGCGTGAGGCCCCCAATTTGAGAAATATGGACCCGGACAAAGTCGATTAGCTGTTCGGCAATTAACTGGCGCCACTCCACCGGGTTGTTGTGCAGCTCACCCATCGCAATCGGGGTGGCCGATTGCTCGCGCAGGCGGCGGAACCACTCAAGCTGGTCCGGTGCGAGCGGATCCTCGAGGAAAAACAAGCGGTACTGCTCAAGAGATTTAGCCATGCGAATTGCGTCGATGGGTGCAAGGCGTTCGTGGATGTCGTGAAGCAAAAATAGGTCAAAGCCAATTTTGCTGCGCACATAGTCAAACAGGGGTGGGATGGAGCGCGCATACCAGTCCGGGTCGTAGTAGGCACCGGGAAATGAGGACGTGGTGTTATCCAGTGCCTGCATGCGATGGGTGGCTTGCGGCGCTTTCTTGCTTGGGCGCGCATTACGCTTGTTGATATCTTTGACCCGGCCGCCATACCCTCCCATTTGCAATCGAACTGCTAACGCCCCTTCAGCCTGATACTTAAGCACATTGTCCAACACTTCTTTTGGGTCGCGTCCATCTGCATGGCGGTATACCATGGCTGCATCCCGGCATTTGCCACCGAGTAAATCGTAGACTGGCATATTTGCGACTTTGCCCTTAATGTCCCAGAGCGCCATGTCTACCCCGCTGATCGCATTATTTAGTACTGGACCGTTGCGCCAGTATGAGTTGACATACATCAAATGCCATAGATCTTCAATGTTCGCAGGATTGCGGCCAATTAGCAGCGGAGCCAGATACTCGTCGACTGCCCCAGCAACGAGTGTTGGGCGCTGGGTAAAGGTGGCGCATCCTACTCCGTAGAGTCCGGGCTGGTCGGTTTCAACTTTTACAACTACCAGCGCTATGCCATCTGGGGCGGTGAGAATGGATTTTATTTTGGAGATTTTCAAGGTGTAGGTTCCAAGCTGATTTGGATTCCAGAACTATTGTGCCAGCACTTAGGACCAGAGCCGGTCCCAGCTGATATCAGTGTCCCACTGCGGCGTTGGCTCAAAGAAGCCGCGGTCTTCAGGTATCAGGTGTGCCTTTACCGCCTCTTCGTTTAGGGTGAAGCCAAGCCCGGGTGCGGTAGGCACAGCTATGAAGCCATTTTGAATGATGGGCTTCGGGATCCCGTCAATGAAGTCGTCCCAGAAGGGTACGTCAGCAAAGTGATGCTCGAGGGCGATAAAATTTTCTGTTGCAGCAGCGCAGTGCACGCTCGCCAGCGTGCTAATGGGTGTGCCTGCCATATGCAGAGCCATAGAAATGCCGTATTCTTGGGCAAGATCTCCAATTCGTTTGGTTTCAAGAATTCCCCCGCTCGTGGCTAAGTCCGGGTGAATTATGTTTACTGCGCGCGCCTGCAGAAGCGGCAGAAATCCCTCTTTGAGATATATATCCTCTCCTGTGCACACAGGTGTCTTCAGTAACCGTTCCATTTGCACCCATTGTTCTGTGTATTGCCACGGAACCATGTCTTCTAGCCACGCCAGATTGAATGGTTCTAGTGCTTCTCCTAGGCGCAGGCAATCATCGACGCCAATGTGGCCGAAATGGTCAGCTGCGATTGGTACTTCATTACCTACAACTGCGCGGACTTGGCCGACGTACTCGCACAAAAGCTGCAGGCCCTTTGGGGTTAGGCGCACATGCGTAAAGGGATGTTGGATTTTACTGATGTCTACCTGACGAGCGTTAGGAGTGCCAGAGTCACTTGCTAAGAATCCGTCCGGGTAGCTAAGCGCATCTTTTACACCAACAAGCATTTGAATTCCAACGTCGATTTTGTGCATCGTGAAACCAAGCTGAATTCGCTCCAACAATTTGTGGCCCATGGCTTGCCCATCCGGTTGGCTAGGAGTGTCACAGTACATGCGAATGCCATCTCTAAACTTCCCGCCTGCGAGGGCATATGCTGGCACGTCGTAGGCTTTCCCGGCTAAATCCAGCAGGGCCATTTCCACCCCGCATACTCCGCCGCCTTGGCGCGCGTGGTGGCCAAATTGCTTGATCTTGCGGAATACCCGGTCGATGTTGCATGGGTTTTCACCCACGAGTTGGCGTTTGAGCATTAGGGCGTAGATTTTGCTGGCGCCATCGCGCACTTCGCCATAGCCACAAATACCTTGGTTAGTGTCGATACGGATAATCGGGAAACGCCAACCCTGCCAGCCGACCGTTGCCGTGCGAACATCTGTGATGCGCAGTGCACTGGGCCGAGAATTTTGGCGAATATTGTCTTCGGGCTTGCTGGTCATGTTTGGCTAAATCCTCAAAATTGCGAATGGGCAGTAAGGACTTTAAAAAGCGCTGTGATCTAAAGCTCTAATGGAGGTGAGCACAGATTTGTTGCATGGTCAAAATATTCCTCTGAAAAAGCTTTGCGCACAGGATGTGTCATCAAGCTTCATAATGTTGCCAGCCAAGTATTCGCTTGGCTTTGGAGCAGTCAAAAAAAGAATTTCGGCCGCCAAGATCACCCTGAATTGGAACATTTGGGTAGTGCTGCTTTGCAAGGCTTAGGGAAGGTTCATCGCGACTCGTATCGGGCGCAACAATGAAAAACGCTTCGTGCCCCGTGAATTCTGCTGTAATTCCCAGCAGGCAAGCCCGAGCCGTGGCATCTGACCGTACATAACCCCACAGGCCGTGCGAGAAATCGGGACGGTTCTCACTACCCCGGTTAGCGTGTTCAGCGACCTCTCGATTTGGAACAACCCAGTGGAAACGCAGACTTGATACGACCATTTTCTCGTAGCGGCGCACAAACGAATCTGCTTGCTGCTCACAAAGCCATTTAGACAAGCTGTAAGGGTCTTCGTTATAAGTTGGATGGCTTTCATCGAGGGGAAAGCGGTCGAAGCGCGGGATGCGACTATAGGCAAGGCCGGTGGCATTTACGCTGGATGCTTGACACACGCGTTGTATGCCAACCTCTGCAGCCGCCCGAAGTGCATTGTAACTTCCAACCACATTATTATTATGGACGATGTGGTCTGGATGGTTTCCGGGCGATGGAATTGCACCAAGGTGCACCATCGAGTCGCAGCCTTTCACTGCTTCCAAAAGGGCATCGTAATTGCTCAGCTCCAGTTGAAGGAAACTGAGGCTGGGATCTAAAGAGCCCACTTTTGGTTGCACCCGGTCTATGTTCACTACACTGTGGCCTTGTGCCAAGGCAAGGGTGGTGACGGCTCGGCCGACACCGCCGCTTCCGCCAGTTATGGCAATCTTCATAAGCCGTACACCCCCTGCCTCAACCCCCGAATGTAGCCAATTGCATACAACCTACCGAAAGAGGAATAACCGGCATTCTCGTTGCTGTCACCTTCCACCGTTGGCACATGATCTGGGCGCAGCACCCCGGCAAAACTTATATCACGGTAAGCCCGCATGCACGCCAGCATGTCTGTCTGGCCAGCATCGTGCCAGGTCTCCTCAAATTTCTCTGGGGTGCCCCGCACGTCTCGGAAGTGGACAAAGAATAATTTTTCTTGTTTGCCAAAATTCCGGATTACTCCTGGTAAGTCATTTGACATCAGGGAAAAGTTTCCTTGGCAGAGGGTAATTCCGTTCATCGGGCTGGGACAGGTATCTATAAGTCTCTGAAAGTTTTCAACGCTGCGCATAATCCGCGCAACACCCCGAATAGGTGAAAGCGGGGGATCATCAGGATGCATTGCCAATTGCACTTTCCACTTTTCGGCAACTGGTACAACCCGCTCAAGAAAATATTGCAGGGAGGCCCAGAGCGCATCCTCACTAATTGGGCCGTTTTCAGTGGCCGGCGCATCCTGCATAAGGGAATTGTCAAAGCTTGTGACTACCGAACCGCCGCGTGAGAGGGTGGTGGTGTTGGTGCGCATCCAATTAAAGTCCGTCATCCACTCATAGCACCACACGGGCACCCCAAGTCTGCCCATGTTTTCCAGCAAGGTGCAGACCGTAGCAATTTCCTCGTCACGCCCCGGCAATCCGCGTTTGGCGTTATTGAGTGGTGGCCGTGCCTCAATCACAGAAAGTTTAAAACCAGCGCTTTCGTAGCGTTGTTGCATCCTAAGTAGTGGCATGTAGTCCCACGGAGCATCAACACCATTAAACGGTTCGTTGAAGGGCAGACCGCCAACTACAAAGTCCACGCCTGCTTGTTTGGCAAGTTTCCAAAGCGGCGATGGCGTTGATGGTAAAAATTCCGCAATGTCAATCATGAAAAAGCATCCTTTAATGATGAAGGTTGAGCATTCCGCAGAGGCTGTGGTTGCTCCAACAAAACTATCTTGAAGTGTAAACTAACTTGGCGGCACTGGCAAATTAGGCATTATTGTTCCAATTCCGCGAGGCAGGAGTTAAAGCGCAGGACTATTTGGGAATGCAAAATCCGCGGTCTCATTTGAATGCAGGTAGTGCTTGTGGTCCATGAGCCACAAATAAAAATCAGCCGGGGATCTGCCCGAGACAATTGGCGTGATGCCACCCTTGTTAATTGCATCGATGGTCGGGTGGTACACATTATCAAGCCAGTGAATTACAGCTTCGGCCTCTGAAATTTCACGCATGTAATCTAGGCCCATGAAGTAACGGTGTACGGCGATGTGCTCCAAGAGTCGGTCGTAGCCTCCTAGAATCGTGATATCGATTTCGAGCTTGGGCCGCAACTGATCCAGATTTGTTCTCTCCATAAATTGCACCTTGGCGCCAAGTATCTCGAGGTGTTCTGCACGCAGACTGGCGGTTACCGGTATTCGGACATGGCACTCGCGCACTTCGGCCTCAATGTATTCTGCACCGCGGGCACGTGCAACCGAAATTCGGTGATGGCCGTCTACGGCAAAGTGCGCCTGCCCCACCATGTATAGCGAGACGGGCGGCAAACTTACGTCGTCGTACCAAGCCCGGTTAATGCGTGCCCAGCGTGCAAGTGAGATACTCTGCCGCGGCAGAAATGCGCTGTCAAAGTCCTCGTAGCGCTGCACACTGCCAATTATGTCGCTGAGACGAACGAGCCGGAGACCACGGTAAATAGGTCCGCCTATTCGCAAGAGCTGGCTCACTTGATGAAATTCCAGCAATCTGTTAGGGGTACCTGACAGTATTGCCACAAAGTCTCTAAAAATTGTATGCGTCCTGGCGAGTACAAAGTCGGCACTTGCCTGCATTGCAGTTTTGTTTCGCATCACTTTTGGCGTTGAAGCATTTTAATTTTCAATGGTTTCGTTTCAAGCGATCTTGAGTCGAGTGCGGGGACAACTCGTTGTTTAATACTCGATGACCATCCCATTTGCCAGTGCGGTGCCTGAAAATCAAGGCTTGTGAGTGGGCTGGATGGCAATGCCGACGGTGCGGCGGCTAATGTGTTGTTTCGCGGCGCTCCCACCCACTGCGGAAAAGCGGCAAAAAATTTCCGGGGTCATAAGGGTATTTTGCCATTTCCGCATAGTTTAAATCGGTGCCCCAGCCAACCCGATTTTCGTCTAGTTCTATGAAGCCGTTTTTTACTGAAATGGGATTGGTCAATATCGTGTTGCTCCAGTCAGCGTTGAAGTCATCGAAAATTTCGTGCAGCAGGAAATTAGGCGTAGCGGTATTTAGGTGCGCACAAACAACTGAGCAGAGCGGCCCTTGGGCGCTATGCGGGGCGGTGACTCCATTGGCTGCGTTTACCATTCCGCAGACCTGCTTGGAAGCGGAGAGTCCGAGGTACTGGGGCTCAAGCTGGATAATGTGCACCGCATCGTAGGCAAGCAATTCACTAAACTGCTGGATGCAGTAGTAGTCCTCGCCGCAGGCGACTGGCACGGGACTGCGTTTGGCCAGCGCGGCCATTTGCGAGATGCGCTGCGGTGGAACGGGAGTCTCAAACCAAGTGGGTTGGTACTTCGCCATGGCGTTGGCAAACTGCAGTGCTGTATGCGGGCTAAAACGATTGTGGCCCTCAATCAGGATGTCCACATTGGGTCCGACCGCATCTCGCACTGCCGCTATAATCTCGAGCGCCAAGCCATAATCGGCGCGGTCTACCACGCGCCAGGCTGATCCAAACGGGTCGAATTTCAAAGCAGAGTAGCCGCGCGCAACCACCGCTTGCGCTTTGGAGTAAAAACTTTGTGGTTCGCGCGGGCCGCGGTACCAACCATTTGCATAGGCCCGCAATTTATCCTGACAGCGTCCGCCTAGTAATTTGTATACTGGTTGTTGCGTGGCTTTGCCCATGATGTCCCAGCAGGCGAACTCTATTCCGGAAAGCGCGGCTCCTTGGATCTGTCCGCCATCGGAGTACACATCCCGAAATAGGCGTAGGGTGTGATTTTCCACATTGAAAGGATCTTCGCCAATCACAAATCGCTTTAGTTCCTGTACGGCGGTTTCAACCGTTTTTGCAAAGCCGTTGAGCGTGCACTCACCGATCCCGTGCAAGCCACTGTCTGTGTCAACCCGGGTGAAGACCCAGTTCTTCCATGAATTGCCAACAATATAGGTGGTGACATCTGTAATTTTCATTTGAGAACCCCCTGCATTAGACCATTTCTAAATGATAACCTCGCTGCGTTCATTGGCTCCAATCCTGTGAAACTTGGTCAAATGGCTTGCACCAGCTGTTGCCATACAAAATGTGTCGATCAGGGTGAGGCAGTTGGTTGTGATGCCCAATAGTTTGTGCCCGCATTTATTTTGATTGGGCCAGATTGTGCCTACCAGCCTGTGAAGAACCACAATCCGCCACATGCAATCGGCAGTGCAAAGCAAACCCCGCCTAATGCTGCAAAAATATTTTGCTCCATATGGCCACCTTCTGCAGGGAGGCGGCTGCCAAGCAAACCCCCAACCAATGCGGCTGGGCTGGCAATAATGAGAATTAATGCAAGAATTTCATTTAGGGAGGGTCCAGCGCCGTAATAATGGTCAATTCGCGATATTGCCGGGAAAGCCACAGGCCATAAGTAAGCCATGGAAGTAATGGCGGCAATCCCAGCCAGCCATCCCGCAAATGAGAATAGAAGGGGCTGAAGAAGTTTCAACGACCGGCCAGTGGCGCGGCTGCAGAAATCTATTCAGACCGGAAGAAGGTCCGAAAGGTTTTCTGGTCCGACTGCAGGGTGCTGGTCAAATAAATAGCACGCAGCTGCCTGATGTTCGCTGATGCGGAACAATGGCGGGGGACTGCCGCATTTTTGCATCGCCAGTGGGCAGCGGGCTTGAAACAGGCAGCCGTTTGTCTTATCCATCTGACTTAGTTCCGCAGCAACTATTTCTGTCGATCCCCAGGTGCGGTCTAAATCCGGCCACGGAATAGAATCAATTAGCAAGCGGGTATACGGATGCTGCGGCGCTTTGATCACGGTATCTATCTGCCCCGCCTCCATGACAGCACCGCGGTAGAGGACAATGATTGATCTTGCAATATGGAATGCGGTGGTCAGGTCATGTGTAATGTAGATGATCGAAACGCCGTAGAGTTTTTGTAGATTTAGCAAGGTTTCCAGAATAGTTGCGCGTAGAGAGGCGTCAACCATTGATACTGGTTCATCTGCCACTAGTACCCGTGGCCTGAGCACCAGCGCCCGGGCAACATTGATGCGCTGCCGTTGCCCACCAGAGAGCTGATGCGGGAAGCGTCCTAATACATCTTCCGGCCGCAGACCAACGGCATTGAGTGCTTCATCCATCCGGTCGCGTGCATCTCGCTTGGACTTTGCAAGCCGGAATTTGGCGATGGGAACGGAGAGCAGATGATCAACGGTGTAAAAGGGATTAAAGACGGCGTACGGATCTTGAAATACAGCCTGCACTTCGCGCCGAAAAGTCACCTTATCAAGACCCCGCAGCTGGCTTATGTCGACACCTTGGTAGAGGATCTGGCCAGTAGTGGGTGCTATTATCCCAAGCAGCAGCATTGCCAAAGTTGTTTTGCCACTTCCGCTTTCGCCGGCAACCGTCAGCACTGTTGGCTCACTCCCGCTCAGAGTTAGCGATACCCCAGCCAGCGCAGTGGTGGATGTTTGAGTCAGCAATCCACGCGAGTAGACTTTAGACACATTTTTAAGAGTGATCAAATCTGCCATGTCAATTTTCCGGCGGGAAAAGGTGGCAGGCAACCCACCTTCCGTTCGCCATCTCCGCAAAGTTTGGGCGCACGGTGCGGCAAATATCCAGCACCTGTGGACACCGGGGGTTGAAGGCGCAGCCATCAGGAAGCCCGAGTAGTGAAGGCGCTAAACCGGCTATGCCGTTGAACACGCCTTTTTGGGTCAGATTAGGGAGGCATTGAATAAGCGCCCGTGCATACGGGTGTTTTGGATCAATGAACATGTCGCGGACGGCGCTCAATTCCATCAATCGTCCGGCATACATCACTGCTACCTTGTCGACAAACTGCGCCATCAGGCCCATATCGTGTCCGATTAATATGACTGCTGCACCAATTTGTTTCTGCACCCGGTTCAGAGTCTCCATCACTTGGCGTTGCGTGACCACGTCAAGTGCACTCGTGGGCTCGTCGCAGATTATCACCTTGGGCTCAAGCAGGATGCTGATGGCAATACAGACGCGCTGTTTCATGCCGCCACTTAGCTCGTGTGCATACATGCGCAATACGCTAGCGTCCAGATCAACAGACTGGAGCGCAGCCCGGCAGCGCTCTTCGATCTGTGGTTTTGAATAGGTGGTTTTATGCGCCTTGATGGCGTCAACCATTTGCGCCCCGATGCGCATTACCGGGTTTAGTGAGTTCATCGCACCCTGCGGAATATAAGCAATTTTGCTCAGGCGCGATGCTTGCATCGCGCTGTCGGAAAGCCCAAGCAGGTTTACTCCCGCCACGACCACTTGACCGCCTTCTATCCGGCCGGGCGGTTTGATCATGCGCATCATCGCCAAAGCCATTGTGCTCTTGCCGGACCCAGACTCTCCTACCAGCCCAAGTTTTTCGCCCGAATGCAGCGCAATGCTGACGCCGTCCAATGCCCTAGCCCGACCAGAGTCGGTATAGTAGGACACAGAAAGGTCATTTACCTCGAGGATTGGTTCCATAACTTATTTTGCAGGCAAGGCTGAGTGGGTCAATTGGCATTGAAGGCCATGACCCGCCCTGCGGATGCAATTACTCCGTACGGCGCACACGCGGATTTGCAAGCTCGTCCAGCCCCATATTAACGAGCGAGAGGGATCCAAGGATTAGTATCATGGCAGTGGCCGGCGCAATCGGCCACCACCACCAATTATTAAAGAAGGCACTTTGCCCTTGCGCAGCCCAGATGATATTGCCCATTAGCGGCTCACGCAGCGGTCCCAGCCCGAGCACCGCCAGATAGAAAGAGCCAAACACGGCGCCGAAAACCGAGTTGACAAAAGCGGCGGCCAGAAAAGGCAAGAGGTTTGGCATGATTTCACCAAAAATAATTCCTAGATCGCCAACGCCGGAAAGTTTGGCCACTGCTACAAATTGGCGCTCTTTCATGGACAGCACCTGCGAGCGAATCACAAGCGTTGGCCCCATCCATGCCAGGAGCACAACAATTATGGCCATCGTGTATATAGTGACATCGCGCTTGTCAATGGAGCCGGCAATAATCACCTGGATTAAAAAAGGAGGGATGGGCGTTAGAATCTGGCAAGCCCCCTTAATAAACGCGTCTACCACTCCGCCATAATACGCAGATATAAATCCCAGCACCACTCCGACTGCTGTGCCCAGACCACCCGCAATCATGCCGATTAGTGCGGTCTGCCATAAGCCGATAACCATTGCAGACAATATGTCCCGGCCAAAGAAGTCCGTGCCAAAAGGATATTGAAAGCTTGGCGGCTGCTTGGACTTTACTGCCAGGGGGTAGGCCGCTCGCGGGTCGATGGTTAGCAATCCAATGGCAGTGAACATTACCAGCGCCAGAAGTATCAACAATCCTATGCTCAGGCCCTTGTTGCGCCGCAAGTATTGGCCGGTTAACTTGGCCCGGCTTGGTGGTCTGAATTTAGTTTGCGAAATTGCGGCAGCAGTCATGAGTATTTCATGTGCTAGTCTTTGATGCGCGGGTCGAACAACGGGTAAAGCAGTTCTATGATGACCATTAAGGTAGCCACGGCGACAGTAACAAACATTACAATCCCGTAGATGACCATGAAATCATTAGAAGATATTGCACTGCCCAAGACCCGGCCAAGCCCCGGCAGGCTAAATTGAGATTCGATTACGACGGCCGAGGTGATCACGGTGCCCAGGGATAATGCCAGGCCTGTTATCTGCGGCAGAATGGTGTTGCGCAAATAATAATCCTTGAATATGGCGTATGCGCCAAGGCCCTTAAATTCGGCGAAGGTTACATAGTCTTCGCCTTGAATTGTGATGCCCATGCCACGCATCGACAAAACCCAGCCCCCCACCGATCCCAATATGAGCGCCAACCCGGGCAGAATCTGGTGGTGCGCCACGTCAAGCAGAAATTTCCATGACGACCAGTTCGGAATCACGCCGGTTGAATAGGCGCCGCCAAGCGGCGCAAGTTTTAGCCTGAACCCAAAAAAGAATAGGAGTAAGATCCCCAAAAGCACCGGCGGCACACCCTGAAAGAGTACGAACGGCGTGGCAAAGGCGCGCAGCCAGTTGGGTGCGCGCGGCCACGCAGCCACCGCCCCCAGCAGGTTGCCAATTACAAAAGATAACACGGTGGTCACGATTAGCAGTGTGATTGTCCATGGCAGAGATTCCATAATCAACTCTGCAACCGTTTTAGGAAACTTATTCAGTGATATGCCCAGGTCCAGGCGCATGATCCCAGCGAGATAGTTTACATATTGGGTTGATAAAGGCTTGTCCAACCCAAACTTGGTATTAAACGAGGCGATGATAACTTCCATATCCCCCGGCGAAAAGCCGCCGGTGCGGGACAACTCGGCGAAGCGCTCCCTGATCGGATTTTTCTTTGACAGGCGCGGAACAAAAAATACGATTGTAGACGCGGCCCAGATCACTAGCACCAGAAAAAGCAAGCGCTTAACAATTGTTATTGGTCGCATTTTTGAATGCTTCGACTTAATCCAAAAGGTAAACCGAGGTGGGAGCTACACAGCGGAGTGATGTGCGAACCGGGATGTGCCGTGGCAGGACGCCAGAATATCTTGCCACGGCATTACTACCCAAAGAATTTTCTGGGTGCAGATGCACGACATATTTTTGGTATGCCATGCATCTGCACGATGATGATGATGTTTACTGGGCTGCTTTCAGACCGGTAACCACCAGCATTCCGGTGTGCGCCCAAAACGCGCCATTCGTACCACCGGCTGGATTGGCCGTGGTCGGCCAATTGGTCCAGTAGGTCTGGTTGTACGGAATGCGGTGGAGCCACTGGATTACTGGAATGTCTATCTGGTTCTTCCAGTAGATTTCCATCGCTTTGACCATGCCCGCCTTGAAAGCCGGGTCGTCACTGCCCAGCGGTGCAGCCGCATCAAGAACTTTGTCAAATTCCGGGTCGGTGTACCGTGAGAAGCGGTTTCCTCCAGCAGTGGTGCCAATTGCGGCACTGTATTTGCTATGGAACAGCTCAAAAGCTGCATAGGGGTCTTTGAGGCTGGCGCCATGTCCAAACATGTAGAGGCCAGCTTTACCGTCAGCCATGTTTTGGTATGCATCGGTCCCGAAGTTTACGTCGGCATCGAAACCGCCTGCCAGCAACATCTCCACCAATACAGGCACGATGTCTGCATGGATGCCTTCAAAGCCATTGATAACGGCGGAAACTGTTTCGCCGCCTTTCTCCCACATGCCCGCGCTGTTCTTGGCAAACCCGGCAGCTGTCATAAGCTTGCTGCTGGCTGCCAGGTCAAACTTGCGCGGCTCGTATTTCTTTTCCAGCGCTTTCACTTCGGGTGAATCTGCAAAGGCCTGCAGACCCGGGTAAAGCGGAAATGGATAAATGGTCGCCACTTTGGCGCCCTCGTAGATGACCTCGTCAATTTTGTCGCGATCGATTGCCAAGCTAAGCGCCCGGCGAACGTTGACATCATTGTACGGAGCAATCTGCGTGTTCATCCAAAGTGAGTTGGGCCACCAGTCCAGGTAGCCGTACGGTGGTTCGCTGCCTGTGTGAGTTGTCACTTTGGCGTTGGCCGCCAGAATGCTGGCAGCAACCGATGCGCGCACATCCAAGATGGCATCGAACTCATTGTTTGCCAGGCGCTGCACAACCACATCCATGCCTTGGCCGACCTGGCCGCCGATGTTGGTCATGACCACGCGCTGCGCTTCCGGGGCTGGGCTGCGGCCGGCTTTGACCGCCCACCAGTCGGCTCGTAAGTCAAAGATTTTTTGGTTTGCGTCCCAGGCCACCACGGAATAGGGGCCGGAGTGCGGCATATCGTTGCCGCCGGCAAACGCGTTTACGTCAGCTTCTTTGCTCAATATGTGAGCCGGTACAATCGGAATTCCAGTGTCAAACTTCAGCATCAACACTTCAAAAGCGAAGCGGGGTGCCGCTGTCTTAAAGTCAACCACCACCGTCTTGTCATCTTTGGCTGTGGCTGATTTCATAAACTGATCCACGGCTGCATGGTACGGAAGTTTGTCATTCTTCAGCTGGCCTTCCAGCGTGAAGATTACGTCGGTGGCTGAGACGGGCGTGCCATCACTCCAAGCGGCGTCTTTATTGAGGTTGATTGTGAGCTGGGTGAAATCCTTGTTGTAATCCATGCTGTCAGCCAGCCATGGAATTTGCTCGTCCGAAAAGATTCCAAAGTACATCAACGGTTCCCACAAAAGCGCGTTGCCTTCCTGGTGGGTATAGCCCGGCACTGCCCAAGGATTGGTGACGCCAATCGGGGACGAAATGCTCCAGCCCAGGTTTACCGTGCGGTTGCGGGCCACATCCACAATTGCTCCAGCCGCCGGAGCGGCTTCGGGCACCGCGGTCGGCTTGGGTGTGTTGGAAGGAACAATTACCACCGCAACGGTGGGTTTTGGTCCGTCTGTGGGGACGACTACTGCAGCAGCGGGCGTTGCTGCTGGCGCGCATGCGGCCACCAATAGCGACACGGTGGCAAGAATATTCAGAAGTCTAAGTTTCGTCATTTTTCTCTCCTTCAAATTTTTATGTTCACGTAACGGTGCAAAACTCAGCGTTTGCGCTTGTTCAAATTGTTTGCTCTCCACTCGATAATAAATTTCGATCAAACGGAAGTCTAGTATATCCCGGTGTTTGGCGCAAGTGTCAGTTTCGGGTACTAAGCCCGCTACTCATTGGCGGAACTAAGCCGGTCAATAATTATCAACTATGCCAGTCCCCAATTTTTGCTTGGAGAATATGCGGAACCGGGGATCGCCACGCTCAACTTATATAACCAACGATTTGGCCTCAAGCGTTGATGAAGACATTCCGTGTTTTCCTGGTTCAATTGTCGGGTTACGCTGCCTTCAAAGTTAGAGCCAGTCGGGTCAGGAAATTGTGATTTCCCACAGCACGCCGCCAGCCCCAAATTCCAAAATATAGAGGCGGTTATCAATTAGAACAGCGTCGATTGGATGATCGAAACCGCGCGCAATTTGGTTGGATACAACTTTGTAGTTGTCACCATTGCGCACCAAGATTAAGTGAAGCAGATCCTGGCCTTTATCGGTGAGCGTGCCGCCGGCCGCACCCCAGCTAAGGATAAAAGCGCTCAGAACCTGTCCATCGCCTTGAAAGTCCGCTGGCATTTGCGCGCTCGTTGAAAATACCAATCCAAGTGGCGACTTGTGGGGCGTAAATGTGAACAGCAGTTTCCCTTCCGCAGCAGAATCTCCAGCGCTACCATTCTCGCTGCGGTATTGCGCTGCGTCTGGACCGCCATTACCAATTGGATCTGCAAAGGGCGAAAGAGCCGGAGGGAACTTGGCGTCAACATGATAGGTGCCGCTTTGGACAGCCACAAAGTCCTGGTTTAACCGCTTGTCCTGCATGCTTTGGTAATTTGGAAACTGCTGCGGGTTGTCCTCTATTCCAAAGCGCCACGGAAAGCCATAGTGCAAGCCTGCCCGGAGCCAGTTAAGCTCGTCAGGGTAATCGGCATCGGGGCCGTTGTCACCGCCAAACAGCTCGCCGTTAGGGGCAAATTCCAAATCGTAGCTATTCCGCGTGCCGCGCGCAAAAATCACATTCTGCGCCTCAAGCGCACCTTCATCGCTTGCCAACTCAGCAATTGAACCATTTGTCGGCAGGCGAAAAATCTTAGAGGTCAATGGCAGCTCGCGCATTTCAGGAAAAGAATAGTTGTTATTTTGAACCTCGCCATGGTCCGTGCGCGACCCACTGTTCAGGTAAACCCATTGGTTGTCTGCGCTTACCGCAATACCATTAAATAAATGATCAAAATTTGTGCCGCTCAACTCGTATGGTGCAGTCGTGGCGAAAGTGGACCATGCAAGCTGGCCGCCGGCATCCCGCACTCCTTTTCGCACAAGAGCCCGTGTCTGTTTTCTGCCGAATGGTTGGTTGCTTACTATGTAAAGCGATCCGTCAGGGCCATAAGCCATCCCGGACGGGGTGCCACCCTCGGCGATTTCGGCAAGTGGCGCCTCAATCTCTGTGCTGCCGGTTGCCAGATCAACATGGAACACGCCCACCGCCGGATTGAGGAAATATATTTTGTCATTTTGCAGATTGTGGACAAGCCGGATGTTTCCTGCACCAACGTCAGCAACTTTGCGCAACTGCATTCCAGAGCGGAGTAGCACGGGCCCTTCCGGGACCGGTTGTGATTCAACGGCAGTGCGTGTATCGCCGTTCCCGGTGGATTTTGCAGCCACTGCTGGCGTCTGCGAAGCGTGCGGAATAGGGGTTTGGGGCGCCCCGGCGGTATCGGCTGCTTCCAGAGCTTGCGCCTGAAATGCAGTTGGGATCGCAGCATCCGTAGCGGCTACTATCGCCGTGGCCGGACCTGCGCCAATCGCAACAGCCACTGGTTTTGAGGACGGAGTGCAGTTTGTTGCGCACAATGCAGCCGCTGCAATTACAAGCAAACGGGGGCACTTCGCCAGAGAAAAACCTCTCATCGCCGAGTTGTAACACGCATCAAAGAAGCAATGGCGCAACACATTGATTCTGAGGCAAGCGTATTTGTTTAATTACTTTACTGAAAGGATACAAAAGTATGAGATGTTTGGTCAACCCGATTTGTGTGTTTTGCGCCAGGTTTCATACTCACCTTGCGCGTCTGGGCGGAGCGGATAATATTTACGCAGGTCGCCGCCTTCAGCCAGTTTCAGGCGCGCGAACTCCTCCCACTCCGAATGCTCGCTTGCTCGCTTTAGCAACTCCGGGGCGAGCTTTATCGGCACCACGACCACGCCGTCGTCATCTGCAACGATTATGTCACCTGGCATTACCAGCACGCCGCCGCACGCAATGGGCACATTGACTGCAAAGGGCACAATGTTTGTCTGCGTGTGAAAGTTGGGGGTTACTCCGCAAAGCCAAAGGGGCAGGCCCAGATGCTGCACGTGCGTGTAGTCGCGGATGCAGCCATCTATTACCACCCCTGCTCCGCCGCGCCCTTTAAAGAAGGTCAGCATCATTTCGCCGAAGACTCCACTCGTCAGGTCGCCGCGCGCATCCACCACGACCACATCACCCGCCTGAGTGTGGTACAGCACATGGCGGTGGAGCTGCAACTCGGGATCTGCATACTCGTCGACATCATATTGATCTTCGCGCTTTGGCATGAACTGCAAAGTAAGCGCCGGGCCAACCACTGAGTTGCCCGCGGTCCATGGATTTGGCCCCAGCATGACGGGGTTCCGCAAGCCAAGCCGGTGTAGTTCGCCGCTGGCGGTTGCGCTGCCAATGTGTCGCAGGCCTTCGATGAGATATTTTTCGGGCCGGTTGATATCAGCTGTTGTGATTGCCATTTTGTTTGAACTCCTGAATTATTCCGGCAGTTTTATTCGCGCCGGCCAGCGTTTAAATTCGCGCACAAAAGCCACCACTTCACGTGTCGCAACCTGAAGTATAGCTTCGCCCTTTTCTACTGTTGCGGTTTCGGGGTGGCCAAGTGCACCGGACTTTGTAATCTGGTCGAAGGAGCGGGGCACAAATACCCGGCTTGGGCCGCTGGCATCCGGCGTTTGGAACTCAGAGTCAAATTCAAAGTTTGTACCGTGTGCCAGATCCATGTGCACGAGTTCAGGCCGCATGCGCAATACCGCACTTGTTTCAAGCTCGCAGGCATGCGTCACAAATTTTTGTTCCAGCGCCTCAATCTGGGATATCTGGACGCGGGCGATGCCGCCGAACCAGCTGCTGAACGCCAGCCATAAATCAGGATTGTCCCCGGAATGTTTTAGCTGCAGTTGTTGCAACGCCAGCGTGCCCGGTCCCTCATTGCCACCGTGTGCATTGAGCAGAAATATACGCGTGAAACCCGCGTGCATCACGCACTCGATCATCTCCTTCAGCACCGCGATATACAAAGTGCTGCTCAGGCTGACGGTGGCAAAAGGAAGGTGATGGTGGGAGGAACCAATCCACAGCATCGGCAGAAACAGGGCCTCAGCGGCAAGTTCCGCCTCCGCCCGCCGGGCAATTTCTCCGCCAATCATTGTGTCCGTCAGCAGCGGCAGGTGCTGACCATGTTGTTCCAGCGAGGCAATTGGCATTACCACGACCTTGGCGGTATGTTGCCGCAATTCGACCCAGGTTAGATCTCCAAAATGCATGGGGTTTATTTGTATTCCGCAGTTGCGCGCCGATAGTGCTTTAGTGCATCGCCGTCAAGTTCCACTCCAAGGCCTGGCCCTTCAGGCAGCGGCAAGCTGCCATCATTGTAGGGCCAGTCCCAGGTAACCAGCGTGTGCTCGCGTATAGTCGCGCTCTGCAAGTCAGAAGGCATTGTACAGGCCCGTGTTGCCGCTGCGGCTTGCAGAACGGCAGCTTGACCCACGCCCAACTCCAAGGATGAGCCATGCCAGCAACAGTATCCCGCCACCTCGACCGCGTGCGCAAGGGCGCTGAACTCGGCAACATATCCACTGCAGTTGAAGTTGTCCGCGTACTTGTGGTGCAAGCCGTGCTTCAGCACTGCCATAGTGCGGGTATGCAACACCAGCGGAATAGTGGTGACCTGACGCACGCGCTGCCACATTTCCGGCTGTTCCCACGGGAACGGATCTTCAATTCGCAGGTTGTTTGCCAGCGGCTCTAGTTCAGCAAGCATATGCAGCGCATCATGGGGACTAAGCCATTGCCACATTGGATCAATAGTGATGCCAAAGCTATCGCCACCGGCCTGCTTGATGGCGCGAACTTGTTCGATGGTTGGATCGCCCAGCTTGGATTTCATCTTTATCCCGTGGAACCCGCGCTCGCGCGCCTGCTCAACAATTCGCCTCAGATCATCTGGAGTTTGCCGGCCACACCACGCATCCACAGGCACGCGCTGCCGCACCGGTCCACCCAGCAAGTCTGCCATGGAACAATTTACACTTTTCCCCACCCAATCATATAAGGCCATCTCAAATGCATAGGTGACAGGCGACGGTGAGTTATATAGTGCAGGTGGATGAGCGGTAAGTAGTCCCCACTGATAGCCGGTGCGGAACTGTTGCGGCAGAACCCCCAAATCAAGGCCGCGTAGTTCCAAGCCGACCAAGCTCGTCAACTCAGCGTGTATGTCTTTGATGCCCGCGCCACGACCGACTTCCCCGAGCGCCAGAATGCCATCACTCATGCAGAATTCAAGCAGCACAATTGGCTGCTCGTCCCATGCGTCGGCAAAGCGCCCCAATGCCGGGCTGTCGACGACACCGATGCGGCCGCCAACCACAACTTCGTGCGCGCGGATGGCTTCGATGTGTGTCATCGTAGGGCGTTGCTTGCGCAGCTCATAACTCTGCCAGCACAGCACGCACTGTATCTACGGCGTGGTCAATTTCACTTTCATCGTGGGCGCCTGAGATATACCAGAGACCCCGGCTGAGGATGCGAATGCCGCGTTCCTGAAGGGCGAAAACAAATCTACTCAAGCGCAATTTATCAAAATTCAACATATCGCGATAATCACGCGCAGGCCCACCGGGACCGAAGGCCACTTGCAGCATTGGCCCCGGACCCTGCACGAGCATATCTTGGCCCATATCGCGGGCTGCTGCCCGCAGGCCGGCAGCCAGGCGCAGGCCCAAACGGTGCAGTTTGGCGTGCACGTTTCCGATTTCCATTTCTGTTACAGTGGCTAATGCGGCCGCAATACTCGGGCTGCCAGCATTTGTTGTGCCAGCGTGAATTACGGTGCCCGCTGCAATTGGCTGCATCCACTTGCGCTGCCCGGCAATTACACTAAGCGGATAGCCATTAGCAAGGGCCTTGGCAAATATAGCCAGATCTGGTGTGACCCCGTAGTAGGCTTGCGCCCCCCCAAGATGCACGCGAAAACCGGTAATGACTTCGTCGAAGATTAGCGCAATCCCCAGATTGTCGCAAATAGAGCGCAAGCCCTGTAGAAATTCAGGCTGCGGCTCAATACAGCCACTATTGCACATGATTGGCTCCGTGATTATCGCTGCCAGATCACGGGCGTTGTCCTTGGCGGTGCGCTCAACCAGTTCCAAGTCATTCCATGGCAATAAAATGCATTCATCCCGCCCGAAAGTAGGCAGCCCCTGCGTCCAAGGCGTTGCATTGGGGTGTTCGCGGGTGCCCATCGCCGTGGTTGAAACTCCCCCGACCCCATATGCCATATTGTCAAACCAGCCGTGATAGTGCCCCTCAAACCGCAAGAATTTGTTCTTTCCGGTGACTGCCCGGGCGGTGCGGATGGCTGCGTGATCAGCCTCTGAGCCTGTTACGCTGAAGCGCATAAGCTCTGCGCACGGAATTAGCCGCTGGAGTTTCTCGGCAAGCTCAATCTCGTCCGTGTGCAGCGCGCCCCCCAACTGGATCTTTGCCGCCGCAGCGTTTACTGCAGCTTGCACCGCGGGATGGCTGTGGCCAAGGGTGACGGGTCCCTGACTAAGGGCAAAATCCAGATATTCATTTCCATCCACATCCACTATCCGGCTGCCGATTGCATGCGAGAAGAATAATGGATGGGGCTGACTGAATTTGCGAAACTCGCTCGAAACTCCGCCCGCCAGCACGTTTTGTGCGCGCGCAAAGAGGCGTCCGGACTTCGCGTAGCTTGACATTTTGAGTTTAGTTATCTAGCCAAAACCAAGGACAGTGCAGCATAGTACCACAAGCGCTAAGTGGGGGAGCAGTGAATTGTCCATTCCCGTTCGCCACCGCTCTTTCTGCAGTTCATTCGCATGCGCACCAAAACCATGCAGAGCGTCTGAATGCACTTCGGCTTGAAGAATATTAAAGATATATTGCCAAAATAAATTTCCCGGTGATGTTGGCGCTTTGGTTTGACATGGATGCAAGAAGCATTTACACTTTCGCCGCGATGCGCGCGCAGAACTTTGACCTGCTTCTAAAGCGGGGGCATGTAATCGACCCGAAAAATAATTTGGATGGCCATTATGACGTGGCAATCTCGAATGGCCGGGTGGCCGCGGTTTCAAGGGATATAGACCCTGCACTTGCTGACCATGTGATTGAAGCAGGCGGGTATTTTGTAACGCCGGGCTTGTTGGACATTCATGTGCATGTGTATCACACTCGGGCGCCCCAAGGGGAGCCAGAGGGATTGAGTGTTGTGGCGGATGCGCACAGCTTCCGGAGTGGTGTGACCACGATGGTGGACACCGGTACTTCCGGCCAGCGCCACTTTCTGCACTTTAAATCAACATGTATTGACCGTCAAAAAACCCGCATTTTGGCATTTGTAAATATTTGCGACCAGGGAATGCTTGGTGATTTTGAGCAAGATCCGCTGACGTTTGATCCTGAATTGGCGGCAGCAACTGTACTCGCTTACCCAGAACTATGTGTGGGGATTAAAACCGCGCATTATTGGACCCGGGACTCCTGGGACGCAGTGCATACCCCTTGGGCATCAGTCGACGCAGGTGTTGCGGCAGCTGCGCTGTGCAACCGGCCGTTGATGGTTGATTTCTGGCCGCGGCCGCCCTTGCGCACTTATCAAGAATTGATACTTTCAAAACTACGCGCCGGCGACATTCATACGCATGTTTTTGCGCAGCAGTTTCCGGTTCTCGGTGCGGATGGCAAGCCCAGTGCGTTCTTGTTTGAGGCCCGGAAGCGTGGCGTGGTGTTTGACCTTGGCCATGGGGCCGGCAGCTTTTGGTATCGCAATGCAGCACCTGCCATGGCTGGTGGTTTCAGCCCCGATTCCATCAGCACTGATTTGCACACCGGAAATGTGCACGGGACGGTAGTGGATATGATTACCACGATGAGCAAGATGCTGAATCTGGGTATGCCGCTTCAAGAAGTGATTTACCGCAGTACTGTGACTCCGGCTGTGGAGATTGGGCATCCTGAGCTGGGCAATTTAAGCATCGGGGCGTGTGCAGATGTGGCTGTAATTAGACAACTTGAAGGCGAATTTAGCTTCCATGATTGTGGCCGGGCGCGGGCGCACGGCCGCCTCAAACTGGAAAATGCCATGACCATCCGCGGCGGCGAAATTGTGTACGACATCGGCGGACTTAGTATGCCGGACTGGCAACAGGCTCCCGCTGCGTATTTTGAGACACCGGAGTTGCAGGCTTAGTGCCTCAAGTACTGCGCCAACTTCACCGCAGAAGCTAAGTGTACAAATGCCTACTAGTGCTTTGCAGCGTCATAAATTATTAATATGACCAGCAACCAAGAGCTGGGTATTATTCAGAGTATTCTTGGCAACACCACACTTGGCAAGCATGGTGGTTGCGCTTGGAAAAGCGCTGTGACCGGGGTAGCAATGCTATCGTGTACTCAATTTATTGGCGTCGATCGCCGTATGGAGCGGGCGACCATCTTGCCGGGCTTGTATAAAACCAGACTAGGCATCATACAAATTGCGGCGCTGAAGTTGTCGCGCCGCCTTGCTGGATTGCTAAAGGTTAAATTTTCATGTTTCCTTGATGCGTCCGGACCTATCGCACAAGCCGCGTGGAATGGATTTTGCATGCGGCAGAATGGCCAGTATTTTGGTGCAGCGGTGCCTACCTCACAAAATGTAGCCGCCTTCAACACCCTTGGAGACTCTCTCTAAATGGATCAACCATACGAAGAATTGCGTGGCCGGGTTGTGATTGTGACGGGTGCAGCGCAGGGAATTGGCGCTGCAACCGCGCGCAAGCTGGGTGCGGTGGGCATGAAAGTGATAGTAAATGATATTGAGGCACGGCTTGGCTTTGAAGTGGCAGAGAGTATTGTTGCCGGGAACGGCGCCGCCCACTTTATAGCGGCCGACATGGAGCGACACTCTGAGATCGAGCGTCTCGTCCATGAGACTGGTGAGCTACACGGTCGTGTGGACTGTGTGGTGCACTGTGCTTACTGGTCTGTAGCGAAAGATGTTGTGGCACTTTCTGAAGTGGAATGGGACAAGGGCATGGCGATTATGTTGAAGGCTGCGTACTTGCTTGGCAAACACACGTTTCCACATATGGTCGCTGTGGGCGGCGGCGGCATGGTTAACATTTCAAGTGTGCATGGCTTTGGTGCGGTTCCGCACTACCCGGTTTACGGCGCAGCGAAGGCGGGTCTACTTAATCTCACCCGCCAAATGGCGGTTGACGGCGGCCCGCACCGCATCCGTGTGAACGCAATCTGCCCAGGCTATATACAAACCCGGCCGCTGCCTGGGAACGCGCCGAACCCGGAAGACATGCGGATATATCCGCTGCGCCGGCCGGGCCAGCCGGAAGAAATAGCCAATGCAGTGCTTTTCTTATTGTCCGCGCAGGCAAGCTTTATCACGGGCCATGCGTTGGTGGTTGATGGAGGATTAACTGCGATGCTACAGGATGGCAGCACTGCGGGATGGAGTGATGGCAAGAGCGCTTTTGGAGCACAGTATTGAACACAGGTTCATCAGAGCGACCCCTTAATTGGTGACCAAGCCTTTTGTAGTTTGCAATATTCAATCGAGGCGGTGCCTAAAGAATTAGATGTTCGATTTAGCGCCAACGGTCGCCAAGCGGGGATTGGCGGATGGGCTACAATAGGGTGAGGTGTTTAGCGGAGACGACGACGCAGCAATCGGTGCAACAAATGCGCCGGCAGCTGTGGCATTGGCTGGATTTGATGACCAGCGCGGTGTGGCGGACTTGGCGCCGGCGCTCACAACAGTGCATTCACCCACCAATCAGGTGGGGCAGGTGGCGGCACAGCAGTTATTGCGCTGCATTGCCGGTGAAAAAGTAGAGCGCGTGACTAGGCTGGCGACCACGGTCGTAATCCGCCAGTCATGTGGTTGTATGTAGTGCGGCGGATTAACCGCAAGCGCCATCAGGTTCATTAGGGAGGGCACCGACAATTTGCAACTAAACTATAATTCTCAGTAACTGGTAGATCGGTTGGTTCTCGATGAAACTATTTACAGGAGCAGATGATATGACAAAGAAGATTTCAAGACGTGATTTCGTGAAGGCTACCGCGGTAGGAAGTGGGGCTGTGCTTTTAGCTGCTTGTGCACCGGCAGCAGCACCGCCCACTGCTGTGCCAACAGCAGTACCGGCTGCACCGGCCATGAGCCTGCCATTCCCCATGGATGCTGCGGCCATGAATCCGCTCGGGATTGGAACGGAGCCGATTGATGGCGTGTTCTTCTCGGGTGGCTTTGGCCATGACTACATTACCTACGCCGGCAAATTAGTTGAAGGCGTGCACCCGGGCGTCAAAGTCTCAGTCAAGCCAATTCAAAAAGTGTCAGAAGAGCTGCGGCCGCGCCTGGTCGAGGGCAACCCTCCAGACGTGATCGATAACTCTGGCGCCGGCTCATTCCCGACAACTGATTTGGTTAACGATGGCCAGCTGGCAGATTTGGCAGCGCTCATGGAAGCGCCTTCCTTCGACACCCCGGGTGTCAAATTTAAAGATACCCTTTTCCCCGGCTCGCAAAGCAGCCTGGTTTACGACGGCAAACAAATGGGTGTCAACATTGCCTACACTGTAAGTGCGATGTGGTACAGCAAGCCTTGGTTGGAAAAGTCCGGTTATACGATTCCGGCCACCTGGTCTGAGTTTCTTGGCGTGCTTGACAAGATCAAGAAAGAGGGCAAGATGGCGCCATGGACATATCAGGGCAAGTACCCGTATTACATGTGGGGTATTGTTCTCAATCAGCTTATGTACAAGGCCGCTGGCAGCAGCGCACTGATTGCAATCGACAATCTTGAGCCGAATGCTTGGAAGAACCCGGACATTCTGCGCGCCACTCAGGATTTGTATGCTCTGTGGGACAAGGGATACATTATGGAAGGCACAGCCGGCCTGACCCATACTGAGAGCCAGGCGGAGTGGCTCAATGGCAAAGCGGCTTTTATCCCGTGCGGTACTTGGCTTGAAAACGAGATGAAAGACCAAACCCCCGCGGATTTCAAGATGACAGCGGCAGGCATCCCTGGTTATGCTGATGGTAAGGGAGACAATAGTGCTGTGGCTGCCGGTGGCGGTGAGCCCTTTGTTGTGTTTGCCAAAGGAAAAAATGTTAAGGGTGGCATGGAGTTTCTGCGGGCCCAGCTTTCGCGTTCGTCTGCGAAGTGGTTTGCTGAAAATGTCAGTTCCATCATGCCGGTGAGCGGAGTGACTGATCTGAAAGCGACAGAAGGTGTCAAATCGGCTATCGCGGTTGTTGAGAAGGCCGGCAAGAACATCATCGAGTTCAAGATCGTCGACTGGTATTCCGAATTCTCCAAGGAGATAGAGCAGCGCACTGGCGAGCTGCTAACCGGTGTTGTGAAGCCCGAGGGGTTTGTAGATCTGATGCAAAAGAAGGCTGACGAGATAGCCGCCAACGCGGACATCAAGAAGTTTAAGCGGACCAGCTAGATTCCCGTCAAAAGTTTTCTAGCCAATGACTAGGTTCATCGGGGACTGGCGGCGTATCTTTAACCGCTTGTCCCCGATGAATTCGTTTACAGGGCCACGCTTCGGCAACCGGTAATTTCAATTGAAAAGCCGTAAAAATCTGTTCGTTTTTTCTTACATGGTTATCCCTGTCACCCTGTATTTTGTATTTGTTGTGGTGCCATACCTGGGTGCGATGGCAATTTCTCTTACGCGCTGGACTGGAACCAGCACGCTGGACAATATAGAATTCCGGGGCCTACAGAGTTTCCAGCGCATTTTAAGCGACGAGAAATTTTGGAATGCTCTTGGCCACAATCTGCTAGTTCTGATTGTGATGCCGATCTGCACCCTCGCCCTAGCTCTGCTATTTGCAGCGCTGTTTACGCAGGGCCTGAAAGGCGGAAAATTTTTTCGAATTGTGTTCTTCTTTCCGCAAGTAATGTCCGTTGCAATTGTCGCAATCGTCTGGGGGTTTGTGTTTCATCCAACGATGGGAATCCTGAACGGGGTGCTTAAACTGGTTGCCCCGGTTTTTGGAATGGCAAGTTCTAATTTTCCGTGGCTCGGAAATATCAACACAGTGCTGCCGTCCGTGATTTCGGTGGCAATCTGGCAGGCGGTGGGCTTTTACATGGTTCTGTTCATTGCCGGAATGCAGGGCATTCCCGAAGAATTGTATGAGGTGTCACGGATTGATGGCGCGAGTGCGCCGGTGCAATTCTGGAGCATCACAATTCCACTTCTGTGGGAAACGATTCGGACAGCGGTGGTATTCCTGACAATTGCTGCCATGGATATGTTCACCTATGTCACCATTCTCACCAATGGCAGCGGCGGACCAAGCCGGGCGGCTGATGTGCTCTCAACTTATATGTATCAGCAGGCGTTTGGAGGCGGCAATAATTCAAACCCTTTTGGATATGGCACAGCCATCGGAGTTGTTCTGCTGCTGATCATCCTGACGCTTTCTGCCCTGGGCCTGCGCGTAACGAGGCGAGAGGTGAACGAGTATTAGGCTTCATCACAAAAGTTCGAAGTAAGCTGATAAACCCATGACTGAAACCACCTCACCGACTTCCAATTCCGGAGATTACACCATCCGGGCTCACAATGCCATGTCTTGGCAGGCGGCTCCAAAGATTTTGGCCTATGTTTTGCTGGCTGCTTGGGCGGTAATAGTGATTTACCCGATGGCTTGGTCCCTAGTTGCTGCATTCAAAACGGACGCTGAGATTTTTAGGACGCCATGGTCTATTCCAGCCAGCCTGCAGTATGAGAACTTTAGCCGGGCATGGACGAAGGCTCAGATCGGTGCATATATTGGCAACACTTTTCTCGTTATTATTCCCGCGATATTTTTCACCCTTTTGCTGTCATCTATGGCGGCCTATGTGCTTGCCAGGTTTGAGTTTGCGGGCAAGCGCCTCCTCTCCACCATGTTCCTTGTTGGAATGATGTTTCCGGTGTTTCTGGCTTTGGTGCCGTTGTATCTTGTAATGCGCTACATCAAGGAATTTACCGGCTTCCCAATGTTGAACACCTTCCACGGCTTGATTATCGTGTACATTGCTTACTCGCTGTCGTGGACAATCTTTTTTATGACAGGCTTCTTCAAGACGCTGCCAAAGGAAATTGCGGAAGCCGCGATGATAGACGGCGCGAGCCATTCACAGGTATTTTTTAAGGTGATGCTGCCGCTGTCAAAGCCCGGCCTGGTTTCCGCCGGAATTTTTAATTTTCTTGGCCAGTGGAACCAATTTATTTTGCCCACAGTTTTGATGAGCAATGCCAATGTGGAGGCTGGCCAGACGCGTTATGTAGTCTCTCAGGGTTTGTATTACTTTCAAAATCAACAGATGTATCAGAGTGACTTCAGCGGTCTTTTTGCTGCCGTTGCAATTATTACGATGCCAACATTGCTGGTGTATTTGATATTTCAGGATCGCATTGAGAAGGGATTGACGGTTGGTGCGCTCAAAGGTTAATTGTTTGGAGCGATGTTTGTGGCAAGTGCCAGCCGTGGTTTAATGGTTTTGCAGGTGTATTGCTGAACAATGAGTGCTGGTTGAAGCTGCTTGCGCTGATGCTTAAGTTGGATGGCGGGCTCAGAGAACAATTTCAATAGGTCAACAATGCAATACCAGTTTGAACGTACACACGGGTGCCGCATTTCGGATGCCTGGACTTTCCGCGGCCTAAAGACCGTAGTTCTGGAAAATGACAGCATCCGGGTGACTGTGCTCGTGGACAAAGGGGCCGACATCTATGAATTTATTCATAAGCCTTCGGACACTGACTTTATGTGGCGGACGCCATGGGGTGTGCGCAATCCATCGAAGTGGGTTCCCACGACTGGCTCGGCTGAGGGTTTGTGGCACGATGTGTATGAAGGAGGCTGGCAAACAATAGCACCAACCGCTGGTCCGCCCTCCAACTATATGGGCGCTGAAATCGGCCAGCATAATGAGTCCGCAATCATGCCGTGGGATTGCCAGATTTTGGAAGATACGCCCAAGCGTGTCTCGGCAAAATTCTGGGTGCGTACTTACCGTACTCCTTTTTACATTGAAAAAACCTTGATGATTCAAGAGGGCAAGTCCTGCTTATACATTGAGGAAACAGTGGTAAATGAGGCCGAGGAATCTGCCGAATGCGTCTGGGGACAACACATCGCATTGGGCGGGCAGTTTCTTTCACCAGCATGCCGGCTCGACCTTCCGGATGCGATGGTGTACGTGCCCCCCGGGGGCGCAGCTACTGGTAGGCGATTGGCTGCGGCTCAATCCGCAAAGGTTTCATCTGTGGTGGATCAGCGCGGTAAGTACGTCGACCTGCATTGCTTCCCGCCTAAATCGGCCCGTGTTCAAGATTATTGTGTCTTTGAAGGCATGCGAGAGGGGTGGTACGCGGTCACAAACCAAGATAAAGGTGTGGGCTTTGGTTTGTTGTATCCGCCCAAGACATACCCGTATTTATGGTATTGGCAGGTGTTTGGCGGCGGCTCTGGCTGGCCCTGGTATCGGCGCACATACAACGTCGGGTTGGAACCGTTTTCCAGTCTTGCGAATGGTCTGCCTAAGTCGGGCTCTAACAAGCGGACGGCATTGGTTTTTAAACCTGGAGAAAGGCGATCAGTGCGGATGCAGGCGATTGCCTACGAGTCAAGCACCGGGGTGAAGCGCATTGGTATAAATGGAAAGATATCTTTCCTACCGTAACAATCTGCGGTGGTTCAGTTCTGTTTAATTGAGTTGATCACTCAGGTCGTGGCTCAGTGCAGGCTCACGATTGTGCAATATCCATGCTGTAGCAGGAGCCAGAATGAAGTTCCAAATTAAAAAACGCGGCAAACTGAATTACTACTACGAGGGCGAAACCCCCGTACTTTCAAATTTGGTCACTGAACAACAAGCTGACGGAGATCTTAAAATTTACTTTGCAGGATTGACGGGCGGCTATTCCGCGGCTGGGGTGCTGGGATTGAGCGAAGTGGTTCGAATGGACCCCGCGAAGGAGATCCCACTTGTTTTCAGCGCCTGGGAAAAATGGCTGCTTGATGCCGAAATCTGCAATTCAATAGCCGAGGTTGATTTCATTGAAATTCACGCTTTCGGATGCCAGCCAAAGTCTCCAAATCCGGTGCTCGATCCGATTGGTTACTCCAAGGAAATTGACAGGCTGCGCCAAGCCTATGCAAAAGCTTACGCGGGGTACTTCCGGGAGCATTGTCCGGATAATGGGCTGCCGTGCCGCTTTACAGTTCACGTTGTGGATGTACCCGATCAGGCAGCGTCGTATGAGTTCTACGGCACTGGGCTTTTGCAACGAGCATTGATGGGCAAAGCCAAGGCGTGATATTGCTGAATATTGGCTTGCACCTTTTTCGATGCACCAATCAGCGATGCCGACTTTCAAGGTAGTTTGAGCCAATCCAGATATATCAAAGTCTATTTCTAAAACGCGAGTTTTGAGCAGATTGTTGCAGACTGCATGGTGCTTTGCGAGTGAGATTTCCGTTGATGTGCTGCGGGTTTGGGACGACGGCCGAATTCGAAGTAACCAAGGCTACAGTGAATTGTTGATTGATGCATGGGGACTGTAGTGAGTGCTTAAGAATTTAATGGGAGTGAGGTTTTGATTTATGTTTAATAGCATGAACTTGAGAGGAGGTGCGAATTGAGGATTGCAGTTACCGGCGCAAATGGGGATCTTGGCAGCACATTGGTGCCATATCTGTCCGAAAAGGGGCATACAGTTGTAAGTATTGACCGAAGCCTGCCGGCCCACCAGAAACCATTTGGAACAACGCAGCATTATGTGGTCGACGTGCGAAACTTCGGAGAGGTAATCGCGAGCCTTGAAGGCTGCGATGCGGTAATTCATTTGGCTGCGCATCGTTCCCCGCTAACCATGCCGGCCCCGGTAGTGTATGCAGAGAACACGGCCGGTAGTTTCAATGTTTTGTTTGCGGCAGCTACACTGGGAATTGGGCGGGTGTGCATGGCATCTTCTATCAATGCGATTGGCGGGGCGTTTAGCCGGGCGCCGCGCTATGATTACTTTCCACTTGATGAGCATCATCCGAGCTACGCGGAGGACCCTTATAGCCTGTCAAAATGGGTGCTAGAACAGCAGGGTGACGCAATCGCACGCCGTTACCAAAATCTGGCAATCGCAAGTTTGCGCTTTCACTGGTTGTTGGAGAGCCGGGAGCGCGCAGTTCAGTTGTCCGAGGAGTTTTCAGTCTTGGCAGTGCGCCATCTATGGGCGTACACGTTGATGCTGGATGCATGCCGGGCGTGCCTGCTCTCGGTCACCACAGACTTCTCCGGTCACGAGAGCTTTTACATTGTTGCGCCGCAAACGTGCGCAAATGAGGAGACCGTTGCCCTCTGCAAAAAATATTATTCAGGTACCGAAATCCGCAAGGAGTTGGCCGGTCACCATGGCTTTTTTGATTGCTCCAAGGCAGCGCAGATTTTAGGCTGGCATCACCAGGAATAAGAAACATGAAAATTACTGATATCAAACCCTATCCGGTATGGGTTGGCAACCGTAACCAACTTGTCGTCAAGGTTGAAACTGACGAAGGAATTTATGGGCTGGGAGAGTCCGGGCTGAGCGGACGCGAGCTGGCGGTAGTCGGGGCACTGAAACACTTTCGCGAGTTTCTGATTGGCAAGGACCCAATGCAGCGCGGGCGGATCTGGCAGGAGATGTATCGCAGCCAGTACTTTGAAGGCGGGCGCGTGTTGCTTGCGGCACAGAGCGCAATTGACATTGCGTTATATGACATTGTGGGCAAAGCCCTTGGCGTGCCGGTATACCAATTGTTGGGAGGCAAAAATCGGGATCGGATTCCCTGTTTTGCGACGGCAAATGGGTCCGGCATCAAGCTCCTTGAAGACATTCGGCTGCTGATGCAGCATGGCTGGCAAGTAATCCGCACCGTTCCGATGATGCCAGATGTTGCCGGCGGCTTTATTGGGGAGGCTGATATTTTTGAGCCGCGCGAGAGCATTCCCTTGACAGCCAAGTGGCTAGTTAAGGTGCGCGAAGAATTTGGGTCTGAACTGGTGCTTGGGATTGATTTCCATCACCGCTTGTCGATTGCAGAAACCGCCTCTTTTTGCCAGCGTTTGCCGTCCGGAACCCTTGATTTTATTGAAGAACCCATTCGCGATGAAAGCCCTGAGGCTTACGCGGCATTGCGCAAACTGACGAATGTGCCTTTTGCGGTGGGGGAAGAGTTCGCAAGCAAGTGGCAGTTTCTGCCATTTATAGAGCGGCATCTGACCGAATTTGCGCGCCTTGATATTTGCAATGTGGGCGGCTTCACAGAATCCATGAAAATAGCCGGCTGGGCTGAGGCGCACTACATAGATTTGATGCCACACAACCCGCTTGGACCGGTGTGCACTGCAGCCACAATTCAACTCGCGGCGGCGGTTCCAAATTTTTCGTGGCTCGAGGTGCGCGTTACCCAAACTGAGAATCTTTATTACGGGCAGTCTGGAGTAAATGAAGCGGATGCCCTATTCCCGGTTCAGCCGCGGCTGGTTGGAACCACATTTCCAGTTCCAGAAACACCTGGATTGGGCATTGAAATTGATGAAACTGCGGCCTTAGCGCAACCGTGGGAGTTTTGGGAAGCTCCGCATTGGCAACGCCGGGACGGGTCAGTAACAAACTGGTAAGCAGCGATTATGGTGCGACTGCGATTTACCCAAGTCAATTTTTCACTAGAGCAAGGCGGAGGATATTGAGCCATGGCTAAAATCAACACGCAAATAGTTTTTGCGGGGGGCTATTCTTCTGGCGCAGAGGCTGGAATACATGCTTTTGAGTTTGACACGGTGGCCGGGGTGCTGCAAGCTTGCGGGTCCTTCAGCGGGATTGCAAATCCATCCTATGTCGCCTTGCATCCAATGCACCCGTGGTTGTACTCGGTTAGTGAGGCAAGTCGCAACGATGGAGACCCTTCCGGTGAAGTTTGGGCATTGTCTTATGAGCGTGCACCCTTTGGTATTCGTGCACTAAACCAGAAAAGTACTCAGGGCAGTGGGCCCTGTCATTTGGAGCTGGATAAAACTGGGTGCTGGCTTTTTGTTTCAAATTACGGGTCTGGAAGCGCAGCGGTGTTCAAGATTGGCCCAACGGGTGCGCTAGGCGAGATGACGGATTTTGTACAGCACCGAGGTTCAGGGCCCAATGCGGCGCGCCAGGAAGGACCGCATGCCCACTCTGCGATCGTGACAGGAGACAATCAATTTGTGATTATTGCTGATCTCGGGATTGATGAGCTTGTGGTATATCGCTTCGACTCTCAAAATGGAAAGTTAGCGCCGCATGCCAAGTTCAGAATGCCGCCTGGTTCCGGGCCACGACATATGGCGTTTGACCCCAGCGGCAGCTGGTTATATGTTGCCAATGAAATGAACAGCACGGTTACTGTCTTTGAGTATGACTCTGTACACGGCAATTTATTTCAAAAAGGAACCCACAGTACTTTGCCGGACGGTGCTCCAGAGAGCTACGTTGCTGATATCCATATTAACAGCAGTGGACAGCGCCTCTATGTTTCTAACCGAGGGCATGATAGCGTGGCAACTTTTGTGGTTGACCTCGATGGCGCGCTCCAGTTGCTCGGGCATTCGTCCTGCGGTGGCAGCTGGCCCCGGAACTTTGCTGTAGCACCGGGTGGCCGGTTTATGTTGGTGGCAAATCAACACAGCAACGAATTGTGCGTTTTGCCTGTAGACATTACCGGGGGCATTGGTTCGCCAGTTTCGCGCGTTACCGTAGCTGGTGCTGCCTGTGTAAAAATTGTTTAGACGAAGAACTCGAATTACCGCAACAATATCCGCGTGAGCTACAGCGCAGCCACTTTCTAGATCACTCGCTGCCGGCAGTAATGTGGACTTTGTGTTCAGAAATCAAGGGTTAGGGCATGTTAAACCATTTCTCTCGCCAACTGAGAGTTTGCTGATGTAGGCGGTAATTCTTTTGATAAAAATTGCGCCGAACGTTTTGTTTGAAGTTCGAGTGAATTACTGAACCCCGAAGCGCTTGCGATGAATGCGCTCAGTCGAAGTTTCCAGTCTCAAGCAATGCCAGCATTGTCGTCATCTGTCCGTTTGCAAAAGCGCGGCTTTTTGTGCACCAGCCATTGTCACCAGTCATCAGAGGAACATGGTCGTCAATCATATAACCGGTAAATCCGTTCTTGCGAAGAGTGCGCATTACTTCGAACATGTTTAGATTGCCCTCTCCAATAAATGCCTCGCGAAATTTTGGCACAGTTCCCAGCACATCACGAAAATGCACATACACAATTTTACCGAGTGCGCAAAAATACTGCAGGCTGGAAAGGCATTCGGCCGGATCTAGTTCGGACCAGGAACCCACGCAAAAATCGAGGCCGTGGTTGGGGCTTTTGCCAATTGTCATTGCCCGTTTAAAGCCTTCAGAATTGCGCATTATGCGGGCAACTCCGCCCAACGACGGAACAGGCGGATCGTCCGGGTGCAATGCAAGAGTCACACCGGCCTCCTCGGCGACGGGTAGAACTGCGTTAATGAAGATTTCGTAATTCCCCCACAATTCCTCGTCTCCGTAGACCCGCCCGAAACTCAATGGTGCTTCTTGTGCGAGTGCGTAATCAAACGACGTTACTTTGGCGCCGCCGCGGGCTGCGGTGGTGGTGGATGTGCGCCAAACTCCTGTTGGAACAAAGTGATAGCCCAAAATTGGTATCCCCGCGCGCCCAATATTGCGGATTGTGGTGCACATATCTTCAAGTTGCTGATCACGGCCGGGCAGGCCCAGCATAATTTTGTCGTAGAACTTGATGGGGACGTTCTCGATTGCGTTTAGTCGCAGGCCAGCGTCTTCAACTCGTGCGCGCAGGCGAACAAGATCCATGTACTCCCAGCGATGATCACCGCTCAAATCTGGCGATCCATTAAAAAAATTAAATTGCATATCGCGAATACCCATTTGTTTGGTAAATGCAGCGATATCGTCGGTGAGTTCCCAAATTTGGCCGACTGCAATGCGCATTGGAAGTTTTACAGGTTCGTTCATTGTGAGCTCCAAAACATCAGTTTCGTATGATATCAGAATTGTTGCATGTTCCGCTTGCTTAAAGTGGATTGTCTCAATGTGTGTGTTGCATGGCCTGATATACCAGTGCGCCGCACCCGGTCCGGCATGTCAATCTGCGCGCACCCACGATCGACATCACTGGACGCTGGCTAATAGTGGATTACACCAACAGATTGCGGTACTTAGTCTGGTTATGGTCGGTTGACCATTGACACCTTGTCTCGCTACAGGTTAATTTTATGTTTCAGGTATTGAGTTAACGTGTCAGCCATCCGCCGTCTACCGGCAGAATAGTGCCATTCACATAGTCGGACGCAGGTGACGCGAGAAACACAACCGCACCCATAAGATCTGCTGGTTCTCCCCACCGCCCAGCCGGAATACGAGCGAGGATGCTCGGCGCGCGGTCGGCATCGGCGCGTAATTGGGCAGTATTGTCTGTGGTCATGTAACCGGGGGCGATTGCGTTAATGTTGAGACCTTTGGCGGCGAGTTCATTTGCCATCAGGCGCGTTATGCCCGCTACACCACTTTTCGAGGCAGTGTATGCCGGCACGCGAATGCCACCTTGGAAGGAGAGAACAGAAGCGACATTGATAATCTTTCCTTTGCCGTGTTCCACCATTACCCGACCGGCAGCCTGGGAAAGCAGAAAGACCGCCTTCAAGTTCACTTGTATTACATCGTCCCAGTCTCGCTCGCTGAATTCCAGAACCGGGGTTCGGCGGATGATGCCAGCGTTGTTGACGAGAATATCCAGACCGCCCAACTCTGCCACTACTCGCGCGACCACTTCGTTCAGATCTTTGGCCTGTGCCTCAAGTAAATTAACTTTAAGTGAGAGGAAACGCCGCCCGAGAGCCCGCACCCGGGTAGCTGTGTTTTCAAGGGAGCCGCTGCCCAATCCGGCGATATCTGCACCGGCTTCAGCCAAGGCAACGGACATTGCTTGCCCCAAACCTCGCCCCGCGCCAGTCACGAGGGCGACCTTGTCGTCGAGTCTAAATTGATCAAGGATCATGATGTGCTACTTTTATTCGCAAGCGACAGAAAAAAGATTACTGCTCGTTCTTCTTGCTGGCTGCTGATATGTCTAGTGACCTAATTCTTTTAACATGGGTATAGATTTTGTAATCCAGCTGTGTGTCGAATCATCTATCGTGGCCTGGACGCGCTGGGTACCGGCCAGAAACCACAAGTAGTAGGTGGTGTAACCAGGTGCACTGACCACGGTGTGGTAACCGTGCGACATCATGTGGATGCTGTTGTCGCGGATAGTGAAGTTTTCATCTTCGCCCTCGGCATTGTAATAATGACAGATACCGAAGCCGTCGCTTGGGTTAATTTTGAAGAAGTACATCTCTTCGTGGCTGGCCTGGCGCGGCAGATCATCTACTTGATGCTTGTGGGGTGGATAGGTACTCCAGTTGCCGCTGGGGGTGAAGGTCTCACCAACAATCAGGCGGCGGGCTGGCAATTCGGGTTGGGCGGACAGTGTGAGAATCTGGTGGAAGTAGCGCTTGAAATTTGCCGCGCCCCAAATGCCGTTGGTCACCTGCGACGGCGCAATCACGTACGGCAAGATGTCGAGCACATCGCTGGCGGCGCTGGGCAAAGCAATTTCTACTGCGCCCTCGGCTTGGATGCTGAATTCGGCTCCGGCAGGAATGTAGATTGAATGTGGTTTGCCGTTGAACACATTCGCCCGCCCGCCGACTTTCTCAAAGGTGTTTCCATTAACGGTGAAGGTGGCTTTACCACCCAATACCACCGCTAAAATTTCGCGGTTGGCACTGCTGGCTATGTACTTTTCACTTGCTGCCAGGTTGAGTAAATTGAAGTCCAGAAGTTTGCATGGGTTAATGGGCAGGGCATTGATGCCTGGGTTGGAAGTGAGAGGGGCGTGGTATTTCATCAGTACTCCTGAACTATTGATTTGGCTAGGAGATGGTCAACTTTGGTTTATATAAACGCATAAGTGCTTCTACAAAGTAGTAATCACCATAAATCAGGCCGTGATCCATCAGGTTGTGTGGTTTGGAGCGTGTGCCATGCAACAGCAGGCTGGCCGCTTCGACATCCCGGCTGGAGTAGCTCTTCCAGAGCGATTCCAATATGCCAACTGCGCGGTCTTGCCAGATGCACGCGAGCTTCGGGTCGTCTTCTACCATTGCCAAATTAAGCAAGCCTGATGCCAGAATTGCCGCCGCTGAACTGTCCCGCACGTCGTTGGGAATTAGTGGGCTGTCGAAGTCCCAAAATGGTATGAGGTCGGCCGGCAAGCGGGGCCAGAGATACCCCATCAGGCGGCGGCTGGCCTCTAAGAAAGCATGTTCGCCGGTCGCACGGTAGCAATCTGCAAAGCCATATACGCCCCAGGCTTGGCCGCGACTCCAACAGGAAGTGGCGCTCAAGCCTTGGTGGGTATCATGTTTTAGCAACGCACCTGTCTCAGGATCGAAGACGCAAACGTGACAGGTGCTGCCATCTGGTCGTACGTGGTGTGTGAGGGTGGTGCGGGCATGGGCGGCGGCAATCTCCGCATAGCGCGGGTCGCCAGTTTCTTTGCCAGCCCAGAACAGCAGGTCCAAGTTCATCATGGTATCCATAATAGTGCGTCCGCGTACTTCGGGCGCAGCGTCGAGCGTGCCCCAGGCTTGGATGAAATAACCACTAGGATTAAATCGGTGGCTGAGCAACTCGGCGGCTTGCAATGCGGGGAGCTTGAGCACTTCGTCACCGGTCAGCTGGTAGCCCAGAATAAATCCTAGCTCAAAGAGAAAACCGAGATCGTGGTCGGCCAAGACGTTCAATTGAGGCAATAGGCGCCTGCCCCAGTTACGCGCGGCCACCGCAAGACGGTCGTCGCCGGTGGCATTGAATGTCAGCCATAGTAGCCCAACCCAATGTCCGCCCACCCACCAGCCATGTTCAGTGGAATCAATTTCCACCCATTGGCCATTCTCGGTTCGTTCCGGGAATCCGGCGAGGGTAGTTAGATTATGGCGTGTTTTGGCGATACAGAATTCGAGGGCGGCGTCGAGCCAAAGAGGAGGGGCAGGTAACTCAATCCGACTCATACTGCCGAGTATGCCACACGCAACTGTTTTGAAAAAACAACTTGTGATTCACTGATACCGAACTGTTTGGCCGCCTATCATATCGCAGGGCATGTGGGATGCGGCGCGGAAGGGGTATCTACAAATACTCGGGTATCTGTGTAATTCAATGGCCGATGCGTCACACCACGCCATTCCCCGCCCCGTCCGTCGGCGATAATTGGGGCGCATGCGCAGGCAAACGGCGTGGCATACCATCCGGCAGCTGGACGCGGAAACCTACCAGATTAGCGAGCCGCTCGGTGCGGTGGAGCCGCGTTACGGCGTGCGAACTGTTAACATGTACTTGGTGCTTGGCCAAGTGCGCGCGGTGCTGCTGGACAGCGGCATGGGCATCGGCGACTTGCGCACACTCACGGGCAGCATTACGCGGCTGCCATTGCAAATTGTGAATACACACTATCACTGGGACCACAGCGGCGGCAACGCGCGCTTTGCGCAACGCGCCATTCATGCGCTGGATGCTGCGGCACTGGCCGTGCGGCCGGACCTGGGTGATCTGGCGCAGCAAATGCGCCGGCCCGCAGCGCAGGCTGTGTTGCCGGCCGGCTTTGATGTGGACAGCTATGTGATTGACGCACAGCCCGCTACGCATCAGCTGGCGGACGGCGATGTGCTGGAGCTTGGCGGCCGCAGCCTGCGCGTGCTGCACACGCCCGGGCATACGCCGGGCCACTGCGCATTCTGGGATCAAGAGCGTGGCATGCTCTTCAGCGGTGATGCTGCTTATCAGGGTGCAATGTTTAGCTGCTTTGCCGATTGTGATGTGCAGGCAACAGTGGAGAGTGCGCAGTGCCTTGCGGCGCTATGCGGTGTGCGCCTGGTGTGCCCGGGCCATTTGGATTCGTTTGCAGACTCTGGCTGGCTGCAGCAGCTGGCTGCCGGCTTGGCGGCAGCGGCCTCTGGCCGCGTTGCGGCGCAGCGCACCAGCGAGTTTGTGGGCGGGCGTGAGGTGTGCTTCGACTCGTTTTCAATCTGGCTGCCGCTGGCATGATGGCAGCGGGCCCGCAGCCTGGTACTGGGGCTGGTGTGCAACGGCAGCGCGCTGCGTGGCCGCCCTTGCTGCGCAGGCACGCTTTCATGCCAAGGCTCTCCGTGCTGCTGGCAGTGTTGCTGGGTGCCGGTTGCAGCTTGAGTGCTGCGCAGCTGCAGTCAACAGTGGCGGCACAGGTGCAGCTGACCGTTGCAGCGCAGGAACCGCTAGCGGTGACTGTGATTGTGATGATGCCGGTGACGCTGACGCTGCCGCCGGTGGCCAGCCGAACGCCGCGGCCGACGGCCACGCCGTTGCCGGCCACGCCGCAAGTGAGTGTGGAGATGCCGCCCGACCCCAAGACCGGCGTCGATACGGGCCATACGCTGTTTGCAGAAAACTTTAATTTGCTGGGCACCTGGGCGGTTTTTGATACTGAGCGCGCGCGTGGCACATGGCGCCAGGCCACCTATGTGCTTACCTTGCGGGACACGGATGAGATCCGCTGGGTGTTCAATGGGCCGCGCGCCAGTGATTTTTATTTTGAGGGCAGCGTTGCAGTTGGCGCGTGCAAGGCTGGCGACCAGTACGGGCTGGTGGTGCGCGCGGACACAGATGCCAGCTTTTATGCGTTTGGCGTAGCTTGCGGCGGGCGCTTCCGCCTCTTGCGCAGCTTGAACGGCGTGTATGAGGAAGTGCTGCCCTGGCAGGCTTCGCCGCTGCTGGCGCGTTTGTCAGGCAGCACGCAGCGCCTGGGCGTGCGCGCTGTGGGCAGCCGCTTTGGCCTTTATATTAATTCGCAGCTGCTGGGGCAGGTGGAAGATGCAGAGCTGACGGGCGGGCGCTTTGGAATTTATGCCGGCTCCTACTTGACGCCGGAGCTGCAGGTGACCTTCGATGATTTGGTGGCGTACCCAATTTTGAGTGCAGCCGCTGCGGCAGCGGTGGCTGCCGCGCCAACCGCGCTGCCCACCGTGGCGCCGCCAGCGACGCTGGAGCCAACTGCCACCGTGGCCGTGGCGCCGACGCGCAGCGCGCTGCCAACTTCGACTGCTGTCCCGGTTGTGCCAACCATGGCTGCTACGGCTGCCGTGCCCACGCCCACTGTCGTTCCACAGCTGGCAATGGAAGGTGCCAGCGCTGAGCCCGTATTCACCGAAGACTTCCAGATCCCAAATTACTGGGACCAGTTTACGGACGCCACCACACGCGGCCAGATTGAGGACGGCCTTTACCGGCTTACGCTCAGCAATTTGGATTCGGCCGCATGGGCGCTCAATGGCATCCGGCGCCAGGATTTTTATTTCTCCGGCACGGCCAGCATCGCGCAGTGTGGCACCAACGAAGGTGCCGGCCTGGTGTTTCGCGCAGTCAATGATCTGACCTATTACGCTTTCATTGTCTCGTGCACCGGCAATTACAAACTGGTGGAACATCGCAACGGCGCGGTGAGTGAACTGCTGCCCTGGACGGTGAGTGGCGCCATCTCCCGTTACCCGGCCATGCGCAACCGGATTGGCGTGCGTGCTGTGGGCGCGCTGGCAAGTTTGTATGTGAATGATGTGCTGCTTGCCACCGTGCCGGGATTGGAGCTGCGCCGCGGCCGCTTTGGCGTGTTTGTTAAATCAAATGCGTCGGCGTCGGTGACGGCAGAATTTGACGACTTGAGTGCGTTCGAGATACAACGCTAGCCATGCTGCGCGGGCGGGCAGCGCCCGCAGCATTTATTTTGGCAACCGGCGCCGTTAAGCTGCAAGCGGCGGGCGTGCAGCTGAGAGCCCGCCACGCCGGGCCACACTCTGCCAGCGGCTGGCGCTGCATATGCCGCTGACAGCTGCCGATGTGGTGAGCCTGGAGTACTCGGGCCAGTACTCGCTGGCTGGCGTGCAGCAGGCTTGCGAGTCATTGCTGCATGGGCAGGTGCAAGCAGCTGCGGTGGAGCCCGCCCAGCTGCGCAGCGCAGTTGCGGCGGTGGCGTTTGAGATGGCATTGCGGCGCTGGCTGGATGATGCGCAGGTAAGTTATCAATTGCCGGCGCACACGCTGCCCGCTGCCGGCGCACTGCGCCAGCTGGGCTTGGGCGGACGCAAGTGCGAGCTGCGCCCGGGCATTCTGACGAATGCCAGCGGCGTGCAAAGTGTGCAGGCAGACGCCGGCTGGCTGCTGGGCACCAGCGCACTGGTGGCACCGGCTGAGCTGGCAGCGCAGCGCCTGGCGGAGGAAGACATATTTATTTTTGGTTCTGTGACGGGCAGCGTGGCACATAACCTGCGTGAGACGCAGCGCGTTGCGGCGCAGGCACAGCCGCTGCGCCTGCTCTACATTCCGCCGCGCCCATGGCAGGGAGCTGGCAGCTGGCGCTCACTGGGGCAGCTGGTGCTGAAGAGTGCGGCAAAGCAGCCGCTGCAAGTAGAGCTGGGCGGGTTGGACCGGGCGCATCAAGAGCTGCGCTGCACATTGCTGCTGCAGCCCATGCAGCGCACGCTGGTGCCCGAAGACTTTTATTGCCTGCGCTACCTGTGCGTGCCGGCTCTGCCAGATGGCGTGCTGGGCGTGCACAGCCCGGCCTTGCGCCAGACACCGGTGATCACGCCGCGGCAGTGGCAAAACATCTGGTTCTATGGGCTGCAGGTGCACCTGTGCGGCTGGCTCAACAAGCGTGACTTTCGCAGCCGCAGCGTGCGGCTGGCAGCGGGCACACGCCTGCGCCAGTATGTGCGCACGGAGGAAGTGCAGCTCGCAATTGAGATGGGCCAGCTGCGCCCGCTGGCGCGCCTTTTGGAGCTGGTGCGGGCGGCTAGCTGATGGGCAGCCGCCGGCCGTTTCGTTGTCTATAATTTGCTGGCGAACGAAAAATATTGAGGAGCTTGCCATGCGCATCGGAACATTTTTAGCGGGGGTGATTTGCGGCGGGGTGGTGGCATCGGCAGCGGTGCTGCTGTTTTCGCCGCTGGCGGGCGATGAGCTGCGCGCGCGTTTGCGCGAGCAGGTGGACTATTTGCTGGCGGACGCGCGCGACGCGGCGCAGGGCAACCGCCGCTTTATGGAGCGCCGCCTGCAGCATCTTTCACGGCGCAACGCCTGAGCACCGGCCCGTCTTGCCGGCCGCCACCATGATTGTATGAAGCTGCGCGAACGCATTCGGCACTTGCAGGTTCACCCGCTGAAGCTGGCCACAGACTGGGTTTCGGCACTGGTTGCGGCGGCGATGCTCTGGCAGCATGCGCTGGCTTACGGACTGGTTGTGGCCGCGCTGCCATCCATGCTGGTTTCACTTGCGCTGTTTTGGCGCGCTGATGCCAGCGCATTTGTACGCACGGCGCTGGGGCGCTACATGCTGCGCAACAACACGCCCGCCATGGAGGGCGTGCGTTTTTGCGGCCTGCTGGTGTTGTGGACGGGCGCGTGGCTGGGTTGGTGGTGGCTGCTGTGGGCCGGGCTGGCCGTGCATGTGGGCGGATGGCTGGCGGGCATGTGGCCAGTGCGCCGCAGAGCAGCCGCTTAACGGCTGCGTGCCGCGCAGCTTGAAGTTACGGAACAGTTACCCTTAGTTCGTACTGTGCCGGCTCAGTTGTAAACGGCGTCAAGCCGGAAATTGCCAGCGTCACCGGTCCGCCAACTGGCACGGTGGCTGCGCCACCATTCACCGCTATGCGCTTAACCGTGCGCGTGCTCCCATCCAGCACCTGCAGCAGCCAGCGCTGCGGCAGTTCATTCTTCAGCCGCACCCAGCCATTTAAAGTCCAGCCTTCTGCGCCGGCCTCAAAGTCCTCGCTGTAGTCCAGCTCTGCAATGCGGATGTCATCGAGCATCAGCCCGGGCCGGTTAACAGCGCCATCTGTGATGTACTCAAAACGCAGCAGCAGTTCCTGCCCGGCGTAGGGCGTTAGATCCACCTGGTCGTGCACCCACGCGGCAGTGGCGCCGGCGGCCGCACTCGGGCCCGCACCGGAGTCGCCGTTGTAGCCGGTGCCGAAATTATTGCCGGTGGGGTCGTCTGTGGTGGTGCTCTGCGTCTGCAAAAATTTCCAGCTGCTGCCGCCATCCGTGGAAGCGAGCACATAGGCGTAGTCATAGTTCACCTCCAGCTGCCACCACGCCCAGTAGTCCAGCGTTGCCTTTTTCACACTGCGCAGGTCGAACGCACGCGTGAGGGTGGTGTCGGTGCTGTCGCTGCGGTTGCTCCACATGCTGTAGCTGCCAGAGTGCGGCTGCGCGGGCGTTACCTGTACCAGCTGGCTGGCGCTAAAGTGCAGCGTGGCGGGCGCATTGCACTCCACTGCCACGTAGTCTGTGCCGTATTGCTTCACACTGGCTGCAGTGGTGAACGGGCAGGCAGCCGCCTGCGGCGCGGGCATTGCGCTGGACGGGAATGCGGGATAGTTGCCGTAGACAAAGCGACCGTCGCCCCATTTACTGCTGTTCACGCGGTTGGTCACCACCCAGTCCGTGAATAAATCATCGGCGGTTATGCCGGCACCCGTGAGCGGATCGCGGAAGTCTTGTGCGCGCAACACTTCATCTACGGAAGCCATTCCATTCAGCGGGCTGGCTACCAGCGCACGCGTGGCATCTTCGCCAAAGCGGTCTAAAAAGTAAAGCAGGAAAAGATACCCGGCGCCGTAATGTGGAACCGAGTCTGAATTTGCGCCCGCTTCGCTCCACGCATTCAGCTGCAGGTCTGGGTTGGCCAAAAAGCTGTAATCGAAGCCGGGGATATCACCCGTGAGGAATTCCGCCAGCACGGAGCTGCCCTCGTTGACCCAAGTTTCTTCATTGGGATCGTGCGCCCAGTGCACCATATGTTGAAACTCGTGGATCAGAGTGTAGGCCAGATGCGGGTTGCCGAGCTCTGTCAGGCTTGCGTTGATGTAAAACATCTCGCGCTCGTTGGAATATTTGTGCGCCAGCCGCGAGAAACTGTCTACGCTGCTGAAGTACCCCAGTACGCTGCTGCCCAGCCCGCGTGCAAACAGAATAAACAGGCGCGGATCGCGGTCAAAGCCAGGGTTCCACTCATCGCCAAAGAATTTTTTCACCGTCGGCAGCATCTCTGATTCAAAGCGGTCCACAAGCGCCTTGGCTTCAGCGGGATTGAATTCCAAACCGTCTTCAATGTAGAGGTAAACAAGTTCACCGCGGTATTTTAGGGATGCCTGCACTTGAAAGTGCTTGTCATTGTCCAGATTGGAGACCCAAAACGAGTCGGCATCGCCGAGTACGCGGTCGGGCGCACTCGCCGCAAGTGTTTCGGGAATGTTGGTGATGCCCAGCAGGCGCATGGCCTGCTCGCGCTGGTTGCCATTGGGGAGCTGCACTTTTGCCAGTTGCTGCAGCATCAGCTCTGCTTGCGTGGGTGCGGGTCCCGCTGTAGCGGTACTGGCAGGCAGCGGCGTGGCACTGGCACTGGGCAGCGGCGTGGCTTCTACTTGCGCCGGGCTAGCGGCGGGTGCTGCGCTGCCGGCTGGTGCGGCGCAGGCCACAACGACTACGGCGATTGCAATGCATGCAAGCCAACGGTGGGAAATCTTGAGCGGTTTGTTCACCGGCGGATTATAATCAGCGCAGACTTGTTTTGCATTCGCGTACCACCCATTCCCGCATATTTTTCAACCAGCGGCGCTGCGCCATTTGTGGCAGCCATCCAGCGCAGCGCAGGCTCAGCCATTGCTCCTAAGTAATCCTGACCCGTTCTATCTGGGCTCGCTGCTGCTGAGCGTGGTGATTGCCATCAGCGTGCACGAGTTTGCGCACGCGCTGGCTGCGGACTTGCTGGGAGACCGCACGCCGCGCCTTGACGGGCGCCTGACCCTCGACCCGCGCAGCCACATCGACCCGTTTGGCGCCATTCTGTTTTTGCTGGCGGGCTTTGGCTGGGGCCGCCCGGTGCTCACCAATCCGCGCAACTTCCGCACGGGCTTCCGCACCGGCATGGCGCTGGTGGCGGCTGCCGGTCCGTTTTCCAATCTGGTGCTGGCGTTTATTACAGCGCAATTGCTGCGCTCCGGTTTGCTGGCGCGCTTTGTTCCGTGGGATTGGGTGGCGGGGTTTCTCTATATTTTCATGGGATTGAATGTTGTGCTGCTAATTTTTAATCTGCTGCCCGTGCCGCCGCTGGACGGGTTCAAGGTGGCGTTGGGGCTGCTGCCGGACAACCTGGCAGACATGCTTTCCGGCGTTGAGCGTACGGGTCCGCTGCTGCTGATGCTCTTGGTGCTTTCCGGCAACTTGACGCAGCAGTTTGGTTTTACGCCGCTGGGCTTGTTGATGAATCCAGCGCGCAATGCTGTGATGCAGCTGCTAGGCATGTGATGGCAGCGAAGGCGTTTGTGTACATTGTGCGCTGCGCGGACAACACGCTGTACACCGGCTGGACCACTGATGTGGAGCGCCGCGTGCGCACGCACAACGCCGGGCGCGGTGCGCAGTACACGCGCCGGCGCATGCCGGTGGAGCTGGTGTATCTGGAGCCGCAACCCAGCCGCGCGGACGCCATGCGCCGTGAGGCAGCCATCAAGCGCTGGCCGCGCAAACGCAAGCTGGCGTTGGCGCATCCGAGCCCCGCGCGCAAGCGGCGCCGCAGTTAGCTGCGCTGGCTTTAGGCAGCTGCTGGCGCGCTTGCGGCTTTAGCGCTGGCCATTTGTTTCCCACACACAGCTGGCGTGCGCAGTTTACCAATGGCAAGTGTGCATGCAAACTTTTACAGGGGTTGGCTGCAGAATTGCGCGTATGTTTTTTGACTGCGGGAGTTCATAACTAAAAAATGGAGCGCTGCAAAATTTCTGACGCGGACGCACTGGTGCGCGCCAGCCGGGCGTTGCGCGCCGGCGGCTTGGTGGCGCTGCCCACCGACACAGTCTACGGCGTGGCGGCTGTGGCTTTTGATGCGGTGGCTGTGGCTGCGCTCTATGCCGCAAAGCAGCGCCCGCTGGAGAAGGCCATTCCAATACTGATTGCGGATGCAAGCGGACTGGAACAAGTGGCAATTGAAGTGCCGGCTCTGGCGCGGCGCCTGGCAGCAGCCTTCTGGCCGGGTGCCCTGACGCTTGTGCTGCGCAAGCATGCCGCATTGCCGGAGCAAGTTTCGGCCGGGCCCACATTGGCGGTGCGCGTGCCGGCGCATGCATGGCTGTTGCAGCTGCTGGCAGCGGTTGGGCCGCTGGCTGTGACGAGTGCCAACCTGTCCGGCAGCCCGGCGCTGCATGCGGCTGCGGCAGTAGGGGCGCAGTTGGGTGCGCGGCTTGCGATGTTGGTGGATGCCGGCGCGCTGCCGGGTGCGCCGCCGTCAACAATCGTAGATTGCATGGCGCAGCCGCCGCAAATTTTGCGGCAGGGGGCAATCAGCAGCGCAGCCGTCCACGCTGCGTGTTACCCCGCCTGACCAGCGAAGCGATTAACCCGGCGGTGCGTCGCTGGTAATTTGCTGCAACGCGCGCAGGATTACCGGATCGTACTTGTCGTTTACCTGATCCCACACGTCCGGCACGGCAACATCCGGCTTGACGCCGCTGCGCCCAATGTCCACGCCGGCCGGGTTGATGTACGAGGAGATGGCGTAATACATTTGGCTGCCGTCCGGCAGTGTGCTGGTGTTGTAGCGCATCACTTTGCCGGGAGTGGGCTGGCCGACCAACACGGCACGCCGCGAAGCCTGCAGCGCAGCTGCAAAAATCTCAGACGCGCCTTGCGTCTCCGCACCCACCAGCAGCACCAGCGGAACTTTCTGTGTCCCGCCCACATCCTGTCCGGTAACTGTTAGCGGGGTCTGCTCGCTTGTCCCCGATATTTTTCCCATGGGGCCGTTGCCAAATATTGCCAGCAGTTCCAGCAGCGGCCAATCATCCGCAGAGTGGGCCACGCGCAAATCCAGCAGCAAGCCGTTGGAATATTTGCCGGCCATGGATTGCAGCGCAGCGGGCAGCGCGGTTGCAAGCTCGTTGCCCGCTCCCACTGGCAGGCGCAAAAATCCGATTTGTGATGCACCGAGTGATCCGCCGCGCAGTTGGTCCGCGGCCGCCAGCCGGCCGCGCGTCACATCAACTGTGCGGCGCGCACCGTCTGGCGCGCGCACATCCAGCGACACAACGGAGCCCGCTGGCCCGCGCACGCGCTGGATTACGTCCAGCCCTTCGGCGGCCAGCACCGGCTGTCCGTCCACGCTCAGAATCGCGTCATGCGCAGCGAGGCCCGCAGCCTGCGCCGGCGATTTTTCGACCACGGCCAGCAGCACGATGCGCGGATCGGGCTCCTTGAGCACGGACACGTAGGCACCAATGCCTTCATAGGAGATGGTATTGGCAAGGTCTTCTTGTATGCGCTTGGCGCGTGAGCGGTAAGTGACGGAGCCGCTGGGGAACGGCTCCGTGAGCGCTTGCATCAAGCCGCTAAATTCGGTCTCGGACAAGTCCGCATAGGCTGCGAGGCGTTTTTCAGCGCGCAGTTTTTCAAAATCAAAGCCCGCACTGCCCTGATATAAGTAGCTGCCCTGCAAGTTATCCCAGAAGGCATCGTAAGTTCTTACGTGCCGGTCTGCAGCTGCGCCGGCAGGGACGGGCGTGGGCGGCACGGCTAACGGGCGCGTGGAGCAGGCAGCCAGCAACACGGCCAGCAGCAGCAGCCATGCAGTGCGGCTGCAGCGCTCAGGCATTGTCAACATCCGGCTGCACATCCGGCGCATTGTCCGGGCTGTAGCGTTTGGCGTAGAGCAGCAAACCGAGCACGCTAACAAGGATACCAATACCGAGGCCGGTTTGCTGCCACACGCCAAGGTAGGGCAGGCGCCGCGGTGCGTTGTGCGAGCCGATGCCGAGCACATCTGCGAGGCTGGAGAAGGCAGAGATGACGAAACCGGTGGCGATCAGGCGCACCCCAATGTCTTCGCGCAGGAGCCGCGGTGCGCCGCGATGGCGCTCGGAGTACGCCCAAAGTGCGGCGCCGGCATTCACCATGCCCAGTCCCCACAAGGTAACGGCCAGCTGCAGCACGCCAACGCCGGGCTTGGTGTCCAGATTGATGATCGCCGGAAAGAGACCGAGGATGAAAATAAAAAATCCAAAGATCACGCTTGCCACTGCGGCACGCGTCATGCGGCTCAGCTCAATGCTAGGCGTGGCTGGCGGTTCAGTACTCATGCGGGCAGCCCGCGCTGCAGCAGGCGCAGCCAGTTGCCCTGCAAAACATTTTTCTCGTCGGCGGCGCTGTAGCCCAGTGCGCGCAAGGCCGGCCCAACTTGGGCGAGGTCTGCAACGGTGTCAAGCGGATCTGGAATTGAGTCGGCGCCAAAGCCGCCGTCAAAGTCTGAGCCGATGCCCACATGCGTACAGCTGCCCGTGAGCTGGCTGATGTAGTCGGCGGCTTCTGCCACGCGCCCCACTGGCACCACTGCCTTGCCATCGGCCACGGTCCACGCAGATTTAAGGAAGCGGTTGTAAGGCACAACGCCAATCACGCCGTCACGCTCTGCCAGGCGCACAATGTGCGTGTCCGAAAGTGCGCGCTCGGGATATTGCAGCGCAGCGATGGCGCGCGGATTGGTATGCGAAGCCAGCAGCACGCCGGGATAAATATCCAAAGCCTGCGCCACGCCTTCATCTGACAGGTGGCTGATATCCAGCATGAGCTGCTGGTCTGCCATCACATCCAGCAATGCCACGCCCGCTCTTGTAAGCGGACCGGGCTGGCCGGTGCCGCCGGCGTAGCGCGTACTGCTCCATGCTGGGGCAATGATGCGCACGCCCTGTTCCGCCCAGTACTCGGCTTCGCGCGGCTCACGGATGGGGTCTGCACCTTCCATTAATAGCACAAAGCCCACGCAGTGCGCGTCCGGCTCGGGCTGCTGCCAGGATGCGGCCACCGCCTGCAGATCGCGTTGATTGTGCACGAGGCGCACCTGCGCATGCTCGTCTGCAAAGCGGTGGTAGTAATCCAATTGCAATTGCGCCATAACATGGGCTTCAGCTTGCGTGCGGTAGGTGTGCGGATCCATGTCGGCGCTGCCGTTGCGTGCCGGCTCAACAAATATGGTGGCGCAGATGATGCCAATGCGCCCCGCAAGCCATTGCGGCAGCCCCAGTGTGGCGCGTCCGTTGTTGGGCGGCACATCGCGCGCTGCTTCCTCTGCCCGGATCTCAAGCGCCGAGCGGCTGTAATCGCGCCCAAGCGCCAGTGCATTCCACGCAATGTCTTCATGCGCATCAACGATGAACATTGCTGAATCGTATGTGCAACGGTGCTGATTGTCAACGCAGGGTGCGCAAAACGCGGATGCTATACTCGCGCGATGATAGTGGCCGGGGTAATGGCAGCTGCGTGCGCATTGTACGCGCCGCCGGGAGTGCTGCTGTACCTTTGGTTGCGCACCCGCGGTTTGCAGTTCATTCCGGCGCTGGGGCTGGGTTTGGCGCTGCTTACCGTGTTGTATGCGGCCCTCGCCAGCGCAGCCGGCTATCATTTTTGGCGGCAGTTTGCGGCTACGCTGCTGCTGGATGGCGTGCTGTTGTGGCTGGCGCTGCGCGGCAGCGTGCGCCTGCGGCTGCCAAAAGCGCAGCCGTGGCAGCTGCTGCTGGTGGCCGCGATCGGCAGCGTTTACCTGGCACCCGCGCTGCTGATACCGGTGCCGTTTGACACCGATGCGCAAGGCTTCGGCCTGCTGATTGCCACGGTGCGCGCCAGTGGCTCGATCACCACGCTCGCGCCATTCTTCCCCAACATCAGCTGGTTTTATTCCCCGGGTTACTTCTTGCTGGGCGCGCAGCTGGCCGACCTTACCGGCGCCCGCATCCACGAAGTGATGCTGGGCCTCTCGCATGTGCTGGCGCTGGGCGTTGTGGCCGGCGTGGGCGCGCTTGGCCGCAAGCTTGGCGGCAGCACCACGGGCTGGTGGGCAGCCGTTGCGTGTGCGGGCGGGGTGGCGCTGTTCACCACGCTGCTTGATGGCGCATACACAAATGTTTACGGCATCTGGTTGATGGCCACGTTCTTGTGGCTGCTGGACTTTGCACTTGCGAGTGCGGAGCGCTGGCGCATTGGGCTGGCTGGTGCAAGCTTGGCAGCGGTGCTGCTTGGCCACCCGGACAGCATCATTCATTTGTTGATGGGGTACCTGCCGTTTTATGGCGCCGCATTGCTGGCGTTGCCGCGCCTGAGCGGTGCGCAATACCGGCGCCTGGCGTTGTGGGTGCCGTTGGCGGGCGTGGCTTTTAGCCTGCCGTGGCTGCTGCGCGTGCTGCCGCTTGTGCCACTGATTGAGGTGCACGAGCGCCAGACGCCGCAGCTGCAGCATTTGCTGTGGCTGGCGGGCTTGAACGGCGTGTGGCTGCCGCTGGCGGCGCTGGCTGGAGTTTGGTGGGCGCTGCGCCGGCGCCACTGGCTGGATGTGTGGTGCGTGGTTTGGCTGCTGCCAATTGTGGAGCTCTCTTCGTTTGGCAATCTAAATCAATGGTCGCAGCGCACTGCACTGGATCCGCTGCAAGTGCTCTACCCGCTGGGGATCGCGTGGCATGCCACCATCATCCCGCTGCCCCTGCTGGCGGCGCGCGCCTTGCAGCCGCTGGGTGCTTGGATTGCGCGCGCGGGCAACTGGCAGCGTTACCTCACGCTCAGCCTGGGCGCGCTGCTGGCAGTGCTGGCGCTGGGCATTGGCTTGCAGCAGCAGCTGGTACAGTGGAGCCACGGCCGGGTGATGGCCATCACCGGCGCACTCGCCACGCCCGCAGACATTGCAGCCTACGATTGGCTGCGCGCCAACACGCCGCCCACAGCGCTGCTGCTGAATTACCCGGGCCGCTTTGAGGGGCAGTGGGCTCCCGTGATTGCGGAGCGCCCGGCGGTGTTCATCCGCGACCAGTTGTTTTACATTGGCGCCAACGGGCTGCGCAGTGTGCAGCCGGCGCTTGAAGCGGCCTACATGAATCCGGATCGGCCCGCGGCGTGCGCGCAACTGCGCGTGCAGGCCATTGCCTACCTGGTGGTGCCGCAGGCGCTTGCGCACCCGGAGCGCTGGCAGCAGCAGCTGCGCTGGCGTGCGCCGGCCGTGTGGGCGCAGCGCCCGCGCTTTGAAGCCTCTGCCTGCCTTGCACTGCGCGCTGATTTTGACGGCGCACAAGTGTGGCAGGTAATCGGCGCATCATGACGATGTGCCAAACGGCCAGCCTTCACAATGAAGTTTGGGGCCCGGACAATAATTTGAAATTGCGTTGTGCAGGCAGTTGATGCGCATTCTGCACATCATTCCCTACTTTTATCCGGCTTGGGCCTACGGCGGTACATGCCGCGCGGCTTGGGAGCTGGCGCGCGCGCTGGTGCGCCATGGGCAGCAAGCAGTGGTGCTCACCACCGATGCGCTTGACGCGCAGCAGCGTGTTGGTCCCGCGTTTGAAGTTGTGGAGGGGGTTGAAATTCATCGCGCTGCAAACATTAGCAACCGGCTGGCATGGTCGCGGCTCTTCTTGCCGCTTGGTTTTCGCAGCCATCTGTACGCAGAAGTGGCGCGGGCAGATGTTGTGCACCTGCACGAGTTCCGCTCCTATCAAAATGCTGTTGCGCTGCCAATCATTGAACAGCAGCGCAAGCCGTTCGTTGTTACGCCGCAGGGCAGCCTGCCGCGCATCATGGGGCGCTACGCACTTAAGGCCGTGTATGACAGGCTGTACGGCCAGCGCATCTTGCGCAAGGCTGCCCGCTTGCATGCGCTTGATGACATGGAACGCCGGCAGTACATCGCGCTGGGGGTGGCGCCGGCGCGCATTGCCATCCGGCCCAACGGTATAGACCCGGCGGAGTTCCAAGCGTTGCCGGACCCGGATGCGTTCCGCACGCGCCATGGCATAGCCGCGCAAACACCGATCGTGTTGTTTCTGGCGCGGGTCAACCGCATCAAGGGCGTGGATTTCTTGGTGCAAAGTTTTGCGTTGGTGCACAAGCAGATACCGCAGGCGCTGCTTGTAATTGTTGGACCGGACGATGGCTACCTCGGCGAAGTGCAGCGCCAAGTGCATGCACTCGGCATTGCGGATCACGTGCGCTTCATTGGCTATTTGGATGGAATTGAGAAGCTCGCCGCGTACCGGGCCGCAAGCGTCTATGTCCTGCCTTCCACCTACGATATTTTTGGAATTACCCTGCTGGAGGCGCTGGCTTGCGGCACACCGGTGATCGCCACTGCTGGCGTTGGGTTTGCAGATTTTATGCGCCAAAATAATCTTGGGGCAGTTGTAAAGTTTGGCGACACGCAGGCACTGCAAACAGAAATCGCGGCGGTGTTACAGCGGCCGTTGCCGGAGCTGGCTGCCCGGTCGGCGGCTGGTCGGCAGTATGTGCTGGAGAACTTTGCGTGGGACAACATTGCGCGCAATTGGCTGCAGGTTTACGCTGACTGCGCTGTGAACTAGCCATGTGCGGAATTTGTGGATTGCTGCAGGTGGGCGGCGGCGCGCCGGTGAATGCGGAGCTTTTGACGCGCATGCGCGACCTGATTGCGCATCGCGGCCCGGATGATGCCGGCAGTTATGTGGCGCCGGACGGGCGCGTGGGCCTGGCCAACCGCCGCCTTTCAATCATCGATCTATCTGCCGGCGGCCATCAGCCGCTGGCGAATGAGGATGGCACGGTCTGGATTGCGTTTAATGGCGAGATCTATAACTACCGTGAGCTGCGCCCGGCGCTGCTGGCGCGCGGGCATGTGTTCGCGTCGCAAAGCGACACCGAGGTCATTGTGCATTTGTATGAGGAGTATGGCGCGGACTGCGTGCAGCATTTGCGCGGCATGTTTGCGTTTGCAATCTGGGATGCGCGCCGGCAGGAATTGTTTCTGGCGCGCGACCGTTTGGGCGAGAAGCCGCTCTACTATGCGCATGCTGATGGCAGTTTTATGTTTGCGTCTGAGATCAAGAGCCTGCTTGCCAATCCGGCGCTGCGGCGCAAGGTGAAACCAGAGGCGCTCTACCACTACCTTACCTTTCTGACGCCGCCGGCACCGGACACGCTTTTTGATGGAGTGCAAAAACTCGCCGCCGGGCACTGCGCCTGGATTGCCCGCGACGGCAGCGTGCGCGTACACGAATATTGGAACATGTTTGCCGGTGGGCCCGCACCGGCCAGCCCGGGCGATGTGCTGGACCAGCTGCGTTCCACACTGCGCGAGAGCATTGCGCTGCGCATGATTTCGGATGTGCCCTTCGGCGTGCTGCTTTCCGGCGGCATCGACTCCACAACAAATTTGGCGTTGATGACCGAGTTGCTAAAGCAGCCGGTGCGTTCCTTCTCCATCGGCTATGCGGGTGCCGGGGTGGAGGAGTACAACGAGCTCAACTTTGCGCGCGCGGCTGCGCGTGAGTTTGGCGCCGAGCATCACGAGGTGATCATCGGCCGTGAGGATCTCATGCGCTTTTTGCCGGACATGATTTATCACCAGGACGAGCCGATCGCGGACCCGGTTTGTGTGCCGGTGCATTATGTCTGCAAGCTGGCGCGCGAGTCCGGCACCAAAGTGGTGCAGGTGGGCGAGGGCGCTGACGAATTGTTTGGCGGTTACGCGCACTGGATTGCAGCGCTGCGCTTGGAGCGCACGCTGTGGCCAATGTTTGGCAGCCTGCCGGGATTCATGCGCCATGCGGTTGCCGGAATGGCGCGGCCGCTGCTTGGCGAGCTGCGCCATGAATACCTGCGGCGCGGGGCTGCGCATGAGGAGTTATTTTGGGGCGGCGCGATTGCATTTGGCGAGGCGGGCAAGCAGGCGCTGCTTACCGACGGATTTTTGCGGCAGGTGCGCGGCTTGTCCTCGCATGATCCGGTGCGTGCGCAGCGCCTGCAGTTTGAGGCCACCAGCCCCAACCGCGACTACCTGACGTGGATGAGCTATCTCGACTTGCGCATGCGCCTGCCGGAACTGCTGCTGATGCGCGTCGACAAGATGTCCATGGCAACTTCGGTGGAAGCGCGCGTGCCGTTTCTCGACCACGTGTTTGTGGAGCAGATGATGCAGCTGCCGCAGCGTGTCAAGCTGCCTGGCCTGCAGCCCAAGCATTTGCTGAAGCAGGCCGTGCGCGGCATCATCCCGGATGCGGTTATTGACCGCCCGAAGCAAGGGTTTCGCGTGCCCGTGCGGCAGTGGCTGGCTGAAGATTTAGGCGTTCTGGCGCACGATTGCTTGCGCGGTTTTTGCCAGCGCACAGATTATTTCCGCTGGCCGCGGGTGCAAGCGTTGCTGCGCAGCAACAATGAACTCTCGTGGTACTTGCTGAACTTTGCGCTCTGGCATGAGCTGTGGATTGAAGGCGTCCCGCGCGATGAGCTGCTGGTTGCGCGGCAGCCTGCGCGGGTGCGGTAATCCTGTGGGTTAACTCAGGCGGGCCCGTACATGCACTGTGTTTTGGGCTCAAGCGGGCAGGCAATGAAGGGCAGCTGCACCCGCATCAAAATGTAGGTGCTTGCAATGAAGAGCATCACAATTACGCCAGCCAGCACCAGCCGGCGCTGCTTGCGCCCAAGAATTGCAAGCAGGCCGCCAGCCAGCAGAATGCTGGCCGGCATTGTAGCGGGCAGTCCATAGCGCGCTCCGGCAAAAGTAAGTAGTTGGGTGCGGTTTGGCCACACATCCGCCCGTATAAACACCACGCCCCACAGCACTGCGCAGGTGCCGACTAACAGCAAGAGGTGCTTGCGTTCTGGTGTGCCGCGGGTGCGCCACAAGGCGAGCAACAAGCCTGCCAGCGCCAGCAGCGTCAGGCCGGCGAAGGGCAGCAGCTGCAGACGGGTAAGGCCCGGCTGCGTGCCGCCAAAACTGGACCAGTACATGCTGAAGATCCATGCCGGCAGTTCCGCCAGGTACACCTGGCTGGTGCGCTGCCATGACAGCAGCCCCCACAGCATTTGGTTGGGCTCGTAAGCCTGCAAGCGCACGAAGCGGATGCGCGGCCAGCGTTGTTCGGCCGAGCCATTGCGCAGCAAGTTTGTAAACTGCACACCATCCCAGCTGCCGGAAGTTGCGGCGGCACTATTAAATTGCGGCGGCACCAGCGGGTTGAACTCGCCCGGCGCAACCACCAGCTCATCATAAACAGCATTGCCTGCAAGCCCCGGGTGCAGCACCATTGCCAGATGCTCAGCGCCGGGGTCAATGCGCATGCTGCGCGCCCGAAACTCCCATTCCCCGGTTGCAGGCAGCTCCGCGCTGGTGCTGCCCAGCTGGTCTTCAAGCGCCGGAAAATTTAGCGCTGCGCCGCGCGGGGCGCGCACCCAGCCGCCGACTGTTACCAGTTTGCCGCGCAGCTGCCGGACCGTACTCTCAGGCAGATATTGCACAATGCCATCAGCCGAGTCGTTGTAGAGGCGCTCGCATAAGTCATCCGGTGCGCACATCAGGTCATCGCGCACCAACCCCTCTGCATTGTCATTGCGGGTGGCCAGCATGCCAACGGCGCCAGAGTGCGCAGATGTGGTCAGCTGCGGCGAGCGCAGCGGACGGTGGCGCAATACCAGCGCGCCATTGTTGATGAACCAGTGCGCCGGTGCCAGCAGGTCCACCGGCTGCAGCGCAAGCATGGCAACGCCAACTGCAGCGAGTGCAGACAGGAGGGCGCGGCGCCGCAGTGCTGCGGGCAGCGCTGCCAGCAACCAAATAGCCGCCAATGGCGCGCCAATCCACGCCGATGTTTTGGTTGTGAAGCATGCCAGCAGCGCCAGCGCAGCAGCTACTCCGCGTGTGGCGCTCCAGCCGCGCGCATGGATGCTGGCTAATGCCCACAGCAGCATGCCCAGCGCACACGCCGCACCAACATCAGCGTTGGTTCCGGTGCTCAAGTCCGCCAGCTGCTGGTTGAAGCCGGTGAGGGCGGCGGCGCCAATGGCCCAAAGCTTGCGTTTTGGAAAGAGCTCGTGCGTAATACCGTAGGTGGCCACGGTCATGAGCAGGCCCAGCAGCAGCGTCGCAGTGCGGCTCATGAATGAGGCCAGCTGATCCGATACAGGATTTACAACAGCGATGGGCAGTGCAGCCCATGTGTAGTAGGCCACGCCGCGCTTGGCATGCAGCCAAAAATAAGCGCAGGGACTCACTTCTGGATGTGCGGGATCGGCGTACGGCGGCGGCACCTGCCGCCCGAGCAACGTATCGCGAATGGCCTGGCCGAGCGCGCTCTGCTGCTCGTTGTACGCGTGCGGCAAGCCAACTGCGTGGCGCATGCAGCCCGCAGCCATCAGGCGCGTCACGCCAAACTGCCAGTACTCATCCACGCCAAAGCCCAGTGGTACAATGGCGATGCGCAGCAATGCGATTGCAGCTTGCGCCACGAGCAGAAGCGTCAGGGCGCGCAGCGCTATGCGGTTTTGCATCGCGCGCAGTGT
>OFRL01000037.1_pt1 | contig 68045 bp, 64 predicted proteins | sample 1543121 | NCBI WGS metagenome assembly OFRL01 (sample SAMN07774228, study PRJEB24372) | wastewater metagenome | isolation source: Lake Maggiore Cannobio | place: Italy: Cannobio | collected 2016-01
CCTCGGGCGGCACGCCCTCACGCCCGGTAGGTGCCGACCTTGGTCGGCACGCTTTGGCCGGTGGGGATCAACCCTTGATCACGCCCAGCTCGACACCGATGCGGGTGAACGCATCGATCGCGCGGTCCAGATGCTCGCGACTGTGCGCGGCGCTGATCTGGGTGCGGATGCGGGCCTGGCCCTTGGGCACCACCGGGAAGAAGAAGCCGATCGCGTAGATGCCTTCTTCCAGCAGGCGCTCGGCGAACTTCTGCGCCAGCGGTGCGTCGTACAGCATCACCGGGCTGATCGGGTGTACGCCCGGCTTCACGTCGAAACCGGCGGCGACCATCTTTTCGCGGAAGTAGCGGGTGTTTTCCACCAGGGTGTCGCGCAGATCGTCAGCGGCGGCCAGCATCTCGAACGCTTTGATGCCGGCGGCCACCACATGCGGCGGCAGCGAGTTGGAGAACAGGTACGGGCGCGAACGCTGGCGAAGCAGCTCGATCACCTCGGCGCTGGCGCAGGTGAAGCCGCCCAGTGCACCACCCATGGCCTTGCCCAGGGTGCCGGTGATGATGTCGATCTTTTCCAGCACGCCCTTCACTTCGGCCGAGCCGCGGCCGCTGGCACCGAGGAAGCCGGTAGCGTGGCATTCGTCGATGTGCACCAGCGCGTTGTACTTCTTCGCCAGCGCGGTGATCTCGTCCAGCGGCGCAATGAAGCCGTCCATCGAGAACACGCCGTCGGTGGTGATCAGCTTGGTCTTGCAGCCGGCGGCGTCGGCGGCCTGCAGCTGGGCTTCCAGGTCGGCCATGTCGCAGTTGGCATAGCGGAAGCGCTTGGCCTTGCACAGGCGCACGCCGTCAATGATCGAAGCGTGGTTCAGCGCATCGGAAATGATCGCGTCGTTCTCGCCGAGCAGCGGCTCGAACAGGCCGCCGTTGGCATCGAAGCAGGCCGCGTACAGGATGGTGTCCTGCTTGCCGAAGAAGTCGGCGATCTGCTTCTCCAGCTGCTTGTGCAGGTCCTGGGTACCACAGATGAAGCGCACCGAGGCCATGCCGAAGCCGTGGGTATCCAGCGCATCCTTGGCGGCCTGGATCAGGTCCGGATGGTCGGCCAGGCCCAGGTAGTTGTTGGCACAGAAGTTCAGCACCTTGCGGCCGTCCTCGAGGGTGATCTCGGCCGACTGCGGGCTGGTGATGATCCGCTCGGACTTGAACAGGCCCTGGGCGCGGATGGCGTCCAGTTCCTCGGCGTAGTGGCGGGTCAGGGCGGAGGAGGCGTCGGTCATGGCGTGGGCACGGCTCTGAACGGGGAAACCGCTGATTCTACCGGGCATCGCCGCTTGCCGACCGGCCCGGATGGGGCATCGCCACGGCCGGCACATGTTGCATCGCAATAGCAAACTGGTTAAAAATTCGTGAACCGGAGCTGTCCCGCTCCGGCCGCTACGCCCGCTCCCCGCCTTCCACGCCACCGCCCCCACCGGAGACGCTCATGAAGCACGCCCGTGCCTGCCTCGCCATTGCCGCTGCCCTGACCCTGGCCGCCCCGTTCGCCGCCAGCGCCCAGGAAAACGAATCGCCGTACAGCTGGAACGTCACCGCTGTTTCCGATTACCTGTTCCGTGGTGTGTCGCAGACCGACGAGGATCCGACCCTGCAGGCCGGTTTCACCTACACCAGCCCGGTTGGCCTGTATGCCGGCGTTTGGGGTTCGGGCGTGGACTTCGGTGCAGGTGATCCGAAGACCGAGGTCGACTACCTGATCGGCTACGGCGTGGACGTCACCGAGCGCGTCAACGTCGACGTGCTGCTGAACCGCTACACCTACCTGAAGTCCAGCCACCAGAACTACAACGAGCTGATCACCACCACCACGCTGGATGACACCTACAAGCTGACGGTGGCCTACACCAACGATGTATGGAACAGCAGCACCGATGGCTGGTACTTCGGCCTGGGCGGCAGCTGGGGCCTGCCGAAGGATTTCACCCTGAATGCCAATGTCGGCCGCAGCACGTTTGAAGACGGCATCGCCAAGGATTACACCGACTGGAATGTCGGCGTTGAGCGCCAGTTCGGGATGGCCAAGGTCGGCCTGGGCTACTACGGTACCGACGGCAACGGCCGCGACAACTCCGGCAAGCTGGCCCACAGCCGCGTGATGCTGAGCGTGGCCATCGGCAAGTAACGCCGCAGGCGTTACCGGTAGTGCCGGCCGCTGGCCGGCAACATCGGGATGGCAAAGAAAAAGGCGCCCATCGGGCGCCTTTTTCAGTTTCAAGGTGTGCCGAGCAAGCTCGGCACCCACCCACCCATCGCGCGCGGCGAAGGGTCAATTCCAGCTCAACACCACCTTGCCGGCCTTGCCTTCTTCCATCAGGTCGAAGCCCTTCTGGAAGTCGTCGATCGGCAGCTGGTGGGTCATCACCTTGCCGAGCGGGAAGCCGGACAGCACCAGCTGGGTCATCTTGTACCAGGTCTCGTACATCTTGCGGCCGTAGATGCCCTGCACGGTCAGGCCCTTGAAGATGATCTTGTCCCAGTCGCAGCCGGCGCCCTTGGGCATGATCCCGAGCATGGCGATCTTGCCGCCGTGGTACATGCAGTCGAGCATGTCGTTGAACGCGCGCGGGTTGCCGCTCATTTCCAGGCCCACGTCGAAGCCCTCCATGTGCAGTTCCTTCATCACGTCCTTCAGCGACTGGTTGGCCACGTTGACCACGCGGGTGGCACCCATGTCGGCGGCCAGCTTCAGACGGAAGTCGTTGACGTCGGTCACCACCACGTTGCGTGCACCGATGTGCTTGCAGATGCCGGCGGCGATGATGCCGATCGGGCCGGCACCGGTGATCAGCACGTCTTCACCGATCACATTGAACTCCAGCGCGCAATGCGCGGCGTTGCCGTACGGATCGAAGAACGCGGCCAGCTCGGACGGAATCTGGTCCGGGATCGGCCACAGGTTGCTGGCCGGCATCACCATGTACTCGGCGAAGGCGCCGTTGACGTTGACGCCGATGCCGACGGTGTTCGGGCACAGGTGCGGGCGGCCGCCACGGCAGTTGCGGCAGTGGCCGCAGACGATGTGGCCTTCGGCCGAGACGCGCTGGCCGATTTCATAGCCGGTCACGGCCGAGCCGAGTGCGGCGACGCGACCGACGAACTCGTGGCCGATGGTCAGGCCCGGCTTGATCGTGCGCTGGCTCCACTCGTCCCACAGGTAGATGTGCAGGTCGGTGCCGCAGATCGCGGTCTTCTCGAGCTTGATCAGGACCTCGTTCGGGCCCGGGGTCGGAACCGGAACTTCTTCCAGCCAGATGCCCTTGGCCGCTTCGCGCTTGACCAGGGCCTTCATCGTTTGCTGCGCCATCGGGGTGGAACTCATCAGGGGGAAAGCGCGGATTATAGGGTGCCGCGCGGATTTCCCATGTTGCGCTGCGGGTGCAGTGGCGGAACGAAAGGCGTGTGTTGGCGGGCGTTTCGAACGTGCTGCAAACAGCGGCGCCTCCCTGATCCGGGAAAGGGGGCGTGGTCACCCTGGCCAGGACACGCAAAAGCCCCTCCATGGTGCTCGATGGCGCCATCCATGGCGCCAACGGTCCGTCCAGGGTGACAACGCCCCCTCTGGACGATTTCCGTGTGCGCGGCCGACGTGCGCGTGGCAGAGCAAGAAGCAGGCCCATGACTTCCGGGGTTCGGGCCGGGGCAGGGCGGCGGGCTACAATCGAAGGTTCCACTACCAGGGGCCGCTCCATGCGCTCGAACCTGCTTGCATTCTCCATCGTCGCCAGCCTCGGGCTGGCCCAGGTCGCCCATGCCGCTGAAGGCATGTGGGTGCCGCAGCAGCTGCCGGAAATCGCCGGTCCGCTGCAGAAGGCCGGCCTGAAGCTGTCCCCGGAACAACTGTCCAACCTGACCGGCGACCCGATGGGCGCGGTCGTCGCCCTCGGCGGCTGCACCGCCAGCTTCGTCTCGCCGCAGGGCCTGGTGGTCACCAACCACCACTGCGCGTATGGCGCCATCCAGCTGAATTCGACCGCGCAGAAGAACCTGATCAAGGACGGCTTCAACGCGCCGACCCTGAAGGACGAACTGAGCGCCGGCCCGAACGCCCGCGTGTTCGTGCTCGACCAGATCACCGACGTCACCGCCCAGGCCAAGGCCGCCATTGCTGGCGCCGGCAACGATCCGCTGGCCCGCAGCCGCGCGCTGGACGCCTTCGACAAGGCCCAGGTCGCCGCCTGTGAAGCCGATGCCGGCTTCCGCTGCCGCCTGTACAGCTTCTCCGGCGGCAACACCTACCGCCTGTTCCGCAACATGGAAATCAAGGACGTGCGCCTGGTCTACGCGCCCCCGGGCAGCGTCGGCAAGTTCGGCGGCGACGTCGACAACTGGATGTGGCCGCGCCACACCGGCGACTTCTCGTTCTACCGGGCCTATGTGGGCAAGGACGGCAAGCCGGCCGCCTTCGCCGCCGACAACGTGCCGTACCAGCCCAAGCACTTCCTGAAGTTCGCCGACCAGCCGCTGGGCGCAGACGACTTCGTGATGGTGGCCGGCTACCCGGGCCGCACCAACCGCTATGCACTGGCCGGTGAGTTCAACGAAACCGCCAGCTTCACCTACCCGACCATCGCCAAGCACTACAACGCAGTGCTGAAAATGATCGCCGACGCCGGCAAGGCCGACGCCGACGTCAAGGTGAAGTACGCAGCGACCGCCGCCAGCATGAACAACGTGGCCAAGAACTACCTGGGCCAGCTGGAAGGCTTCAAGCGCATCGACGCCGCCGGCCAGAAGCAGGCTGAAGAAGCCGCCGTGCTGGCCTGGCTGAAGAAGCAGGGTGCTGCCGGCAAGCCGGCCCTGGCCGCCCACGCGCAGCTGCTCAAGCATCTGGATACCAGCAAGTCGACCCGCGAACGCGACCTGTTCGTCGGCCAGTTCAACAACACCTCGGCCGTTGGCGCAGCGATCACCCTGTACCGCCTGTCGATCGAACGCAGCAAGCCGGATGCCGAGCGCGAAGCCGGTTACCAGGAACGCGACCTGACCACCATCGAAGGTGGCCTGAAGCAGATGGACCGTCGCTACGTGGCGAAGATGGATCAGCAGCTGCAGACCTACTGGCTGGACCAGTACGTGGCCCTGCCGGCCGCGCAGCGCGACAACGAAGTGCTGAACAAGTGGCTGGCCGGCAGCGATGCCGCTGCGGTCAAGTCGCTGGTGAACAAGCTGGGCGGCACCGAGCTGGGCAGCCTGGACAATCGCCTGAAGTGGTTCAAGGCCGACCGTGCCGCGTTTGAAGCCAGCAGCGATCCGGCCATCCAGTACGCCGTGGCCGTCATGCCGGCACTGCTGAAGCAGGAAGAGCAGAAGAAGATCCGCGAAGGCGAATCACTGACCGCCCGCCCGCTGTACCTGCAGGCCGTGGCCGACTACAAGAAGAGCCAGGGCGAGTTCGTCTATCCGGATGCCAACCTGTCGCTGCGCATCACCTTCGGCAACGTCATGGGCTATGGCAAGGACGGCGTGAAGTACACCCCGTTCACCACCCTGGAAGGCGTGGCGGCGAAGGAAACCGGTGAAGATCCGTTCGATTCGCCGAAGGCGCTGCTCGATGCGGTCAAGGCCAAGCGTTACGGCGGCCTGGAAGACAAGCGCATTGGTTCGGTGCCGGTGAACTTCCTGTCCAACCTGGACATCACCGGCGGCAACTCCGGTTCGCCGGTGCTGGATGCCAACGGCAAGCTGGTCGGCCTGGCCTTCGATGGCAACTGGGAATCGGTCAGCTCCAACTGGGTGTTCGACCCGGTGATGACCCGCATGATCGCCGTCGACAGCCGCTACATGCAGTGGATCATGCAGGAAGTGGCGCCGGCGCCGCAGCTGCTGAAGGAACTGAACCTGGTCAAGTAAGGTTCGCGGTTCGGGGCGGTCCATCCACGCATGGCGTGGATCTACTGCCTGTACCGAGGGTAGTGCCGGCCGCTGGCCGGCAACCTCGACCAGATAGCCGGAGTTTCCGAAACCCCGCGACCCACGTCGCGGGGTTTTTTCATGCCCGGCCCGGCCCGGTGCGCCGAACAGGTATCATCCCTGTTCCGCGTACTTCACAGGATGTGAACGAAACGCGGAAACCTCCTCCCCCCAGGACCCCTTGCACGCATGCGCATCCTGCTTGCCCGCCACGGCGAAACGCCGTGGAACGCCGAAGGCCGCTACCAGGGCCAGATCGATATTCCGCTTTCGCCGATCGGTGAAGCCCAGGCCCAGGCACTGGGTGCCCGCCTGGCCTCGGTGGACATCACCCGTGCCGTCGCCTCGCCGCTGTCGCGCGCCCAGCGCACCGCGCAGCTGGCGCTTGGCGCCGCGCGTGCCGACATGCTGCTGACCGAGCCGGAGCTGCAGGAAATCGCCCACGGTGAGTGGGAAGGCCTGCTCGCCAGCGAGATCAACGAAAAGGATCCGTCGCGCCTGCAGGCCTGGCGCGAGGAGCCCGATACCGTGCTGATGCCCGGTGGCGAATCGCTGCGGCTGGTGCTGGAACGCAGCTGGCGTGGTCTGGCCCGTGCCACCGAAGGCCTCGGCGAGCACGACACCCTGCTGGTGGTTGCCCATGACGCGGTCAACCGCGTGATCCTGTGCAAGGTGCTGGGCCTGCCGATTTCCCGCCTGTGGACCTTCCGCCAGGCACCGACCACGCTCAACCTGCTCGAAGGCGCCGACCTGGACAGCCTGGAAGTGGTGCGCCTGAACGACTGCGCCCACCACACGCCGTTCTTCGGCGAAGCCAAGCACCGCGCACTCTGACCCGCCACACCGAACCACCTGTACCTGCTGGAAGCACTGCCGTGACGAACACCCCGACCACCCTGGCCGATTGGCTGGATTACATTGAACGCCAGCACCCGGCGACCATCGACATGGGCCTGGAACGCGTGCGCGCCGTGGCCACGGCGATGGGTCTTGGCGCGCCGGCCGGGCGCACCATCGTGGTCGGTGGCACCAACGGCAAAGGCTCCACCGTGGCCTTCATCGAGGCCATCGGCCGTGCTGCCGGTTGGAAGGTGGGTGCCTACACCTCGCCGCACCTGCTGCGCTACAACGAGCGCGTGCGCATCGACGGGCAGGACGTGGACGATGCGGCGCTGGTTGCTGCGTTCAATGCCGTCGAAGCGGCACGCGGCGATACCACGCTGACCTATTTCGAGTACGGCACGCTCGCTGCTTTGCAGCTGTTCGCCGACGCCGGGCTGGACCTGGCGGTGCTGGAAGTGGGCCTGGGCGGCCGCCTGGATGCGGTCAACATCGTCGACGCCGACGTGGCGGTGATCACCACCGTGGACATCGACCATGCCGAGTGGCTGGGCGAGGACCGCGAAGCGATCGGTACCGAGAAGGCCGGCATCATCCGCGGCTGGAAGCCGGTGATCCTGGGCGAGACCGATCCGCCGTCCAGCGTGCTGGCGCGTGCCTATCTGGTCGGTGCCAACGCGATCCGCGGCGGCAGCGATTACTTCTACGAGCCGATCGACGCCCAGCGCTGGCGCTGGCGCGACGTCGGCCTGCGCATGGAGCTGCCGACCCCGGCGCTGTCCGGCCCGATCCAGCTGGCCAATGCCGGTGCTGCCATCGCCGCCCTGCGCGCGCTGGACAAGCCGGTGCCGCGTGCGGCGTGGGCCGCGGGTATCGCAGCAGCGCGAATCTCCGGCCGCATGCAGGCATTCGAGCGCGACGGCGTGCAGATCCGCGTGGACGTGGGCCACAACCCACAGGCGGCGGGCCAGCTGGCGCGTGCGCTGAAGGCCGAAGTGTCAGCCGGCCGCACCCTGGCGGTGTACGCCTCGTTGCAGGACAAGGACGCGGCGGGTGTGGTGCAGGCCCTGCAGGACGTGGTGGGCGAGTGGACCCTGGCCGGGCTGGACGGTCCGCGTGGGCAGAGCGCCGCTCAGTTGCAGGCACGCCTGAGCGGTACGGTGGCGGCCAAGGCACCGCTGGCCGATAGCGTCGAACAGGCCCTGGCGCAGGTGCTGGCCCAGGCTGAGCGGGGTGACCGGGTGCTGGTGTTCGGCTCCTTCCATACCGCCGCTGCGGCCCTGCAGTGGCTGCAGGGCGACGCCTGATCCGCGTTCAGCCAACGCCGACGCCGGCCGGTCCGGCACCCGTATAATCGACGGCAATCTCCGGACAGTTGCCTGCCTCACGTGGATACGCCTCTGAAACAGCGTCTGATTGGTGCCATCGTGCTGGTGGCACTGGCCGTGATTTTCCTGCCGATGCTGGTCAAGGGACCCGCACCCGACAGTGGTGTCGCCAATGTGCCGATCGCCGCGCCGGATGCGCCGGCCGATGGCCAGTTCGAAACCCGTGAGCTGCCTCTGGTCGCCCCGGCCGGTGGTGCCACCGGCCTGCAGACCGGGCAGGCCAAGCCGCTGCAGGAGGCTGCCACGCCGGCTACGCCGCCGACCGTGGACACCTCGCCGGCAGTCGCCGCCGGCAACTATGCGGTCACCTTCGGTGCCTACGGCAGCAAGGCCGACGCCGATGCGGTGATCGCCTACCTGAAGCGCTCGCAGCTGCCGGGCTTCGCTGAAACGGCCACCATCAACGGCCGCCAGGCATGGCGCGTGCGCGTTGGACCTTACGCCGACCGTGCCCAGGCCGAAGCGGCCCGCCTGCAGGCGGTGAAGATCCGTGCGGATGTGAAGGCCGAAGTGATCACCCTGGACGCGGCGGCCGGCAGCAGTACTCCGGTTGCGGCCGCCCCGGCACCGGCTGCGCCGAGCGCCAGCACCCCGTCCGCAGCTGTTGCGCCCTCGGCCAGCGGCAACCCGGTCCGCAGCGAAAGCCTGCCGCCGAGCACGCCAACGGCGACCGCGCCGCCGGCCGCCAAGCCGGAACCGCCGAAGCCGGCGCCGAAGCCCGAACCGAAGCCGGAGGCCACCGCCAGCAAGCCGGCGACGGTGCCGACCACACCGGCAGCACCGGCTGCCAGCGGCGTCGGCTTTGCCGTGCAGCTGGGCGCGTTCGGTCAGGCCAACGATGCCAATGCCCTGCGCGACAAGGTTCGTGCCGCTGGTTTCAGCGCTTTCGTCGAGCAGGTGCGCACGGACAAGGGAACCCTGCATCGCGTCCGCGTCGGGCCGGTGGCCAACCGCGCTGACGCCGAGCAGCTGAAGGCGCAGGTCGCCGCCAAGGTCGGCGTGGCCGGCATGGTCCGACCGCACCCATGACCCACGCGCAGCCCCGTTGCCAGCGCCGCCGAAGGAGCGGGGCGCCATGATCGACGTGGTGCTGCTGATCGTGATCGCCGCCTCGACCCTGCTGGGGATGCTGCGCGGCTTCGTCGGAATCGTCATCGGCACCCTGTCGTGGCTGCTGGCCGCGTGGGCGGCCTTCGCCTTCGGTAATGACGCGGCCCACTGGTGGGCCGCGCCGGCGGCCCCCGGAGGCGAGCACTTCGTCGGTGGCTACCTGGGGGTCGGCATCGGCGTGATGATCGTGGTCGCGGTCATCGGCATGGTCATCAAGGCCCTGGTCCACCGCAGCATGCTGACCAGCCTGGACCGCCTGCTGGGCGGGGTGCTGGGTGCGGTGCGAGGCGGCCTGATCGCCGCGGTCCTGCTGCTGCTGGGCAGCTTCACCCCGCTGACCGCCGAACCCTCCTGGCAGCGCTCGGCGGTGCGTCCGTTGCTGAACCCGACCGTGGCCTGGATGAACAGCAAACTGCCGCACTGGGAGGTTCCCGGGGCCGATCTGCTGCCCAAGGCCTTGCCGACCGACGCGCTGTCCCCATCTGCATTGATGGAGTTGGGCAAGAACGCAGGCGCCGGGTTGGGAAAGCCGGGCGCGGCAGGCGATAATGGCATCCTCAACCAGGTAGTGGCAGGCAGCGGATGGCTGCGGCCTGCGAAAGCGGAACAGGGCGATTCCTACGATCCGGCCGAAGTGCGCCCGGACGCTCCTGCACTGCCGGACAGTATCGAGCCGGGCGATCCGGCCAACGTCGACCGCGCGCGCGGCGACCACCGCGGCCAGGTACGGCCACCTTCCTTGTAACTGGGCACAGCCCAGCGGAGACCTCGCACCATGTGTGGCATCGTCGGAATCGTCGGCAACCAGAACGTCGCCGGGCAGTTGTATGACGGCTTGACCGTTCTCCAGCACCGTGGCCAGGATGCGGCGGGCATCGCCACCGCCAGCGGCAGCCGCCTGCGCGTGCAGAAGGCCACCGGCCTGGTCCGCGATGTGTTCGATGCCCGCACCATGTCCACCCTGGAAGGCAGCGTCGGCATCGCCCATGTGCGCTACCCGACCGCCGGTTCGGAAGGCATGGACGAGGCACAGCCGTTCTACGTCAATTCGCCGTACGGCATCGCGCTGGCCCACAACGGCAACCTGATCAACACCGAAGCGCTGCGCCAGCAGGTGTTCGAACAGGACCGCCGCAACGTCAACACCGATTCGGACAGCGAAGTGCTGCTGAACGTGTTCGCCTATGAACTGGAGCAGCAGCGCCAGCTCAGCCCGGAAGCCGCGATCCGCGCGGTGGCCGGCGTGCACCGCCGCTGCAAGGGTGGCTATGCGGTGGTCAGCGTGGTGCTGGGCCTGGGCCTGGTCGCCTTCCGCGATCCGCATGGCATCCGGCCGCTGGTACTGGGCAAGCGCAGCCACGCCGAAGGTGACGAGTACATCGTCGCCTCCGAGTCGGCCGCGCTGGACGTGCTGGGCTTCCAGCGCGTGCGCGACGTGCAGCCGGGCGAAGCGCTGGTGATCACCGCGCGCGGCGAGCTGTTCTCGGAAATCTGCGCCGAGCCGGCCGAGCACACCCCGTGCATCTTCGAATACGTGTACTTCGCGCGCCCGGATTCGATGATCGACAACGTCTCGGTACACAAGGCGCGCATGCGCATGGGCATCAAGCTGGGCGAGAAGATCCTGCGCCTGCGCCCGGACCACGACATCGACACCATCATCCCGATCCCGGATACCTCGCGCGATGCCGCGCTGGAGATCTCCAACGTGCTCGGGGTGAAGTACCGCGAAGGCTTCATCAAGAACCGCTACATCGGCCGCACCTTCATCATGCCGGGCCAGGGCGAACGCGTGAAGTCGGTGCGCCGCAAGCTCAACCCGATCCACCTGGAGTTCCGCAACCGCGTGGTGCTGCTGGTGGACGATTCGATCGTGCGCGGCACCACCAGCCAGCAGATCGTGCAGATGGCCCGTGATGCGGGCGCGCGCAAGGTCTACCTGGCCAGCGCGGCACCGCCGGTGCGCTACCCGAACATCTACGGCATCGACATGCCGGCGGCCGAAGAGCTGGTCGCGCACAACCGCACCGTGGAAGAGATCGAAGCCCACCTGGGCTGCGACTGGCTGATCTACCAGGACCTGGAAGACATGGAAGCGGCGGTGAGCGAGGGCAACCCGGCGCTGCGCAACTTCGATTCGTCCTGCTTCAACGGCCACTACCCGACGGGTATCGAGCCGGGCTACTTCGAGCGCATCCAGCAACTGCGTTCGGACGACGCCAAGCACAAGCGCCGCGCCTGAGGTCCAGGCGTGGTCGATGTACCCGACGTTGGTGGCGACCTGCTGCGCGCTGCGCAGCAGTGCCTGGCCGAAGCCGACCCGCTGCGCAAGGTGGCGCTGACCCAGGCCTATGCCGCCGCGTTCCGTGCTGGCCGCCTGAAGGTGGCGGCCGACGCGCTACCGCCAGAGCCGATCCGCATGCCCGGCCGGCCGCCGCAGCTGGTGCTGGTGCATCCGCGTGAAGTGCCGCGGCGTGGACTGGGCGGTGTGGAAGGGCGTGCCGCCTTCATCCACGCCATCGCCCATATCGAACTCAACGCGATCGACCTGGCCTGGGATGCGGTATACCGCTTCCGTGGCCTGCCGCCGGCGTTCCATGCCGACTGGGTCAGCTGTGCCGACGACGAATCGCGGCACTTCATGCTGTTGCGCGAACGCCTGCAGGTGCATGGCCACGACTATGCCGATTTCCCAGCGCACAACGGCCTGTGGGAAATGTGCGAAAAGACCGCCCATGACGGCCTGGCACGCATGGCACTGGTGCCACGCGTGCTGGAGGCGCGCGGCCTGGACGTAACGCCCGGCATGATCGGGAAGCTGCGCAATGTCGGCGATGGCGAAACCGCCGATGTGCTGGAAGTGATCCTGCGCGAGGAAGTGGCGCACGTCGCTGCCGGTTCGCGCTGGTACCGCTGGTACTGCGACCGCGCCGCTGTCGAGCCGCGTGCGCGCTTCAAGGAACTGCTGGTGGAGTACGCCGGCGGCTACCTGCATGGGCCATTCAACATCGAAGCGCGCCTGCTGGCCGGGTTCGATGCGGATGAGTTGGCCAACCTGATTGAACAGGCCGGCTGAAGAAAAGGGGACGGAGGGGATTAAGTCGTTTGTGGCACAAACGACTTAATCCCCTCCGTCCCTTTTTTCATGCGTTCGGCAACACCACGCGCTTGCCATCCACCGTTGGCCGGTTGATGTAGAACAGGCCGGGACCCGGCCGGTACGGCAGTTCGCTGACGCCGGCATCGGCGGCGTAGGTCAGTGCGGTGTCGCCCAGTGCATCGAAGTTCCAGTGCGCCGACTGCATCAGGTAACGCCGTCGCAGCAGCGCCTCCTGTGTCTGCGTCAGCGGCTGTCCGGCCACCAGTCGGCGTGCAATCGGCTGCAGGGCGGACGGCAGCTCCCAGCCGGGAACTCCAGCGGCATTGGCGGTCCATTGCACGCCAGCATCGATGGCCTGCTGCTGCATCACCTGCAGTGCGATCAGCTGGTAACGCCAGTCGATGCGCCGACGCAGCACCACCGCGGCGGTCACATACAGCACCGGCGACAACAGCACGCTGCGGCTGCCGGCGCGACGCTGCTGCTGCCACTGGTGCCAGACATCCACCCAGATCTCCTTTTCACCCACGCCCAGCTGCTGCCGCCAGCGTTCGGCGTCGGCCTGCGTTTCGGCGTAGGCCGTGGTGGCCTGCAGCAACGCCAGTGGAGGGACCTGGTAGTCGGAAACCGCTGGGCGACGCAGCTGCTGCCGGCGCGGACGGCTGAGCAGCTTGGGCCCTTCTTCCAGCTGGTTGTAGCCACCGCCGATGTTGGCGTGCACGCCGGGCAGGGCGATCTCGGTGAACGTTGGCGCGACGCTGGTCAATGGATAGTGTTGGCGATGCTCGTCACGCGCGGCCAGTTGCACGACGTGTGCCGCGATGCCACTGCGCAGGGCGAGCTGCGGGTGTTCATCGGCGCGGCCACCATTGACTGCAACCACGGTGTCGAACAGTCCGATGAAGCGCAGCACCGGCGTGACGGCGGCGAAGTCCGCAGCGCAGGGCAGGCCGGCGCCCTGCAGCAGCTGGCGCCAGCGCGCGCTGTCCCAGGCCTGCAGCTGGTTTGCGATATCACGTGCCGCGGCAGCACCGCGCGAATAGCCGAACAGATCCAGCTGCACGCCACGCAGCGGTCGCTGCCAGCGCGCGGACAGCTCGGCCAGTGCCGCCGGCAGCAGCACCTGCAGCGCGCGCTGCACTTTCGCGCGAACGCCACTGGCACCGATGCCGAAGGCCAGTCCGATCAGATCGTCATCGGCATCATCGCGGGTCCCCACGCCCTCGACATAGATCGACAGCGAAGGCGCGGCCATCGCATCGCGGCGGCTGTCCGGATACAGCTGCTGCAGGCGCGCGATGTTGGTCAGGCCGTTGTCGTAGCTGCTGGTCAGCCGGCTCTGGTAGGTCGAATCATCATCCGCGCGCAGCTGCGCCGGGCGTGGCTGCGGAACCTGTGGGCGACCGCGTGCCAGGTTGTGTGCGTTGTTGCGGGTGCCATCGAAGAACAGGCCGATCCGCAGCAAGCCGACATCTTCGTCCGTGTCCTGCGATGGTGCCATGTGCATTCCCCGTCGTGGCTGCGTCACGGTAGCGCGAAAGCGGTGTATTGGCGAAGTGTATGTTGGGGGACTTAGAGATTGAGAACGGGGAAAAAACGGGATGAAACGGGATGAAATGGGACGAAAGCCCCGCGCGGCAAGCGTTTCACCCGTCGAGTGACATCTATTGATAGATAGAGCTCGGTTTGCGAAATGAGCCCCATCTGACCCGATTGGACATCAGAAATGCAAAACGGCCGCCATCGCTGGCGGCCGTTTGATTTGTGTTTAAAGGGGCTTCAACGGGCTGGCGGTCCATCGGGCGGATCGCAGATGTTCTGCAGGCAATCCTCCAGGCCCTTGAGCCTGACCAGCACCTGATCGAGCTGCTCCTGGCTCAGATACTTGAGGGAAGGAACGCCGAGGCGGAACAGATCCCGTTCCACTTCCCGCTGCCAACCATAGCGGGCGGCGAGATCCTGGATCTCATAGCGCGCGCGAGCGCGACGCAGATGCACTGGCATTGCCAGCACGGGGTCCGAAAGCCTTGTCTCCCAATGATTCCGAGGGATCGCGTCCCGCAGAATCGCCCTCAATCTACCTACCAGTTGCCGCTGTTCCTGCATCCTTTGCCCCTGTAACGATCATCCCGACTGTCTGCCGGGCAAACGGCCTTACGTCCGCTTCCGGCAGTCCCTTTTCCAGCAGCTGAGCCAGCAGAACAAGCGCCTCGCCATACTGGGCCGGGGCCAGTACAGCATCCGCGTCATCAAGCGCCTCCTGGAGCAGTTGCGCGGCGATCTTCACAGACGACTGGCTCACTACCTGAGACTGCCGCAAGTCATTGTTTTGACGCGGAATCGTGCCGGAATCCAGGCGTTCATCGCCCAAGCCTGTCAGGAGCCAATTGGCGTTCCAGCCGCCCCGGACAAGCGCGCCCAGCCCATCCGCCCCGATCTCTCTGACGCCCCGCTCCCATCGGCTGTACGTGGTCTTTGACACCCCCAGTGCACATGCCATATCCGCCTGGGTCATTTGCGCCCGAACGGAAACGAGTCGCGCGCCAATTTGCGCCCATTCGGACTTCGCACTTTCGTCGGGTGAAGCGCGAAAGGCTTCGGACGTGTCATTCATAGTTTCGCACTTCCCGTAAGTGTCTGTTTGTAAAGCTAAAAATCATTACGTTTTCCGGATGGGCGCAAAAAGGGAAGTGCGAAGTCCGATTGGACGTTGACACGCGTCCGTTTGGGCGTATGATCTGCGCCGTAGACATCACTCAACGGACAGATACGAAGTGTCAGCAACGACTACCCCGAGAAAAGCCAGTCCCGCCAAGGACTGGCATCCCGCCGATGTCGTAGCGGCGCTGCATCGCAAGGAAATCTCCCTGCGGCAGCTCGCACTACTGAACGGCTACACCAACGCTAACAGCCTTAATACAGCACTCCGCCGGCCGTACCCGCAGGCGGAGGCGCTGATCGCCGAGGCCCTTGGAAAGAAGCCCCAGGCCATCTGGCCCACCCGATACGACGCCGACGGTAAACCGAACCGTGGCTCAGGAGGCCGCAAACCGCTGCTGCCCCCCGATGCAAAGCCTAGCAGCCTGCGGACAGGCCGCAATCCACAAATTGGCGCCCCGCAATGAACAGCGCCTCTATCTACCGCTTCCCCCCGGCGCACAGGCGCCCCCACCGAGCAGGAGACGCAAGGATGAATCGTCAGCCCAGCCAGCCCTATGACTTCTTCTTGACCCCACGCCCCTCGGCGCCGGTCAACGGCACCATGGATTACCGCAAGTCCGTCAGCATGCTGGTCGGCCAGATGCTGGAGGCCGCGCACGCTGCTGGCCTGGACCGGCACGAAGTGGCCGCACGCGCCAGTCGCCTGACTGGCCAGAACGTATCCAAGGCGATGCTCGACGGCTACACCGCGCCCAGCCGCGAGACGTTCAACATTCCGCTGTGGGTTGCCCCCGTGCTGGAAGTGATCTGCGGCGGGACGCTGCTCGCTGAGTGGCAGGCCCAGGTTATCGGTGGCCAGCTGCTGCTGGGCACCGAAACCTTGGACGTTGAAATCGGCCGCGCCCACCGTGAGCGTGTCGTCGCAAGCCAGCGCCTGCGCCAGCTGCACCGCCTGAGCGTGAGGGCATCCTAATGGCGGACGGCAACATGTCCCCCCGTTCGATGCTGGACCTGGCCACCTTGGCCAGCAGCCTGGGCAAGACCAAGCGAGCCGTCGAGATCCGCGCAAAGCGCGAAGGCTGGGCGTTTGAGGAAAAGGCCACTCGCGGTGGTCGTCGCCGACTGTATGCCGTTGATGCGCTACCGCCAGACGTACAGGCCGCAGCAGTCATTGCCGGTCAGGTCAGCGAGACGCCGCAGCGGGCCGCGGCGGTTCGGCAGGCCAACGTCGATTCCATCGCCTCCGCATGGAAGCGCTACGAGGCTGTCCCGCAGCACTTGAAGGACGAGGCTGCACGCCGCCTGCGCGCCCTGCAGGCCGTTGAGGCGCTGCAGGCTGCCGGCCATCCGCTGATGGCAGCGCGTCAGATCGTCGCCAGCCAGATGCAGCGCGACCAGGTCGGCGGCGTGAGTGTGGCCAGCCTGGGCCGCTGGGCCGCGCTGGTGGCCAAAGCCGAGAAGCAGCACCGCCTGGCGCTGTTGGTGCCGGCATACGCCGCGACCAAGGCCAAGGCCGAGATTCACGCCGAGGCCTGGGATCTGTTCAAGGCCGACTATCTGCGGGTAGAGGCTCCGAGTGCGCAAAGCTGCTATGACCGGCTGCAGCGCATCGCCGCCACCAAGGATTGGCCCGCACTTCCGTGCGCCAAGACGTTCACCCGCCGTGTTGAGGCAGAACTGCCGCGCGCCGTCCTGGTGATGGCCCGCGAAGGCCAGGAGCGATTCAATCAGACGTTCCCGGCCCAGGAGCGCGACCGCAGCGTGTTCCACGCGCTGGAGGCAGTGAACAGCGACGGCCACAAGTTCGACGTGTTCGCACGTTGGCCGGACGGCACGGTTGCACGCCCGATCATGGTGGGCGTCCAGGATCTCTACAGCGGCAAGCTGCTGGGCTACCGCATCGCCGAAACCGAGTCGTCGGACCTTGCGCGCTTCGCGTTCCGTGACGTGATCGAGCGCTATGGCATTCCCGGCAAGGTCTGGCTGGACAACGGTCGCGGCTTCGCGTCCAAGATGCTGACCGGCGGCACCGCGAATCGCTTCCGATTCAAGGTGAAAGAGGACGATCCGACCGGCCTCCTGACCGCAATGGGCTGCGAGATCCACTGGGCGACGCCGTATCACGGCCAGGCCAAGCCCATCGAGCGCGCCTGGCGTGACCTGTGCGACCGCGTTGCCAAGCACCCGGCATTCGCTGGCGCCTACACGGGTAACAAGCCCGACGCAAAGCCCGAGAACTACGGCAGCAAGGCCATTCCGCTGGATGAGTTCGTGCGTGTCCTGAATGAGGAAATCGCAGCCCACAACGCTCGCGAGGGCCGGCGCACTCGCACCGCTGCAGGCCGGAGCTTTGATTCCGCGTTTGAGTCCAGCTATGCGCAGTCCACGATCCGCAAGGCATCGCCTGAGCAGTTGCGGGAAATGCTCCTGTCCACGGACGTGGTCACCTGTGACCGCCGTGATAGCAGCGTTCGCCTGTCCGGCAATCGGTACTGGAGTGACGCCATCGCCCCGTTTGCAGGTCAGAAGGTGATGCTTCGCTTTGATCCCGAGCATCTGCACCAGGCTGTGCATGCGTACACCTTGGCCAACGTCTACATCGGCCAGCTGGACTGCATCGCCGCCGTTGGCTTCGCCGATACAGGCGCCGCCCGCGAACACGCCAGGGCAAAGAAGCAATACCGCCAGGCAACACGTAAGCAGCTGGACGCGGAGCGCCGGATGGAAGCGGCCAGCGTGGCCAACCAGCTGCCGTCGCCGATGCCCGAATCGCTGCCGCCTGCAGGCGTGATCGCGCCGCTGTTCGGTCGTCGGCAGCCGCCGCGCGTACAGGAAGCCGAGCCCGCCGAACGGCTGCGCACCGGCACCGACGACAACGAAAGCGCGTTCGTGTCGCTGATGGATCGCATGCAGGCCCAGCAGCGCCGGAACAGCCTGTGGACCACGCCTGACGGGGAGGCCTGATGCAAAGCAACCCCGCCACCGGCTACCAGCGTCGGCAGGCCTACCTCCAGCGCATTCGCAATGAAGGTTCGCACCCACTTCGCCACCAGGCACAAGCCCGTTTCAGATCCGGCGTACACACCCGGACCAACCCGAAAGCGACAGCAGCAGGCGGTGGCATCGCCCGCCGCAGATCGAAGCTTGCCGCCCTCAAACGTCCGCCCCTTCCACCCGTTGCCCCGCTGCACCCGCACCAATCCAAGGAACCCAACACGATGAATCTGGCCGTCACCCCGATCACCCCCGAAGAACTGTCACCGGAGCAGCTCGCCGATCTGCGCGACCGTCTGCGTATCACTCTGGAAGAAGACAAGAACCTGAGCCAGGCCCGCTTGGCAAAGGAATCGGACATCAGCAGCGCCACGCTGTCGCAGTTCTTGGGCGGCACCTATGCGGGCAACCAGCAAAACGTGGCTCGCAAGCTGGCCGGTTGGCTCAATGTCCGCGATGAGCGCATCAGCAGCGGCAAGCTGCCCGAGGGCCCCGAGTTCGTCACCACGCCGACCAGCGAGAAGCTGCGCGCCGTGCTGCAGTACGCCCACATGGCTGGCGACATCGCAGTGATCGCTGGCGGTGCAGGCCTGGGCAAGACCGTCACGAACAAGCGCTATGCAGCCGTGAGCCCGAACGTCTGGCACGTCGAGTTGACCCCGGCCACGGGTGGCGTCCTTACCTGCCTGCAGGAAATTGCCGCAGTCATGGGCCTGCGCGACTTGGTCAACTCCGCCGCCTACATCCAGCGGGCCATCTTCCAGAAGGTGCGCAACACCAGCGGCCTGCTGATCTTGGATGAAGCACAGCATCTGACCGTGCAGGCGCTGGACATGGTCCGCGCCATCAACGATCAGACCAGCATCGGCCTTGTGCTGTGTGGCAATGATCGTGTCATCACACAGATGACGGGCGGCAATCGCGCTCCGTTCCTTGATCGCCTGTATAGCCGGGTCGGCAAGCGACTGGTCATTCACAAGGTGGTCAAGGGTGACGCCGACGCGATCATTGACGCCTGGAACATCGCCGATGCTGGTTGCCGCGATCAGATCCGGCAGATCGCCGACCTTCCGGGCGCACTCCGCGTCCTGAACAAGGTGCTGCGCCTTGCCTCGATCTACTCCCAGGCCAAGAACGAGCGTATCTGCTGCGAGTCCATCCGCTACGCGGCCAAAGAATTGGGCGTGCTGGTGTGACCACGTCCATTTCCCATCTCACGGCCGACCTGGTGTCGGCTGTGGGCGGCATCGCCAGGCTGGCATCACCGGATGCACTGCCGGCGCGCTGCCTGATTGTCCAGCGCTGCTATGCGCTGGCCACCCCATTCGATTCGCTGACCATCGGCCAGTTGCTGCAGTGGAGCAATGAAGCCATCGCAAGCGCCGCTCAAACGGCACCAATCGACAACCAGGAGCGTCTCCCGTGAACACCACCGACAAGAATCGCACCGCCATCCAGCACCAGCTGACCGCCGCGCTGGAGGCCATCAATGCCCTGGCCGACAAGGGACTCACGGCTCGTTCCGTCTCGATCACTGGCGCTCGGCCCGTGATCGTGATCGACCGCCCGCGCGGCGATTCGCTTGTAGGCGCCCAGCACATTCGCGAGCGCAAGGGCCAGCTGGTGACCCGCACGAAGATGGCGACCCCATTCCACGGCTGCCAGGTGGAATGGGACGTGTGCCAGTCCACCCCCACCAGCGGACTGCACTGAGCAATACGCCATGACGAAGCATGTTCCATTCCCCAAGTCGCTGCAGCAGTTGCTGCAGCGAATCCTGGAGGCAATCGACCAGGCAGGTGGCTGCATGACGCGCGTCCAGCTGGCCACCACCCTGCACGATGCGCGTCCGCTGGACATCGACGACACCCTGGAGGAGCTGATCGACCGCAACCAGGTCGAACGCCAAGGCAATGATCCGCAGATGCTCTGGCTGGTCCGTGGCTCCACGGGCACCGAGTTTTCTGCCGTGCCGGAGCCCGCGCCGGCCGGTTGCGAGCGGTCACTGCACAACGCCCGAGCGCTCGCCTTGGATCGACGCCTGGAAGCCATTGCCCAGGACGTTCTGGACACGGCACTGGATGCCCGCGCTGCCGGGCTGCCAGCGCCCCTGGTGCGACTGCTGATGCAGTGCGATGGCGCCCTCAGCGAAGCCCGTAACCACCTCACCCCGTGATGAACAAGGAAACCCCACCCATGCAAACGAACGCGATTCCCGAAGGCTACCGACAAGACGCCAAGGGGCACCTGGTCCCGGAACAGCACATCAAGGACATCGACAAGCTGCGCGATGAGCTGGTGCAGGAGCTCGCTGAGCGCGCTCAGGATCTGCACAAGCGTATGGCCGACTTCAAGCGCCATGCGTTCAACAGCATCGCCGCATTCGTGTCCCTGAGCGCAGAGCAGTACCGTGTCCATATCGGCGGCAAGAAGGGCAACGTCACGCTGGTAGCCTACGATGGCCGGTACAAGGTGATCCGCCAGTTCCAGGAGACGATCAAGTTTGACGAACGCCTGCTGGCTGCGAAGGCACTCATCGACCAGTGCCTGGCAGAGTGGACCGAAGGCGCACGCACCGAGATCCGCACCATCATCAACGACGCGTTCCGTGTCGATCAGCAGGGCAACATCCGCACCGGGCAGGTGCTGCAGCTGCGGCGTCTGGAGATAGACGATCCCCGCTGGCAGGAGGCCATGCGCGCCATTGGCGAAGCCGTCCAGGTCATGGGCAGCAAGTCATACGTCCGCGTGTACCAGCGGGACAAGGATGGCGCCTATCAGCCCATCACCCTGGACCTGTCGGCGGTGGCCCTGTGACCGCGCGCGTTCCTGCCGACCTCGCCGAGCTGGCACTCGCCGTGGCCGATGCGACCGTGCGCGCCGACATCGAGCTGTTTGCCCGCCAGCAGGACATCGAAGGCTTGATGTTCTATGACCTGAGCTGTGCCGATGATCCACGTTCACCGGAGGCCATGGGCTACATCCAGCGGGCAGCCGCCTACATCGAGGCACGCGGCGACGTGTTCCCCTGGCGCCTGGTGCGGCACATCAGCGCCCCGACCCTCGTTTGCTTCCGCGATAAGGAGCCTCGCGATGTCGGCGCATAAGAAATCACCACTGAGCAAAGAACAGTGGGCGCAAGTCGAGAAAGCACTTGCGACGCCCTACGGCGGTGACGTGGAGCTGATCGCTGATGAACACCGCCTGGTGATCCAGGTACGGCAGATCAAGACGCTGCGATACGCGGTTGTCGTATTCGTTGATGGGAAGATAAAGCAGGAGTACATGCAGGAAAGCAGTCCCATCGGCGCCAAGTTCTACCGCCCCTCTAAAATCTGCATCTATAGCAGGGCTCAGCAAGCGCGGATGGTCAAGAGCCTGGGCAAGCGTCGCACTGCCGCTATGGTCAAGCAGGGGACGGGAACGATCTACGATCCAGGCTGGCCTTCGGCAGCTGCCCTGCGCCGTCACCTCAGCCGCACCTGCACAAGCATCGAGCTGATCCGCGCTGGATGGTCCGCACGGGTGCCGGAGGGTCACCTATGAAGCCTGCAACCGACCCGCTGCGCCGCGCACAGATCGCCAAGATCAAGGTTGCGCAGAAGGAGCTCGGCATGGATGAGGCGGGCTATCGCGCGCTCTTGCAGCGCGTGACAGGCAAGCAGTCATCCACGCAGATGTCGCCGAGCGAGCGCGATGCGGTGCTGGCTGAGCTGACCCGCCTTGGCTGGAAGGCCAAGCCGGGCAAGCCTCACCCGGACCGCCCGAAGAACACGGACCAGGTGCCGATGCTGCGAAAGGTGGAGGCACTGCTGGCCAGCGCCAAACGGCCCTGGAGCTACGCGCACGCAATGTCAGTGCGCATGTTTCAGGTGGACCGCCTGGAGTTTCTCAAGCATGACCAGCTGCACAGCCTGATCGCTGCGCTACAGATCGACTGCAACCGGAGGGAAGAATGAGCAATACCGTAAGCGACGCCGAGCGGGAACAGGAGCGGGAGAAGGCTACCGGCGAAGCCCTGCGCGTAACCTTCGAGCGCATCAAGACGCTCCCGCCGACGCAGGTGATTCAGTATCTGACCAGCGTTGCGCTGGTCGGAATCGAACTGCTGCGCGCCAATGGACGAGAGGATGCGTATGTAAGGGAGTTTCTGGAGGGAGCCCTGCGCGCCCTGGATGCCCCGCCCATCTTCACGTTGAAGGATCTGCGGACGCACCAATGAGAGCCACATGTCCCGATTGTGGCTGCCAGGGCCACATCAATGCGTTTCTCCTGGAGGAGGAAGGCAAACGCCTGGCGGTTATCGTGGCGGCAATGCCGCCCGAGCTTGGCCGAGCGGTGCTGGCCTATCTGGGCCTGTTCAAACCGGCCAAACAGGGCCTGCGAATGGGGCGCGCGGTGAAGCTCGCCCAGGAAGTGGCCGACCTGGTCGCCTCTGGCACGGTCTGCAAGGACGAACGCGGCGGCATCCGCCGCCCGGCGCAGGTTCGTCACTGGGTGGCAGGCATCGATCAAATGCTGGTGGCACGACCGAACCTGACCCTCCCGCTGGAGTCGCACGGCTACCTGCGCGCGGTCGTGTTCGGCTTGGCCGACCAGGCCGATGCAGCCGCTGAGCGTGAACGAGAAGAACACGCCCGCGCAGGCCGGCACCTGGGCACCACGGCACGCGTCAATCCTGGTGCTGGCGAATCCAGGCTGGATCAGCGCTTGGCCTGGATCAGCCAGATGGTATCGCTGGGCCAGATGTCCGACGACGATGCCGAGCGCGAGCGCGCAGAGGCGCGCGAGAAGTACGGAGAACACTGATGATCGAGCAACGCGATTGGGTCGGAATACCGGACGCCGATGCAGCCGCCGAGCTGATCGCGGCCGCACCGCTGGATCTGACCGAAAAGCAATGGGAGGGCACCCTGGTCGCGTTGGTCGCGGTCATGGAAGCTGCGTTCCGTCGCGCCGGTCTGGATGAAGAACAGGCCACCAGGCTGGCCCTTGCCGGCATGCTGGCGCAAGCCGAGTATGCTGGCGGCCGTCAGATTTACATCCCGCAGGGCATGCGCCTGCGCAATGCCCTGCGGGACGCGGAAATCTACCGCAAGGCCAAGCGCGGTAACATTGCGCAGCTGGTGACCGAGTATGGCCTTACTGAGGTTCGGGTCTACGAGATCATTCGTCAGCAACGCCAGCTGCACCTTGCCAGGGTGCAGCGGAATTTTGATTTCTAAGGAGAGATGATGAGTCGGCCGGTGCTGGGCAAAGTTGAGTGGACCGTGGTTGCAGTGATTGCGGCGGTGGTGCTGGGGTGCCTCGTTTGGTCCGTATGGGGTTACTCAAGTTGGAAGATCGCCTCTGCCAAGAGCGCGATCATGGAGAAGGCCGGCGTTACCGTCGCGGCATTCACGGATGTCCGCATAGGAGTGGACAAGCGCACTGTCTGCGGACGGGTGTCGTTCGGGCCAGAAGGCTATCGCCGTTTCATGGTCGATCCGGTCGCTGCGGTCATTGATCCGGGTCAGGACGATGGGGGTGTGGATGCCATACTCTGGCGCGACTACCCACGGGCGTGTGCGCGACACGATTAGACCTGCCAGTATCCCTACAAAGGCCCCGCATATGCGGGGCTTTTTCATTGAAGCACTTTAGTCCCCGTCCAGTTTCGCGCGCGCGGAAGCTGTGTGTACCGGGGGACGGTCAACGTGCGCAGCACGGACGCACCCCGCTTACCCATACAGCGGAGTGCACATGGAACCCAACAATCGCCGTACCCGAGCCATCGCTTACCTTGGCTCGCTGTTCGACCGCATCGGCTACATCTGGCTGTGGCTGGCACTGAGCCTGTCCCTCCTGGCCAGCGTGGCCATCCTCAATCCCATCCTGGTGGCCTCCTACGCCTGGGCAGCTGCCAAGCTGACGATGGCAGCGGTGATCGGTCATGGCGTTGACCTCACCCTGTTCCGTGGCGCCGATCCCAGGTATCTCGATGGCATCGAGAAGTCCATGGCACAGACCCGGCGCGTGACGCTGATCGCTGCAGCCATGATCGCGGCAGGATTGATCGGATGACCCGGCACGGCCGCCCCGATCCCGGCCTACGCCTGGCCGTCGCGGTCTGCCTGGTGCTTGTGGCCATCGTGACGTGGGCCATCTGCGGCACGGCCGAAGCCGCACCCACCCGCGCCACCGTCAAGGTTGCCCCCGCATCCGCCTTGTATCGGCATCGCGTGGAACAGGCAGCGTCCCGCGCATGGGGCGTCAATGCGAGCTCGGCGCGCCTGGCCGCACAGTTGCACCAGGAGTCCGCGTTTCGGGCTGATGCGCGCTCACCTGTGGGTGCCCAGGGAATCGCCCAGTTCATGCCGTCCACGGCGCGCTGGATCGCCACGATCTATCCGACCGACCTGGCCGGATTCGATCCTTGGAACCCGCAGCAGGCCATCCTGGCTGCCGCCCTGTATGACCGTTGGCTATTCGACCGGGTCGCCGAGTACAGCCAGGGGCGTATGAGCAGCTGCAGCCGGTGGGCCTTTACTTTCCGCGCCTACAACGGGGGTGAAAAGGCGCTCAACCGCGAGCGGGCGCTGGCGTACACCAGCGGTGCGGATGCAAACGACTGGCGGGCTGTCGAGCCGTACCGCGCCCGAGCAGAGTGGGCGCACAGAGAGAACACCGGCTACCCGAAACGCATCCTGCTGACGCTGGAGCCGGCATATCTCGCAGCTGGTTGGACGGGGGTGGCCACATGCCCCTGATCGCAGACCCGACCCGCCCCTATCGCTTCCTCTCGTTGCTGTTGGTGCTGTGCCTGACCGTTGCCGCGTTGCTCGGCATCGGGTTTGCGACGGGGCATCGCTGGGCAGCCGGATCGGCGGCCATCGAGCAGCGCGAGGGCCTGGAGCTGCAGCTGCGCCAACTGCAGCAGTCGGCCAAGACGCTGCAGACCCAATCGGCCCAGGCAACCGCCAATTACTACCGCGCAACCCAGCGCCTCAACCACATTGCCGAGCTCCAGGAGCTGGACCGTGAGAACCAACGTCAATTCAACCTGCAGCAGCAAGAGGCGCTCGCTTCGCTCCTGCGTAGTCGCCCTGATCTGCGCACTGGTCGCGCCGGGGCTGATGTCCTGCAGCATTGGAACCGCAGTAACGCAGGCGCCGCTCCCCCAGCCGCCCGCCCCGCCGATGCCGGCAGCGCTCAAGGCCGAGTGCCCGGAGCTGCCAGCAGCCAAGGACGATCTCTGGGAAACCCTGCTGGGGAATCACGACCAGGTCGCGGCGCTGTACCACGACTGCCGCAACCAGCAGCGAAGGCTGACGCAGGCAGTGTCGGACTGGGAGGCGACCGCCTGGGGCTGGTACTGCACAGCGGTCACCCAGCTGCAGCTGCCCGTGGAGGCCTGTGCCCGTGAAGGCGGAACCCACGATCAAGGTCGCTGACCTGACCCGCTTGCGGAACGAGTACGAGCAGATGGCTCGCGATGCCGAAAGCGGCAGCAGGCAGCCAGGCAACGCAGGGCTCATCAACCGAGGGCGCGTGGCCACGCTTCGTGCCGTGGCGGTGGACCTGACTGAAATCATCCAAGGCAAGAGGCACCCGAGTGGCAGACGACGCTGACCAGGCCGACGTAGTAACCGAACGCGCCTGGGATCGTTTCAGGCACAGCCGCCCGCAGTTCAACCTTCAACCAACGCCCAAGCCGATGCGCGATACCGAATGCGAAGAGTGCGGCGCCATCGTCCCAGTCGGTCGCCTGCAGGCAGTGCCAAGCACCCGCCATTGCACCGCCTGCGCAGGCGCGGGATTCCGCCCATGATCGCCGCCGCCGCATGGGATGCGTCCATCGTGATTGGGCTGTTGGTGCTGGTTGCTGGACTGGTCGCGCTCAACCTCCTGGTCGGTGTGGTGCTGTGGTGGCGCCACTCTGGCCTGGCTGATCGAGTCACAAAACTGGAGGTTCAGCACGCACACCACCTGACCCACAAGGAAACCGGCGAACTGTTTGATCGAATTGCCCGGTTGGAGGGCATGGCAGCCGCCACCAATCGCATGCTCGAAACCGTCCAAGAACACCTCATGGAGAAAGACTGATGTCCCACAAGACCTTTGCGGAGCGCCACCGCGAGGACCGCCGCCTGGTGTTGCTGCGGCTGCTCTCGGAACAGAACGGCTACCGCGCCAACAGTTCGGTACTGCATGCCGGCCTCAACGTCCTGGCCGTGGCCGCCAGCCGCGATGACGTGCTGACCGACCTGACCTGGCTGAGCGAGCAATCGCTGGTGCGCGTTGATGAGCCCGTGCCGGGCGTGATGGTTGCTGAGCTGAGCGCTCGCGGTCACGACGTTTCGCGTGGCATGGCCAGTGTGCCCGGTGTCAGCCGCCCCAGCCCCCGGTAACGACGATGAGCACCACACCACGCCGTCGCGGCAAGTCCAGCATTCAGCGCCTGCCCGCAGAACAACGCACGTTCATCGAGAAGCTGTTGCGCGAAGATCGCCTCACGCTGGCCGAGATGATCGAGGCACTGCAACAGCAGTTCCCAGGACAGCCTGCGGCCGACATCTCGCGCTCCGCCCTGCATCGCTATGGTGCGGGGTTTGCTGAGCTGACGGCTCGCATGCGGGAGATTGAGGCAGTGTCCCAGGCTGTGGTGGGCGAGCTGGGCGAAGGTGTGGGCGAGAAGGCTGGCGCGCTCCTCGGCCAAGCCATCACCACCCTGGCCACCAATGCGGCGCTGCGGGCTCACGAAAAGGAGGACGTGAGCATTGATGAGATCCGCAAACTGGCCCGCGCTGCCAAGGACGCGATGGACACCCAGCGCGTGAGCGTCAATGTGCGGCGCGCCATCATGCAGGAAGCGCGCGATGCCATGGTGCGCGAGCAGGCCGCCAAGCTGGAGAAGGTGGTCAAGAGCGGCGGGCTGTCCGCCGCTGCCGCCGCCGACATTCGCTCTCAGATCCTGGGAATCCGCACCGAATGAGTGAGAACGCCCGCCAGCTTGTTCCGAACACTGCCGCCGCCGACGTGCCTGCGGCACTGATGCCGTATCAGCAGCGCTGGATCGCCGATCCCGCCAACCTCAAGGTTATGGAAAAGGGACGCCGTACCGGCATCACCTGGGCGGAGGCTGCCGACGACGTTCTGATTGCCGCCAGCGCAAAGGGCGCGGGCGGTCAGAACGTGTACTACCTCGGCACCGACAAGGAAATGACCGAGGAATACATTCAGGCCTGCGCCATGTGGGCCAAGGCGTTCAACTATGCAGCCGGACTGGTGGAGGAAGGCTTTTGGGATGAGGAGGAAGATGACAAGCACATCAAGACCTTCACCATTCGCTTTCCGGAGAGTGGATTCAAGATCACTGCACTGGCCAGCCGGCCGCGCAAGTTGCGTGGTCGCCAGGGCGTGCTGGTGGGCGACGAAGCCGCATTCGTCGATGATCTGCAGGAGCTGCTCAAGGCAGCTGTTGCGTTCCTGGTGTGGGGCGGAAAAGTTCGCCTCATCTCCACCCATGATGGCCATGACAACGCATTCAATGAGCTGATCGAGGAGATCCGCGCGGGTGGTCGTCGCGGATCGATCCACCGCGTGCCTTTCCGTGAGGCAGTCGAAGAAGGCCTTTACCGCCGTGTCTGTATGCGCCTGGGCAAAACCTGGTCACAGGAAGCCGAGGAGGAGTTTATCGCCGAGGTGTATGGCACCTATGGCGATGCCGCCGCCGAGGAGCTGGACTGCATCCCGTCGCAGGGCAGTGGCGCATGGCTCAGTGCAGCGCTGATTGAAGCGCGTATGACCGATGCCCCGGTGCTGCGCTACACCTGCCCAATCGGCTTTGAACAGGAAAGCGATCACGTCCGATGGGAGGCAGTGCAGACATGGCTGGATGACGAAGTTGGACCACATCTGGAAAAGCTGGACCCTGAGCTACAGAGCGTCTATGGCCAGGACTTCGGCCGGACGGGCGATCTCACTGTGATGGTGCCTGCGCAGATCACTCAGACGCTGGTGCGCAAAGTTCCGTTCATTCTGGAACTGCGCAACATGCCGCATCGCCAACAGGAGCAAGTGGCAAAGTTCGTCATTCACCGTTTGCCCAGGTTCGTCAAAGCTGCAGTGGATGCTCGCGGCAATGGTAGCGCCGTCTCTGAGTTCCTCGCCCAGGAATTCGGCTATAGCCGGGTGGCGCTGGTGATGGCCACCGAGGGCTGGTATCGCGAGCACATGCCGCCAGTCAAGAAGGCATTTGAGGACAACACCATTTCGCTGCCGCGCGACAAGGACACGATGGCAGACCTTCGCGTGGTGCGAGTCATCAAGGGTGTGGCCAGGGTGCCCGAGCGGACCACTGGGCGCGATGGTGGCCAGCGCCATGGCGACTCGGCTATCGCAGTTGCCCTCATGTACTACGCCAGCCGCCATCCAGGCGCAGAGATGGACTGGACCCCTGTGCCGCGCTCAGTGCGCGGCTTTGATTCCGTGGCCAACCACGGGCACGAGCGTCCAGAGGACGACGAATTCAATCTGCCGGAACCGCAAGCATGGTGACCCAAACCCGCATTCTTGGCCCCGATGGCCAACCCTTTACCGTGGCCGATCTGGCACAGCCTCAGACCGCGCACGCGAATTCGCTGCAGCGCGAGTTTCAGGGACATCCCTCGCGCGGCCTCACGCCCAGCCGTCTGGCCTCGATTCTCCTGGCGGCCGAACAAGGCGATTTGATCCGCCAATACGAGCTGTTTGAAGACATCGAGGAGCGCGACGCCCACGTTTTCTCGGAGATGTCCAAGCGCCGCCGTGCCGTCTCCGGATTGCCGTTCAAGATCAGCGCACCGCCCAACCCCAGTGCAGCCGAGAAGAACGCCGCCGAGCAGCTGCAGGCGATGGTGCTGGCTATCGATGACTTCGATGGGATCGTGTTCGATACCACCGACGCCATCGGTAAGGGTTTTGCCAATCTGGAAATCGAATGGGACCGCAGCGCCCAGGAGTGGCTGCCGAAATCCATCACCCATCGACCGCAGTCCTGGTTTCAGCTGCACCGCGGCTATCGCCAGGAGATCCGTCTACGCAACGGAACCGGCGAGGGCGAACCGTTGCGCCAGTTCGGCTGGATCACCCACACCCACAAGGCCAAGAGCGGCTACCTGGAGCGCGCCGCGCTGTTCCGCGTGCTGGTGTGGCCGTACCTGTTCAAGAACTACAGCGTCGGCGACCTGGCCGAGTTCCTGGAGGTCTACGGCATCCCGATGCGGATCGGCAAGTACCCGCCAGGCGCATCCGACCGCGAGAAAATGTCACTGCTGCGCGCATTGATGGAAATTGGCCACAACGCGGCCGGCATCATCCCCGAGGGGATGAGCATGGATTTCCCCGCTGTTGCTGAGGGTGATCCCCAGGCCTTTGAGCTGATGATGAACTGGTGCGAGCGCAGCCAGAGCAAGGCCATCCTGGGCGGCACGCTGACCAGCCAGGCCGATGGCAAGACCAGCACCAATGCGCTGGGAACGGTGCACAACGAAGTGCGCAAGGAAATCAAGGATGCCGATGCTGGCCAGCTGGCCAGCACGCTGTCGCGTGACCTGATCTACCCGCTGGCAGTGCTCAACGGGCTGGTGCGACCCGGCGACTACCGCCGTTGCCCGCGCCTGGTGTTCGACCTGGCCGAGATCAAGGACATCGGCACTTACGCCACGGCACTGCCCCCGCTGGTCGCCATGGGTATGAAGATCCCGTGTGCCTGGGCGCATACCGAGCTGGGAATCCCCGAAGCCGGCGAAGATGAGCCGATGCTCGGGCAGGCCCCCGCAGTAACGGATCAGGTGGCGTTGAGCAGTGCCCGGACTGCGGCTGCTGCCGCCCAGCCCGTCTCGGTGTCGTCGCGTGACCGCGAGGACCAGTTGGCGCGACTGGTGGCCACCGAGCTCGACCCCGTGGTGGCCGAATGGGTGGGCGCGATTCGCGAGCTGGTGGATGGCGCGCAGGATCTGGAGCAGATCCGCGATGGCCTGCTGGCCCTGCTGCCCAACCTGAGCGTGGCCCAGTTCGGCCAAGCCATGCAGCACGCCCTGGCTATTGCCGGGGCAGCGGGCATGCTCGATGCCCTGGACGAAAGCCGTGGCTGAGATCCGGGGCAACTTCGGGAGCATGCCCGAGGCGGAGCGCTACTTTCGCGGGAAGGTGAACCTTCCGACGCGGCGGTGGGATGACCTGATGCACGGAGAACACGCTCGGGCGTTTGTAGTTGCCGGCGCCACCCGCGATGCGCTGTTGACCGATCTACGCGAAGCGGTGGATGCAGCCATTACCCAGGGCGAAACGCTGGAGGATTTCCGCGCTCGTTTCCAGGACATCGTCCAGCGCAACGGATGGCATGGCTGGACCGGCGAAGGCAGCCCAGGCGGGCAAGCCTGGCGCACGGCGACCATCTACCACACCAACCTGCGAACGGCGTACCAGGCCGGCCGCTGGGAGACGCTCAAGAATTTCCCGTTCCTGCGTTACAAGCACAACACCGTGCGCAACCCGCGCGAGCAGCACAAGGCGTGGGATGGCGTCATCCTGCCGTCCGACCATCCCTGGTGGGACACCCACTACACGCCCAATGGCTGGGGCTGTCGCTGCACGGTGCTGGGCGTATCGGCCGCCAAGATGAAGGCCATGGGCTGGAAGGTCAGTGAGCCGCCCGCGCCCATCCATGGCGACCCGCCGCCGGAGTGGGCCTATCACGTCGGCCACGCCGCAAGCGGCCGACAGATCGCCGACAGCGCGCTTGCCAAGGACGCAGCGGCCAAGTGGTCGGAAGTCCCAGGGCGAAGTGCCGAGGACTACGGGCGCCCTGCCCAGGTTCCGCTGGACGTTGCGATTGCGCGACCGCTGCCCACGGGTATTCGTGATCCTCAACAGGTGCGCCAGGCCTGGCAGGAACTGTACGGCCGCACTGCCACGCTCACCGATCCATCCGGGGCCGAGGTGTTGCTTACCGACCAGGTCATTGAGCACTGGCTGGAGAAGCCGTCACGCCTGGATGGTCGGGAGAAGTATCTACCGCTGCTGGCCGAGACGATCCAGAGCCCGTTTGAGGTCTGGGCCAACTTCGCCCGCAACGAGGCTGGCCAGCTCGGCCTGCGCCGCTACTACGTCAAGCGGATCGAAGTCACCGAGTCCGAAGGCGGCGCGCAGAAGCGCTACGCCCTGACAGTGATTGCCGAGGTGCTGCCAGGCGGGGTGTGGGGATCGTTCGACTTCTTCCGTGGCAGCAAGGCTCAGCCGCGTTCGCGGCAGGGGCTGTTGGTATGGGGACGGTCGGAGGAATGAGCCTTTGCCTACAGACGCGCCAGTCCGCTCTGCGGCGCTTCCTGCAGGGCCTCGGGGGCTGGCCCACCCTGTGGAAGGATTGCGGCGGAGCCGCTACGCCGGGGGCGGCTTGGCCCCGGCCCGTTTGCGGAGAATACCATGGCCAATGAACCCCTGATTCTCACTATCGATGCGCGGCAGGCCGAACAGTGGTTTGCCCGCCTGCTGGAGCGCAGCGTCAACCTGTCGGGCCTGATGGCCCAGGTTGGCGAGGATCTGACTGAAAGCACCCAGGCCCGATTCGATACCGGCATTGGACCGGACGGCGTTGCCTGGCAGCCGCTGGCCGATGGATCGGGCCGGACCCCGCTCAACGATACCCGCCGCACCCGTGACGGCATCCACCCGTTGTCGGGCCCTGACTGGGTGGAGATCCGCGCCGATTCCAAGCAGGCGCGCTGGCACCAGGAAGGCACCAAGCCATACGAGATCCGAGCAAAGAACGGAAAGGCGCTTTACTGGCCCGGCATGCAGACGCGCTCAGGAAAGGATGGCCAGGACGGACCCGCGTTCGTGGCCAAAGTGAATCATCCTGGATTGCCGGCCCGTCCCTTCATGGGCTTGAGCGCCGAGGATGAGCAGAGCATCGAACGCCTGGCCGTCGCCTGGCTGGAACTGGACGCGGACCCCGCTGGATTGACCCCCGCCTAAAACGGCCTGTACGGGCCGTGGAGGCCCCCTGGGCGCGGCCACCGTCCATGGCTCACCCCCAACGGCCAGCGGCGGTCGATTTAAACGCCTTTCAAACGCCATTGAAGGCGGCTGTTCAAGTGACCACCCCGGCGAGGGACAAAAATCACCCGGTCCGGTGTAGAGTCCCTGCCGACATCCCGCCCATCGGGCCACGCCCGGAAATCAGTGAAGGACTTTAGTCCCGCCGCCTGACCGAGGGCGGCGAATCTGGCGGGGATGAATCAGCCCGCCCGCCGCCTCCATACCGCCGTTGCCCTGGCTGCCTGCAGCTCCCAGCTGCAGGCCGACGCCGTGGGCGATGACCGCATCATCTCCATCCAGCTGACCCCTGCCGGTCACTTCAAGCCCAGTGACGGGCGAAAGATGGATGTCCCCGCCTGGTACATCGACGCCTCGGTGGCGGCTCGCGTGATCGAGCGCTTCAACGCTCGCGTCAACCCGGCAGTGGTCGATTACGAGCACCAGACCCTGCACAAAGAAACCAACGGGCAGCCCGCGCCGGCCGCTGCCTGGATGCGTGCGCTGCAATGGCGCGAGGGATCTGGCCTCTGGGCCACCACCGAGCTGACTCCCCAGGCTGCGGAGCAGATCCGAACCGGCGCCTATCGCTATGTCTCTCCGGTGTTCCTCTACGACAAGACCACCGGCGAGGTGCTGGCCATGCAGATGGCCGCCTTCACCAATGACCCCGCCATCGACGGCATGCAGGCCATGGAGCTGCGCGCAGCGGCTTGCTTTGCCCACGACATCGATCCTGACAAGGAAACCTCCATGAACCCGTTGCTCAAAGCCTTCCTGGCTGCCCTGGGCCTGCCCGAAACCACCTCCGAAGCCGACGCCATTGCCGCCTGCAGTTCCCTGACCACCAGCTTGGGCGTGCTGCGCCGACTGCAGGCCGAGCTGGGCGCCGAGGGCGAGCCGGCCGTTGCGGCCTGCAGTGCCCTCAAGACCAAGGCCACCGCCACCCCGGACCCGACCAAGTTCGTCCCCATCGCCGCCCTGGAGGAAGTGCGCGGCCAGGTCGCCGCTCTGTCCGCCGAGCGCACCGCCGAGAAAGTCAGTGCCCTGGTCGAGGCTGGCCTGGCTGATGGCCGCATCCTGCCGAGCATGAAGGACTGGGCCACCGACCTGGGCAAGCAGAACCTGGCCGCGCTGTCGTCCTACCTGGACAAGGCCGCTCCGATCGCAGCCCTGGGCGGTACGCAGACCGGAGGCCAGAAGCCGGCCGGCGCGACCAACGAGCATGGCCTGGACGCGGCTGAAATGGCCGTCTGCAGCGCTACCGGCGTCACCCCCGAAGCCTTCGCGAAATCCAAGAAGGACACCGCCCAGGCGCAGGCCTGAGCACTACCCCCCACCTCTCACCGGAGTCCGCTATGAGCGCAGCCACCCAGGCTCGCAACACCCCGCGCCGGGACGCACATCGTGTCGGCCACCCCTCCAACCCCGGCACCGCGCTCCATGCGGGCACGCTGATTGCGCTGCTGGCGTCCAACGGCAACGCGGTGCCGGCAGGCACTGCCGGTTCCGGTGACGCAGTCGGCGTTGCACTCCGCTCCGTCACCGGCACTGCCGCAGGCGAGACCGTCGAATGCGAGCGCGGCACTGGCTTCCGTTTCGACAACAGTGCTGGCGCTGATGCCATCGCCCGCGCCGACATCGGCGCAACTGCCTACATCGTCGATGACCAGACCGTGGCCAAGACCGACAACAGCGGCGCCCGCAAGCGCGCTGGTGTCGTCCTGGACGTGGATGCGGCCGGCGTGTGGATCGTGGTCGGCTGAGCCGGCCCATCCGTTCCCCTATCACCAGGACAATCCCATGATCGTCAATCGCGGCAATCTTTCCACGCTGTACGTCGCCTTCAACGCAGCATTCAACGCTGGCCTCGGCCAGGCACCGTCCCAGTTCCAGCGCATTGCCACGGTGGTGCCGTCCACCACCAAGTCCAACGAGTACGGCTGGCTGGGCAAGCTGCCCAACGTGCGCGAATGGATCGGCGAACGTGTGGTGCATGGCCTGCAGAACCACGGCTACACCATCAAGAACAAGCCGTATGAGCTGACTGTCGGCGTGGACAAGGATGACATCGAGGATGACAACCTCGGCATCTACAGCCCGCTCATGCAGAGCATGGGCGAGTCGGTCGGCGCGCAGCCGGACCAGCTGACGTTCGAGCTGCTGAAGAACGGCATCTCCACGGCCTGTTACGACGGCCAGAACTTCTTCGACACCGATCACCCGGTGCTGGACAAGGAAGGCAAGGAAACGGTCCAGAGCAACGTGGATTCGGATGGCAATGGCGCCTACTGGTATCTGCTGTGCACCAAGCGCGCGCTCAAGCCGATCATCTTCCAGAACCGCAAGCCGCCGCAGTTCGTTTCTATGGACACGGATACCGATGAGGGCGTGTTCAACAAGAAGGAATTCCGCTACGGCGCCGATTGCCGCCGCAATGTCGGTTTCGGTTTCTGGCAGATGGCCTACGCCAGCAACAAGCCGCTGACCGAGGAGAACCTGCAGGCGGCCTACACCGCCTTCACTTCCCGCAGGGGCGACCACGGCCGTCCGTTGGGCCTGGTGCCGGATCTGCTGGTGTGCGTGCCGAACGACAAGTTCAAGGCCGCCAAGATCCTCACCGCCAACCAGATCGCCGGCACCGACAACGTGATGAAGGGCGTTGTTGAGGTGATGGACAGCGCCTGGTTGCTCTGACCCTCGACCACTGACCGGCACCGCAGGGTGCCGGTCGTAACTTCCCCGAATACAGAAGGAGCGGCCCATGGCCGAACAGATCCTGGTAAAGGCCCGCCTGGAGCGTGGCCGCTGGCGTGCCGGCATGCACTTCACCCGGCAGGGCCGGACGGTGCATGTCGATGACCTGGACAAGAAGCAGCTTGACGCGATCAACAGCGACCCCGAGCTGATCGTGACGGAGCTGCCAGCGTCGGGCGACCACAACGAGCTGGCTCTGGCCCGCGAACGCAAGGCAACCAAGTCCGGCAATGCCAAGCGCAAGTGGGAAGACGCCGAGACTCGTGCCCGCACTGCCTCTGGCCTGGCCGAGGAAGCCTGGGCGAACCAGCCGGCAGCTGATCGCGTAGGCTTGATCGAGGCAGCGCTGGAGGCCGGCGCGTAATGGCCTACGTCACCCTCACGCAACTGGCCGAGCTCCCAGGGGCACTGGAACTGTCCCAGGTTGCGGGTGGGCGCGATGAGCGCCCGGTTGCCTCCGAGCTGATGGATGCCACGTTGCGTGGGGGTGATCGCAGCGCCTTCCCGCCAAGCGAGGTGGCCAAGGCGGATGCGGCCCTGGAGCGCATCAAGGAGGCCACCCGTCAAGCCGATGCGATCATCGACGGCTACCTGGCACGGCGCTATAGGTTGCCGCTGGCCAAGACGGAGCGGCTACTGGCTGTGTGGTCACGCAGCATCACGCGCTACCTGCTGCATCCTGATCGCCAGACCGATGAGCGCACCGATCCCATCGTGCGTGACTACCGTGACGCGATGCGCCTGCTGCAGCAGACGGCAGAGGGAAAGTTCCACCTGGGCATTGACGATCCGACCACGTCCAGCGGCTCTGCAGGGGAGTTCATCATCCACCCCGGCAACAAGGTGTTCGGCCGCGAGGGCCGGCCGTGACTGTCGGACCGTTCCCGGTCACGCCCGTCCTGGAGCGGTTGCGGGAACACGTCCAGGCATTGCTCCTGGTCGGTGATGCTGCTGACCTGGACACGGCCCTGGACCAGCAGCCGGCAAAGGACTGCGCCGCGTATGTGACGGCCGCCGAGGTGGGTGGCCGCCCGAAGTACACGGGCGATCAGCACATCCAGAACGTGGATGTCACGTTGCGTGTGGTCCTCATGGTGCGCAACTTCAGCGGCCAGGCCAGTGGCAGCGGCGCGCGCCGCCAGATGGATGAGCACGTCATTCCGGGTGTCCGCAAGGCGCTGGCCGGCTGGACCCCTGTCGATGCCTTCGACGCGCTCAGCTTCCAGGCTGGCCGTGATGAGAAGTTCCGCGCCGGTTGGCTGGTCAGCCAGCAGGTATTCGTCACCAACTACCGCATGCAAAACACACCGCCCCCATGACTACCAAGCACACCCCAATCAGCGGCGGTGCCTGGCGCGTGATCGATGGCCAGCTCGTGGATGAGTCCGTACTGCCCGCCGAACCCGTTCCAGCACCCGAGCCGCCGCCACCGCCGGCATCGAGCCAGAACCGCTCGCGCCGCTCCTCTACAACCTCACCCGAGAACTGACCATGGCCCAGCCCAACCTGGAATCCTTCAAGCGTCGCGGCCTGGCCCTGGCGCTGCGCGCATCGGCCTCGGTGCCGATTGTCCCCACCGCCAGCGCCGATGGCGTGTTGCTGTTCAACGGCAGCAGCGGCACCGAGTTCGACAAGATCGAACGCCCGGTGGATCGTGCGTTTCTGACTGGTCAGCCCTTCGCAGTCGGTGCCAAGCGCGCCTTCATTGAGGGCGAGTTTGAGCTGTTCCCGCCGACCAAGCCGGGTGCAGCGGCTGACTCCGATGCCGTCTGTGCGCCGCTGTTGCTGCCCGCTGGCATGACCGCCGTCAAGGATGCTGTTGCGAAAACCACGCGCTACAACCCGATCAGCGCGAACATCCCGATCTCTGATGCCAAGTTCTGGCATGCCGGCACGGTCAAGCAGATCGGCGCCGCACGTCACAACCTCACCAACCTGGCACTGGCCGTTGGCGAGCGCTTCAAGGGCAACATCCGCATCCAGGGCGACTACGACACCATCGCCGAGGACGCTCTGCCCAACATCACCACCACCGCCGTGGTGCCGACCGTCGCGCGCGCGGACAACACCCGCACCACGATCACGGTTGATGGCGGAGCGGGCCTGGTCGTGTGGGCCAAGTCCCTCTCGGTGGACGTGGGCAACACGATCACGTCGAAGGAGTACACCAGCCATAAGGAAAGCGGCATCAGCGACCGCGCCCCGACCTGGACGCTGCGCCTGGCCAAGACGGCCCTGGCTGACTTCAATCCGTGGGCAGTGCGCGACTCGGCTGGCGTCCTGGAGGTTGCGCTGCGCCTGACCGAAAAGAGCAAGCTCTACAGCGAGCTGGGCATTCGCGGCCAGATCGAGAACATCAACGAAGTAGAGATTGATGGCGACTACGGCTGGGAGCTCACTGGTCCCTGCGTGGCCAGCGATGCTGGCGGCGATGAGCTGTATATCGAGTTCGGCGACAGCACGCCACCGTAATTCGCAGGTACTGCGCTACACTCCCAACGGCCCCGCCACTGTGCGGGGCCTTTCTTTTTCAGTGAAGCGCTTTAGTCCCGAACGGCAGCCGCGCCTGGGCAAAGTGGACCTGTCCCCGATCAAGGGGCTGTTAAACCACTTCCCAAGGACTTTCCCATGCTCCGTCTCGCCCGAACCAACACCGTGCACCTGCCGGTGGAACTGCGCATTCCCACCGACCAGCCCAACGTTTTCGCCACCGGCACCATCCAGTGTCAGGTCAAGATCCTGGCACGCGAAGAAATCAAAGCCATCCAGGACAACCCCGTTGAGGATGAGGAATACCTGCGCAAGATCCTGGTCAGCGTCGCTGGCCTGGGTGACGCGGACGGCAAGGCCATCGAGGGCGATGCCGCCCTGGAAGAAGTCTTCAATGGTGCGTTCTTCGCCTTCCTGCAGCCGGCCATCATCGGCGCCTACTTCGACCAGTTCGGCCGGGCGCACGTAAAAAACTCGAAGCCGTCGCGCGGGCGCTGATTGGGAAGGGTCCACGCACTGACGGCGCCGACAGGAACCATGAACCTGACGGCGTCGTCAGCGCGGCGGACTTTCTGCGCGACGGGGGCGGCGGCGAGGAGCCGCCGAGCGTTATCCCGGTCCTGGATGAGAACTGGGAAGTCGTCCAACTGTTCGTGCGCTGCAAGGCCCGCTGGATCACCGGCATGCACGCCCCGGTTTACGACGGCATTGAAGCCCGCGAGATCCAAGCCGCTGCCTGCCTCCAGGGCATTGCCCCGCACCTATTGCCAGACCTGATGCCATCGCTGGACGTGCTGATTGGCACCACGGCTATGGCCCATCGCGAAGCCTCGGATAGCCCGTGAACCCAACCGTCACCCTCCGCCTCGATGCCGACAACAGCCGCCTGGTGCCAGCCGTTCGGGCATCAGATGCGGAGCTCAAGCGACTGGGGGCCACGGCGGGCACAACCGGCGACCAGGCACGGCGTGGTGCTGCCGGCATTTCCAGTATCGGCACGGCGGCCGATTCCACTGCGCGCCGTGTCTCTGCGGTGTCGAGCGCACTGGCATCGGCGCGGGCGACGGTGGCCACCTACATTGGTGCGCAGACGGCCGGCGCCCTCATTTCCGTTGCGGACAACTACGCCAACATTTCAGCGCGCCTCAAGCTGGCAACGGATGGACACAAGGCCTATGCCACCGCATCGGCCCAGGTGTTCAACATCTCCCAGCGCACCGCCACCGCGCTCGACAGTACCGCCACCCTCTACGCGCGCCTGTCCCAGTCCACCGCCGAGTATGGGATCACCCAGCAACGGCAGCTGGCGCTCACCGAGTCCATCAACAAGACGTTCGCCATCTCAGGCGCCAGCAACGTCGCCACCGCCAACACCATCGTCCAGCTCAGCCAGGCCCTGGCTGGAGGCGTGCTGCGCGCAGAGGAATTCAACTCTGTCGTGGAAAATTCGCCGCGTCTGGCCAAGGCGCTGGCCGACGGTATGGGCCTGTCGATGGGCGAGCTGCGAAAGCACGTCAACGACGGCAAGGTAACCGTCGATCAGATGGTGGCCGCGCTTGAGAACCAGTCCTCCGTCATCGCCGCCGAGTTTGAGCAGATCCCGCTCACGGTCGGGCGCGCCATGGAGCTGCTGCGCAACAGCGTCACGAAGTTTGTCGGCGAGTCCTCCCAGGAGCTGGGCGCCAGCGGCGGGATCGCCCAGGGCATCGCGTTCCTGGCCAACAACATGCAGCACCTGGACCAGATCGCCGGTGTCCTGGCCGTCGCCCTGGGAAGTCGCCTGGTCGTCAGCCTGGCCAGGGCTACCGCCGAGAAGATCACGGCCGCCGCCGCATCGCGAGCGCTGGCCCGCGAGGAGCTGGCTGCAGCCCGTATTGCCGAGCAGCAGGCGGCAGGCCGTCTATCGGCCGCTCGCGCCGGCATGAGCGTGGCAGGTGGCGTAGCCGCGGCTGAGCAGGCTCTGGCCGCCGCCCAGCTGCGCACCGCCGCTGCTGCCCAGGCCGCATCCGTTGCGCTCACCGCCAAGGCGGCCGCTATGCGTGGCCTCAATGCAGCGATGGGCGCGTTTGGCGGCCCTGCAGGCCTTGCGATCACCGCACTGTCGCTGTTCGTCGCTTGGGCGATGAATAGCAACCAGAAGGCGCAGGAGTTGTCCAAGACCGTCACGGCCGGTTTCCAGCCAGCCATGCGGGTCCTGCAGGAGTTCAATCAGCAGACTGCGAACACGTCATTCGCAGAGCTTTCAAATACCGTTGAAACCATTGAAGCCGCGCGCCAGGAGATCAAGAACCTGGGCGATGAGTACGAGCGCCTTGCGGCAACGCGGCGTTCGTTCCAGGCCCGTGACCGTGCTCTGCCGTTCGGGTTCGACAAGGAACTGGAGGGTGCATCGGCGGCCATAGAGTCTGCGCGCCTTCGCCTGGACAACCTGACCAAGGGCTATGACAGGGCAATCTCTGTATCGGCCAGCCTGGTGCTGCGCACCGCCAACGTAACCGACGCCACGGACGCCCAGCGCCGCTCTCTGGAGGAGTTGCTCAAGCGCCAGGCGAACCAGGGCCAAACGCTGGAGCAAACTCGGCCGCTACTGGAGCAGTGGGCGAAAGATCAGCTCGGCGTGGACAACGCTAACCGTATCGCGGCGGCGAGCTTCGATACCGTGGCGTCAGCTGCACGCAACTCTGGCGCCGCGATCAAGGCTGCCCTCCAGTCGGTCAACGAAGGCCTGGACAAGCAGATTCAGAGCGTCCAGCTGGACCTGATCGAGAAGACGCAGGGCAAGGCAGCCCGCATGCGCGCGCAGTTCATCACGGAAAGCGCGCAGAAGGGTTTGGACCCGACCAGCTCCGACTATCAGCTGGCGCGGGCCAAGAACGAACAGCTCATCCAGCTCACCCTGACGCTGGACAAGCAGAATGCGGCCACCCGTGATCTGACGCGCACCCAGACCGAGGCCAAGCGCTCCGGCGAGCAGGCCGCGCGCCTGGCAGAGCAGCAGGCCGACTCCCAGGCCAAGTACACCCGCCAGGCGGCATTGGCTGCTGCCGAGCTTTCCGGGCCGATGGCGGCTGCCCAGGAGCAGCACAAACAGCGTATTGCCGAGCTCGACCGCGAACTGGCCAAGCACCTCATTACCCAGGAGGCCTACGCCAGCCTGGTGAAGTCGTCAGCGGCCGAGTTGGCCAAGAATGCCGCCGAGGTCACCAAGCAGCAGCAGGCGCCCACGGCATTGCTCGATACGCTGAGCGGCGAGGTGCAACTGCTGGGCATTGTCGGGATCGAGCGCGAGCGCCGCGCCCGCCAACTGCGCAACGAGCAGGACATGCTCCAGGCGATCAACGAGGCCAACAAGGCCGGCGCCGGCATCAACGCAGAGGCAACAGCAGGCCTGATGGCCCAGGCACGGGCGTGGGCCAATGCCTCCATTCGCATCGAACAGCAGACCGCCGACCTGGAGGAATGGGCCAACGTCGGAACGCGTGGTGTCGCGGATGTCGCCGATATGCTGGCCGATATGTTCAGCGGCGGGCTGGACAAGTCTGAGAGCTTCTTCAGCCGCCTCAAGGACATCTTCAAGCGTGGTTGGCGCGACATCGTGCGCACCATGCTTGAGCAGAACCTGGTGCGCCCGTTCCAGGATGCACTCACTAACGCCATGAATGGCGCGCTGGCTGGCGTGTCGCGCGGCCAGGCCGATGGCAACTGGCTGTCAAAGATCGCCGGCATGTTCGGTGGCGGCAACCAGGGCGGCGCGGGCTCCGGCTGGATGAGCAGCTTGGCCAACATGATCGGTGGCGGCCGCAACCTCACTGGTACCAATGCAATGCTGGCCGGTGGCGGCTGGCGTGCCGGTGTCGCGGCGCCAGGCAAGATGATGGGCTTTGGCAACAACGTCGGCGGTTTCATTGGCACCGGGGCTGCTGGCGGCGGCGCGGCGTCCGCATCGATGGCCGTGCCGATCATCGGCTGGGTAGTCGCGGCCATGATGAAGAATGCCGAGCTGTTCGATCAGGGCTGGGACATCGCCAATGGCGAAAGCTGGGCTGGCAAGATCGCCACCCTGGGCGCCGTGGGCCACGTCGATAAGATGGCGCGCAAGCTCGGACTCAACGCCAAGGCAGCCTCCATTCTGTCTGGCTCCTCGATCCACGCTGCCCTGTTCGGCCGCAAGAAGCCGCAGATCCAGGCGCAGGGCCTTACCGGCTCGTATGGCTTCGACGGGTTCGCTGGCCAGTCCTACGCCGACATCAAGGCCAAGGGCGGCTTGTTCCGCAGCGACAAGAAGTGGACCGAGTATGGCCAGGTCGATACCACGATCACGGACGCTTTCAGCCAGGCCACTGGGCGGGCGCGTGCAGGCGTCATCAGCTTGGCCGAGCAGCTGGGCGTGGACATCAACAGCCAGCTGTCCTCCGTCCGCGTAGACCTCGGCAAGGTTCAGCTCGATGCGGACCCGGACAAGGCCCAGGCGCAGCTGGAGCAGCTGATTACCGGCGCGGCCAAGAACCTGACCGGGCGTGGCGTGTCGATCCTCGGATTCGGCGACTTCCTCAACAAGGGGTTTGAAGCCGGCGACGTGATGAACAGCCTGGCGGCGTCCATCGAGCTGATGACTGGCAGCGCTCAGGCACTGGGCCGCGCGCTCAATGCCCAGGAAATCGACCTGGTCAAGCGCACGACAACCATGTTCGAGCGGATGGCCAAGGCGGCCGGCACCACCATGGAGGAACAGGTCAAGGCGATCACTACTGCCGCTTCCTCCTACGGCAGCGTGGTGGGCAACGCGCAGCAGGAGATCGCAACGGATGGTTTCAGTGGCTTCGCCAAGTCGCTCCTGGCTGTACGCCAGGAGGAGCAGGAGCGCATCCGCACGCTGCAGCAGCAGGCCAAGGCCCTGGGCGGCCTGGCAGCCCGCGAGCAGGATCTGGCCACCGTCCGCCAGGCCGCCCAGCTCAAGGCCGACGCGCTGGCCAGGTCGCTGGAGTCGGAGCTGGTAGGCCTGGCGCTCAACCGCGTCAATGATGAAATCGAACGCCTGGGCGGCTCCATCGACGGGACCAGCAGCAAGCTGCAGGACTTCATCAACTCGCTCAAGCTGAGCAGCACCCTGTCACCGGACACCGACACGCAGAAGCGCTCCACGGCATCGGATCTGATGCAAAGCGCGGCCAGCGCCGGCAACCTGGAGAGCTTCACCCAGTACGCCCAGCAGTTCCTGGAAGTCAGCCGCAAACTCAATGCCAGCGGCCAGGGCTATCAGGTGGACTATGCCCAGGTGCTGGAGCTGGCCAAGCGCTTTGGTGGTGATGGAACCGCCGCATCGCTGCAGCAGCTGTACGCGCAAAAGGCTGCCCTGGAACAGCAGCAGGAAGCCGCCGCCCGCCTGGAGCGCGCTCAGCGCATCGCCCAGGGCGTGGCCGATCTGGCTGGCGCCCGTGGCGGCGATCCGTTGGAGATCCTGCGCAACGTCACTGGGATCAGCGCTGAGGCGCTGGCCAAGGATCTGGGCCTGACGACGGACGAGCTGGCCAAGTACCTGCAGAACCAGCAGACCGACATCACCGACCTGGCAGAAATCCTGTTCGATCTGCCCAAGCGTATCGCCCAGGAAATGGTCACGGTGCTGACCGACAGCCGCGTTCCGGTCCCGGCGTCGGCAGCGCCGGGCGGTGGCGGCACGCCTGCAGCACCAGCAGCGCCGGTTGCGCCTGGGCGTGGCTACACCGATCCGTCCTATGAGGTGCTGCTGCAGGTCCGCGACGGCATCCAGTCCCTGGCTCGCCAGGGTGAACACAACGCTTTGATGGCGCTATGAACCGGAAAGTATTGCTCGTTGAAATCGGTGGCCAGGGCCTGCCTGCAGTCACGCCTGTGACCCGGCAGCCCTCCAACTGGGTGGCGTCGGCCAAGCCGGCTGTTGTGGTTCCTCCAGCCGAGGGCGTGGAGACCAAGCCGGCAGCGGATAGCGTGACTATTACCTGGAACGCTTCGCCGCTGGCTGGTGCTGTCTATGTCCTCTGGCGCGCGGCCGACGCAGGCGGTAAACCGGGCGAATGGAAGTACGTCACCAAAACCTCAGACACGCGCTACACCTATACCGAGGCCAGTGGCGTTGTGAGCTGGTGGAAGGTCACTGTCCAGGTAAACGGCGTGTCGTCTGCAGACTCCACGCCCAAGGCTCAGGCCCCTGTGGTCCCGCCGACCACGGCGGACCTGGTCCAGCTGCAGGGCAAGGTGGACCAGGGCCTGCGCGACCTGGCACTGGCAGACGCTGCCGAGGCACAGCAGCGAATGGCGGACTTCCAGGCTGCACAGGCGCAGATCCTGGTAGAGAGTCAGAAGAGTGCGGCCGCCGTGGGCGAAGTGGCCAAGCGTGCCGAGGATCTGGCCGCCAACCTTGCCAATGAGGAGCGTGCCCGAATCCAGAGCGTGCTCAACGAAAAGACCGAGCGCACCGCAGACATCAGTGCCGTCAACACGAAAGTCCAGAACGGCCTGGATTCGATGGCGCGCTCATTGGCCGAGGTCGCCGCAGGTAGCGGCACCCAGTTCGACTCTGCCGGCATCTGGCACTTCAACGCCGGGCTGGAAGGCTGGACGGGCGTGTATGGAACCCCGACTATCGCCGACGGCATGCTGCGGCCGATCAACACCGCCAACAACTCCGGCATCCAGTCTCCGGCGCCGCTCAACATCGACGGTGCCGCCTATCGCTTCATCAAGCTGCGCATGCGCAAGGTAGGCAATCCCGCCTGGATGGGGTTGATTCGCTGGATCACCGCCGCCGACCAGGAGTGGAACGAAGCGAAGTCGCTTTCCATCCCTGTGCCGGCATTCGACACCAACGGCATCGCCGTCCTGGACGTTGATCGTCTGCCCTGGAACGGACCCTCACCACTGCGTGCCATTCGTCTGGCACTGACGGGTGCGCAGACCGCCAGCGCCTACATCGAATACGACTGGATTGCCGTGGGCCGCCCATCGCCTGGCGCATCCGTCGCCATGGTCCAGCAGGAGAGCGAGGCGCGCACCGCCGCCCTGGCCGCTGAGGCTGGCCAGCGCAACACGCTGGCCGTGCAGATGCGCGGCGACTACCCCGGCAACGATCCGGCGAAGCTGACGGGCGGCCTGGCCTACAACGAAATGAGGGCGCGTGTCGGCGCGGACGAAGCGCTTAGCCAGCGCCAGTCGGCCGTGGAGGTTCGCCTGCCTGCAGGAACAGGTGCGCTCGCGTCTGAGGCCAAGGTCAATTCCGTCGAGCAGGCAAGCGTCACCCGCGACCAAGCAATTGGACAACGCATTGACCAGGTGAACGCCACGCTGCCGGTGATTGCTGCCCAGGGCGCCAACATGGTGCTCAACGGTGGTTGGCAATCCGGCCGGGACGTGGCCTGGACCTACAACCATGCGTCACTCGGCGTGGCGGCCACCGAGGGCCGCGCAGGTGGTGCGTGCCTACGGGTAGACGGCGGAACCACTGTTGTGCGTGGCGCAACCGCCAACGGCGGCGTGCCTATCCCTGTCGCGCCTGGAAAGAAGTACCGCTATGGCTGCTGGTACAAGACAACGGCGGACTATAACGGGAGCGCGAACAACGGAAAGCTCCGTCTGGCCACGCAGGACAATGCGCTGATTGGTGGCGCCACCTACTTCTCTGCGAACCAGGGAACGTGGACCTACCTGGGCGCGGTTTATGCCATCCCAGAAAACACGTCCATCACTGGCCTCAAGCTCAACATCAACGTGGATCACACAGCGGGCACGTTGTGGGTGGACGACGTCGCTATTGAGGAGGTCACAGAGATCCTGGCCGTCGCCGATGGCCTCAGCTCCCTGAGCGGAACCGTCACCCAGCAGGCTGGCCTCATCAATGCACAGTCTGGCCTCATCAGCGCCCTGCGCACTGACGTGGATGGCAAGGCAACCAACGGCGCCCTCCAGGCACTGCAGTCCCAGGTAACGCTTCAGGGGAACACGATCACCAGCCAGGGTGGAGCGCTCACCAGCGTCCAGGCCGCCATCAACAACCTGGGCGGAGACAATCGCCTGCGCAACAGCAGCTTTGAGGTTCTGTTGCCCAACGGCGTTCCTCAGTATTGGGCGCCCTCATCGTCATCCACCGACGCTGCGAACAAGACCACTCGCAAGCTGGTGGACTCTGTGCTGCCAGGTAGCACCAAGGCCTGGCGCTGGGAAATGGCGGGCATCCCTGCCACCGCCTATGCAGAGTGCTACTCGTCGGTGTACCGCATCGATCCCCAGCAGCCCGTCACGGTGTCCTGCAACGTGCGTGGCAAACCGGGGGCGCGCTTCTTCTTCCAGCTCGGGCTGAAGGATGCGGCCGGTGCATCTGTCGGCTGGCCTGGCGGGCCAGCTGCTGGCGCGGGCATGGTCGTCACGGAAGCCTGGGAGCGTAAGTCCTACACGTTCCCGGCGTCGCAGATCCTCGCCAGCGCTGTCGGCGCGGCGCTCTACCTCCGTGTGTACGGCGACGGATCGGCAGACCAGTGGGTTGAGATCGACAATGCGCAGCTGCAGACCGGTGCCGCCGCCACGGGCTACGCGCCCTCCCTGGAGGAGACAGCCGCGCAGTCCAATGCAAACGCCGAGGCGAACAGCGCCCTCAACACGCGCGTCACCAACGCGGAGGGACAGCTGCTGTCCCAGGGCACGGCACTCACTGCCGTTCGTGCTGGCATTGGCAACGCCACGGTCTACGAAGTCACCGCCAACGCAATCATCACCAGTCAGCCCACTGGAGGCCCGCGCTCGTCCGGAACACGAAATGCAGCGGGCGGAGCCATGGGTGGTGCCGGACGCGGCCTCAATGTCCAGGTGGTCAACGCCGACAGCACTTTGGGGCCCCGACAGACGTTTGATACCTACGGCAACGGCGCATCGGCATGCGCCAGCTTCAACGATTGGTACGACAACGCCCTGGCCGAAAATCAGTATTTCATTCTGTTTACCAGCGATCACACTGGACCGCTAAGCAATGGCGTCAGCCCAGACATCGCGGGGGCCAGGGACCGCCTCGTTGATGCCGGGGCCTCGCGTCGCAACGTGGAGGCCCTGGATGGCATCCGCATGTTCGTCCTGATCGGACGCAAGCGCGCTGGTGAAGCGGCCGGCCTTCAGCGTCTGTCGCCCCGACCCTCCACCGCCCGCGCCGACCAATGGGTTGAGCTCATCGTGGAATTCGTCAACGGGCGCCCGCAGGGCAGCCTGGACGTATCCGCGTTGGAGCGGGCCACCCAGGCAAACGCGGCTGCAACGTCGAGCCTGGAAGCGCGCACCCTGGCCAACGAGAACAGCGTTACCTCGTTGGGCCAGTCGCTCACCAGCGTCAATGCTCGGATCGACGGCATCGGCGGTGACAATCTGGCACCCAACAGCAGCTATGAGACCTCGCCGAACGACACCTCAGACCCCACCGGATGGGTGCGCGAAACGAACATGGCCAACGTCGTGCTCAAGTACATTCCATCGCCGTTGTCTGGCGGAGGTCGCGCGATCCGTTTGGAAGCGAACGCAACCGCAGTGGGCCAGTATCTGGGCCTCGCTGCTCGCAATGACAACGGGTGGCTCCCAGTTCGGCCCCGAACCCCTTACGTCTTGAGCAGCTACGTCCGCGCCACCGCTGGAACCGGCCTGCGCATGTACGTTCAGTGGCGCAACGCTGCCGGTGTCATCAAGGCAACGAGCACCATGCCCAACGTCGTTGCGACTGCTCAGTGGCAGCGGCTGGTGTTTCAGGCAGACACCATGGTTGACGATGTCGTAGAGGCTCGGTTGTTCGTAGGTCGAATGCACGCGACGGCCGTCCAGGGCGTTGCCATTGAGCTGGATAACGCGTTGTTCCAGGAAGGCACCGCAGCAACCGGCTGGGTGCCCAGCGGGAAGGAAACAGCAGCGGCGGCAGCGGCAAACTCTGCGGCGACAGCCGGCCTTACGTCCACCGTGACCCAGCAGGGGCAGCAGCTCACCGCATTGGGTCAATCCGTGACAGGCGTCCAGGCTGAGATTGCAGGAAAGGCCAGCTCCTCTGCCGTCCAGACGCTTGAGGCAAAAGTTCGGAACCAGGGCAACGGTGGAAATCTACTCATCAACTCCACGTTCCCGAAGTGGCAGCGAAACGGCTGGGGTTGGGGGCACAACAACGGGGCTTGGGCTGAACTAGGAAACCCAACTGGTGATGACAGTTGGAGCCCTCGTGGCATCTCCGGTATCGGATCACGTCGCGGCGGAGTGGTTGGAGCTGCCGACGTGTCGTGGTGGGGGACTGAGTACGACATCCCGGTAACACCGGAAGCGTTCTATTGCCAGTCCGCGTGGATCAACTCGCACCGCTGCAATACCAATCTGGAGGTGACGTGGTTCAAGTCTGACGGTGGCTATGCAGGGCAAAGCAACACACCATGGCTTCCGGCCCCCAATGCTGGTGCCACGAGCCTCGCGCAGCTTCCGCGTCCTTTCCAGATCGTGAAGGCGCCACCTGGCGCTGCAGTGGCGCGATTCCGGGTGATCGTTGTAGGAACGGGCGAGTCCGATCCGTACTTCTGGATGTTCCGGCCAATGTTCAGCAAGGTTGATCCAGGTGCTACGGCGCCTCCCGAATGGGAATCCGGAGGAAACGAGAGCAGCGCGAAATGGGGCATCTCGCTTAACTCCGATGGCAATCTCTCTGGCATTGAAATGGAGGCAACCGGAGCGCGGAGCGAGCTGCGCATCCTGTCGAGCATTCTGCGCATCATCAGCCCCGGCACGCCTGACGGCATGGAGCTTCAGGACGGATACCTGCGCGTCTGGCGCGGCAACGTCCAGCGCATCATCGGCAACGGTTTCGGGCCCGATGGATTGATTGACTACTTTGGCCCGAACGTCGGCGCCGCCGGTGCGACCAAGCGAAACGCAACCGTGTGGATGGACGTGAATGGTGGCGCGTACTGGGGCGGCGCGATTGCGGCAGGCATCCGCCGTAATGCGGCACAGTCAACAACCACGCAGACCATTGGTGTCTCTATCGTCGTTGGCCCGTTCAGCACCAGCGGCCGAAACAAGAACGTCGTTGTCAGCTATCAGCGAAGAGTAGTTCGAACCAACAGCCGAATGGACCGCCAGGGCTTCGTCGCAGGCGGAAACAGGAACGCCTGTGCGGTGAATGTCTACAGGAAGCTGGGCAACAACGCAGAGCAGTTCTGGACGAGTTTTGAAGCCAGTGGCGGCGTGTCTATTACGAACGAGTTTGATGGCCCCGATATGGCGATTTCGTTCTGGTCTGGATCGGTGACGTTGAACGATAGCGAAGGCACGCAGGACCGCACCTACCGTGCAGAGATCGTCGGGTTCAGCGAACAGGACGTTAGCCATCAGACTGGAAGTTTCACCGGCCTAGACATCACCGCCAGCCTTTCCATCGTCTCCATTGAGGAGTGACCCGCTCCAGCGGCCGGGCAATGCCGCTCACCCAATAAGAGGAAACACCCATGCGCTTTGATGCTCGCCTGTACCTTCGCACCGAGTCTGCTGACCAGCCCGGCGTGACTCTGCAGTTCCGTCCAGTCAGTCAGCCGAACATGCCCCAGATCAATCTCACGGTCGATACGGCTGACGCCGCCGCGCTGAAGGTTGGTGCTGTCTACCGCTTTGAGGCAACTGAAATCACCCAGGAGGGTTAACCAGTCGTGCGTACCTTTGGCCGTTGGGCGGCGTCTCCGCTCGGTGCTGGTCTACTGGTAGAGGATGGCGGATTGACCGTAGCCTCACCGGGGGCGGTTGTTCTTGCTCGCATCGCCAGGAGCACCTTTCCGCTTGCCGGTCCTGCCGGCGCTGAGTTCATGCTGTGGGGTGATGATCCTCTCACTGCGATCATCGGCCTCTGCAATGCCGCAGCGCCGTTGTCATCCGAATTGGGCGCATCCAACGGGGTGGGTTGGAAGCTGCACACCGGCCAAGTGGTTCGCAACGGCACGGTGATTGCCAGCGGCCTGCCAATTCCCGCCAAGGGAGAAGCGCTGGGCGTGCGCGTGCTGCCTGGCACACCCGCGCAGGCTCAGTTCTATCGTGATGGCCAGCAGGTGGCCAGCGTTGATGTCTCAGCGGGTGGCCCGTACTACTTCGCCGTGTCCATCGCCGCTACGAAAGCGCGCGGCCTGCGCTGTGTCGTGAACGCTGGCCAGTGGCAGGGGCTCAGTCCGGCCGCACTGGCGGGATGGGCCCAGGCTGCCGATCCGATCCCCACAATCCGGGTCGCAAGTGAGGACTACATGAGCGCGGCCAGCGACTCGCCAGCGAACACCGCGTTCGCTGGGATCATCGCTACCGAGGGCCTGAGCACAATCAGTGCAGTTTCGTTCTGGATGTGGGGCAACGAGTCGCGTGCCGGCAGCGCCCAAGTCCGCGTGCAGGACGCCGCAGGGATGCTGGATGCCGCTGCGCTGTCCGCTATTCGTGACGTGCCAGTTGCGGTGCGCCAGGTCGAGCAAGGCCAGTCGATGGCCGGTGCGGTGCCAGTCGCCCGCTATGTGCTGGATCGAATCGAGGTCGAAGACGACAGTTACAAGCGCCTGACGTTCAAGGACGCGCACAGTGACCTGGATGAGCCGCTGAGCAGGGCCGTATTTCTCCCGACCCACGGCGAGAGCATTGCCTGGCAGCCGCAGCCCGTGGTGATCGGGCTGGTGCGAAGCGTGCCGACCACGGCGGTAAACAGTGATGGTTCGCTGCAATGGATCTGCGATTCGCGCCTGCAATCAGTGATGAGTGTCCGTGACCGCGCAGTGGAGCTGGTTGCCGGCACCGCGTACAGCCTGGTTGCTGGTGGACAGCAGCTCTCCCTGCAGTCGCCGCCTCTCGGGCCGCTGACGGCTGACGTTTCGACCATCGGCGCGGACCGGCCGGCAACGCTTCAACAGGCGCTTGCAGACGTGTTCGGCCGTATTGGGAAAGCCGCATGGCAGAGCGCCGACGCGCTCGCCATCGACCAGGCTACGGGCTATGCCGGGGTGGGATACTTTGCGGACGGAAACAGCACGCCGCGCGAGGCCTTGGCTGCGATCCTGGGCAGCTACTGCGCCGACTGGTGGCAGGATGGGGATGGCGTGCTGCGCCTGGCGCGATTGATCGACCCTGAGAGCGTTGCCGATGCGAACCTGGCATTTGAGCTCGACCTGGTCGAGCTCGCCGCTCCGCTGGTTGTGCTTCCGGATCTAGCCCCAGGCCTTACCCGACGCATGGGCTATCGGCCCAACGCGGTAGTCCTTGCAGACGGCGATATGGCCACCGGCCTGGACCAGGTGCCGCCCAGCATCCGCAAGGAACTGTCCGCCAGCCACCGTGGCCAGGTCTACGCCACCGGGGATCTGCCTGCCTGCTACCAGCACGCGGAGGCCGCGCCAGCGGTGGAGTCTTGCTTCGATAGCCGCGCTGACGCTCAGGCAGAGATTGATCGTGTCGTGAAGCTCTACGCAGTGCCCCGCAACTTCTACGCCGGCCGGATGACCGCGCGGCCTGACCTGCAGCTGCGACCGGGCCAGGTCGGGCGCATCCGCTACCCACGCTATGGCCTCGCAGCCGGTCGAAAGGTGATCGTCACGGCGGTGACCAGTAACCCCATCACTGGCGAACAGACCCTGAAATTCTGGGGCGCATAAGGACTGCCACATGCTTATCGGATTCTCCCCTGCGAGTGTTACCGCTGCCGCTGACGGCGCCACTGCCGCAAACATCGCCGCCCTGGCCGATGGGCGGCCCACGAGCATCACTCGACTCAGCGGTGGTGCGTCGGCCGTCCGACTGCGGTTGACCTGGCCAGCCGCCGCTGGCGTCCGTGTCGTTGGCATGCTCGGTTTGTCCTGCCCGGTTGGCACCTCCCTCAAGCTCACGGGGCGCAAGGCTGGCGATGCCACCTATGGCCAGGCCCTCGGTGGGGCCTCGATCACGCAAAAGGTGGTCGAGCTGGTGGATGGAAGCCGGGCGGCCTGGTGGGTGCTTCCAGCGGGCACCGTGGCCCTGGTAGGTATCCAGGTCGAGATTGGGGTGGCAGGCCTGGACGTAGGCGAGCTGTTCGCCCACCAAGCGGTAGACCTGCCCATTGAGCCCGGCTCAGAGACTGAGCGCATCGACCCAAGCATTGTGGAGCGCACACTGGGCGCAGGCGTCAACGTGGTGGCTCGGCGCACCTACCGGCGCCTCCGCTTTACCCCTCAGACCGACCGCCTGCAGGTCGCGCGCCAGGGCGGCCTGGGGGGCGGGATGGACTGGGAGCGCTTGGCTATGGCGGCTGCAGGTGGCACTCGGATGTCACTGGTGCCCCGCTGGGGTAAGGATGGCGCCCTGGACCCGGAAGAGCTCCATCGGACGGCGCTGTATGGCACGGTGGTGGCCGGGTCCGCTGGGCACGCTGGTGGCAACCAGTTCCGCAGCGGCGGGTGGGTCGCCGATGAGCTCCCCCCGATTTGAGCCCCGCTTGAGGCGGGGTTCTAACCCCGTTTGAGGGGCTGTCGAACGGTCAGGGAAAGGGGGCTCACAGGGTCAGTTCAGCCCTGACCGGCCGGAGCTGGGGATTCTGCAAACCCCGTGTCCCGATTTCGCAGAGGGACTGTCCGCTTACAGTGTAGTGACGCTTTTGACCTTACTTAACGCAGATGCGGTCGATCACAGTTCCTGATTTTCATTCCCATCTTCTATTGAATTCACACGACCCGCGCAGGCCAGATGGCCAGACCCGGTAGACCCGGGCGTGCTGCATCAACGCTGTTCACATCATTCAAGGAGCGACGCAATGTTGTCCAGATCGATTGGCAAAGCGGCAGGTGGCCTGGTGTTGGGTTTGTCGGTGGCAGCGGCCGCGCATGCGGCACCGTTGTTCGAGCCGGTGACGGTCATCAGCCGCGCGTCGGCAAACAGTGAGCCCGCGCTGGGCAAGCTGCTGGCCACCCCGTCCACCGCGACGGTACAGGAAGTGCGTGTCGACGCTGCTGCCACTGCGCAGCCGCAGCTGGAGTTCGAACTGCTTGGCCAGCGCGTGCAGGCGGTGCGCAGCAAGGTGGAAGCCCTGCCCGATGGCGGCAGCATCTGGTACGGCCAGTTGCGCGCGCCGTCCGATCGGCTGACTGCCGCCACTTCGAATGGCCAGGATGATCCTGGTAATTCAGTGATCCTGGTGCGTTCGGGCAACACCCTCACCGGTTCGATCCGCAAGGACGGCAAGCTGTATCGCCTGCGCCCACTGGGCAACCGCCATGTACTGGTGGAAGTGGATGAATCGCGGATGCCGGCCGACCATCCGGCCGACTACAACCAGCTGCCGAAAATCCCGATGGGCAACAATGACCGCATCGGCATCGCGCAGGCCTCGTCCGGTACCCCGGCCACCATCCGCGTGCTGGTGGTGGCAACCAATGCAGCGGTAACGGCCTATGGCGGCAACATGCAGTCGCTGGTGCAGCTGGCGGTGGCCGAATCCAACCAGGGCTACGTCAACAGCAACGTGGGCATCACCCTGCAGCTGGCCGGCTATGAAACCACCAGCTACACCGAATCCGGCAACTTCACCACCGACCTGACCCGCTTCCGCAACACCAGCGACGGCTACATGGACAGCATCCACACCAGCCGCAACAACACTGCGGCCGATGTCGGCGTGCTGCTGATCAACAACACGAGCTACTGCGGGTTGGCCTCGGGCATCGGTTCGACGGCATCGACGGCGTTCGCGGCGGTGTACTGGGATTGCGCGACCGGCTATTACTCCTTCGCGCATGAGATCGGCCACCTGCAGAGTGCGCGGCACGATATCGCCAGTGATCCCAGCACGTCGCCCTATGCCTATGGGCACGGCTATCGCTACGAGCCGTCCTCCGGTTCGCGCTGGCGCACGATCATGGCTTATGACTGCTCGGCCGGCTGCCCGCGCCTGAACTACTGGTCCAACCCGAACATCAACTACAACGGCATCCCGATGGGCAATGCCAGCACCGCCGACAACCAGCGCGTGCTGGTCAATACCAAGGCCACCATCGCGGCCTTCCGCTGAGGCCAACCGCCGACCGAGGCCGGCGTCTACCCGGGTGCGTTCACCTGCCCTGGTAGATGCCAACCTTGGTTGGCACCCCGCGATCCATCATTCGCGCGCGAGCGTATCCAGCGACCAGCCGCCGGCATCCACGCGCAGCACCGATCCCTGTTCGTACCAGTCACCCAGCACGATGCGGTTGCAGGCGCGGCCACCGGCCTGCAGCGTGTGCACCGCCGGGCGATGGGTGTGGCCGTGGATCATGGTGTCCACGCCATGGCGCACGAAGGTGGCATCGACTTCGGCGGGTGACACGTCGGTTACCGACTCGAACTGCGCACGATCATCCTGCTTCATTTCCGACTGGCGGGCCTGGCTGGTTTCCCGGGCCTTCTGCGCGAAGGCGATGCGTGCGGCCAGCGGCTGCGACAGGAACTGCGCTTGGAACACCGGGTCGCGCGTCTGTGCACGGAACTGCTGGTAGGGGATGTCGTCCGTGCACAGCAGGTCGCCGTGCTGCAGCAGCACCGGGCGGCCGTACAGCTCGATCACGCACGGGTCGGGCAGGATGCGCAGGCCGGCACGGCGCGCATAGTCTTCGCCGAGCAGGAAGTCGCGGTTGCCGCGGATGAAGTACACCGGTACGCCGCTGTCGGAAAGTACCTTCAGCGCGTCGGCCACCGCATCGGCAGCAGGCGAGGGCGTGTCGTCGCCGATCCAGGCTTCGAACAGGTCGCCGAGGATGTACAGCGCATCGGCGCCGGGCGCCTGCTCGCGCAGGAAGCGCAGGAACAGGTCGGTGATCTCCGGACGGCTGGGGTCCAGGTGCAGGTCGGAAATGAACAACGTGGTCATGCAGGCATTCTAGGGCATCCACCGCCGGGCATGGCCCGGCGCTACCGAAGGGATCTGACCCCGGGGGCTACACCGGCAGCGGCAACCAAGCCAGGCTGGCCGATGCCAGCAGGATGGCAATGCCGGTGGCGGCCAGTACATCGGACGGGTAGTGCAGGCCCAGCACCACCCGCGACAGCGCGACGCCGAAGGTGAACGGCACCAGCAGCGGCGCCAGCCACGGGTAGTAGGCCAGCGCGACGATGGTGAACGACACTGCGTGCAGGGTGTGCCCGGAGGGGAAGCTGAACTCGTCCAGCGGCGCCACCCAGGCACGGATGCGCAGATCGGCCGCATACGGGCGGGGGCGCCGTGTCCAGCGCTTGAGGCCCTTGTAGAGCAGCAGGGCGGCCAGGCCGGTGGCGGCCATGTGCACCGATGCACGCAGTCCGTCGAAGCCGTCCACCGCCACCAGCGCGCCCATCAGCACGTACCAGAACACGCCATCGCCGAGCCGGCTGATGACCGAGAACAGGCGACGCACGCGGCGACGCCGGCAGTAGTGGTTGGCCCGGCGGCAGAGCCGCGCCTCGCGGCCGGCCAGCAGCTCAAGCGGCGTGGTGCGCATGGCCGCTCCTCCGCGACTGGGCCAGCTCGGCCAGCAGGGCATCGAATTCGGCAACCACCTGCTGTGGATGCAGGCGCTTCATCGCACGCGCGGCGCTGCTGCCGAATTCGCGGCGTCGTGCATCATCGGCGGCCAGCTGCACCGCTGCCTCGATGAACTGCTCATCGTTTTCCACGGCCGCACCGTTCTCGCCATCACGCAGGTATTCGCGGGCCGCACCGTAGTCGAAAGCGACGGTGGCCAGGCCGCTGGCCATGCTTTCCAGGGTCACGTTGCCAAAGGTCTCGCTGCGGCTGGGGAACAGGAACAGGTCACCGCTGGCGAAATGCCGTGCCAGGGCTTCGCCGCGCTGGATGCCGCAGAAAATGAAATCGGGGTTTTCATGTGCCAGTTTTTCGCGGGCCGGACCATCACCCACCCAGACGAAGCGGGCTTTGGGCCGGATCTGCTGCAGGCGGCGGAAGGCTTTCACCGCCAGGCCAAGGTTTTTTTCCGCAGCGATGCGGCCGACATGGATCGCGACCAGGCCGTTGCCGTCCACGCCCCATTCCTCGCGCAGCGCCGGGTCGCGCCGGCCCGGATCGAACTGCTGGCTGTCGACCGCGCGTGCCAGCAGGCGCACGCGTTCGAAGCCCTGTTCACCGAGGAACTGCTGCAGCTCGCGGGTGGGCACCAGGGTTGCATCGGCCTGGTTGTGGAACCGGCGCATCCAGCGCATCGCGGCAGCCTGCAGCCAGGCCACGCCGTAGTCGGGCAGGTACTCGTCGAAGCGGGTATGGAAACCACTGGCGACCGGAATGCCAAGGCGGCGCGCGGTGCGCAGCGCCGACCAGCCCAGCGGGCCTTCGGTGGCGATGTAGACCGCATCGGGACGCTGCTGCTGCCAGTGACGGTTGAGCCGGATCGGTGCAGGCAGGCCGAAGCGCAGGCCGGGGTAGCGCGGCAGTGCGGCGCCCGGCACCAGCAGCGTGCCTGGTGCCGAGTCCAGTGCTTCGCTGGTCTGGCGTGGCCGGATCAGGTCGATGTCATGGCCGGAATTGCGCAGTCCCTGCTCCAGGCCCTGCACGGTGAGGGCAACGCCGTTCACTTCCGGCGGGTAGGTCTCGGTGACGATGGCATAGCGCATGGCGGGCCTCCGGGTTTCCGGCATGCTCGGGCCTGGCGATGTAGCCGATATGACCGCTTTGCGACCACGGGATGACGGTGGTCAGGTCCCTGTACGAAGCCACGGCCCCGAAGGGCCGTGGCGGTCGTGCAGATGGCGGGGTGGATCAGAAGCGCTGCTGGTATTTCATGTAGATGAAACGACCGATGTCGAAGCCACCGTAGTAGGAGAAGTTGGCGCTCGGCTGGCTGTACATGGCCGGTCCCTGGCGGCCGAACACATTGTTGGCACCGATCGAGACGGTCGCATCCCATGGCAGGTTGTAGCGCGCCTGCACGTCGTGGAAGGTGACCGATCCGCGACGGTTGTAGTCACGGCTGCCACTGAACCACGGCGCGCGCTGGCCCGGGTGCGAGCACTCACCCGGATACGTGGCTGCATCCAGGCAACGCTCCTTGACCGCCGAGAAATAGCGCAGGCCCCAGCTTAGGCCGAGGTTGCCGCGCTCCCAGCCCAACGATGCGTTGGAGCGCACACGGAAGCCGATGCCGCCGTTGCTGGCGATGCCATTGCTGGGAATGGGCGGGGCATCCGCCTCGTTGGTGGTCCGTTCTTCCGCGGCGACCACATAGGTGGTCTTCCAGTCGGCGCTCAGCGTGCCCCAGGACGTTTCGATCTTGTGGCCGATCTCCAGGTCATAGCCTTCGGCCTGGCGGAACCCGCTGTTGCGGCTGCCATAGTTGAGCGTGTTGACGATGCCCAGTTCCGGGTCGCGGGTGAAACTGCCGCAGCGCTCGGCGATGCCCAGTTCGTAGCAGTCGCGGAGGATGTCGTTGGGATGGTCGGCGACGATGGTGTTGTCGATACGGATCTTCCACCAGTCCAACGCAATGTTCAGTCCTTCGGCAAACGTCGGGCTCCAGACCAGCCCCAGCGTGCGGCTGGTCGAGGTTTCCGGCTTCAGGTCGGGATTGGAGCCGTTGGTGAAGGGCAGGGGCGTCTGCCCACTGCTGCCGGTGATCGGCTCGTTGCCCTGGCCGAGCTGGCGGTAGCTGTCCGCGTTGGCGATGTCGGCGGCGCAACGTGCACGTACCTCCGGGCTGCTGGCGGCGGCGCCATAGACCGTATCGCAGGGGTCACGGAAGCCGGTGGTGAAGGTCTGCGAGCCGCCGCCGTACAGATTCGAGATGGTCGGCGCACGGAAACCCTGGGCCCAGGTGCCACGGACCAGCAACTGGTCGATCGGCTTCCACGAGATGCCGAACTTGCTGTTGAGGGTTCCGCCGAAGGTGGTGTAGTCCGAGTAGCGCGTTGCCATGTCCAGGGTCAGCTGGCGTGCACCGGGGAGGTCGCTCAGCACCGGCACGCTCAGCTCCAGATAGGCCTCGTCGACACGGTAGCCACCGCCGGTCGGGCCCGCCGCCAGGTTGGTGGTGGCGCCGGTCTGGGCCAGCGCGTCGGGAATGAAGCGACCCTCCTCGCGGCGGCTCTCCACACCCAGGGCGAAGCCCAGTTCCCCGGCGGGCAGCGTGGCAAGGCCGCCACTGAGGCTGGCGAACAGGTTGCGGGTGGTGTTGCGGCCACGGGTGAGTTCCTCGGGGAACAGCCAGTCCTGCAGTTCGCCATTGCCGGTCAGGCCGTACGGGTCCTCCTGGCCATACGGCACCAGTGGATTCCAGGGCTTGCAGCCGGCAATCGGTGCATCCGGTGTACCGCATTCCACCTTGCCGGTGGCCGGGTTGTAGAACGAAGGACCGGTGGAATCGGCAACGCGCTGCTTGTGCAGGTCGCCGGTGGCACGCTGCTCCAGCTCGCTGCGGTTGTACTGGTAGCCGGCTTCCCAATCGAAGTCGCGACCGGCGAACTGGAAGCTGCCTTCAAACGCTGCAATACCCTGCCAGGTGGTCAGTTCGCTGGTGCTGATGCGTGGAATCTCCCAGGTGCGGCGGTTCCAGTGCACGTCGCTTGGGCGTTCATAGCCGTGGTGGCGGCCGAACGGATTGAACCAGCTGTCGGCGGACATCGGCGTGATGCCGGCCGCACCGGACTGGAACGGATAGCCGGCAATCTGGCGCGTGGTGGTGCGTCGGTTGTAGGCCAGCTGGGTGTTGAAGCGGATCTGGTCGTTCAGATCCATGCGTGCATCGACGAAGAGCGAATCGCGCTTGATCGGCGTCTGCACGTGCATCTGTTCATTGCTGTTGCTGACATCACCGGTGAACGGTGTGTTGTCACTGAGGTGGAAGCTGTCCGGCCCGCCCGGCTGGCTGCCGCGATCGAGCGAATAGCTGCAGCCACGGGCGCTGCTGCAGCCCGGGCCCTTGAAGCCGACGATGCGCCCCCACTGCCCGACCGTGGTCCAGCCATCGTCCGGATGACGATCGGTATAGGTGTAGGCGCTGAAGCCGCGGTCCTTCGCCCAAACGCCCTTTTCTTCGACATGCTCGGCGGCGACACTGATCGAAGCGCGGTCATTCGACCAGCCGGCAACCACGTCGTACTGGGTGCGGGCACCATCGCCTTCGCTGAACTGCCCGTGGTAGACGTTGGCGGTCACGCCCTGGACGTTGCGCCGGGTGATGATGTTGACCACGCCGGCCATCGCGTCGGAACCGTAGATGGCCGAGGCGCCGTCCTTCAGCACTTCCATGCGTTCCACGGCAGCGGCGGGAATGCTGGATATATCCTGGTAACCCGAAGTGGTCATGCCCAGGCGCTTGCCGTTGACCAGCACCAGGGTGCGCTGTGCACCGAGGCCGCGCATGTCCACGTAGCTGCCGCCTGCGGCCTCGCCCGCACTGAGCGGGCTGGCACGGCTCAAGGCCGGGCTGCCGGTTGCGGTCAGGTTCTGCAGGATGTCGGCAACGGAATTGAAGCCCTGCCGCTCGATGTCGGCGCGGCTGATGGTCAGCACCGGCTGCGCGGTTTCCAGGTCGACCTGGCGGATGCGCGAACCGGTGATCTCGATACGGTCCAGCGTGGTGGCTTCCGGTGCGTGCTGGGCGAATGCGGGGGCGGCCAGTGCGGTGGTGGCCGTCATCGCCAGTGCACGACGGATCGCCAACCCGAGCTCGGGAATACGGATGGTCATGGGTCTCTCTCTCAGTCTTCGAAGTCTTCGGAACACAGCCAAGCGGGGCTGCGTCAACTCCACCGCGGCGGTGGATGTTCGAACCTAGTGAAGATGGATGGGGAGACGTATGGGCAAGCGACGAAAGCGCTGCAGACGGCCGTGACGCTTCTGCACAAAGCGGAAGCAAATCAATCGATTGCTCCAACCTGTGGCATCGCGGCGGACGCAGCGTAGAGGACCGTGTCCCTGATTGAACGCATCACGGTCAATGTGGAAAGCGACAGTCTGCGCGGAGGCAGAAAAAAACCACGGCCCCGAAGGGCCGTGGTCGTCGAGCTTCAACAGCGCGGATGGATCAGAAGCGCTGCTGGTACTTCATGTACATGAAACGACCGATGTCGTAGCCACCGTAGTAGGAGAACGACGAGTTCGGCTTGCTGTACATCACCGGCGCTTCCTTGCCGAACACATTGTTCGCGCCCACCGAAACGGTGGCATCCCACGGCAGGTTGTAGCGGAACTGCACGTCGTGGAAGGTCACGGCACCGCGCTCGTTGTACGCGGTCGGCGACTTCAGCCACGGAGCCAGGAAGGTCGGATCGGAGCATTCGTCCGCATAACGCGAGGCGTTGAGGCAGCGCTCCTTCACACCGGAGTAGTAGCGTGCCGTCCAGCTGACGCCGAAGTCACCCACATCCCAGCCCAGCACCAGGTTCGAGCGCACGCGGAACGCAAGGCTGGTGGCGGTGCCGATGGTGTTGGCAACGCCGTTGATCGGCGTGATCGCTTCGCGGACATCGTTGGTGGAGCGGTAGACGTTCTTGCTCACATAGGTGCTGGTCCAGCCTGCGCTCAGCTTGCCGTAGCTGGTGTCGACGCGGTAGCTGACATCCAGGTCGTAACCTTCGGTCTCGGCAAAGCCGGCATTGCGGTTGCCGAACTTCAGGCCGGTGACGATGCCGTTGGACGGGTCACGGCTGAAGCGGCTGCAGCGCGATTCGATGCCCTGCTCGTAGCAGTCCCTCAGGATCTGGTTCGGGCTGTCACCGACGATGGTGTTGTCGATGCGGATCTTCCACCAGTCCAGTGCCACGTTGAGGTTGCTGAGGAAGGTCGGGCTCCACACCAGGCCCAGCGTCTTGCTGGTCGAGGTTTCCGGAACCAGCAGCGGGTTCGAACCGGACACGAACGGCGTCGGGGTCGCATCCTGCGCCGTGGTCACCGGGGTGTTGCCCTGCTTCAGCTGGCGGAAGTTGCCGGCATCGGCGATGTCACGTGCGCATCGCGCGCGGACTTCAGCACTGCCCTTGGCCGAGCCGAACACGGTGTCGCACGGATCGCTGAACTGCGCGAAGGTCTCCGAACCACCACCGTACAGGTCGTTGATGGTCGGGGCGCGGAAGCCTTCTGCCCAGGTACCACGGACCAGCAGCTGGTCGATCGGCTTCCACTTGAAGCCGAACTTGCTGTTGAGCGTGTTGCCGAAGGTGTTGTACTTGGAGTAACGGGTGGCGGCACTGAAGCTCAGCTCACGCGCACCGGGCAGGTCGGCCAGCACCGGCACGCTGAGCTCCAGGTAGGCTTCCTTCACGTTGTAGCTGCCACCGGTCGGGCCTGCGGCCAGGTTGGTGGTGGCGCCGGTCTGGGCCAGGGCATCGGGGGTGTAGCGGCCATCTTCCTTGCGGCTTTCCACGCCGAAAGCGAAGCCCAGGTCGCCGGCCGGCAGGGTCATGATGCTGCCGGACAGGTTGGCGAACGCGTTCTTGGTGGTGGTGCGGCCGGTGGTGCGTTCCGCAGGGAACAGCCAGGCCATCAGTTCTTCATTGCCGGTCAGCCCGTTCGGATCGTTCTTGCCGTAGGGCACCAGCGGGTTCCACGGCGTGCAGCCGCTGATCACCGCGCCCGGACGGCCACACATCACCTTGCCGGTGGCCGGATCCAGGAACGACGGACCCACAGCATCGCGCACGCGCTTCTTGTGCAGGTTGCCGGTGGCGGTAGCGGTCAGCTCGTTGCGGTTGTACTGGTAGCCCACGTCCCAGTCGAAGTAGCGCTGGCCGATCTCGAAGCTGCCATCCAGCGACACTACCGCACGGTAAGTCTTCAGTTCGCTGGTGCTCACACGCGGGATTTCCCAGGTGCGGCGGTTCCAAGCCACGTCGGTAGGCTTGGCATAGCCGTGCTGGTTGCCGAACGGATTGAAGTAGCTGTCCTTGGACATCAGGCCGGTGGCGGTCGGGTCGCCCGAGATGGACACCGAGCTGGACTGCAGGGGGTAGCCTGCAATCTGGCGCTCGGCCGAACGCTTGTTGTAGCCGAATTCGGTGCGCAGGTTGACCTGGTCGGTGATCTTGAAGCGACCGTCGAAGTACACCGAATCACGCTTGAGCGGATACATGACGTGCATCTGTTCGTTGGCGTTGCTGACGTCGCCGGTGAACGGGGTCGCATCGGTCAGGTGGTAGTTGGCCGGGTTGGTCGGGTCAGCACCACGGTTGAGCGAGTAGCCGCAGCCGTCCTTGGTGTTGGTGCAGCCCGGGCCGCCCTTCAGGCCGGTGACCTGGCCCCACTGGCTCAGCGTGGTCCAGTTGGAGGCATCGTTCGGGTGGCGGTCGCTCACGCCGTACTTGCTGAACCAGCGGTCCTTGGCCCAGACGCTCTTTTCTTCGGAGTGTTCCAGTGCCAGGGTCAGCGACACGCGGTCATTGCTCCAGCCACCCACCACGTCGAAGCGGTCGCGCGCGCCGTCACCTTCGCTGTACTGGCCGTGGTAGACGTTGGCGGTCACACCGTTGACGTTGGAACGGGTGATGATGTTGACCACGCCGGCCATCGCATCGGAACCGTAGATGGCCGACGCGCCATCCTTCAGCACTTCGATACGCTCCACCGCCGACACCGGCAGCGAGGACACGTCCTGCAGGCCCGAGGTGCTGATGCCCAGGCGCTTGCCGTTGACCAGCACCAGGGTGCGCTGCGCGCCCAGGTTGCGCATGTCGATGTAGGTGCCGCCGGTGTTTTCGCCCGAGCTCAGTGCGTTTGCACGGCTGATCGCCGGGCTGCCCATGGCGGTCACGTTCTGCAGGATGTCGGCCACCGAGCTGAAGCCCTGGCGCTCGATGTCCAACCGGCTCAGTGCCAGGACCGGCTGAGCGGTCTCCACGTCCACCTGGCGGATGCGCGAGCCAGTGATCTCGATGCGATCCAGGGTGGTCGGCGCGGCGGTGCTGCCACTCTGGGCGAACGCAGGCAGGGCGGCCAGCGTCGCAGTGGTTGCCAGGGCGTAGCGGATGGCCTGCCCCAGGGGGGTGGTACGTGAAGTCATGACGAGCTCTCTCTCTCTCAGGTCGTGCAGGGACGCCAAAAGGGGCGTCGAAGAAATCGGCCGCCCACAAGCGGACCGATGACCCGATAGTAGTCTCGTTGGTTAATGCTCTGTAAAGAGGTCGTGTCGATTTGTACCGGGCTTCATCGTCAGATTTCACGAAAGCTCAACAAAAGCAGTCGCTTAGCTGTAACGCTGAATGCGCTCCCCCGACTTGATCTGCTGCGTCGCAGCAGGTCAACCGGGGGCGCATGCGCGAACCGTAACGGTGTGTGACCTTCTTCCCCTCGCGGGAAAGCGTGAGCCTCAGGCTACGAAGGGCCGGAACTGGATGCCCAGCCCGGCGATGCCGTCGGTCTCGCCGATCAGATCGGCGCGCAGCAGTGGCCGGGCATCAATGAAGGCCTGCGGCACGATCAACGACAGGCGGTTGTCGTCGGCGGTCAGTTCCAACGCCGGCAGTGGATCGTCCTCATGGGCACGATTGAGCAGCACCGCCAGGCGCAGCAGGGCGGCCAGCCGGCGAGCGGTCAGCAGCAGGCGCTCGGGCAGGGCGTCAAAGGCGGTCTTGGTCACGCTGCGGCGATGGCTGCGCACCAGCGCGGCCAGCATCTGCTGTTCCTGCCGCGAGAAGCCGGCGATATCCGAGTGTTCCAGCACGTAGCTGCCATGCACGTGGTAGCCGCTGTGCGCGATCATCAGGCCCAGCTCGTGCAGGCGCGCAGCCCAGCCGAGCATGCGCGCGTCGTCGGCATCGAGCCGCCAGCGTTCCTGCACCTGTTCCAGCAGTGACAGCGCGGTGTCCTGCACACGGTCGGCCTGCACGGTATCGATGCCGTAGCGCTGGCTGAGCGCGGACACCGATTCATCGCGCAGATCGTTCTCGCCAGCGCGGCCGACGATGTCGTAGAGGATGCCTTCGCGCATCGCGGCCTTGCTGACCAGCAGCTTCTGCAGGCCCAGCGCCTGGAAGGCGGCCTCCAGCACCAGGATGCCGCCGGCAATGATCGGGCGGCGGTCGCTGGACAGTCCCGGCAACTGGATGTCGTCGATCTTCTTGGCCTTCAGCAGTTCGTCGCGCAGTTGCGGCAGGGCCTCGGCGGTAATCGCGCCCTTGCTCAGCTTCATCGTCGCGCAGATCTCGCTGATCGCCTTGTGCGTGCCCGAAGAACCCAGCGCTTCCTGCCAGCCCAGCGCGCGGTACTTGCTGGCGAAGGGCTGGAACTCGCGACCGATCTCGGCCAGCGCGTCCTTCCAGCGCTTCTTGCTCAGCTTGCCGCCGGGGAAGAAACGCCGGGTGCTGGCAATGCAGCCGGCCTGCAGGCTTTCGCGCTCCAGGGTCTGCATGCCCATGCCGATGATGAATTCGGTGGAGCCGCCGCCGATGTCGATGACCAGCCGGCGCTGGCCGGGCTTGGGCGGTTGTGCATGGGCCACGCCCAGGTAGATCAGGCGCGCTTCTTCGCGGCCGCTGACCACTTCGATGGCGTGCCCGAGCGCGGTTTCGGCGGGAACCAGGAACGACTGCGGTGAACGCAGCTGGCGCACGGTGTTGGTGGCCAGTGCGCGCACCCGGTGCGGCGGTACATTGCGGATGCGCTGGCCGAAGCGGGCCAGGCATTCCAGCGCGCGCTGCCGGGCAGCGGAGGAGAGCCCGCCTTTGCCGTCCAGGCCGTCGGCCATGCGCACGGTCTCGCGCAGGCGGTCGATTACCCGCAGCTGGCCGAGCGTGTAGCGCGCGATGACCATGTGGAAACTATTGGAGCCAAGGTCGATGGCGGCCAGCAGGTCGCCATCCTGCAATGCGGGCGGAGTCGTGGTGGTGTGCGGCATGGACGAATGTTAGCCGAAGGGGCGGTGTGCTCGTCACCGCGCGACCTTCACATTTTGGAAGAGGGGAGTGCGGCTGGGCTGCGCCCTGCACCTGCAGAGGCAACGTCAACGTCAAGAGCTGGCTATCCGTGGGATGGCGGGGCAGGTCCGGTCGAGGGGGACGCTGCAAGTACGTCCATGTAAGCTCGGTCGCCGCATCCATGCGGCTCACGCCCCCTCAACCGGACCCACCCCGCCTTCGACAGATTTCTGCGATCTGATGGTGGGTGCCGACCGTTGGTCGGCACTGATCCTATCCAGCCCCAAATCGGTGCCTACCGCTCCTGGTAGGTGTCGACCTTGGTCGACACACCGGGTTACAGACCCTGCATCAGTGCCATCTGTGCAGAATGCGGTGCCTCGTCGTGGGCCGGCGCACGCTTGTGGTAGATGCCGTCGGCATCCAGTTCCCAGGCGTTGAGGTTGTCGTCCAGGTAGTTCTGCAGGACCTCGCGGTAGACCCGCTTGGCCAGCTCCGGGTCGAGGATCGGGAAGCAGGTCTCGACCCGGCGCAGCAGGTTGCGTTCCAGCCAGTCGGCGCTGGCGCAGTACATCTCCGGTGCGCCGTCGTTGCCGAACCAGTAGACGCGGCTGTGCTCCAGGAAGCGGCCGACGATCGAGCGCACGCGGATGTTGTCCGAGATGCCCGGCACACCCGGGCGCAGGGTGCAGGCGCCGCGGATGATCAGGTCGATCTGCACGCCGGCCTGCGAGGCGGCGTACAGCGCGCGTACCACCTGCGGTTCGTTCAGGGCGTTCATCTTGGCGATGATCCGCGCCGGGCGGCCTGCGGCGGCGATGCGCGTCTCGCGCTCGATGCGGCCGAGGATGCCAGTGTGCAGGGTGAAGGGCGACTGCAGCAGGCGCTTGAGCTTCATCTTCGAGGCCAGCCCGGACAGCTGCTGGAACAGCAGGTGCACGTCGTTGCCGATGTCCGCATCGGCGGTGATCAGGCTGATGTCGGTGTACGCGCGGGCGGTACCGCTGTGATAGTTGCCGGTACCCAGGTGCACGTAACGGCGCAGCTTGCGGCCCTCGCGGCGCACGATCAGCAGCATCTTGGCGTGGGTCTTGTAGCCGACCACGCCATACACCACCTGCACGCCGGCCTCCTGCAGGCGATCAGCCAGGCCGAGGTTGGCTTCCTCGTCGAAGCGGGCGCGCAGTTCGACCACCACGGTCACGTCCTTGCCGTTGCGTGCGGCCTGGATCAGTGCATCGACAATCAGCGAATCCTTGCCGGTGCGGTACAGGGTCTGCTTGATCGCCAGCACGTTGGGATCGACCGCCGCCTGCCGGATCAGGTCCAGCACGGCGGTGAAGGCATCGAACGGGTGATGCAGCAGCAGGTCGTGGCGCGCCACTGTCTCGAAAATGCCGTCGCTGTCGCGCAGGGTGCGCGGGGTCATCGGCGGGTACTTCAGGTCCGGCTGCGCGATCAGGTCGTACAGCTGGATGATGCGGTTGAGGTTGACCGGGCCGTCGATGCGGTACACCGCGTTCTCGGTCAGGCCGAAGTTCTGCAGCAGGGTGCGCACGATGTCGCGCGGCATGTCCTGCGCGATTTCCAGGCGCACTGCCGGCCGGTAGCCGCGGTCGACCAGTTCGTCGCGCAGTGCCAGCGCCAGGTTCTCCACTTCCTCCTCGTCCACCACCAGCTCGGAGTTGCGGGTAACGCGGAACTGGTAGGCCCCCTGGACTTCCATGCCCGGGAACAGTTCATCGACGAACGTGGACAGCACCGAGGACAGGAACACGAAGTTCTGCGGACCGCCGAGTTTTTCCGGCAGCTGGATGATGCGCGGCAGCGAGCGCGGCGCACGCACGATGGCCAGGTGGCCGGCGCGGCCGAACGCGTCGGTGCCCTTCAGCACCACCACGATGTTCAGCGACTTGTTGAGGATCTTCGGGAACGGGTGCACCGGGTCCAGGCCCAGCGGCGACAGTACCGGCATGATCTCGTTGCGGAAGTACGCACGCAGCCAGCGCTTCTGGCGATCGGTCCAGGAATGGCGGCCGAGCACGCCGATGCCGGCCTCCATCAGCGCCGGGCGCAGCGTCTCGTTCCAGCAGCGGTACTGCTGGTCCACCAGTTCCGCGGCGCGGTCATGGATGGCGTTGAGGATGGCCTGCGGGCTCATCCCGTCCGGTGCCGGCGGCAGGCCGAATTCCTGTGCGTGGCGTACGGCAGCGGCGCGGATCTCGAAGAACTCGTCGAGGTTGGTGCAGGAGATGCACATGAAGCGCAGGCGCTCCAGCAGCGGCACCTGCGGGTCCATCGCCTGCGCCAGCACGCGGAAGTTGAAATCCAGCTGCGACAGCTCGCGGTTGATGTACAGCGCCGGGTCGCGCAACGGATCGTTGTCCGGGCTCACGGGGAGGGGGAGGGATCCGAGGCTGCTCATGGCGTCATTCTTCGATGGAGGTCAGGGGGGCGGACTCGCGCGGGCGCACGTGGTCGGCATCGAAATGGCAGGAGAACACCGAGCCCTTGCCGACTTCGCTTTCAATCTCCAGCCGTGCGTGGTGCAGGCCGAGGATGTGCTTGACGATGGACAGGCCCAGGCCGGTACCGCCGCTTTCGCGGGAGCGGCTGCTGGAGACACGGTAGAAACGTTCGGTCAGGCGCGGCAGGTGGGAGGCCGGGATGCCATAGCCGGAATCGCGCACCGCCAGCACGGCACCGTCGCCTTCGCGGCGGAACTCCACGGCGATGCGGCCACCGGCCGGCGTATAGCGCACCGCATTGGTGACCAGGTTGGAGAAGGCGCTGTGCAGTTCCTTGGTCGAGCCCTGCAGGTCAACGCCGGCCAGGTCGTCGATGCTGATCTGGTGGCGGCCCTGGCTGTGCGCTTCGGCTTCGCGGCGCAGCGTCGCCAGCATCGGCTGCATGGCCACGGTCTCTTCCTCGCTGTGTTCCTGCGATTCGAGGCGCGACAGGGTCAGCAGGTCTTCCACCAGCTGGGCCATGCGCTGGCTCTGCTTGCGCATTTCTTCCAGCATCGGTCCGGTTCCCGGGAAGTCCTCCGGGTCCATCATGTCCAGGTAGCCGTGCACCACGGTGAGCGGCGTGCGCAGTTCGTGTGAAACGTTGGCCACGAAATCGCGGCGCACCTGTTCCAGGCGCAGCAGCTTGCTGACGTCGCGGGCGATCAGCAGCCAGTAATCCGACGAATAGGGAATCAGGCGCAGGTTCAGGCGGATCGCCGGATCGACCGGCGAAGGCACGTCGAGGATCGGTTCGGCGTTGCGGCCGCCGGCCAGCCAGTGCGCCAGCGGCATCGGCTGCAGGCGTTCAACCAGGGCTTCGCCGAGGTCGCCGGGGTGATGCAGGCCGAGCAGGGCGGTGGCCGCTTCGTTGAACCACTGCACGCGCTGGCTGTTGCGGTCCAGCACCACCACCGCATCGGGAAGTGCGGCGGCCGCAGCGCGATAGCTGCGCAGCATGTCCAGCAGGCGGCGCTTGCGCACGCGCATTTCCACCTGGTTGCGGTACAGCAGGCGGTCCAGCTCGTTCCAGACGCCGGTGCCTTCTTCGGCGGTATCCCATCGCTGGCGCGCGGTCAGCCGCCGCAGCACGCTGCGCAGGCGCCAGTAATGCCATGCCAGCGTGGCCAGCGCGCCCAACGCGATGCACAACCACAGATGGCCCGTGAACCACCCCACCAGTCCGGCGAACAGCAGTACCGCGGCAACGGTGGCCAGGGTCTTCAACCAGGCAGAGCGGATGTGGCGGGGCATTGCGATCTCGTCGTTGAGGTGCGGCGGTTCACTGGGGTGAACCGAGGGTTATAGCAGAGTTGCCGGCGCCGGCACCCGCAGGTGCGCG
>OFRL01000038.1_pt1 | contig 66663 bp, 63 predicted proteins | sample 1543121 | NCBI WGS metagenome assembly OFRL01 (sample SAMN07774228, study PRJEB24372) | wastewater metagenome | isolation source: Lake Maggiore Cannobio | place: Italy: Cannobio | collected 2016-01
ATCAAAGAACAGACCAAAGCCACTAACCGCTGCATTCCGTTGGATCAGGAGCCGGACGGCGGGCCATGCGTGTATTGCGGTGAACCAGCAACCGAGCAGGCTTATTTTGCGCGGGCCTATTGATCTGGCCGGCCGCTGCCTAACGGCTGGAGTGCCTGTGATTGCGGTGTTTTGCCGGAGGGCGGCCGGGAGGGCTGGAGTTTCGAATGCGGGTATCGCAATGCAACCGGCTGCGGGGTGGTATACTTCGCGGGCTGTCTTCGGCCGGCAAAAATATTTAACTAGGTTTGAAGGATTGGAAGGAGACGTAGCGGAATGACATTGCCAAAAGAAAGCAAAGATCAGGCGATTAAAGATTTTCAACGTGACCCCAGCGACACCGGTTCGCCTGAGGTTCAGATCGCAATTCTTACGCGCCGCATTGAGCAGCTGACTGGTCACTTGCGCACGCACAAAAAGGACGAGCATTCGCGGCATGGCTTGCTGGGCTTGGTCAGCCAGCGCCGCCGGCACCTCACATATTTAGACCGGCACGCACCGGAGTCTTATCACGCAGTAACGGAGCGCCTCGGAATTCGCCGGCGCTAAAAATTATTTGTGGGCACGATGCGCCGGGGGCGGCGCAGGTGCCCGTGGCACAATCGGCTGGCAACCGGTTGGGCATTGGAAAGAGAGTGGGAATTCGTTCCCGGCCAACTGCCACTTTGTTTCCAGTCCCTAACCCCCTTGTCCAGCCACATGCAGTAACAGCGGCTGCCTCCGATTACGCGGAGCGGTCCAATAAGGAGTCCTCTTAATGTTCAACGTAAAACAATACAATGTGGTTGTGGGCGGCAATCTGCTTACCGTGGAAACGGGCAAGCTGGCCAACCTGGCAGGCGGTGCGGTGACCGTGCGCTGCGGCGACACGATGATCCTGGCAACGGCCACGATGGGGCGCCAGCCCCGCGCAGGCATCGATTTTTTCCCGCTCAGTGTCGATTTTGAGGAGCGCCTCTACTCAATCGGAAAAATCCCCGGATCTTTCTTTCGGCGGGAAGGCCGCCCAAGCGAGGAGGCGATTCTCGTATCGCGGCTGATTGATCGTCCGCTGCGCCCGTTGTTTCCCAAAGACTTGCGCAATGAAGTGCAGATCATCATTACCGCGCTTTCCGCTGACCATGTGAATCCGCCCGACATGCTGGCGATTGTGGGTGCAAGTGCTGCGCTCACAATCTCTGATGTTCCGTTTGGCGTGGCGCCGTTTTCCGGCCCAATCGGCGCTGTGCGCGTTGGCCTGATTGATGGCGAGTTCGTGCTCAACCCGACTTATGAGCAAATGGCAGTTTCCAAACTGGATCTGCGCCTGGCTGGCACGCGTGAGGCGGTACTTATGGTGGAGTGCGCAGCCAATGAAGTGCCGGAGGATCAGCTGGTTGCGGCGCTGGAGCTGGCGCATAAATCCATTGCGCCGATTATTGACATGCAAGTGCAGATGGCGAAAGAAATCGGCAAGACCAAGCGCACAGATTACCCGTCATTCAAGCAGGACCCTGCGCTGCTGGAGCGCGTGTCCGCGCACAGCCGCGCGCGCGTCGCCAGCGCGTTGAAGGATGTGGCCAACAAAGAAGAGCGCAATGCAGCGCTGGATGTCATTGAAGCTGAAGCGGTGGCTGCGCTTGTGACCACCGAAGTCAATGGCGATGCTGTGAAAGATTGTTTCCACAGCGTGCTAAAAGCCGAAGTGCGGCGTGAGATTGTCGATCATTCCCGCCGGCCAGACGGGCGCGGCTTGCGCGAGATTCGTCCGATCAGCATCGAAACCGGGCTGAGCCCGCGCGCCCATGGCTCCGGCTTGTTCACGCGCGGAGAGACGCAAATCCTGAGCCTCGCCACGCTGGGCACGCCGCGCGATGCGCAAATGCTCGACACACTTTCGCCCCAGACTTCCAAGCGCTACATGCATCACTACAACTTTCCGCCGTACTCCACGGGCGAGGCGCGTTTCTTGCGCGGTTCATCGCGGCGCGAGATTGGCCACGGCGCGCTGGCAGAGCGCGCGCTCTTGCCTGTGCTGCCCTCGGAGGAAGAGTTCTCGTACACTTTGCGCGTGGTGTCCGAGGCGCTGTCTTCCAATGGCTCCACGTCGATGGCTTCAGTGTGCGGATCTACGCTGGCGTTGATGGACGCGGGTGTGCCCATTCGCAAGCCGGTGGCCGGCATTGCCATGGGTTTGGTGAAGCAGGATGACAAATATGTAATCCTCACCGACATTCAAGGCATGGAAGATCATTTGGGTGACATGGACTTTAAGGTGGCCGGTACAGATGACGGCATCACGGCGCTGCAGATGGACATCAAGATCACCGGGCTGACGCCAAAGGTGATGGCTGATGCGCTGGCGCAAGCGCGAGAGGCGCGGCTGGACATTCTTGGCAAGATGGCGGCGCACATTGCGGCGCCGCGGGCGGACCTTTCGCCCTTTGCGCCGCGGCTGTATGTGATGATGGTGCCGGAATCGAAGATCGGTGCAATCATTGGACCAGGCGGAAAGGTAATCCGCGCTATTCAAGAAGAGACCGGTGCCAAGATTGACATTGGTGATGGCGGCCGCGTGGTAATTGCGTCGGCCGACGGCGAGGCAGCGCAGCGTGCCATGCAGCGCATTTCCGATTTGATTGAGACGGCGGAGATTGGCAAGCTGTACACCGGCCGCGTCGTGCGCATCGAGTCGTTTGGTGCGTTTGTGGAAATCATGCCTGGCACTGACGGTCTGGTGCACATCAGCCAGCTGGCAGACTTTCGGGTGGAGCAGGTGGAAGATGTGGTGAAGCTGGGCGAAGAACTGACGGTCATGGTGATTGATGTGGACAACGCCGGCAAGATCCGCCTTTCGCGCCAGGCGGTGTTGGAAGGCTGGACGGCGGAAGAGGCGCGCTCTCGCGACCGCAAACCCAGCGGTGGCGGCGGTGATCGTGGCGGACGCGGCGGCGACCGCGGTGGTGATCGTGGCGGGCGTGGCGGTGACCGGGGCGGACGGCCGCCGCGGCGCTAGGCGCAACTTATCTTTGGCAGTGCAAGGTATGGAAGCACCCCGTTATGCGGGGTGCTTCTGCGGTTATGGCGGCGGCGCAAAAGGTTTGGCCGTAATCCGAATTGCTTCCGTGCGCGCTGGATTGGTGATGGCGCTGCTTATGCAGTTGCCTTTAGATAATTGTGCGACTGATTGTGTGCTTTGCGCTTTTGAAATGCAGGAGTAATTACTTATGAACGACACAAACGGCAATGGATCAACATCAAGCTTGATGGCTGAAACAGAAAACTACAGTGCGTGGCTTTCGCAAGAGCCGGATGGCGAGGTTTCGTACCATTTGGAACTGGGACAAGCGACGCTGCATTTCTTTCAGGAAGAGTGGGACGAGTTTTTGAAGTTGACGCAGTCGCTGTAGCCTGAGTGCGCCGTGGATTGCGAGGCGTTTGCGGAACTGCTTTCGCCGCGCGGCCAGCAAGCGCTGCAGGCAGCTACTGCTGCCGGTTTGCAGGAAAAGAATCTGCTGCCGGATCTGGAGCGGCTGCGCAAAGTGTACGGCGCTGCGCTGGCGCGGGCGGCGGTCGAGATGGCATTGTTGCGCACGCGGGCAGCAGTAAAGTTCGGCCGCGCGCATGAAATGTACTTCACGCGCGAGGCGCTTGAACAGGCGTCTGGCGAGCGCATCAGCAGACATCGTGCGCAGCGCTTCGCTGATTGCGCGCGTGTCGGTGATTTTGGCTGTGGCATCGGCGGCGACCTGGTTGCGCTGGCTGAGCGCACCAGTGTGATCGGGGTTGAACGCGATGCAGTTCGCGCTGCGATGGCCACCGAGAATTTGCGGGTGTGCGGCTTGAATGGCCGCGCAAGTGTGCAGGCCGGAGATGTTGCCGATGGCGCGTGGCCAGACGTGACAGGCGTGTGGTGCGACCCGGCGCGCCGCCTAAATGGCAAGCGCATTTTTTCTGTGCGCAACTATCAGCCGGCACTGCCAACTGTGCTGGAATGGCAGCGCCGGGTGCCGAACCTTGGGGTGAAGCTTTCGCCGGGCGTGCAGCGCCGCGAGATTGCGGGCTTGCCGGCGGAGCTGGAATTCATCTCCGAGGGCGGCGCGTTGAAGGAGGCAGTGCTGTGGTTTGGGGCGTTGCGCACAACCGATGCGCGTGCCACACTGCTGCCGGGCGGGCATACGCTGACTGCCATGCCGGGCGCCAGCGCAGGCACGGGCCCGCTCTTGCGCTACTTGTACGAGCCGGACCCGGCCGTGTTGCGTGCCGGCCTTGTGCAGACTCTGGCAGTAATGCTTGGTGCGCGCAAACTGGATGAGGACATTGCGTACCTTAGCAGTGATACGCTGTGCCCCACCGTGTTTGCACGGGCGTATGAAGTGGATGACGCGCTGCCATTTTCACTCAAGGCCATTCGCGCACTGCTGCGTGAGCGCGGGGTGGGCAGCGTTGTAGTCAAGAAGCGCGGCTCGCCCTTGGATGTGGACGAGTTTGCGAAAGCACTGCGCCTTTCCGGGAGCCCGGACGTGGAACGCACGGTGTTTTTGACGCATGTGGAGGGCCGGGCATGGGCTGCGATTGGACGCCCAGTGAAAAATGCAAGTCAAGTTGAAGCAAGCAGCGGAGGCAAAGTATGACAGCCAACATTCTCCCCAACTACATTGATGGCGCGTGGCGCGCTGCGGTGGCGCTGGAAACATTGCCGGTGACAAACCCGGCGACCGGCGAGGTGCTGGCGCATGTGCCGCTCTCAACGGCTGCAGACGTGGGGCTGGCAGCGAGCGCAGCGCAGGCTGCATTTGACGGCTGGCGCCGCACACCGGCCACCGCGCGCATTCAATTTCTTTTCAAACTAAAGCGCCTGCTTGAGGACAACATGGCGGAGTTGGCGCGCACCATCACGCTGGAGAATGGCAAGACGCTGGAAGAATCACGCGGCGAGCTGGCTCGGGCGGTGGAGAACGTGGAGGTGGCCTGCGGCATTCCAATGCTGATGCAGGGCGATTACTCTGAGGACATTGCGCGCGGCATTGACGAGTACATGATCCGGCAGCCCGTGGGCGTATGCGCCACGATCGCGCCGTTCAATTTTCCCGGCATGATTGCATTTTGGTATCTGCCATATGCGCTGGCATGCGGCAACACATTCATTCTGAAGCCGGCCGAGCGCTGCCCGATGACAATGCAGCGCGTGTTTGAATTGTTGCACCAGCTTGAGCTGCCCAAGGGCGTGGTCAATCTGGTGAATGGCGGGCCGGTGGCGGTCGATGCGATTCTCGATCATCCGCTTGTGCGGGCGGTGACGTTTGTGGGCAGCACGGCGGTGGCGCGGCATGTGTATGCGCGGGCCGCAGCCAATGGTAAACGCGTGCAGGCGCAGGGTGGCGCAAAGAATCCCGTTGTGGTGCTGCCCGATGCTGACTTGGAGATGACGACCCGCATCGTGGCTGATGCCGCGTTTGGCAATGCCGGCCAGCGCTGCCTGGCAGCATCGTTGGCAATCACGGTCGGTGGTGTGCACAGCCAGTTTGTGGAGGCAATTGCCGATGCCGCCACCAATCGGGTTGTGGGCTACGGCATGGATGCCGGCGTTGAGATGGGCCCGGTGATCACCGCACAAAGCAAGACCCGCATTCAAGGGTTGATGCGGCTGGGCACGGCTGAGGGGGCGCGCCTGCTGGTGGATGGCAGCACCGCTGCTGTTAAGGGATTTGCGAACGGCAGCTTTATGCGGCCATCTGTCATGGACGGGCTTTCGCCGGACGGAGAGATTGCGCGCGCCGAAATATTCGGACCGGTGTTGGGGCTGATTCACGTTGAGAGCGTGGATGCGGCGCTGGAGTTCATCAATAGCGGAAAGTACGGCAACATGGCATGCCTGTTTACGGCAAGCGGCGCCTCGGCCCGCAAGTTCCGGGTTGAGGCGCAGACCGGCAACATTGGCATTAATATCGGGGTGGCAGCGCCCATGGCGTTTTTCCCGTTTAGCGGCTGGAAAGACAGCTTTTTTGGCGACATGCATGGTCAGGGCAAGCACGCGGTTGAGTTCTTTACGCAGACCAAGGTTGTGGTGGAACGCTGGCCGCAGGAGTGGACGCGCAAGTTCTAGGCGGCAGTTCACTGAGTTAGCTTGGTTGATATACTCGGCGGGCAAATAAGAAATGTCCCAGAGTGCAAGGAGCGGCTAAATTTATGGCGAAGGCGAAAAAAGTACGGGTTGCAATAATTGGTGTTGGGAACTGCGCCTCATCGTTGGTGCAGGGTGTGCAGTTTTACAAGGACGCGCCCGAAGACATTGAGGTGCCCGGTTTGATGCACGTCAATCTCGGCGGCTATCACGTGCGAGACATTGAGTTCTCGGCGGCGTTTGATGTGGTCGAAGGCAAGGTGGGATTGGACTTGAGCGAGGCGATCCTGATTGAGCCAAACAACACCATCAAGTTTGCGACGGTGCCGAAACTAAACGTCAAGGTGGAGCGCGGAATGACGCACGATGGCCTGGGCCCGCAGTTGCAGAAGAAACTGCGCAAGGCGCCGGGGGCCACGGCTGAAATTGCCAAAATCCTCAAAGATACCAAGACAGATGTAGTTGTGAACTTTCTTCCGGTGGGGTCGGAGATGGCCACCAAGTGGTATGTGGAGCAAATCCTTGAGGCGGGCTGTGCACTTGTAAATGGCATTCCCGTATTCATTGCCAGCCAGAAATATTGGTCCACGCGCTTTAAGGAGCATGGCCTGCCCGTGTTGGGCGACGATATGAAAAGCCAGGTGGGTGCAACGATTGTGCACCGCGTGCTCACGAATCTGTTCCGCGAACGCGGCGTGCATTTGGACCGCACATACCAGTTGAACTTTGGCGGCAACATGGATTTCTTTAATATGCTGGATCGCGACCGGCTGGAGTCGAAAAAGATTTCCAAAACCAACTCGGTTACCAGCCAGATGAGCTACGCGCTTGACCCTGACAATGTGCATGTGGGCCCCAGCGACTACGTACCGTGGCTGACCGACCGCAAGTGGTGCTACATCCGCATGGAAGGCACAACCTTCGGCAATGTGCCGCTGAATCTGGAACTCAAGCTTGAGGTGTGGGACTCGCCCAACTCGGCTGGTGTGATGATTGATGCGGTGCGCTGCGCCAAGCTTGCTCGTGACCGGAACATTGGCGGCGCAATTATTGGTCCGTCTGCGTATCTGATGAAGACACCCCCGAAGCAGTTCACAGACGACATTGCGCGCCAGATGACCGAGGACTTTATTCGCGGCAAGTAGTTCGCAGCGTGTGGTGCCGCGTGCGCTCTCCGGCGCACTTGAATGCGGCCGGAATATAATGGCTCTGTGCCAAGACGCGAAATTGTAAGCGCGCTGCGCTTTGCATGTGTGTCAAAATTCGGCATCGGTTGTGCCTCGCTGTGCTCCAGCGACCGGTCTCGGTGCCGTAATCTCCGGATGTCGATCTGCAGCCGATTTGGCTGCGGAGCTTTCCCTACATCATGACCAACGACTTTGTTTGGTTGCCCACGCCGGCTGACATTGAACGCAGCCATTTGGCTGCGTTTATGCGCTTGCATGGCTTGGCTAGCTTAAATGAGCTGCAAGCCCGTTCCACCACAAACGTGCCTTGGTTTACAAATGCAGTCATTGAATATCTGGACATCCGTTTTCAGCGTCCCTATCGGGAGGTGTTGGATATTGCGGGTGGAGTTCAGTTTCCGCAGTGGTGTGTTGGCGGGCAGCTGAATATTGTGCACAACTGCGTTGACAAATGGCTGGCAGACGCCGTTAGTGCTGACCGCGTGGCCGTGGAATGGGAGGGCGAGGATGGCCGGCAGGCGGCGTTGACATACCGGGCGCTGGCGGCGGATGTAAACCGCTGCGCAAATGCGCTGCGCGGGTTGGGGTTGGGCAAGGGGGATGCAATTGCAATTCATCTGCCGATGACGCCCCAAATTGTGATTGCGCTGCTGGCGATTGCAAAAATTGGAGCGGTGATCGTGCCGCTGTTCTCTGGGTTTGGCGCGGGTGCAATCCGCTCGCGCTTGGAAGATGCCGGCGCACGCGCGCTCATTACTGCAGACGGTGCGTGGCGGCGTGGCCAGATTGTGCCGTTGAAGGCCGTGGCGGATCAAGCGCTTGCCGATTTGCCCGCGGTGCAGCATGTGATTGTTGTGGAGCATGCCGGCAATGCGGTTGCAATGCAAGCGGGCCGCGATCATTTGTGGAGTGCGCTGCTTGCCGCACAGTCCGACAACGCTCTGCTTGAACCCACTGCTGCGGAAGATACGCTGCTGATCATCTATACCAGCGGCACCACCGGCCGGCCAAAGGGTGCCGTGCACACGCATTGTGGTTTCCCGGTAAAGGTTGCACAGGACATGGCGTTCGGCACGGATGTGCATGCGGGCGACCGCATCTGCTGGCTCACCGACATGGGCTGGATGATGGGACCGTGGCTGGTGTTTGGTGCGTTGCTGCTTGGCGCCACTTGCTGCCTTTATGACGGTGCGCCGGATTTTCCAGATGCCGCGCGCCTGTGGCAGTTTGCTGCGCGTCACAAGCTAACGCAGCTCGGCGTCTCACCCAGCCTTGTGCGCGCACTGCGGGCGCAGGGCGATGCGCCCGCCACCGGCCACGACCTATCCGCATTGCGACTGTTTGCGTCCACCGGCGAGCCATGGAACCCGGATCCATGGCATTGGCTATTTGAAGTTGTTGGCCAGCGCCGCATTCCCATCATCAACTATTCGGGCGGCACAGAAATCAGCGGTGGCATTTTGATGGGCAACCCAATCACGCCGCTCAAGGCGTGTGCGTTCTCGGGCGCATGCCCCGGTATTGACGCGGTTGTGCTGGACGCCAGCGGCCAACCTGTGCGCGGCGAAGTGGGCGAGCTGGCCATCCGTGCGCCGTGGATTGGAATGACGCGCGGCTTTTGGCGCGACCGCGAGCGCTACCTTGAAGCCTATTGGGCGCGCTGGCCGGATGTTTGGGTGCATGGCGATTGGGCACTGCAGGCTGCAGACGGGCAGTGGCAGATTTTGGGGCGCTCTGACGATACGATAAATGTGGCAGGCAAACGCATCGGCCCGGCGGAGGTGGAGTCCGCACTTGTGGGCGACCCCGCGCTGGTGGAAGCAGCTGCCATCGGCGTGCCGGATGAAATGAAGGGCAGTGCGGTGATCTGCTTTTGCGTGCTGGCGCCGGGCCGCACTGGGGACGACGCACTTCGCACTGCGCTCAAAGCGCGCGTGGCAGCCGAGCTGGGCAAGCCGCTGCAACCCAAAGCAATCCACTTTGTAGCTGACCTGCCCAAAACGCGCAATGCCAAAGTGATGCGGCGCATAATCCGGGCCGCATTTTTGGGCGAGGCGCTGGGTGACACCACTGCGCTGGTAAATCCGGAGTCCGTGGGCGCCATCACGCTGCTGCGCTAGCTTCGGCAGCGTGATCCTTCAACGCGCAGTACCGCACGCGTGCACAATTCATGCTCTTCAATTAACAATGCATGTGGGCGCCGTGTTTTGGTTCTGCGTATGGCTGTGATCCAAGTTCGTAGTTAATTAGTGTGCCTCAGAAAATTTCACAAATGAATCAGGCAGTTGAATTTTTGGTGCTGGGCAGCTTGACGGTGGATCTGCTGCCAAACGGCAGTTCTGTGCTGGGCGGTACCGCGGCGTATGCGGGCAGCCTGGCGCACGCATTGGGGCAGCGTACCGGCATTGTGGCAGCAGTTGGTCCCGACGCCGACCTTGCTGCACTGGCTGGCATTCCATTTGCAGTGCAGCCGGCAGCGGTCAGCACCGTTTTTGAAAACCGCTATACGAGCGCGGGCAGAGTGCAGTACCTGCATCACCGCACGGATGATTTGCGTTTTGATTCTCTGCCGGTGGCGTGGCGTGCGCCGCAGATTGTGCATCTTGGGCCGCTGGCGCATGATATTGACGCGGCGCTGCTGGCGCAGTTTCCAAATGCGCTGCGCGGCGTTACAGTGCAGGGCTGGCTGCGGCGCTGGGACACAGGCGGGCGCGTGACGCGTTGCGCGTGGCCAAACGCGGGCGAGGTGCTGCGCGCTGCGGATGTGGTGGTGCTGAGCATTGAGGACGTGCAGGGCGACTGGGACGCGGTGCTGCCGTGGGCAAAGTTAACACGCATTCTGGTGGTTACCGAGGCGGAGCATGGCGCGACGGTGTTTGCGGCTGGCGAGCGGCGCCAGTTTGGTGCGCCGCGTGTGGCGGTGGTTGACCCGACGGGCGCGGGTGATATGTTTGCTGCGGCGTTTCTAATTTATTATCAGCGCACGCAGGACCCTTGGAGCGCGGCGCGTTTTGCGATTGAGCTGGCTTCTGTTTCCGTTACGCGCGCTGGTTTGCTGGGCGTGCCGGCACCTGCCGAGATTGCGGCTGCAGAGGCTGCGGCGCGCGCGCTCTAGCCGCGGGCTTGCGGGCGGCATGCGGGTGCATGCCCGCGGGCTTGCTTACTTGCTGTTTGCTTTGCGCAGCTTAAATTGTTGCGCATTAGCCACCAGCTCCGCAAACAATGCTTGATGCGCGGGATCTTCCGGGGCAAGTTCCGGATGCCACTGCACGCCAATCAGCCACGGGTGCTGCGCATGCTCGATGGCCTCCACTACGCCATCCGGGGCATGTGCCACGGCGCGCCATCCAACCGGTGCTGCGGGCGCCGCTTGGTGGTGCCACGAAGGCACAAGCGGTTCCAACTCTTTCATAACGCCGGCAAGCTTGCTGTCTGGTGCAATCGATACGCGATGGCTGGTTCCGGAATCGCTCCGGTAGTGCAGCACGGCTTCGCCCACCACATCCGGCAGGTGCGGGTGCATCTGCCCGTTGGCTGCCACGGTGAGCACCTGCATGCCGCGGCAGATGCCCAGCGTTGGAGTGCGTCCTTCGCCCATGACTGTGCGCGCAAGCGCCAGCTCAAACGCATCGCGCTCGGCATCCATCCCGTAGATCTCTGGGTGGTCATCACCGGCGTATTCGCGCGGGTCAATGTCGCCGCCGCCGGAAAAGATAAGGCCATCCAAACCTGCAAGCACTGCGGCCGGATCAGCCTCGCCGGGCGGCAGCAACACTGGTACGCCGCCGGCGCGGCGCACAGAGTCGATGTACTTGGCTGACACCTCAAAGGTGCCGCGATCATTGCGCGCCCGGGTGGTGATGCCGATTATTGGTTTTGAGTTCAATATTTCTTTCTCCGATGTATCCGTAGTATATGTTGTTATTTTACTGAAACCAAATTGACAGAAATGCTATGTAAGAAATTGAAAAACCCGCATGAAGTTCACTCGGTCTTCCCGCGAGATTGTCAGGGCAGGACGTGCGAAATAATTACCCAAATAATTCATACCTTCGAATCCGCATACGCAAGTTCCGCAGATGCATAGGTACTGACCGCACACGCGGCAACCGAGTGAACCAAGCCGAAACGATAGTTGTCGGGTACATTGGTGACAGTGGGGAGGCCCAAATCGAGTAGTCTCCCTGGATGTGAGGGGGCGTTCCCTTGGACGGAAGATCTTTCCCTGAATTTTCGCTTGATCATGAAACTGAAATTTGACAGCGACTAGATCGTTGATTTCTTCGGGAAGAGGGTCTCGCAGACCACCAATCGCAACATTGCTGAAAGTATTCTCCAGTCGTAGATGCATAATCCGTGGTAGGCTGGCGCCTAATCCCTCGTTTAGGACTACAACTGGCAGGTCACCGAAGTACCTTAGGGGTCGATTTGGAAGTGGCGCGAGTACTGAATTTGTTGCGCAGTGGTCGCAAAACCTTTCATCTTCGCCATGAATACAGCGCACTAGTTATGACTTCCTGCGGACTAATCGCTCGCGGTGCGCAGCCATTGCGAGAATTCAGCCGAGTCCATTTTTGTCTCGGCCCGCGTCCAGCGCTCCACGGCCCAGCCCCAAAAATCAAAATCAATGCCTGAGATTGACGCTTGGATTGCAGCCCACAGCGTCCAGCCCACATCAGACATTATCATGTTTAGCTGCATGCGTGCCAGTTTGTCCGGCCGGGCAGAGCCGAAGTAGGCACTGCACAGCGCTTCGATGCGCGGTGTGTCAAACTGCTGCTCCTGGCAGGTGTTACCCAGCTCAAAGCACGGGTCGTTGTTCCCGCTGTATTCGTAATCCACAATCCAAAGCTGCGATCCGTCGTCAATGTAGTTTTCGGCCAGCAGGTCATTGTGGCACGGCACGGTTGCCGATGGTTTGGCTGCCAGGGCGCGCTCAATTTGCTGCACAGCTTTCATGCGCTGCGGGTAGTTGGGTGGAATGCGTATGCCGCGCTCGGCTGCAATCTGCAGGTAGAAATCTGTAAGGCGGAACATGTTGAAGTCTTTCAGGAAGCGTGGTCCGGCATGCAGCTTTTTTAGGGCAGCTGCCATGCGGGCCGGCATGCCGGGCTGCTGCAGCGCCGCAATGGACATCGTCTCGCCGGGGATAAACGCAAGCACCATCACAGTGCAGTCCGCAAGATAATGCACGACGCCTGCACCCACTCCGGCCGCTGCCGCAGCGCGCGTATTGTGGTGTTCGTTGGTGCGGTCCACCGCCAGCAGCTCGGTGGACTGGCCCGGTATGCGCACGACATAGGAAGTGTCATCAACCTGTACGCGATAGTTGCTGTTGGTGAGGCCGCCTGCCAGTGGATGAATTGCGATCTGCTTGCCGTGCCATGCGCTAATGCGGCCGGCTACTTCTTCAATAGTTATTGACATTGTTGATGATTATGCATTAATTAGAAAGTTGCGCAGTGCGCTGCGCTGGGCACTGTGCGGCGCAACCCGGAAGTGGGTTGCGCCGCACAGCCTTGAAGGCCATATAAACTAGCGGCTATTCGGGCGGTATCTCCCGAAACGCAAACTCGACATCGATGCCTTTCGACTTCTGGCTGGTTTTTGCGGTAGCATAAATTGCGAGCGCGATGATCACAATTGCGAATGCAATGATCTGCGCCCAGAGATTGGTTGGAAAGGCTTCGAAGTTCCACGTCCCCAGCACTCCGAGAGCTGGATTCAAGAGGAAGGCCAGCACCATGATGGTGCCCAGTATCCCGCCCAATGTGCCCATGATGGTAACAAGGGGGATGCCACCAAAGTTGTACGCTGCGCCTGGTGATGCTGCATAAACTGATTTGGCGCGATAAGGCATCAGCGCCCCCGCAATGCAGGTGACGACGAACACATAGCCGCAGCCAAAAGTGACACCGAGGGTCATTCCAACCCAGCCCGGCACAAGGTTGTATGCCAGAATGACCGGCACGCTGGCAAGGAAGTACGCAACGTGCGCATTTACGGGCGTGTGCCAGCGCTCATCCACGCGGCTGAGCCATTCCGGAAGCAGCCGGTCCAGGGACATGGCTACCAGTATGCGTGTCATGCCAATGTAGCAATTGCACACAATTTGGAATGAGTTGAGGATGTAGCCAACGCCGATGATTACAACCACCAGCGGGCTGGCGGCAAGCGCCACTGCGATGATATTCGGCCACAGGTAGAAGCCGTTGATGGTGGCTTCTCCAACTGCCGCATAGTAGCCGGCACCGGCAATGTACATGAATTCGCTGCCCGCTACGCGCTCCAGCCCGAGGGCCAGCAATGCCAGCAGTACGCCTGTTACGACGAGCGAGCCAACCATGATGATCGTTTGGTTGGTAAAGGAGCGCGCGTCTTTGATTTCGCCGTTCTGCTGCGCAGAGTACGTTGCCCATTGCAGTGAGGTCCATGCAATCGGTGCCACAAGCAGCGTGGCGATCAAGCTGAAGGGCGGGTGCAGGTCCACCCCGGCTGTTTCCGCAGCTGCTTTGGCTGTGGCGTAAAAGTCTGCGCTGCCGCCGGAAGCCAATGCAAATGCATTCAGGCGCTCCACAAAGACCGCCGGAGATGTGGAGAAAAGTATGTAGAACATTACGCCGAAGGCCAGCAGCGTTGCCCACCACAGCAGGTGCTGAATGCGCACATAGTTCTTGAAGCCGCTTACCAGCAGTAACATGGCAGCCACCGCATTGGCCAGGCTTACCACGATGATGCCGTTGGCCTGCGTGAACCACACGCCCAGCGCTGAAAGGCCGGGACTTGCCATGGTGGCGCCCAAGCCGAGAAATAGTGGCGCAAACCCGAGATAGGAAAGCAGCCAGCCGGACAGCGCGACCCATTGCAAAATCCAAATCACAAAGCCGGACATGACAACGGTAAACGCCACACCGCCGCCAAACACGCGGCTTTGAAATACATAGTCGCCGCCAGAGCGCGGCAGCGCAGTGGACAGCCAGACATACGCGAATGCAATGGGAATTTCAATGATGGTCGCAAGGATGATTCCCCAGAACACATTGCCGCCGGGTAGTGCGCCGGGTGCCCAAAGGTAGGTCCACGGAAAAATGAGGCCCATTGTGAGAATGTTGTAGATAAAAGCAGAGTAAGGAGACATCACGCGCACAAGGCCAGATGCTTTGCGTGTGAATATTTCGGGAGCAGCAGAAATTGATGATGCAGCAGACATAATTACCTCCATCGTTTACAGGTTGGTACAGTTACATGCATGTTCCTCAATTTGGTGTCTCGATAGGCGCGCTCCTTTGGGTGTAGTGCGGTTTGCTATCCGGCGGTGAGTTGATAAGAATCTATTTGTCCAGCGGACAAGTTCAGTATACAGCCGCGCAAAACACCTTCGCCATACTCACTGCCTGGATTGATGCAAAGCGTTTTGCCAATGCGCACGGCGCCGGGCGACTCGTGGATGTGGCCATGCAAACTTAAGAGCGGTTGGGTCTTCTCAATCGCGGTGCGCACAGACCGGCTGCCGGCCCCAAACATCACCACTTGACCGGCGCGTGTAATCTGCGCCGGCGGATCCGTGGACCAATCCAGCTGCGGGCAGGTGTCCAGTGTCGAGTCCACCGGGGGCTCGTGGAAATTAAATATGCAGTGCGCTGGATCGTCCACGCGGGCAATTAGTTTGTCGATCATTTGGCCGAGTTGTTCATCAGGGACTTCGCGCGGCGTATGCCATGGCGTGGGTGTGCTAAATCCATGGCTAATGAGTGTGTGCTGTGCATCCACCTGCAGCACCTTGTCTTCGGCTGCGAATACATATTGCGCATCCGGCCGGTTGAGCACATCCAAAACTTCCGGGTAATCGTCATTTCCACCGGTTACGTAGCACAGCGTGCCGGTGTCAGCGAGGCGCGCTTCTGCCAGCTCAATCCAAGACTCAAGGCGTTCGCGTGCCAGCTGCTGAAAGAGTAGCTCCACGGCTGTTGGATCTGCGCGCAGGCGCTGATATTCGTCCTCCTCCATAATCTTGAAGTAGAAACCGAGCAGCCCCAGCTGTTCTTGGAACGCAGTGAGTTCAGCCGCAGTTGTAATGCGCTGAACCCGGCCGTGCAGTGTGGCGCGAAAGTTTCCGGATGGCTCGCGAATGATGGGTACGGCAATTTTTCCGAGTACATCGCCGCCCAATATCAGAATTTGCACATGATAGAATTTTGCGGCATTTATGAATTTTCTAAATGTGCGCTCCGAGCCGTGCAGGTCCGTTGCAAAAAATAGGCGTGTGGTCGACCGCGGAGATGCTTTCTTGCGGAAAGAAAACATGCTGTTCAGTATACCCGACGGGTGCAGCGGAGTGCCGGAGATGATTTTTCACTCGCGGCACTTTTGCGGTCAACCGTAACACAAATCAATGTGCGCCAATTGTGGCCGGTGGCAGCGACGGACGCCGTGTTGGAGCGTTTCTGACGCTTGCTCGGCGGCTTTGGAGTGATGGCTGCAAGTCAAACTGGGATGGCCGCGCAGGATGGCGCTGAACGTGCGCGCTTCGAAGGTGAGCTGCAGCGTGTGCTGAATGCCGGGCAAGAGTCGCGTATCGCGCTGCGTGTTGTGGGTTCACTGGCGTTTCATTTGCACTGTCCGCGCTACGGGTACTTGCAGGCAGCACTTGGGCGCGCGTATACAGATTTGGATTTTGCGGCGGTATCGACGCAAGCGCGGGCGGTGCGGGCACTGCTGACGGGGCTTGGATACAACGAAAACCGTGAAGTGTATGTAATGTCCGAGGGCGGCCGCGCGATGTTTGACGGCGGCAGTGCCGGGCTGCATGTGGACGTGTTTTTCGACCGGCTTGATTTTTGTCACGTGATTCCTTGGTCAGAGCAGCGTTTGCAGGCAGACGCCCCCACGCTGCCGCTGGCTGAGTTGCTGCTGGAAAAAATGCAGATCGTCAAACTTAACGAGAAAGACGTTGTTGACACAGTCATGCTGTTGCTGGAGCACGAGCTGGGCCACTCGGATGTGGAGACGGTGCTGCTGGGGCGGGTGGCCGAGTTGTGCTGCGCGGACTGGGGCCTGTGGCGCACGACGACAATGAACCTGCGTAAAGTGCAGCAGCTCGGATGCAATTACCGGCAGCTGGCTGCGGCAGACAGGGAAATGTTGAGCGTGAGAGTGGAGCAATTGCTGGCGCACTTGGACAGCGCACCAAAATCGCTTGGCTGGCGCATGCGCAGCAAGCTGGGCGACCGGGTCCAGTGGTACAAAGATGTGGACGAAGTCTAGCCATGGGTCCTGTTGGCAGGCAACCCGATGAAGAAGCGGCCGCAGCCCAGTTTGCCTTGGCCACCGCGCTGCTGGCGCGTGTGCCGCAGCTTGCAGGTGTGCCAGCGCAGCGCGTTACAGCGCTGCGGGGCGGCATCACAAACACCAACTATCATGTCAACACAGCGACTGGCGATTTTGTTTTGCGGATTGCCGGCGAGCGTACGCATATGCTGGGAATTGACCGGCAAGTGGAGCACGCAGCCAGCAGCAGTGCGGCCGCAGCCGGTATTTCGCCGGCCGTCGTGCACCTGATCGAGCCCGAGGGCTATTTGGTTACGAACTTTATTGCGGGGCGCATGCCGCCGCCGGAAGAGCTGCGTTCCGCGCGCTGGCTCGATGAGATCGGGGCTGTGCTGCGCCGCGTACATGCACTGCCGGCAGTCGGCGCGCACTTTTCTGGAATTGCGGTGGTGCGCCGTTACGCACAGCTGGCGCGCGGGGCTGGGGCGGAGTTCCCCGCCAACTTCGACTCTTTGCTGGCAGCGCTCGGCACGCTGGAGCGAGCACTTGCGCGCCGGGCGTTTGTGGGTTGCATGTGCCACAATGATTTGCTAAATGGAAACTTTTTGGTCGATGCGCACGGGCGCTTGTATTTGCTGGACTGGGAATATGCAGGCATGGGCGATCCATTTTTTGACCTCGGAAATTTTTCGGCACATCACGAGCTGCTGCCGGAGCACGACCGGCAGTTGCTGGCTGCGTACGGTGCCTTGGAGGCGGCAGACTTGGCGCGGCTGAACTTGATGAAGATCGTTTCAGATTTCCGCGAGGCAATGTGGGGCTTGCTGCAGTCCGCAATCTCTGAATTGGATTTTGATTTTCGCGAGTATGCAAGCACATACTTTGGGCGCGTGGGGCTGCGCCTGCAGGATCCCGCATTGTCCGCCTGGCTGGCACAGGTGTAAGCACATGCGCGCATTCCCCACGCAAGCGCGCGTCGTCATTATTGGCGGCGGGGTTGGCGGCTGCTCCATTGCGTACCATCTGGCCAAGCTGGGCTGGAGTGATGTGGTGCTGCTGGAGCGCCATGAGCTTACCAGCGGCAGCACCTGGCATTCCGCGGGGCTGGTCGGCCAGCTGCGCTCGGATGTAAACCTGACGCGCATGATGCAATACAGCACAGACCTGTATGGCCGCCTAAAAGCCGAGACCGGGCAGGACACAGGCTGGCGCATGACCGGTGGCGTGCGGCTGGCATCATCCGCTGCGCGCCTTGTGGAACTCAAGCGCCAGGTTTCATTGGCGCGCTCCTTTGGCTTGGATTTTCAACTCATAACGCCGCAAGAGGCGCTGGCCTTCTTCCCGCTGATGTCTTTGCAGGATGTGGTGGGCGCGGTGTATACGCCCACTGACGGCATGATTGACCCGACCGGGCTGACGAATGCCCTGGCCGCGGGTGCGCGCGCGGGTGGCGTGCAAATCTGTACGCAAAGCATTGTTACCGGCATCAGCCTGCAGGCTGGCCGGGTGTGCGGCGTGGAGACAACGCAAGGCTTTATTGCAGCGGAGCACGTGGTGAATGCTGGTGGCATGTGGGCGCGCCAGATAGCGCAGCTAGCCGGCGTGTCGTTGCCCATCATCCCGATGGCGCATCTTTACCTCATCACCAAGCCGGTGGCGGGAGTGACGCGCGAGCTGGTGGCCCTGCGCGATCCGGATAACTTGATTTACTACCGCGAAGAGGTGGGTGGCCTTGTGGCAGGCGGCTACGAGCGCGAGCCGGCGCCGTGGGGCCTTGACGGTGTGCCACTGGACTTCAGCTTCAAACTGCTGGCGCCGGATTGGGAGCGCTTCACGCCGTTGATGGAGAATTTAATCCGGCGTGTGCCGCTGCTTGAGACGGCCGAGGTGCACACGCTGCTCAACGGCCCGGAAGCTTTTACGCCGGATGGCGAGTACCTGCTGGGCCCGACGTCCGTGCCGGGGTTTTGGGTGGCGGCTGCATTCTGTGCACACGGGCTGGCCGGAGCTGGTGGCATTGGCAAGGTTATGGCCGAGTGGATTGTGCACGGACATCCCGAATGGGATGTGTGGCGCCTGGATGTGCGCCGCTTTGGCTCCAACTACAACAGCGTGGAATACACACGGGCGCGCACGGTTGAGACCTACTCCAAATATTACGACATTCACTATCCCAACGAGGAACGCGAGAGCGTGCGCAACCTGCGCCTCTCGCCTGCGTACCATCAGCTGCGTGAGCTGGGTGCGTCTTTTGGTGAAAAGTTTGGCTGGGAGCGGGCCAACTGGTTTGAGCCGCACGCAGCGGCGGCGCAGCACGGGCACCAGCCTGCGGGCTGGGCTGCCCACAACTGGTCGGCTGCCATTGGTGTGGAGCATCTGGCTGCGCGCAACAGCGCTGCCATCTTTGACGAAACATCCTTCAGCAAGCTGGAAGTGCGCGGTGCCGGCGCGCTGCCCTTTTTGCAGCACATCTGCGCCAACGATGTGGACCGGCCGGTTGGCACGGTGGTGTACACGCAGGCGCTCAACCCGCGCGGCGGCATCGAGTGCGACTTTACCGTGACGCGCACCGGCGCAGACTGCTTCCTGATTGTGACGGGCACGGCCTTTGGCCAGCATGACTGGTCCTGGCTGCAGCTAAACATGCCCGCGCACGCAGCGCCCGTCTTGGAGGATGTGACTCTGGCAACATGTGTGCTTGGCATGTGGGGGCCACAGGCGCGCAGTATTTTGCAGCAGGTTACGCGTGCGGATCTTTCGAGTGCGGCGTTCCCATACTTGACGGCGCAGCGCATTGCGGTTGGGGCAGTGCCGGTACTGGCTGTGCGCGTCACTTATGTGGGCGAGCTGGGCTGGGAGCTGCACTGCCCAATGGAGCACGGCGCGCGTTTGTGGCAGACATTGTGGGAGGCGGGCCAGGCGTATGCGCTGCACGCTGGCGGATACCGCGCAATTGACACGCTGCGCCTGGAGAAGGGTTATCGCTACTGGAGCGCCGAGCTGGGGCCGGACTACACGCCCTTTGAAGCCGGGCTGGGCTTTGCGGTCAAGCTATCCAAGCCGGACTTTATTGGACGCGCTGCATTGGTGCGCCAGAAGCAGGCAGGCATTCAACGCAAGCTGTGCTGCCTGACGCTGAGCGAACCTGCGCAGGTTTGCATCGGCAAGGAGCCGGTGCGCCACAACGGGCAGGTGGCCGGATGGGTTACCTCGGGCGGCTATGGCTACTCGGTTGGCAAGAGCATTGCCTACGCGTATTTGCCAATGGCACTGGCGCAGCCCGGCACCGCCGTGGCTGTGGAGCTGTACGGCGACTTGAGCCCGGCGCTGGTGGTGGCTGAACCGCTCTGGGATGCGGCGGGTGTGCGCATCAAAGCGTGATCGTTGGCGTGCAATCCTTGCGGGCTGCGCCACGGCGCACACCGCATCCGTGCTATAAGTGCGGCGGCACATGAAGTTGGAGGCCATAAATTTAAATGATTCGGGCAGTTACTTTTGACTTTTGGGATACGCTGGTGTTTGATGACTCGGATGAGCCGAAGCGCGCCGCGCTTGGCCTGCCCAGCAAGGCGGACACCCGCCGCCAGCTGCTGACGGCCGAAGTGCAGCAGCACCATCCGCTGCTGAGCACGGCGCAGTTGGGTGCTGCATTCGACCACGCCAATGAGCGCTTCCGCCATTGCTGGAAGGTGGAGCATCACACGCCCACCGTTGCGCGCCGCCTGCAGTTTGCCTACGAGCATTTGGGCCTTGCACCCACGCCCGGGTTTGCGGAGCTGGTGCGCGCCGTGGAAGACATGGAAGTTGAGATAGCACCAGACTGGGTGCCAGAAATGGCGGCGACGCTGGCAGCACTGGCAGTCCATTACAAGCTTGGCATCATCTCTGACACCATCCACACCCCCGGGCGCGGCCTGCGCGAACTGCTGCGCCGTGCCGGAGTGCTGCAGCACTTTGCCTGCCTGATTTTTTCGGACGAGGTGGGCGCGTCCAAACCGGCGCCGCAAGTGTTCACCCAATGTGCTGCGGCGCTGGGGCTGCCGCTGGCAGAGATTGCGCACGTGGGCGACCGCGAAAGCAATGATGTTGCCGGCCCGCTGGCGCTGGGCATGCGCGCCATCTTGTTCACCGGCGCCATTGACCGCGACAGTGCGCATACAGCGGCTGATGCGGTGTGCAGTGAGTTCTCCCAACTCCCCGCTGTACTGCGCGGCTGGCAGTCCGCGCCATAAGCGCAGCGCGCCTGTGACCTTGTTGAGCTGCTGCAGCTGCGGCTGGCTGGCTTGCCCGCCATGTTATTGATGCTGATCGGCAGCGTGCTGCTGTTTGACTTCCTGAACGGTTTTCACGACAGCGCAAAGTTGCTGGCGACACTGATTGCCTCGCGCGCGCTGGCTGCGCGGCCGGCGCTGCTGCTGACGGCGGCTGCCATGCTCACCGGCCCGTTTCTGTTTGGTTCCGCAATCGCACGCACTGTGGGGCGCGGACTGGTGCTGCCCGACGCAGCAACGCTGCCGGTTTTTTTGGCGGCAGTTTGGGGCGCCACTGTTTGGGCGCTGATCACGTGGTACACAGGCATGCCGTCGTCGCGTGCGCATGCCTTGGTGGGTGCAATCCTCGGGTCGGCCGCTGTAAGCTCCGGGTTGGGCAGCTTGCAATGGGCGGGGATGCGCACCGTGTACGCAGCCCTGCTGCTTTCGCCGCTGCTCGGTTTGCTAATTGGCTATCTGCTTATGAAGCTGGTGCTGGAGCTTGCACAAGCCGCGAGCCCATCCATCAACCTGTGGTTCAAGCGCGCGCAGCGCTTTACTTTTATGGGACTGGCACTCACCCATGGCAGCAACAGCGCGCAAAACAGCATGGGCATTATTACATTGGGCCTTTCTGTGAGCGGGCTGGTGCAGGGATTTGCTGTTCCGCTGTGGGTGGTGGCTGCCAGTGCGACGGCGACTGCTGCCGGCATGCTGACTGGCGGCGGACGCCTGCTACGCACGCTGGGCTCAGGCATGTACACTGTGCGGCCGGTGCACGGCTTTGTGAGCCAGGTGGCGGCGGCCGTGGTGATCCTGGGCGCGGCCCTCACCGGCGGCCCGGTTAGCACCACGCATGTTAACGGTGCTGCCATCATGGGCGTGGGTGCTGCGCAAAACGCGCGCCGGGTGCGCTGGGGCGTGGCATCAGAGATCTTGTGGACTTGGCTGCTGACAATTCCGCTGTCGGCGTTGCTGGCGGGTATTTTTAGCCTGCTGTTGCGGCAGATGGGGATGAAGTGATGAAGTGGATGTTTTGGCGCCGCAGAGAGCCGGCGCAAATTGTTGAACTGCTTGTGCGCCAGGCTGACCTGACGCAGCGCGGACTGCTGCTGCTGCAGCAATACATGCGCGAGCCGCTGCCGGCGGTGGCGGACGAGCTGCATCATGTGGAGGAGGAGGCGGACGAGGTGCGCCGGGTGCTGATTGAGGAACTCAACCGAAACTTCATAACGCCATTTGACCGCGAGGATGTGTTTGCGCTCTCGCGCGCAATCGACGACATGGTGGACTATGCGGACACAACTGTGGACGAGATGGTGCTGCTGGGCGTTTCGCCTAATGCCTTTTTGCAGCGCATGTGCTCGCTGCTGGTGGAGGCCGGCGCGGAAGTGCATCGCGCCGTGAAGCTGCTGCAGGAACGGCCCGGCGTTGCCAATGAGCATGCCATGCGGGCCAAAGCGCTGGAAAACCGCGTGGAGCGCGTGTACCGCGAGGCCGTCGCAGACTTGTTTGCAAACCCGCGTGACGTGGAGCATGTGGTTGGCATGCTTAAGCTGCGCGAGATCTACCGCCACCTGTCGAATGCGGCTGACCGCGGCGATCAGGCGGCCAATGCGATTGCGGACGTGGTGGTAAAGCGCACATAAGCTTGCATGCTTGCGCTGCTTCGGGCAACCGGTCAAGCATGTTTTATTTTGCGTTCGTGCATCAAGCAGTGGTAAATTTAAGTTGGCCATATGCCACTCTGCCGGTTAAACGTTTAACCGTGAGTGGCCGGCGCTGCCACGCCCAATAATATGGAACACAGCAACTACATTACTTCCGCCAACGACAAGCCATTATTCACGCCCGGCCCGCTCACTACCAGCCGCACCGTGAAGCAGGCCATGCTGCGTGATCTTGGCTCGCGCGATGTTGCCTTTGTAAACCTCGTCAAAGATGTACGCCAGCGCGTGCTGGCCATTTGCGGCGTGGCCGCGCCGGACTATGAATGCGTAATCATTCAGGGCAGTGGCACTTTTAGTGTGGAGGCTGTCATCTCGTCCGCCGTGCCTGCCGCCGGAAAACTGCTGGCCATCAGCAACGGCGCCTATGGCCAGCGCATCATCCAGATTGCCAAGGTCCACAAAATTGATGCAACCCCGCTCGTCTACCCGGAAGATGGCAAGCCCACCGCGGCTGATGTGGAAGCTGCGCTGCTGCAGGATGCGGCGCTGACGCACGTGGCACTTGTGCACTCTGAGACCACCACCGGCATGATCAACCCGATTGATGAAATTGGCGCCGTAGTGAAGCGCCACAAACGGCGATTGATTGTGGACGCTATGAGCAGTTTGGGCGGCATGCCGATCGACCCGGAAAAGACCGGCATCGATTTTCTGGTTTCTTCGGCCAACAAATGCATTGAGGGCGTGCCGGGCTTTGGCCTGATCATTGCCAGCCGGGCAGCGCTTATGGAATGCGACCAACGGGCGCGCAGCTTGAGCCTGGATGTGTTCGGGCAGTGGAAGGCGCTGGAGGCCAATGGCCAGTTTCGATTTACGCCTCCCACGCATGCGCTGCTTGCATTTCATCAGGCGTTGGATGAGCTGGCAGCTGAAGGCGGCGTGATTGCGCGTGCGCAGCGCTACGCCAAAAATTATCAGACGCTAGTTTCTGGCATGCGCACGCTGGGCTTTAAGGAATACCTGCAGCCGCAGGATCAGGGGCATATCATTGTTTCGTTTAGATTCCCGGAACATCCGCGCTTCGAGTTTGAGGATTTTTACTCACGCCTGAGCGAAAAAGGTTTTGTCATCTATCCCGGAAAGGTTAGCAATGCGGACTGCTTTCGCATCGGCTGCATTGGGCGTCTGTTCCCGGCGGATTTCACTGCGCTGCTATCCGCCATTCGAGAGGCTAAAATTGAGATGGGGTTTGAGCTGTAGCAAGGGTGTAAAGTCTGCAGCGCTAATGCGCTCGGGCATCAGCGCTGATAAATTTCCTGCCAAATAATCTTTAGGAGCTTACAAAATGGAATTCTTCTTTCAACGCCAGTATCGGGGACCGCTCAAGGGCATCCTGCTGGACTGGGCCGGGACAACCATGGACTATGGCTGTTTTGCACCAGCCACCGTCTTCGTTGAGGTATATCGGCGCAAGGGTGTGCCGATTGCAGTGGAAGAGGCGCGCGTGCCCATGGGTGCGCACAAGAAGGTGCACATTCGCAAGATTTCACAGCTGCCGGAAGTAAACCAGCGCTGGCAGGCTGCGCTTGGCCGGCAGCCGAACGAGGAAGACATTGAGGGCATGTTCCAGGAATTTATTCCGCTGCAGCTGGCATGCCTCGCGGACTATGCGGACCTGATACCCGGAACGCTTGAGGCCGTTGCGGATTTTCGCAAACGCGGGCTGAAGATCGGCTCCACCACCGGCTACACCGGCGAGATGATGAAGCTCTTGCTGCACGAGGCCAAGCAGCGCAACTACGAACCCGACTCCACCGTATGTGCAACCGATGTGCCGGCCGGCCGGCCGGCGCCTTGGATGTGCGTGCAAAATGCAATGAACCTGGGCATCTTCCCGATGGAGGCGATGGTGAAAGTCGATGACACGCTGCCTGGAATCGAAGAGGGCCTCAATTGCAATATGTGGACAATTGGGCTTGCACTGACGGGCAATGAAGTTGGAATGAATCATGCTGAAGTTAAAAAGGCGCCAGCCGCGGAACTCAAGCGCAAGCTGGACCGGGCCTATGACCGCATGGCGCAGTGCGGCGCCCACTATGTGGTGGACGGCATTTGGGACGTGCCCGCCGTGTTGGATGACATTAATGCGCGCCTGCGGCGGGGCGAGCGTCCGTAGCACGGCAAGCCCGCGGGCGGCAGTCGGCTTCTGAGAAGCGGGAATTTGAGAGAGTAATTGATTGAAATTTAGCGGACCTTGCGGGTGCGTTGGGGCGTGTTCTGAGGGTATCAGCTTTGGCCCGGCTGCTGCCGGGCTGCTGGTGTATTAGACTTAAGGGAGCGGGACGGGTGTGCTATAGTGCGCGCGGGCTTGGAGCCCGGACGATCCTTACAGGCTTGTGAGATTGGTTATTTGGCGGGCGGATTGATGTAGTGCAACTGTTGTAGAAGGGTCAAAATAACTTAATCGCAGTTTAATCAGATTTTATTTCGGTGCAGTGTACCGGGCAATATGATTGTGTGAGTGTGAATTACGTAGGAGGCAGCGTCTATTAGGTTCATCAAACCAGTCTGCTTAATTGTGACCGCGAAAAGAAATATAGTTATTACCAAAGGAGAGGAAATGCAAACCAAAAACAAAACTATGCAAGTTGCCGGTGCGATTTATCTTGTCAGCGCATTGGTCTTGAGCGCATGTGCAGCGCCTGCACCTGTGCCCGCCCCTGCGCCGGTTGTGGCCGCGCCAGAACCAACCAAGGTTCCGGCTGTGCCCGCGACAGATGTACCGTTTGTGCCGGCGGTGGCAGTGGACTGGAACGTTGCCACATCCGCAGGCAATATGGATGACCTTGTGGCTGCGGCGCAGGTTGAGGGTGTCCTGAATGTCATCACGCTGCCCCGCGACTGGTGCAACTACGGCGAGATGATTGATACCTTCTCTGCCAAGTACGGCATCAAGGTTAATTCACTCAACCCAGATGGCGGTTCTGCGGACGAGATTCAGGCCATCAAAGACAACAAGGACAACAAGGGCCCGCAGGCTCCGGATGTAATCGACGTCGGCCCGGCTTACGGTCCTACTTCGAAAGAGGAAGGTCTTGTCGCTGCCTATAAAGTTGCCACGTGGGATTCGATTGTGGGCGACAAGGACCCAGATGGCTACTATGTTGTGGATTACAACGGTGTGATGGTTTTTGAAGTGAATACCGATATTGTGAAAGATGTGCCAAAAGACTGGGCTGATCTGCTGGATCCCAAGTACAAGGGGCAGGTTGCGCTGGCTGGTGATCCGCGCGCTTCCAATCAGGCTGCGCAAAGTGTGTTTGCTGCTGGTATGGCTAGCGGTGGCTCGCTGGATGACACCACTGCCGGTCTTGAGTTCTTCAAGCAGCTAAACGCCTCCGGCAATTTGCTGCCGCTGATTGCGGGCAGTGGCACAATTGCAAAGGGTGAAACACCCATTACCTTCCAGTGGAACTACCTCGCGCTTGCCAATGCGGACACCTTTGCGGGCAACCCCCCGCTGGAGATTGTCTATCCAGCATCCGTGAACTGGGGCGGCTACTATCTGCAGGGTATCAGTGCCTATGCACCGCATCCCGCAGCTGCGCGCTTGTGGCAAGAGTACCTTTTTTCTGATGAGGGCCAGCTGACCTGGATGAAGGGCTACTGCACACCGTCGCGCCTGGCAGACATGCTCAGCCGCAATGTTGTGCCGGACGACATCAAGAGCAAGCTGCCCGATCCTAAAATTATCGAAACCTCTGTCGTTCCAAGTGGTCCGCAGCTTAAGGCTGCGCGCGCAAACATCAAGGAGAAATGGGACACTGTGGTTGGCCTTGACATCAAAAAGGCCCCGTAGACTCTCTCGTTCAAAATTGTTGAAGTACGGCCCGGCAACTTTTGCCGGGCCGTATTCTTTTCCGGCTAAGGCCCCATCCGTGCAGGGTCCGCCAGCCGCCAGTTATAATGCCACTCCGATGAATGCTCGCCGCTGCGCTTTGAGTGGTTCAATGAGCTGGGTTCGGCACCAGTTATTGCATGTCTGAAATTGCTGGCTCCCGGTTTACTGGGGCGCAGCCGCGGGCTGCCGTTGCGCTTGCGTCCATGTGGACGTACCTTGGCGTACTGCCCTTTTTTGCCTTCATCATTGCGTTCCTGATCTTTCCGGCCACAAATTTATTTGCAGGCGCGTTCCAAGATGCGAAGGGACACTTCACGCTTGTAAATATTCAAGAACTTTTCTCCCCCTATATCCTCAAGGCTTATAGAACCAGCCTTGAGGTGAGCTTGATTACTTCTGTGAGCGGCGGGGTGTTGGGTTTCTTCGTGGCCTATGCAATCACCATGGGTGCGGCACCGCGTTGGGTGCGCAACATGCTGCTGACTTTTTCCGGCTTGGCTGCCAATTTTGGCGGTGTGCCGCTGGCGTTTGCGTTCATTGCCACCATGGGCCGCACCGGGTTTGTCACCGCAATTCTCAAGAGCATTTGCTACACAGCTGCCGATGCAAGCAAGGTGTGCCCGCTGGATCCGTACGAAGCGGGCTTTAACCTGTACGGCACCGTCGGGCTGGCAGTCACGTACACATATTTTCAATTTCCGCTAATGGTGCTTGTGATTACACCGGCCATTGAGGGCTTGAAGCGTGAGTGGCGCGAAGCCGCTGAAAATCTCGGTGCCACCCCGTGGCAGTACTGGCGCCATATTGGTTTCCCGGTATTGCTGCCGTCAATTTTGGGTGCAATGTTGCTGCTGTTTGGCAGCGCATTTGGTGCGTACGCCACCGCGCAGGCACTTACCGGGGGCAGCATTCTGCTCGTTACCATTGTCATCGGGCAGCAAATTCGCGGCGATGTGCTGGGCAATACCAATCTTGGTTATGCGCTGGCGCTGGGCATGGTTGTGGTCATGGCGGTGTGCATTGCGTTTTACACGCTACTGGAACGGCGAAGCTCCCGCTGGCTTAAGCGATGAGCCAAAGCAGATTTAATCCGTGGACGTGGCTGTGGATAACCATTGGCACGCTCTATTTTTTTGTGCCGCTATATGGCACTTTTGACTTTTCACTGCGCATGAAGCGCGGCCAGATCAGTTTTCTGGCGTACGAGAAAGTTTTTGCCGACCCAAAATTTTTGCAGAGCTTTCGCTATTCTGCAACCATGGGCGTGATCACCGTGATTGTGAGCATTATGCTGTTTGTGCCCACCACATACTGGATACACCTCAAGTTGCCGCGCCTGCGGCCGGTGGTTGAGCTGCTAACCCTGCTGCCTTTCATCATCCCGGTAATTGTGCTCGTGTTCGGGCTCATTCGCACCTTTAGCCGTCCGCCGTTTCGCATGACGCAAACAGAGTTCACAACGGATATTCTAATTACAGCCGGTTATGTTATTTTATCGATGCCGTTTATGTTTCGGGCGGTGGATGTGGGCATGCGCGCCATTGATGTGCGCACTCTGACCGAGGCTGCCCAAAGCCTGGGCGCCGGCTGGCTGCGGATTTTGTTGAGCGTCATTTTGCCTAACTTGCGGGTCGCCATTTTAAGCGGCTCGCTGATCACATTTGCGACAGTTGTGGGGGAGTTGATTTTGGCGGACTTTTTGGTGCGCCCGGCGCTGGGCCCCTACATGGTGGTGGTGGGCGGCGGCAAGGCTTATGAGCCAGCCGCGCTTGGAATTTTAAGCTTTGGGCTCACTTGGATTTGTTTGGGAATTATTCAACTGGTGAGCCGGGGCGATGTGCGTTTGCAGCCCATCGGCCGCTAAGCTGGCGGAGTACTATGGCATTTCTTGAAATTAGCGGCGTTACCAAACTGTTCGGGCAGGGAGCCGGTGCGGCAGTTGATGACTTCAGCTTGAGCATCGAGCGCGGAGAGTTCATTTCGTTTCTGGGCCCCAGCGGGTGCGGCAAAACCACCACGCTGCGGGTGGTGGCAGGTTTTGAGCAGCCCACTTCCGGCAGTGTGCATATCAACGGTGTTGATGTGAGTAGCGTGGCTGCGAACCGGCGCAATATCGGCATGGTGTTTCAGTCTTATGCGCTGTTTCCCAACATGACGGTTGCCGAAAATGTGGGCTTCGGGCTGCGCGTGGCTGCACAGCCTGCAACAGTGGTGCAGGCGCGTGTGGCGGAGATGCTGGAATTGATCCGGCTGCCGGACTACGGGCGCCGCTATCCGCACCAGCTATCGGGCGGGCAGCAGCAGCGCGTGGCGCTTGCGCGTGCGCTTGCAGTGCAGCCGCAGTTGTTGCTGCTGGATGAGCCGCTCTCGGCGCTGGATGCAAAGATCCGCGTTGAGCTGCGCGCCGAAATCCGGCGCATCCAGCAGGAACTCAAGCTGACCACAATCTACGTCACGCATGACCAGGAAGAGGCGCTCTCGCTCTCTGACCGCATTGTGGTGATGAATGTGGGGCGCATCGAGCAGGTGGGTACGCCATTTGAAATCTACAACTACCCGCGCACGGCGTTCACTGCGTCATTTGTCGGGCATTTGAATCTGCTGCCGGTGCAGGTTACCGATGCGGCAACCGGCGCCTGCATGTTTGAGGGCACGCCGCTTGCCAGCAGCCAGGCTGCGCCGGCAAACCAGAACGGCACAGCGCGCCTGGCAATCCGGCCGGAGGAACTTGTGCTGTCCGGTGCGGGCGGCAACCGGCTACCGGGGCGCGTGCTGAGCGTGAACTTTTTGGGGAATGTGGTGCGGCTGCGCGTGCGCGTGGGGTCGGTGGAGTTGTCTGTAGATTTGTTCAACGAGCGCAAGCTGGTGCTGCCGGCGGTGGATGCGCAAGTGGAGCTCAGCTTTCCGGCGCACGCCTGCTGGTTAATGGAATAACGCTACGCGGCAAACTTTATGCACAGCACGCCGGCAACAATCACGGTGGCCATTGCGAGCCGCCAGCGCGCTGCGGGTTCCCGAAACAGCCAGGCTGCACCGGCCACACCCAGCACAATGCTCACCTGGCGCAGCGCCACCACGTAGCTTGCCTGTTCGCTAAACTGGTACACCCAGAGCACCAGCGAGTAACCGCCAAACATGGCACCGCTGGCCAGCAGCGTGGAGAGCCGTGTGCCGCGCGGGAAGCTCAGCTTGACTGGCTCGCGCAGCAGCCACAGCAGCAAAGCAAAGAAAAACACATCCAGCACCATCACGAAGACATGGTATTGAAGCAGGCTGGCGAGTGAGGGCAGCTGTTTTGCAGCGCGGCTGTCAGCCAGCGTATAGCCCACAGTTGCCAGCGCAATTAACACCGTCCAGCCGGTGCTGCGGTTGAAGTACGTCTTAGCAGAAATGTTGCGCAGTGACTCGAGAGGGATCAGCGCGCAGCCCAGCGCCACCATCAAGAGCCCGGCCCAGCCCAGTGCGGACGGCGCATGCCCGGCCCACACATCGAAACCAGCCAGCAGCACTGCGGGCAGCGCGCGTGCCAGCGGGTAAACCACTGTAAAGTCCCCATGGCGATATCCGAAAGACAAACTGGTGCAGTAGACGCCCTGGCACACACCGGCCAGTAGCAGCCATTTCCAGGTGGCAGCCAGCACGGGTTGCAGCAGCAACTCCGCCGCCACCGCCGGGCCAATCCCCACACCCACAACTACTGCCAGCATCCGCAAAAATGCCAGCGGGTCCTGGCGCTGGCGCACTTGCAAGTTCCACCCAGCATGCATTACAGCGGATAGCATTACCAGTGCAAATGGAAAAAGCGGCATGTGATGGGCGCTGCGGAAACGCTCCGGGGGCTATGCGGAACGGCAGGCTATGGTGGGCTGCTATCGCGCTGCGGAGACGGGCGGTCTATTGAAAACGCTCTACTTGAAAAGGAAGCAGGTTCATTGCCGGCTGGCTGCCCGCCACCAGCTGCGCTGCCAAACGCCCGGTCATGGGCGCGTGCGTGATGCCAAGCATGCCATGGCCGGTGGCCAGCACCACATTGGAATGCTGCGGACTGCGCCCGATGATCGGCAGGCTGTCCGGCGTCAGCGGGCGCAAGCCGCGCCAGAGCTCAAGCACTTCCAAGTTTTCCATGCCCTGCAAATACTTTGAGAGCGCGCGGCGCATTGCATTGGTGCGGCGCTGGTCAATGTTCATGTCCATGCCGCCCAGCTCCAGCGTGCTGCTAAAGCGCATCTCGGAGCCCATGGGCGTTACCGCAATCTGCGCCTCTTCCAGTGACAGCGACATGTTGGGGCAGGCGGCCGGCCGGCGTACGGTGAAGCTGTAGCCCTTTGCCGGCTGAATGGGCAGGCGCAGCTTTAGCTGGCGCGACCACTCCGGCGACCATGCGCCGGTTGCTATCACCACATGCTGCGGCAGGAAGTCACCGCGTGTAGTTACAACGCGCGCGATGCGGCCCGCACTGCTTTCAAGCGCCAGCACCTCCGTTTGGGTGTGCATGGTCACGCCCAGCCCGCGCGCCACGGCAGCCAGCGCGTGCACAAATTTTCCGGGTGTGATGTGCGCATACTGCGGATAGTAAACGCCGCCGATTACATCCGGCTGCAGGTTGGGTTCCATGCGCCGCGCTGCGCTGGCATCCAGCAGCTCGCTTGGCACGCCGTGCTCCGCCAGCAGCTGCGCTTTGTGCTCGCCTTTGCGCAGCATCGCAGCGGTACGGTAAAGGTACAAGCGCCCCTTGTGCTCGTAGTTGCAGTCCAGCTTGTATTCGTCAATCAGCTCGGTGTAGAGTGCATGGCTGGCCCGGCCAATCTGCAGCAGCGGTGCAATGATGGCGCGTACGGCGCGCTCATTGCAGCATGCCTGAAACTGCAGCAGCCAGCGCGCCAGTTCCAGGCTGGGCCGCGGCTTGATGTAGAACGGACTTTCCGGGTCTGCCAGCCAGCGCAAGCCCTGCCCAAGCACGCCCGGGCCGGCGAGCGGTATGGCGTGGTTGTAGGCCACCAAGCCGGCGTTGCCATGCGAGCTGCCGGAGGCCAGTTCCTGCTTCTCCAGCAGAGTTACCTGCATGCCTTGCTGCGCAAGAAAAAAAGCTGTGCACACACCCACGGCGCCGCCGCCCACCACCAATGCTTCAACTTGTTTGTCCATATTTGGTGCGTTAGGATAGCACAACTGGCGCTTGCACCAATGCCAACTGGTACAATTTTCAAAATCTGCCGGATGCAAACAAAATGAAACTTGATGCTTCGCTTTCACTCTGTATTATCAATGGCTACCCCAAAAAGAATCGTGCCGTTTTGGACGAGTCAAATGTGCGCCAGGCGGACGATCTCTACCTGGATTTTCTGCGCAGCATGCTGCCGTCTGGAAAGTTTGATGTGCTCTATGTGGCGGACCTGGATGTGGGTTTGCCGGCCGGTGCCGGCCTCAGCTCATACGATGGCTTCATTTGGACGGGCTCGAACCTGACGATTTATCATGATGTACCCGAGGTCACGCGCCAGGTGGAACTGTGCCGCTCCATTTACGCGGCCGGTGTGCCGCAATTTGGCAGCTGCTGGGGCGTGCAAATGGCCGCGCTCGCTGCCGGCGGTGCAGTGCGCAAGAATCCCAACGGGCGCGAGTGGTGCATTGCGCGTGACATTCAATTGACAGAAGCCGGCCGTGCGCATCCAATGTACATCGGCAAGCCCGCGCGCTTTGATGCGTTCATCATGCATCTCGATGAAGTATCGGAGTTGCCGCCCGGTGCAACATTGCTGGCGCAAAACGATCACACGCCTGTGCAGGCACTGGAGGTGCGGCACGCAGCGGGCGTGTTCTGGGCGCCGCAGTACCATCCCGAGTTCACGCTGGCCGCCATGGCGCGGCTGCTGGTGGCACGCAAAGCGCCGCTCACCAAAGAGGGCTTCTTTAAATCTGAGGCAGATGTGGAACAGCAGGTGCTGCGCATGCTGGCGCTGGCGGATGAGCCCGGCAATGGCGCACTGCGCGCAGAACTAAATGTGGGCCCGGACTTGCTGCACGACGACATTCGCCAAAATGAAGTGTTCAACTGGCTGCAGCGCCTGGTGATTCCGTCCCTTAAGCATTAGTTGAACTAGACTCGGCAATGGCCAAGGTAATTCTGGTATTAAGTGATGCGCTGCGCGATGATCGCGCAGCCGAGCACATGAGCTTTCTGGAGCACCTGGTGGAGACACGCCGCGCCACGCGCTACAAAGTGCGCGGCGAACTGCCCACCATGTCGCGGCCGTGCTATGAGGCCGTGCATACGGGCGTGGCGGCGATGGAGCATGGCATCACGAGCAATCACGTGGTGCGGCTTTCGCGCATGCCGAGTATTTTCTCTGTGGCACACGCTGCCGGGCGCGTCACTGCCGCCAGCGCCTATTGCTGGTTCTCCGAGCTGTACAACCGTGCACCTTTTGACATGGTTGATGATCGCGAGGTGGACGACCCGGCACTGCCCATTCAGCATGGCCGTTTTTACAATACGGATGACTACCCAGACTTTGAGGTATTTACAGCTGGCGCCGCCCTTGTGCGCAAGTTTGCGCCGGACTATTTGCTCATTCATCCAATGGCCACGGATTATCTGGGTGAGCGCCACGGTGGCGACTCTTACGAGTATCGCCATCAAGTAACCATACAGGACAACATGCTCGCGTCTGCGTGGCCAGAGTGGGAAGCGCGCGGCTACACATTGCTCGTCACTGGCGATCACGGCATTGGGCCGGACCGCTTGCATGGCGGCACGCGGCCGGACATGCGCGAGGTGCCGTTGTATGTAATTGCGCCGCACGCTGCCGGCCGCGGCAATACCGGCATCACCGTCAGCCAGTTGCAGATTGCGCCAACTGTGTGTGCGCTGCTGGGCGTGCCCGTTCCGCTTACAATGCAGCAGCCGCCAATTGCGGCGTGACACGCGTTCTCAACATTGCCCATCGCGGCGCGCGCAGCCTGGCGCCGGAGAACACGCTGGCCGCAGCGCGCATGGCGCGACATGCGGGTGCGGACATGTGGGAGCTGGATGTGGCCGTGAGCGCGGACGGTGCGCTGTTTGTAATGCACGATGACTCGCTGCAGCGCACGACGAATGCAGCACTGCGCTTTCCGGACCGCGCACCGTGGACTTTCAGCGGGTTCACGCTGGCAGAGTTGGAGCAGCTGGACTACGGCAGCTGGTTTTCGGAAAGTGATCCGTTTGGAGAGGCGGCTGCCGGAAACATAACTCCGGCTGCCATGGCAGCGTTCCGGGGCGAGCCGCTTTTGACGCTGCGCGCGGCGCTGCACTTTACGCGCCGCCATGCGTGGCAGGTGAATGTTGAAATCAAGCGCCTGCCGGCGCCATTGGAAAACTTTCCGGTTGCGGCTGCGGTGGTTGCCATGGTGGATGAGCTGGGCATGGCGGAACAAGTGGTGGTGAGTTCATTCGTGTTTGAAAATCTGCGCGCGGTGCACGCGCTCAACCCCGCAATCCGGCTGGCGGCCCTGACGGGGCTTGTGGAAACTGAGCCGCAGCTGCCCGACTTGCCGCTGTTTGGCGTGAACCCGCACTATGTGGGCCTTACGGATGGAGCTGTGCGCGGCTTGCGCGCGCGCAAGGTGGCGGTGTTGCCGTGGACGGTGAATGCAGAGGACGAAATGCAACGGCTAATTGATGCGGGCGTCAGCGGCATCATTACGGATTTTCCGCAGCGCTTGCAGCGCTTGTTGGGCAGTTAGCACTGAAAGATAAAGGGGGAACTTTTCATGAGACTAGAAGGCAAGGTGGCATTGGTGACCGGTGCGGGCAGTGGCATTGGGCGCGCGACGGCGCTGTTGTTTGCGCAGGAGGGTGCAAAGGTGCTGGTAGTGGATGTGAATACAGCAGCGGGCAAAGAGACGGTGGATCAGATTGCCGCTGCGGGCAGGCAAGCGGCATTTGCGCATGCTGATGTTTCCAAGGCTGCAGATTGTGAAGCGATGGTGCAGGCAGCTGAAAAGAACTTTGGCAAATTGAATGTGCTCTTCAACAACGCCGGCATCAGCCATGCCGATGATGACGATGCCGTGAAGACCAGCGAAGAAGTGTGGGATTTGACGATGGCGATTAATTTGAAGAGTGTGTTTCTGGGATGCAAGTACGGCATTCCGGCTCTGCGCCGCGCCGGCGGCGGGTCGGTTATCAACACCGCATCTTTTGTGGCGCACTTGGGTGCCGCCACGCCACAGCTGGCGTACACCGCCAGCAAGGGCGGCGTACTGGCCATGAGCCGCGAGCTGGCCGCCGTGCATGCGCGCGAGAACATTCGGGTGAACGCGCTTAGCCCCGGCCCGCTGCGCACCGAGCTGCTCATGAAATATTTAAACACCGACGAGAAGAAACAGCGCCGGCTGGTGCACGTACCCATGGGGCGCTTTGGCGAGGCGAAAGAAATTGCGCAGGCAGCACTGTTCCTGGCATCTGATGAGTCGTCTTTCATGACCGGCTCTGAGTTTCTTGTGGATGGCGGAATCACCTCGGCTTACACCACGCCGTTGTGATTGCGCCGGGCTGCAAGTTCGGGGTGCGTGGCGCGGGGATTGGTGCTGAAGCGATTGCAAAAAGCGGAGCAGAAAAATGAGTGACACACCGCGGCGGGAAGTTTGTTCTTGGGATCAGGTGGAGCGCCTTGTGCAGCAAATTGTGCACCAGCTGCGGCGCGAGGTGCAGCTGATGGTGATTGTGACGCGCGGCGGCTTGGTGCCGGGCGGCATGCTGGCGGAGGCGCTGGGCGTGAAGGCAATTATGACCGCCGCAGTGCAGTTCCCGCTGATGGAGCCCAAACAGCGTTTGCTGGCATGGCCTGATTTTCTGCAGTTTCCGCCGGATGAACTGCTGGCGCGCCGGCAGATTCTGGTGGTGGATGATGTGTGGGGCTCGGGCCGCACAATCACAGCAGTGCGCGAACGCATTATTGGCGCCGGGGGCGACCCGGAACTGTGTGTGCTGCATTTCAACCCGTACCGCAATTTGTTTGGAAAGGCGGTGCCGGACTACTACGGTGCGCGCACTGATGCGCATGTTATTTACCCATGGGAGCCGCGCCCCGGCCTGCATTTTGCGCTGACGGAGCCGGAAGCCACCAGTTAGGCAGCCGCTAGCTGGCGAATTGACATTGCACGCGGGGCTGGTATACTTTGCACGCTGGTCTAACAGGCAGAGCAGGCACACGGGGAGCTGGCAAATTCCATCCCCGACCGTTCTCAGCACTTATGTTAAACCGTCTGGACTGCGAAGTTATCCTTGCCGGAGGTCTGGTGAGCGTGGGTTGAGCAAAAGCACAACACTTGCCAAACTTTATTTTGGAATGGGTCTGATGCAGGACCCATCGGCGTGGAAATCGGAATCGCCTAAATATGGAAGGCGGCGCCGGTTTTTTTGTTTGGAGGAGTGTGGCCGATGACAACTGTGGTTTTACGCCCGGAGGAGTCGCAGGAAGATTTGCTGCGCCGCTTCCGGAAAAAAGTGATGCGGGCGGGCGTGCTGGGGGTGGTGCGGCGCAAGCGCTGGTTTGTATCCAAAAGTGAGACGCGGCGCATTGAGCGCAAGAAGGCGCTGCGCCGCATGCGCCGCAAACAGCAGCGCGCAATGAGCCAGGACGGCTTGTGAGCCGCATCGGTCGATAAGCAAGCATGGCCCCCAAAGACGAAAAAATTGAGCTCGAAGGCGTAATTGTTGAGGCACTCAAAGGTACGCAGTTCAGAGTGCAGCTTGATAACGGCCACAATGTGCTCGCGTATTTGTCTGGCAAGATGCGCCGTTTTTACATTCGCATCCTGCTGGGTGACCGGGTAAAGGTGGAAATGTCGCCCTATGACCTGAACCGCGCGCGCATCTCTTATCGCTTTCCCACGGGATCGCAAACCTGAAGCGCACGCACTAGTTATTTTCAGAAACAAAAAAGCGTCGTCTGCTACGCGCGTACTTCACCGCGCATATGCCACGGTCCAGCCCAGTCTATTTTCACGTTCGCCAGCTTGCCGCGCCAGTCATCGGCATCGTCAAAGAAAACCAGTTTGTTTGTGCGTGTGCGGCCGCGCCAGCGGCCGCGTTGCTTGTCTTCCACCAGCACTTCGGTGCGTTGTCCCACATAAGCTTGGTTGCGCACGCTTAAGATACCCGCCTGCTGCTCATCCAGTGCAGCGCGGCGCGCTTCTTTCTCGTCTTCACTGACGGTGTCCGGCATGCGGCGCGCAGACACGGTGCCGGCACGCGGTGAATACTTGGCAAGATGCACGGTGTCCAGCTGCAGGTCCGCCAGAAGGCTGCGGGTCTGTTCAAAGTCCGCTGCGCTTTCGCCGGGAAAGCCCACGATCACATCGCAGGCAATTGAGCCGTGCGGCATGTGCGTGCGAATGCGCTCAATCAGCCGGCTGTAGTCCGCGCGCGTGTATCCGCGGTGCATGTTTGCGAGCACCGCATCGCTGCCGGACTGTACGGGCACTTCTATGTTTTCGCAAACCTTTGGCAGTTCGGCAACTGTGGCCAGCAATTCATCGGTCATGAAGTTGGGGTGCGAGGTCAGGAAGCGGATGCGGTCGATGCCATCGACATTTTGCAACCGGCGCAACAAGCCGGCCAGGTTTGCCCCGTCAGACCGGTCTTCGCCATAACGATCCACAATCTGGCCCAGCAGCGTAACCTCGCGCACGCCTTGCGCTGCCAGCGAACGCACTTCGGACACCACCGCATCGGCCGGGCGCGAGCGCTCAATGCCGCGGCGAAATGGGATGATGCAAAACGTGCAGCCAAACGAACAACCGTACACAACCGGCACGTGGGCACTCACCAGCTTGCCGCGCTCTGCCTGCGGCAGTACCAGCTCGCCATCCTGCATCCGGTGGCGCGCGCCCACCGCCGCCGTCATCAGCTGCCGATCAGCGCGCGCAATCAGGTGATGCACCAGCGGCGCTGGATCTGATGGCGGAAGGTAGACATCCACCAGCGGAAATGCTTTGCTCAATTCTGTGTTGCCCTTGACACCAACGAGGCAGCCCATCAACCCCACAACCAAGTCCGGACGCTGCGTGCGTTTGTGATGGCTGATGCGGTGCAGCCAGCTGTACGCTTTGTCTTCTGCGCTTTGGCGCACCACGCAAGTGTTGAGGACAATCACCTCGGCTTCCTCCGGGCTGGCGGCTGCCGAGCCGCCAAGCTTCTCCAGCTCGGAAGCCAGGCGCTGCGTGTCGGCTGTGTTCATCTGGCAGCCAAGGGTATCAATGTGGTATTTCATGTTGGGAAGCGCGCCTGCGATTTCATTTTACCATTCGGGCCTGCGTGTAAGCGCAATCAATGCGCCAGCGTGCCAATGATCAGAATTTCGTGCAGATCGAACCAGAGTGCACCGTCAATGCGGCGGGCATTGAAGTAACTGTGCACTAGCGCTGGTGCTTGCAGCAGCACAGCGCTGAGCTGGGCGCGCGTGTGCGCGGGCACGCTCATGCGCGTGCAGTAGTCTGCAAAGTTGAGGGCTTTGCGATAGGGCAGGTTGCACACCACCGCAAGCCCGTTCGCTGCGAACAGTTTCTGCCAGTCTGCAGGCGTCTGGTGGCGCCCGTGGCTGGGATCGCGCAGCCTTTCGAAGGCGTTGATAAGCGCTGCTGCAGCGGGGTTTTCCAGCGCCACATTATCAATCACGGCAAGGCAGCCACTTGGGCGCAGGCAGCGCACACTCTCACTTACAAATTGCGCGGGCGATGCAAAGTGATGCGCAGCCAGCCGGCAGGTGATAGCGTCAAAGCAGGCGCTCGCAAACGGAAGTTGCTCGGCGTTGTGCAGCGCGAATACTGTGGCTTGGGCACCCTGAGCGCGCAGAAATTGGCGCGCAGCCAGCAGCATCGGGAACGTGCAGTCCGTGGCAAGCAATTGGGTGCAGGCGCTGCTGAGTGCCAGCGCGGTATGCCCGCCGCCGGTGGCGATGTCGAGTGCGCGCCGGGGGCGGCGCGCAAGCATCCATTCACGCAAGTGGTCGAGGCTGGCACCGGAGCTGTGTGCGGTGCTGGAAACATAGTTGGCAGCGTGTGCGCCAAACTGGGCCTGTACAATTGTTTCACGCATGTGGGTTGATTTAGTTGCGCAGCGCTGCTTGATGTAAAATCATTGGATAGTAACGCAAGTGTGCGGGATGTGTCCTCAGCCACGCGCGTTGCATTAGGAATTGGCCGCTAGACGAAATGTTGAATCCGTTTCAAAAAAAGCGCCCATCGCGCTGGGCAGCGGTGTTGAAGGTGGTGTTGCCACTGGTTGCCTTGGTGTCTGCGCTGGCCGGGGCGTACCTGATGCTGACGCAGGTGGCTAGCGGCAGTTGGAATATGTTTGCCAGCCCCACGCCCACGCCCACCTTCACAAACACGCCGATCATCCCCACGGCCACGCTGTTTGTGCCCAGTGAAACACCGACGCTTACGGTGACGCCAACGCGCAGTGCTGCAGTGGACTACACGGTGCAAGCGGGCGACAACCTGTTCTATATTGCGGATCAATTTCAGGTGAGTGTCGGCGCGATTGTAGCGTACAACCGGGAGCAGGGGATTGATCTCGTCGGGGATATGATGCAGCCCAATCAGGTGATTAAGATTCCGCCGCCGTCGTACAGCCAGCCGACGGCGACCGTTGTGCCGCAATCCGCCAAACCCGGCACGGTGATTGACTATCCCGTGCAGCCCGGTGATATTCTGGAGGTGATGGCATTCAACTTTAACACTACCGTTGATGCCATCTTGAAGGCCAATGAGAAGCTGGCGGCCAACCCTAATTTGCTGCGCGCCGGGGATGTTTTGAAGATCCCCATCAATCTGCTTTACCTAACGCCGCCCACTCCCATTCCGCCGACGCGCCGGCCAACACCTACGCTGGCGGCAACCGCTAAGCCGTAGGCGTGTGTGCGGCGGCTGCACAGTGCTGCAGCGCGGCCGCAATTTCACCGCGCACAACTTCAGCCTGCTCGGAGGCCAGTGCTGCCTGCAATGCAAGCTGGCTGGCTGCGCTGCCAAGCTGCCCGAGCGCCCAGGCTGCGTGCGCGCGCACACCGGCGTCGTCATCATGCTGCAGCGCAAAAACCAGTGCCGGCTGCGCAGCTTGGGCGCGTTGCGCGCCCAATGCCACGGCAGCATTGCGCGCCAGCCCGCTGCGCTTGGCGCGCTTGAGCGGGCTGCGTTTATAGGTCTCGCTGAACTGCGCTGCGGAAGATAACAGCAGCGCTTCCAAGCCGGGTTCAGGCAGCGGATCGCGGGCCAGAAAAGCAGCATCATTTGTGGCCTGCGCAAATCGCTCGTTCCACGGGCATACATCCTGGCAGATGTCACAGCCAAACACCCAGTCCTGCAGGGCGGGGCGCAGCTCGGCCGTGATTGCACCGCGTTCCTCAATCGTTAGATAAGAGATGCAGCGGCGGCTGTCGATGCGGCGCTCATCCGGCAATATGGCTTGCGTAGGGCAGGCGTCGATGCAGCGCGTGCAGCTGCCGCAGCGATCGGCCACGAAGGGCTGGTCGGCGGGCAGCGGCCAAGCCAGCAGAATCTCGGACAGCAGCGTCCACGAGCCTGCCCGCGGCTGGATCAGCATTGTGTTCTTGCCAATCCATCCGAGGCCGGCGCGCTGTGCAAGCTCGCGCTCCAGCAGCGGGCCGGTGTCTGCATACATGCGCTGCGCCACGGGTTCGCCGCAGGCTGCTTCGATAAATGCGTGCAGCGCGTGCATGCGGTCCAGCAGCGTGTGGTGGTAGTCATCATTCCATGCATAACGCGCAACTTTTGCGTGCGGCGCAGCGGGCTGCGGTGTTGGCGGCTCACCCTGGTAGTAATTGGTGGCGAGCATGATGATCGACTGGCACCCGGGCAGGATCAGCAATGGGTTGGCGCGGCGCGCGCGCGCTTGTGCGCTGGCGAGATAGTGCATGCCGGCGTGCATGCCATCGGCCAGCCATTTTTCAAAGTTGCTGAGGTGCGGCGGTGGTTCCGGCGTGGTGATGCCGCACGCGCTAAACCCAAGCACGCGCGCGTGCGCCTTGATGCGGTTGGCTAGGTCTGCAGTTCGCGCGGGCGCCGCCTCAAGCACGCGCCTGCGCCAGATGTTTCTTGAGGTACTGTCCCGTGTAGCTGGCGCGCACGCGGGCCACTTGTTCCGGCGTGCCTTCGGCCAGCAGCTCGCCGCCGCGGTCGCCGCCTTCCGGCCCAAGGTCAATCAAGTGGTCAGCTGTTTTGATGATGTCCATGTTGTGCTCAATGATCAGCACGCTGTTGCCCTGGTCCGCAAACTTTTGCAGCACTTCAATCAGGCGGTGCACATCGGCGGCATGCAGCCCGACTGATGGCTCGTCAAGCACGTACATCGTGCGGCCGGTGGAGCGGCGCGAGAGCTCCTTGCTGAGCTTGATGCGCTGCGCCTCGCCGCCCGAGAGCGTGGTGGCAGACTGGCCCACCTTCACGTAGCCAAGCCCCACCGCCTGCAGCGTTTCCAGTTTGCGGCGCATGATGGGCACCGCGGTGAAGAGCACTAGCGCTTCATCCACGCTCAGCCCCAGCACATCCGCAATGCTGTGCTCTTTGAAGCGCACTTGCAGCGTCTCGCGGTTGTAGCGCGATCCCTGGCAGTCATCGCACGGCACATAGATGTCCGGCAGAAACTGCATTTCAATTTGCAGCTGGCCCTGCCCCTGGCATGTTTCACAGCGCCCGCCCTTGACGTTGAAAGAGTAGCGGCCCTGCTTGTAGCCGCGCACTTTGCTCTCAGGCAGCTCGGCATAAAGTTTGCGGATCTCGTCAAACAAGCCGACGTACGTGGCGGGGTTGGAGCGCGGCGTGCGACCAATGGGTGACTGGTCGATATTGATGACCTTGTCCAAATGTTCAAGTCCCGTTATTTCGCCATGCGCGCCGGCCTGTCCGCCCGCGCCGTTGAGGGCGCGCGCTGCAGCGCGGTACACAATGTCGTTAAGCAATGTGGATTTACCGGAGCCCGACACGCCCGTGATGCAAACCATTTTGCCAAGTGGAATTGAGACCGTGATGTTCTTCAAATTGTTGGCAGTGGCGTTGCGCACCACAATGGCTTTGCCGCTGCCCGGCCGGCGTTGGGCTGGCACCGGCACAGCCATGCGCCCGGAAAGGTACGCGCCTGTGATGGATGTGGGGTGCTTCAAGATTGTTGCCAACGTGCCTTCGGCCACCACTCTGCCGCCTTTTGCGCCTGCGCCCGGGCCCAGATCCAATATCCAGTCTGCTGCGCGCATTGTCTCGTCATCATGCTCAACCACCAGCAGCGTGTTTCCCAGGTCGCGCATCGCTTGTAGAGTCTTGAGCAGGCGGGCGTTGTCACGCTGGTGCAGGCCAATCGAAGGCTCATCCAGTACGTACAGCACGCCCATCAGCTGCGAGCCGATTTGTGTGGCAAGCCGGATGCGCTGCGCCTCGCCGCCAGACAGCGATGCAGCAGTGCGGCTGAGTGTCAGGTAGTCCAGCCCCACATCAACCATGAACTGCAGCCGCGCCGAAATCTCCTTCAGCACCTGGCGCGCAATAGTCTTCTGGCGTTTGTTGAGCACGCTCTTCGCCAGCTCTGCGCTCCAGCCCAGCACGCGCGTCACCGGCCAGCCAGTTACTTCCACAATGTTGCGGCCGTCAATTTTTACAGCCAGCACTTCACGCCGCAGTCGCAAGCCGCCGCAGGCTTCGCAATCGCGCTGGCTCATGTAGCCCTCAATTTTCTGGCGAACGAAATCAGACGTGCTCTCGCGGTAGCGCCGCTCAAGGTTTGGAATCACGCCTTCGTATTCGGTATTCCAAACCGCGTTGCGGCCGTCGCGCGTCTTGTACTGGATGGAGATTTTTTCGGCGTTTGACCCGTACAGCAGCAGCCGGCGCTGCTCCGCGGTAATACTCGCAATCGGTATGTCCATGCCAATGCCCGCATGCTTGGCTGCGGCCTCGAGTGTTTGCCAGTAGTAACCGCCCTCGTCGTGCGAGTTGCGCCACTCCATCACTTCAATCGCGCCTTCGCCGATCGAGCGGCTTTGGTCTGGGATAACAAGCTCCGGATCAATCTCCAGTTTGTGGCCCAACCCCTGGCATTCTGTGCAGGCGCCGTGCGGCGAGTTAAAAGAGAACGAGCGCGGCTCCAGCTCCGGCAGGCTGATGCCGCATAACGGGCAGGCAAAGTGCTCTGAGAACAGCAGGTCCTCGCGCGTGTCCATTTGATGCACGAGCATCAGGCCTTGCCCAAGGCGCAGCGAAGTTTCCACGGAGTCCGTCAGGCGCGTGGCAAATTCTTTTTGCGCATCGCCCTTGCCGTTGCGCACAATCAGCCGGTCAACCACGGCTTCAATCGTGTGCAGCTTGTAGCGGTCCAGCTCGGGCAGCGCGTCGTTCACATCGAGCACTGCGCCATCCACACGCACGCGCGCAAAGCCAGATTTGCGCACGCCTTCAAACACAGTTTGGTGGTGGCCTTTGCGGTCTTTGATCAGCGGCGCCAGCAGCATAATGCGCGTGCCTTCCTTCAACGCACTGACTGCATCCACAATGCCCTGCGCAGACTGCTGGCTCACCTCGCGTCCGCACTCCGGGCAGTGCGGCGTGCCCACCCGCGCAAACAGAAGCCGCAGATAATCGTAAACCTCGGTAACCGTGCCCACCGTCGAACGCGGATTTTTTGACACGCCTTTTTGGTCGATCGAGACCGCCGGGCTGAGGCCGTCAATGTGGTCAACGTCGGGCTTCTCCAGCTGGCCCAGGAACTGGCGCGCGTATGCGGACAGCGACTCCACGTAGCGGCGTTGCCCTTCAGCAAAGATTGTGTCAAAAGCCAGCGACGATTTTCCTGATCCGGACAGACCGGTGATCACAACCAGCTTGTCGCGCGGAATTTCAACCGTGATGTTTTGCAGGTTGTGCTCGCGCGCACCGACGACAACAATTTTGTTCTGGGGCATTGTGGATATTTTGTTTTAGGAACGCAGACTAACAGCGGAGTATATCAACCGCGGCGGAATAAATCTGTGCCGGTTACTTTTCGGTGCGCAAGTTTTTGGTCCAGGCCACAGCGGCATATTTTTCCCGCATTAGCACCTGCGCACGCGCCGCTTCCGGCTCTGAGAGAGGTTGAAGTTTGAGCCCCAAATTCAGTGCGGTGCTGAAGCCGGCCGCCAGTGCCGTGGCTGCGGAATCCCAGCTGACTTCCCGCCCGAGCGCGGCTGCCAGCGTGCAAGCCCGGCTGCGCACGCGTTCCGCAGCAGTGGCGCGCAGCTGCGCGCTGGCAAAGGGCAGCAGCTCGCAGATGCGCGCAATGTCGCCAGTAAGCGGCAGCGTGCCGTGCTGCAGCACTACATTGCGGCGCCGCACTTGCGCGCTGCCCACAAGCTTTCGATTCTCGAAAGTAATTTCGGAATGTGATGGCACTTCAAAACAAACTGCGCCGCTGCTTTCCGGCGGGCTTGCTGGCTTGCTGTTGCTGGCGTTTAGCCCCATCAGTTGCAGCGCATGCAGCAGGCCCGCGCTGAGAGCCAGGTAGCTGGCGAGGATGTCGCCGGCCACGCGCGGCTCTGTGCTTGGCGCAGTGATGGAGTACGTGAGCTCATCTGCGTGCAGGATGGCGCGGCCGCCGGTGATGCGCCGCACGAGATGCACGCCCGCTGTGGCTATGCGCGCGGGATCGACGTCGGTGAAAGGCTGGGCACGGCCGAGCGAAAGGCAGGCTGGCTCCCACGCGTAAAGCCGAAGCGTGGCGGGCGCCAATCCCGCAGCGACTGCTTCGAGAATTGCCTCATCAACCGCCATATTCCACGCACCAGTGGCAGGTTCAGTTTTGATTAGGCGCCATGTGCTGGCAGGGTAAATGGGTTGCATCGCGGATAGTAGTTTAACTGTTTCGCGCAAACGGTTTTGGTATACTTGCGCGGGTTTAGTGCAGGCGACCAGATGCAGTTGGCCGAAATTGAAAGATCAGGCTTGCCGCAATCTTTTTGCCTGCTAAAGTAACTCCAACCAAATATGAAAAGTAAGCAAGATTTCCTCAGTGGGTATCGGCGCATGGTCGCCATTCGGCGCCTCGAAGAAAAGAGCGCCGAGCTTTACCAGCAGGGAAAGATTGGCGGCTTTCTGCATCTGTACATCGGACAGGAAGCGGTCGCAGTTGGAATGGCAGCCGCCATCACCAAGCGTGATCATGTAATTACCGCCTACCGCGATCATGGAGTGGCCTACAGCGTGGGCATGTCCGCCAAGGTTATCTTTGCAGAGATGATGGGCAAGGCCAGCGGCTGCTCCGGCGGAAAGGGCGGCTCGATGCATCTTGTGGACCCGAAGCTGAATTTTTGGGGTGGGCATGCCATCGTGGGATCGCATTTGCCGCTGGCAGCGGGTATTGCCACAAGTCTGCAGTATCAAAAGCTGGATGGCGTTGTGGTGTGCATGTTTGGCGATGGCGCCACGAACATTGGCTACTTTCATGAGGCACTCAACCTTTCCAAGGTGTGGAAGCTGCCGGTAGTGTGGCTGTGCGAGAACAACAACTACGGCATGGGCACGGCGGTGGATCGGGCGTCGGCGGTGCACTCTATGTGCCAAAAGGCCGAGGGCTACGGGATGGCCAACGCTTGTGTTGATGGCATGGATCTCGAGGCGGTGTTCGCCGGTGTGACCAACGCTGCAGCGCAGGCGCGCTCGGGCGCCGGTCCGTTCTTCCTTGAAGTGCAAACCTATCGCTTCCGCGGCCACTCAATGGGTGATCCAGAGCGCTATCGCAGCTCGGAAGAGATCAAGAAATGGCAGGATGGTGATCCCATCACTGCGCTTCGTAAAATAATTGTGTCCAAGCGCATGGGCCTCGAAGCTGATCTGGATGCGTTAGACCGGGAAGTGGAAGTGGAGATTGCTGCAGCAGTGCAGTTTGCGGAGGAGAGCCCGGAGCCGGCGGATGAAGCGCTGTGGCAGCATGTGTACTCACAATCTCCGAATGGACGCGCCTGACAGGCGAAGATGACAGGTCGCAACTGATGGCAACCTTAACCGTGCGCGAAGCGCTCTCGCAAGCCCTGTGGGAGGAGATGGAGTCAAACCCGAAGATTATTCTGTTGGGCGAGGAGATTGGTGTTTGGGGTGGCACGTACGCAGTGACGCGGGGATTTCACGAGCACTTTGGCGCGGAGCGGGTGCGCGATACGCCAATTTCGGAGAGCGCCATCGTTGGTGCTGCAATTGGCGCCGCTATGACCGGCCTGCGCCCCGTGGCAGAATTGATGACAATCAATTTCGCATTTTCAGCTTTTGACATGATTGTGAATCAAGCTGCCAAGCTGCATTACATGTTTAATGGGCAGGTTAATCTGCCCTTGATCATCCGCACGCCGAGCGGTGGCGGGCGCCAGCTTGGCGCCACGCATTCCCAAACACCGGATGCAATCTTTGCGCACTTTCCGGGATTGCGGGTTGTGGCGCCGGCCACGCCGCGCGATTCTAAAGGCATGCTCAAGCAGGCCCTGCGCCAAAATGATCCGGTGCTCTTTATTGAAAACGCGACGCTGTACCAGCAGCGCGGCGATGTGCCTGATGGCGATCTTACGGTGCCGCTCGACAAATCTGTGCTGGCGCGCGAGGGCAAAGATGTGACCCTGGTGACCTACAGCAAGATGTACTATGCAACGATGAAGGCTGCGGAAACGCTTGCAGCCGAGGGTATTCAGGCCGAGGTGATTGACCTGCGCTGCTTGCGGCCGCTCGATATGCAGCCTGTGGTTGAGTCCGTCAAAAAGACCAACCGCGCGGTGGTGGTGGAAGAAGGCTGGATGTCTTACGGCGTGGGCGCGGAAGTGTCGGCGCGCTTGCATTCGGAGTGCTTTGATTATTTGGACGCGCCGGTAAAGCGCGTGGCGCAGTCCGAGGTGCCGCTGCCCTACAACAAGCGGCTCGAGCAAATGGCGCTGCCCGACCAGGAAAAAATTGTGCGCGCCGCCAAAGAGGTGCTGTATGTCTGAATTGATCACGCTTCCCAAACTGGGCTTTGACATGGCCGAAGGCACGCTGGTGCGCTGGCTCAAGCAGGTTGGTGACCCGGTGAAAAAGGGCGATGTCTTGCTTGAAGTTGAAACCGACAAAGCGACCGTTGAGGTTGAGGCGCTGGCGTCCGGCTTGCTAAAGGGAACTTTTGCAGAGGCCGGTTCTGTGTTGCCCGTGGGCACGTTGATTGGCGTGATTGCCGGTGCGGACGAGAAGGTGGATTTGGAAGCGCTGCGCATGCAAGCGGGCGGTGGGTCCGCTGCACCAGCTGCGTCCAAAGCCGCCGCGGCGCCCGTGTCGGCTGCCCCGGCGGCGCCCGTCCAGCCGGCTGCAAGTGCTGCAGCCAAGCCCGCAGCGGCTGCGCCGGAGACCAACGGCATGCTGCGCGTTTCTCCGATTGCGCAGCGCATGGCTGCACAAGCGGGCGTAGACCTCAAGCTTGTGCGCGGCTCCGGCCCAGAGGGGCGCATCATCAAACGCGATATTGAAGTTTTCATGGCGGGCGGTGCGCCGGCACAGCCGGCGGCGGTTGCGCGGCCGCAGCTCACGGCGGGCAGCGTGCCCGCATCCCGCCTGCGCAAGGCAATTGCGCGCCGCATGACTGAGAGCAAGGCCGCCATCCCCCATTTTTATATGACGGTGGATGTGGATATGGCGGATGCGCTGCGCGCCCGCGAGCAACTCAATTCCATGCTCGAAGCCAGCGGCGCCAAAACATCCGTCAATGACTTTATTGTGAAGTGCGCAGCGCTTGCGCTGCTTAAGTTCCCCAACCTGAATGCGGTGTACCGGGGCGATGCGGTTGAACTTATGCCGCAGGTGCATGTCGGCGTGGCAGTTTCTGTGCCCGGCGGGTTGATGACTGTGGTGGTGCGCGACGCTGATACCAAGGCGCTTGCTACGATCGGCGCAGAGGTGCGCGCAATGGCAGCGCGCGCGCGCGATGGCAAGGTGCAGCCATCCGACATTGAAGGCTCAACTTTTACAACCTCAAACCTTGGCATGTATGGCATCGAGCACTTTGCCGCGATCATCAATCCGCCGGAGGTGGCAATCCTTGCAACCGGTGCGGTGCAGGAAGTTGCGGTGGTGCGCAACGGGCAGGTTGTGCCCGGCACAATCATGCGCGCAACACTTTCGGCCGATCACCGCGTGACTGATGGCGCGGAGGGCGCGCAGTTTTTGCAATACTTCAAGCAGCTGCTGGAGCAGCCCTTGCGGCTGGTGATGTGACAAGCTGTAGTTGTGCTGGTTTCGCCTCGATCAGTAGTTAGTACCGCCGTGTTCCAGTAACTTTTACACCGGCTGACACCCCTGTGATCAAGTTGACTTTTGTTTTTCAGCGCCCGCAGCGCATAGCGGACTTTGAGGAGCACTGGGCAAATGAGTTTGTGCCGCTGGTTGAGCAGCTGCCGGGTCTTTGCCGGGTTTCCGTCTCAGTGGTGATTGGCGAGCCGGGCGGTCCGTCTAACTTCTACAAACTGCACGAGCTTTATTTTTCTGACCGGGCAGCATTGGATGCCGCGCTGGCGTCGGAGCAGGGAGTAAAGGCTGAGCGCATGCTGAAATCATTTGCGGCAAAAATCACCACGCTCTTGTTTTCTGAGTATTTTGAGGAAAACATGCTGGCGGGCGCTGCCGTTTAGTGCGGGTGGAGATTGGTTGATGCAGTCCAGTTTGGTCAAGCGCGTCGCTGTTGTTACCGGGGCCGGCGGCGGCTATGGGCGCGCGGTAGCACTGGCGCTCGGCGCAGCGGGCGTGTGCGTTGCGGTCAACGACATTAATCCGGATGGCGCCCGGCGCACAGTCGCTGAGATTAATAGTGCGGGTGGCATTGCTGAAGCGTACATAGCAGATGTGAGCAACAAGCTTGGACTGCAGACAATGTTTTACAACATACTTGAAAAATGGGAGCGCATCGAAATTCTTGTCAACGCGGCAGTGGTGCGGCCGCAAGCCACATTGCAAAAATGTGATGAATATGAGTGGGAGCGCTGCGTGGGCGTGAATTTGAAGGGCGCGTTTTTGTGCACGCAGACTGCGGTGCGGGCAATGGCGAGTACTGGCGGCGGTACGGTAATTGTGCTGCAGGCCGATGGGGAGCGCGCCGGGTCCGTGGCTTACGCGGCAAGCCTCGCCGGTTTGGAAGGCCTTGTGGCCGGGGCAGCCCGTGAGTTGGCCGGCAGCATGGTGCGGGTGGAGTTGTTGGCTGCGGCGGGGCCGCCTGCTGCCGTTGCCGCAAGCGTGCTGAGAGCGTGTGCGCTGGCAGCAGTTAGCGTTGGTGCAGTTGCATGAGTGACGCCCTGATTCTGGTTGAAACGCACGGGCGGGCGGGTGTTATCCGAATTAACCGCCCAAAGCAGTTGAATGCGCTAAACGGCGCGGTCATGCGCGTGCTGGTGGACGCCGCGCTGGCATTTGATGCGGATGCCGCGGTCGGTGCGATTGTAATTACCGGCGATGAACGCGCCTTTGCGGCGGGCGCTGACATCAAGGAAATGGCATCGGCATCGGTTGTGGAGATGCTGCAGGCGAACCGCATCGAGCTTTGGGATGCGCTGCGCGGCATCAAGAAGCCTCTGATTGCGGCGGTATCCGGCTGGGCGCTTGGCGGCGGGTGCGAGCTGGCAATGGCGTGTGACATGATCGTCGCATCCGAGACGGCGCGCTTTGGCCAACCCGAGATCAATATTGGTATTATCCCCGGAGCCGGTGGTACGCAACGCCTGACGCGTGCGGTGGGCAAGGCGCTGGCAATGGAAGTAATATTGAACGGGCGCTTTTTAGATGCAGCCGAAGCCGAGCGCTTTGGACTGGTAAACCGCGTGGTGCCGGTGGAACAGTACCTGCGCACAGCCATTGAGCTAGCGCAGCAAATTGCAGAGCGGGCACCGCTCGCAGTGCGCTTTGCCAAAGAGGCGGTCAATCAGGCGCAAGAGAGCGCGTTGGCGGAGGGCATGGCTGACGAACGCCGAATGTTCTATATGCTGTTTAGCACGGAAGATCAAAAGGAAGGCATGCAAGCCTTCTTGGACAAACGACCTGCACGCTGGCAGGGAAGGTAAGGTGCCCAATGGGTCAAATCATCACGCTCATATTTGTAAGTTTATGGCTCTACCAGCTTGGCACGCGCGGCTGGCAAGCCTATCAGGCTTGGGATGCAGACCGCAAGCGCAACCAGCCGCCGAATCCAGTGCCGCAAGCACAGGCATCCCGCCCATCTGACGCTTCCCAGCCGGGTGATTGGGAAGTGATTGGCAACTCAGAGCGCGCCGACGGCAGCAAAGTTTTCACAGAGATGTTCCGGCCGCATGCGGACTGGGCCAAGCGCACTTCTGGGGATTGGGAGCGCATGATTTTGCGCTATGCCTACTATGTTCTGCTTGGTCTGTTGCTGCTGGCTGGTGTTGTCTTGCTGCCCGTCTGGTGGCTTACCAAGAGTTGATCCGTGCTATGATGCGAATTTAGCGTTGTGGACAAGATGACTGAGCCCGCCAAGATCACAATTGTAGAAGGTCCGCCGCCGCGCTTCGAGCCCTCGACTGACTCGTGGGTGGAAGCGATAACTGAAGGACCGCGCAACCGCCACTCTGCGCGCTGCTTGCTGCGCACCATGAATGGCGCGCAGCTTGTTGAGCGCTGCCAAGACGCGTGGAGTGAAGGGCGTGAAGCTCACTTGGAATATCGCACCAGCAGCGGCACAACTGAAGTGGCGTTGATTGTGGCGGTCAGAACCGGAAAGGTGGATGCCGGGCAGGTGCTGCATTTGTGGCTGCGCCTTGACCGTATGGCGGAGATGCTGGAAGAAGCTGCCGGTGGCCGGGACGAAGACTTGGACGACGACTCCGACGGTGACGACGAGGGCGAGGATAACTGATCCGTCACGCGGTGCTTTGGCCTTATTCAAAAGCGGCGCCCACATTTGTGAGGCGCCGTTTTTATTTCTGTTTGGGGTAAGTTGCCTTTTGGGTTAGCGGGCAATGTTTCGCAATCGGGCTTCGTAGTCGGACAGGTCGACGCGGGCGGTCATATCCAACGAGAGCGGCGTGACTGAGACCAAGCCGCTGACCGCGATAGCATGGGCGTCGCTGTCCGGTTCGGCATCGGCGGTATCGTGCCCGTAGGGCAGGCGCAACGGCTCTCCCAGCACATACGACTGCACTGCGTGCGGTATGTAGTAACGCAAGCGCGAAACGCGCGTGATGCGCCACGCCGAGGCGGTGGTGGCCGCAATCGGAACATCCACTTTGAGCACATCCACATCATGCGTGCGCGGTGCATCCAAGATCAGGCGCGCCATTACGCGCGTAAAGTGGGCGGCTACAGTGAAGTCCACAGCTGCGGAGTGCGAGTGGTGCTGGTCAACCGCCGTCTCAAGTGAAATTGCAAGCGCCGGCACACCCATGCTGGCAGCTTCAAGTGCGGCACCGACGGTGCCTGAAATGGTGATGCCAGAGCCAACATTCTCGCCATAATTTATGCCGGCAACCACCAGCGCAACCGGGCGCTGCGCGAGCACAAGCAAGGCGCGCTGCACGCACTGCGCCGGCGTGCCATCCACTGCATAGCCAGCGTGGTGGCTGCCCGCAACAGAAATGCGCTGCGCGGTAATTGCGCCGCTGGTATAGTTGGGCATACTGCGGCCGGTGCCGGACTGCTGCACAAGCGGTGCGACCACCAGCACTTCGCCCAACTGTTCGAGGGCCGTAACGGCGGCTGCGAGTCCCGGCGAGTGCACCCCATCATCGTTCGTCAACACTATCAATGGTTTATCGTTCAATGGCATTGCGTGACTATAACAGCGGCGCAGCCCAACACCTTAGGTGACAATGGTTGAATCTTATGTGTCGTGGCTGCGCGCCCGCATCGGGCCGCGCAAGGTGCTGCTGCCGTGCACGGGTGCGCTGGTGCTGAATGACGCAGGCGCAATTCTCTGGGGCTATAGCGAAGATTTTAAATGCTGGAGTCTGCCCGGGGGATATATGGAGTTGGGCGAGTCAGTGTTCGCCGGCGTCCAGCGCGAAGTATTCGAAGAGACTGGTCTGCAAGTGGAGCCCACACGCTTGATCGGAATTGTTTCGTTTGACTCGATCTATCCCAACGGGGATGAAGTCGGAGGACTTTCGTTCACACTTGAGTGCCGGATAGTAACAGGCATTCTTAAGCCGGATTATGGAGAGGTGCGTGAATTGCGATTTTGGGATCGTGGAACTCTCCCTGAAAAAGTTCTGCCGGAATGCGCTCGAGTTGCGAAGGAATACTTTAATGAAAATGTCCCCAGCTTTGAGTCACCAACTGGCGGTGTAGCACCAGGCGCGGACGGGCAGGATGTCCGCAAACTTGTGGGCACCAGCCGCATGCTGACGGTGGGAGTGGGCGGAATTGTGCGCAATGCTGCTGGCCACATTTTGCTCACCAAGCGGGCGGACTCCGGGCTGTGGGGATTGCCCGCCGGCGTAATGGAACTTGGTGAGACTCCGGCTGGCACGGTTGTGCGCGAGGCACGCGAAGAGCTTGGGATTGAGGTGCGCCCGACGCGATTGCTTGGCGTGTTCTCCGGCCCACAGTATCAGTTGAAGTATCCGGACGGGAACGAGGTGCAGGTCACATCGGTCTTGTTTGAGTGTGAGTGGGTAGGCGGCAGCATGCGGCCGGACGGAGTTGAAGCGCTGGATGCGGCATTTTTTGCAGCCACGGCGCTGCCCCCAATGTTTTGGGTGCACGAAGACATTCTGCGCCGCGCACTCGCATCACCTGATACCGCGATTTTTATTTAGGTGCGATCGTGCAATCACTGCAAGTGCCAGACGAACAAGGGTTAAGTTCGCCAGAAGTGCTGCGGTGTAAAATTCTGCTATGCCTAGAATGTTTTAGTGGCGGAGGTTTCAATGATGACTAGTGAACGGATCGTAATTTCAACTGAGAGAGCCCCCAAGGCATTGGGGCCATACTCGCAGGGCGTGCGCAGCGGGGAGCTGGTGTTCACCGCCGGTCAAATTCCGCTCAACCCGGCAACGGGAGTACTCAACACCGGCACGATTGAGGAGCAAACGCATCAGGTGCTCGGCAATCTTGCGGCAGTCCTTGAAGCTGCCGGCAGCAGCCTGCACCATGTTGTAAAGACTACGGTGTTCCTTGCAGACCTGAATGACTTTCAGCGCATGAATACGGTGTACGCCGGCTACTTTAGCGACAAGCCGCCGGCGCGCAGTACGGTGCAAGTGTCCAAGCTGCCGCTGGGCGCAGCCATCGAGATCGAATGCATTGCGGTCGCAAAGTAATCTGGCTGGCATGTGCCTTGGCTGACCGGTTTGTTATACTTGCAAGCAAGGGCGGTTAGCTCAGCTGGTTAGAGCATTGCGTTGACATCGCAAAGGTCGTAGGTTCGAGTCCTATACCGCCCACAACTTCATAGCAAAGGCGCTGACCGGGAACCGCCGCGGACGCGAGCTGACAGAGATAGGAGGGCAAGGCTGCAACCCTTCTTCAGCACTGCGCTGCGGTTTACCCCCCGCGAGCTGAACCCTGAACTGCAGTAAGGGAACCGGGTAACCCCGTTAACGGTTGAAGAGATGGCCGCGCGGTGCGGCTAATCTGGGTGGAACCGCGAGAGCCTAGCTCTCGCCCCAGTGCGGGGCGGGAGCTTTTTGTTTTTATATATTTGAGATTTTGCGCATGAGCGAGCGAGGATGCGATGGCTAAACAAACTGTTGAACGATACGAGGAGACCGAGCTGTACCGGGTGCGCCATTCAGCTGCGCATGTGATGGCGCAAGCGGTGCTGCAGCTGTTCGGAGGCGACGCACGCCTTGCAATCGGTCCGCCGATTGAAGATGGCTTCTACTACGACTTTGAGCTGCCGCGGTCACTTACACCTGACGACCTGCAGGCGATTGAAACCGGCATGCGGCGCATTGTCCTGGGCAAGCATGCCTTTGTGCGGCGCGAGGTAAGCGCTGCTGACGCGCGCGCGGAATTTGCTGCGCAGCCCTATAAGCTGGAGTTGATTGACGGCCTTGTGCGCGGCGGCCAAGACGATTCTGGCAAGCCCGCGGCCGATGCACCGGCAATCACGTTTTACACCCAGGACACTTTTACGGATTTGTGCCGCGGGCCGCACCTTGAGCACACCGGCCAGTTGAATGCGCAGTCCTTCAAGCTGCTGAGCGTGGCGGGTGCGTACTGGCGGGGCGATGAGAAGAACACAATGTTGCAGCGCGTGTACGGAACCGCGTGGCGCACGCCGCAAGAGTTGAAGGATTATTTGTGGCGACTGGAGGAGGCGCGCAAGCGCGACCATCGCAAGCTTGGCAAAGAGCTGGGCTTGTTTCACTTCTCTGAAGACATCGGGCCGGGCCTGCCGCTCTTTACGCCCAAGGGCGAGCTGCTGCGCCACCAGATGGAGACGTATGTGCGCGAGACCCAGACGCGCCATGGGTACCAGCATGTGTGGACCGGGCACATTGTTAAAGAGGATTTGTACAAGCGCTCTGGGCATTACGAAAATTATAAAGATGCCATGTTTCCGCCGATGGTGGATGACAACATTACATTTCGCTTGAAGCCGATGAACTGCCCGAGCCACATGACGCTTTACCGGGAGATGGGCTTGCACTCTTACCGCGAGCTGCCCATGCGCTTTGCCGAGTTTGCAACGCTGTACCGCTATGAAAAATCCGGTGAGCTGAGCGGGCTGACGCGTGTGCGCTCACTCACGCAAGATGACTGCCACATCTTCTGCACGCCCGCGCAAGTGGGCAGCGAGTTTGCACTTGCGCTGCGGCTGATTACCGAAATCCTCAACCGCTACCGCTTTGCAGATTACCGGGTGCGGCTGTCGCTGCGCGGCACGGCTGGCAAGTATGTGCAGGATCCGGAAAAGTGGGAGCAGGCGGAAGCGGCACTGCGCGCGGCGCTCGAAGTAAGCGGGGTGGACTACTACGAGGCCGAAGGCGAGGCGGCTTTCTATGGCCCCAAAGCAGACTTCATGGCGCGCGATGTGCTCGGGCGGGAGTGGCAGCTATCTACAATTCAAGTGGACTTCATTCAGCCAGCGCGCCTTGGGCTTGGTTATATCGGGGAGGATGGCCAAGAACATGTGCCGGTTGTGCTCCATCGCGCAGTGACGGGCAGCACGGAGCGCTTTTTGGGGGTGCTGATTGAGCATTTTGCAGGCGCATTCCCGGCCTGGCTGGCGCCCGTGCAGGCAATGCTGGTGCCGATTACGGATCGCAATCACGCCTATTGCCAGAAGCTGGCAGCAAGCTTGACCGATGCCGGTTTGCGGGTTGATTGGGATGGCGGAACTGAGCGCATGAACGCCAAGATCCGCAAAGCCCAAATCTCCAAAATACCCTATATTCTAGTGATTGGCGACCGGGAGGAAGAGCAGGGCGGGGCAGCGGTTCGACTGCGCTCGGGCGAGGACTTGGGCGCCAAGCCTGCGGCGGAGATTATCGCTTTGATGTTGGCGGCTGTGGCTGACGGCACCTGATGGCGGGCGGCGCGCAAATATTAGAGCTTTGTAAGAAATATTTCCGAGCCATTGACAGCGCCATATTCCGAGAATATCATCAGGTCGTTAGCACTCAAGTGACGGGAGTGCTAATTATTCAATAAAGTCAAAAATTTGATGGAGGCAAACAAATGTCGAAGAAACAGTCCGTGAATTTGAAACCGTTGGGCGAGCGCTTGATTATTGAACCGATCGAGCAGGACGATGTGACCCTGAGCGGTATCGTGCTGCCGGAGACGGCAAAGGAGAAGCCGCAGAAGGGCAAAGTGCTGGCTGCTGGCCCGGGCTCGCGTGATGAGAAGGGCAGCCGCGTCCCGATGGATGTGGCGGTGGGTGACACGGTGCTTTTTGCAAAGTACGCCGGCACCGAAATCAAGATCGACGACAAGAAGCTTCTGATTCTGAAGGAAGCGGATGTTTTGGCGATCGTTCTGTCCTGATACAGATCAGGCGCATAATCAATCAACAAGAAAGGATTTGAACAATGGCTGCAAAAATTTTGATATTTGACGAAGACGCGCGACGCAAACTGAAGTCTGGCATCGACCAGCTTGCAAATGCAGTGGCGACGACGCTGGGCCCGAAAGGCCGCAACGTAGCGCTGGACAAGAAGTTCGGCGCGCCGACGGTGACACATGACGGTGTGACGGTTGCCAAGGACATCACTCTCGAGGATCCGTTTGAGAACATGGGCGCGCAGCTGCTAGCGCAGGCCGCAACCAAGACGAATGACATTGCCGGTGACGGCACCACCACTTCCACGGTCCTGGCGCAGGCGATTGTGACCGAAGGCTTGAAGCTGGCCTCGGCCGGCCTCAACCCGATGATGGTCAAGCGCGGTCTGCAGGCTGGAACCGCTGCTGTGGTTGCGAGCATCAAGGCGCAGGCCAAGAAAATCACAACCAAGGAAGAGATTGCCTCCGTGGCTTCGATTTCTGCGGCGGACACCGAGATCGGCCGTTTGATTTCTGAAGTGATGGACAAGGTGGGCAAGGATGGCGTGATCACGGTTGAAGAGTCCAAGGGCTTGGCTTTTGAGACCGAGTATGTGGACGGCATGGAGTTTGACCGCGGGTATATCTCGCCTTACTTCGTCACCGCGCCTGAGTCGATGGAGGCGGTAATCAACGACCCCTACATCCTGATTCACGACAAGAAGATCTCTGCGGCTGCGGACATTGTGCCGTTGCTGGAGAAGCTGGTGCAGATTGGCAAGCGCGATCTGGTCATCATCTGCGAGGATGTGGACGGCGAAGCGCTGGCCACACTGGTGCTCAACAAGATGCGCGGCATGCTGAACGCGCTGGCAGTGAAGGCGCCGGGCTTTGGTGATCGCCGCAAGGCCATGCTGCAGGACATTGCAGTGCTGACCGGCGGAACCGTCATCACCGATGAGCTGGGCCGCAAACTGGAGAGCACAACCGTTGCAGACCTCGGCCGCGCGTCGAAGGTTGTTTCCACCAAGGATGACACCACCGTCATTGACGGCAAGGGCGCCGAGAAGAAGATCAAGGGCCGCATCGAGGAGATCAAGGTTGAGATCGACAAGAGCACTTCTGACTACGACAAAGAGAAGCTGCAGGAGCGCCTCGCCAAACTGAGCGGCGGCGTGGCAGTCATCCGCGTCGGCGCAGCCACCGAAGTTGAGCTGAAGGAAAAGAAGCACCGCGTTGAAGATGCGCTTTCGGCCACGCGCGCTGCGGTGGAAGAGGGCATCGTTCCAGGCGGCGGTGTGGCATTGCTGAATGCAATTCCGGCACTAGACAAGGTGACCATGGAGCACGAGGATGCGCAGGCGGGCGTCAGGATCCTGAAGCGTGCACTTGAGGCGCCGATCCGCAAGATCGCGTCGAATGCCGGCCAGGATGGCTCTGTGATCATTGACACTGTGCGCCGGCATCAGGCTGCGGACAAGAAGCATGGCAAGAACATTGGCTATGACGTGATTAGCGAGCAGTACTTGGACATGGTAGCCGCCGGCATCATTGATCCGGCCAAGGTAACGCGCGGCGCGCTTGAGAATGCCGCTTCGATTGCCGCCATGATCCTCACTACTGAGGCGCTGATCACCGACGCGCCAGAGGACAAGAAGTCGCCGATGATGCCGCCCGGTGGCGGCGGCGGCGGAATGGATTACTAAGCCGCGTTCAATCGCAAAAAAGCCCTCCGCATGCGGAGGGCTTTTTTATTTCCGGGGGAAGTTGATCGGCACAGGTTCGCGCGGGTCGCTGTCTTCCCGAACCCACGCCAGCAGTATTCCCAAAGCCACCACGTTTAAGGCAGCTGAAACAAGACCGGTGCTGCTGATACCCGCAGCCAGCAGCCGGCCGCCCACCAGCGCGCCCAGCATGCGCCCCACCGCATGCGATGCCATAAATGCGCTCATGACATGCGCACGAGCATCTGGCATGGTTTCGCTCATGAGTGGGATGAGGGTGACGAGCGTGAACTCGAATGAGAGATAGACAAGAAAGAGACCGCTGAGTGCGCCGGGCAGGGTGCGGCCTAAGGCCGGCAAGACAGCGTAAGCCCCAATGCTGGCCACAAGACCCCAAATGCCCGCCCGGCGCTTGCCCAGGCGGTCAGAGAGCACCATTACGCCGCCCTCACCGAGCAGCTCGGCAACCCCAATCACCGCGGTGGCCAGGCCGATGGCCGTCAGCGCCAGCGCAAAGCTGCCCTCGAGCCACGTTCCAAATACCACACTGAGATTCTCGTTGGCACCAGATATCAGCACGCCCACGGCAAGGCCGCCAAGTACGCGTGGGTTGCGCAGCACCTGTGCCCAGCCCGGGCCGGCAGTGCGTGCACTGGCATGCGCTCGGGGCGGGTCGTGCGGCATCACCAGCCACAGCACGGCAGCTGCCAGCAGACCCAGCACTGCCAGCGGGCCGAAAGGTGCCCGCCACGCATCGGCCGGTGAAGCTGCATTGACCAGCAGCCAGCCAACCACCGGCAAACCAAGAAAGAATGCGCCCGACCAACTGAGCTCAAGGAAAGCCATCACCCGGCCACGGTGCGCGTAGGGCACCCGCTCGCCAATATAGCTTTGAACAGAGGTGTCGAAGAGAATTTTGGCAGCGAGCCCAAGCACTGATCCAACAGCCAGCGCAATCAAGCCCGGCCACAGCGCAATGAACGCCATTGCCCCGCTGAACACGGCAAGCGCAAGGTACATCATGCGCCGCCGGCCAAAGCGGTCCGGCAGCTGCGCAAGCAGTGGCGCGCCCACTGCCAGTGCGGATCGAATACTCAGCAGCTCGATCAGGCGCGGCACGGGCACACCGAGGCCGCGGCTGAACACCGGCAAATATGGGTAGGGCATGCGCAGCGCAGTATTGAGCACAAGCCGTGCGGCAGTTGCCACCAATACCTGCACATTCATCGACGCGCCGCTGCGCGGCGGTTGGTTTGCTTCCATTGCAGAATCAGGCAGCGGGGTAGCCGTGCGGGTGGCTGCGATGCCAGTCCCACGCGGTGGTGAGAATGCCATCCAGATCCGAGTGTTGCGCGTGCCAGCCCAGCTCGCGCCCAATTTTGTCAGGTTGTGCAACCAGCCGCGCTGCATCGCCGGCGCGGCGCGGCGCCTCTACTGTGGGAATGGTGCGGCCGGTGATGGCGCGCGCCCGCTCCAGCAGCTGGCGCACCGAATAGCCGTGTCCGCTGCCAAGGTTATAGGTGAGCGCCGGCTGAGTGCCAAGCGCCTGCAGTGCCATTAGATGCGCAGCGGCGAGGTCTGCAATATGAATGTAGTCGCGAATGCAAGTGCCGTCCGGTGTGGCGTAATCTGTGCCGTGGATGGAGAAGGCTGCCTGCTGCCCGAGTGCCACCTGCATCAGGCGCGGAATGAGGTGCGTCTCCGGCTGGTGCGCTTCGCCGCGGCCGGGCAGCGCGCCACAGGCGTTGAAGTAGCGCAAGGCGGCGTAGCGCAGGCCGTGCACTTGATTGTGCCAGTGCAGCATGCGCTCAATCATCAACTTGGTTTCGCCATAAACGTTTGCGGGCTGCAACGGGCTGTCTTCCGTCAGTGGATCCGGGCTGCTGGCATAGACCGCAGCGGTGGATGAAAATACAAACTTCAAGCTGCCGGCATTTATGGCGGCTTCGATGAGATTGAGTGATCCGCTGGTGTTGTTGCGAAAATAGCGCGCGGGCTGCTGCATTGATTCGCCGGCTTCGATCAGCGCGGCAAAGTGCAGCACGGCTTCAAAGTTGGCGCTGCCCAGTGCGGCTGCAAGTGCCGCCCGGTCCTCCAGATCCCCTTGAATGAAATGCGCGCCGGCTGGGATTGCAGTGCGGTGCCCGCGCGAGAGGTTGTCGTAGACCGTGACTTGGTGGCCGGCTTGCAGCAGCGCTGCACACGTGGTGCCGCCAATGTAGCCCGCGCCGCCGGTGAGAAAGATGCGCATGCGTTAGCTGGCGCTGCGCACGCGGGCAGCAGCTGCCAAAAGGCAGCGAGCCGGCTGGCGGCGGGTGATTGCTGACTGGTGCATTCGCAAGCGCTTCACGCCGGCAGCGCTTTGAGCTTGCCCACGCGCGCCATGATCTTGCGCAGGCCGGCTTTTTCAAATGCCACGGTTGTCATTTCATCCCCGCCCATTGGCTTGCTTTCAATTACCACGCCCGCGCCAAAATCAGGATGTGAGACACGCTGCCCGGTTTGAAAAACTGCGCTGGGGGCGGAGCGCACTGCCGCGGGTGTGCTGGCCCAGGCAGTGGCTTGGGCAGCACTGCGCCGTTCGCCTTCGCGGGCCGGCACGCGGCCCTCAAGCAGCGCAGCGGGAATATCTTTCAGGAAGCGCGAGGGCAGGCTGCCACTAAACTCGCCAAAGTTGTTGCGCCGAAAAGTGTAGGAGAGCAGCAGCCGATGCTTGGCGCGTGTGAGGCCAACATACATGAGGCGCCGCTCTTCTTCCATGCCCGTGGGGTCTTCCAGTGAGCGGCTGTGCGGCAGCAAGCCGTCCTCCAGCCCCACCAGGAACACCACACCAAACTCCAGTCCCTTGGCGGCGTGCAGCGTGAGCAGCGTGGGCGCACCGCCCGAGCCTTCGGGCAGGTCGTCCACTTCGGACACCAGCGCCACATCCTGCAAGAATTGCGTCAAGCTTTCCGCCGGGCTCTCGGTGGCCACGCTGCGCAACTCGAGTACGTTGGCCCAGCGTTCGTCGCCTTCCACCGAGCCGTCATTGATGAACGCAGCATAACCGCTGGACTCAGTAATTAAATTTATAAGTTTGGGCAGGGTGAGCTGCTGGCTCTCTGCAATCCAGCGCACAAGCAGGCGCCCAAAATCTGTGAGCGCACGGGCGGCGCGGCCGGCTATGGCTGCCTGATGCGGGCTTGCGTCGCCATCAGCGCCCAGTTCCAGCAGCACCAGCGCAGGCGTGCTGCCGGCAGCTGTGGCGCACTGTTGCAGCGTTTCAACCGCCTTTGCGCCCACGCCGCGCGGCGGCGTATTAATCACACGCATCAGGCTCACGCTGTCGCGCGGATTTTGCACCAGGCGCAGAAAGGCGAGCAAGTCCTTTACCTCGCGGCGCTGGTAGAAGCGCGTGGCGCCCACGAGGCGGTATGGCAGGCGCGCGCGCACAAACTCGTCTTCCAGTGCGCGTGACTGTGCATTCGTGCGGTACATGATGGCACAATCGCCGGGCGGCGTGCCACCGGCGGTCAGCGTTGCGATGCGTTCGAGCACCCACTTCGCCTCATCCGCCGGATCGTAGGCCTCGTGCAGCACAATTGGCGTTCCATCGCGCCGCTCGGTAAAGAGCTGCTTGCGTGTGCGCTGCGGATTGCGGTCGATGACCGCCATTGCCGCGTCGAGAATGTTTTGCGGGGAGCGGTAGTTTTGCTCAAGCAGAATCACAAGCGCACCCGGATGATCTTTCTCAAAGCGGAGCACGTTGCGGTGGTCCGCACCGCGCCAGCTGTAAATGGATTGATCCGGGTCGCCCACCACATACAGGCAATCGTGAATGGCAGACAGCAGCTGCACAACGCGGTACTGCACAAGATTCGTGTCCTGAAATTCGTCTACCAGCACATGCTCAAACTGGCGCTGGCAGCGCTCGAGCGCTTCCGGCACCCGCTGGAACAACTGCGCAGTATGCAGCAACAAGTCATCAAAGTCGGCTGCGTTGTTTTCGCCAAGCAATTGCTGATAGCGCACGTAAACGCGCGCCACAACCTCGTTCAGGTAGCTGTCGGGCAGAAAGTCCGCAGCCAGCACCATTTCATTTTTGGCGCGCGAGATGGCGCCCAGCAGGCGCTGCGGCGGGAAGCGCTTCTCGTCTATGTTCAGGTGCTGGCTGGCCTGCTTGAGCAAAGCCACCTGGTCGGCGGTGTCGTAGATGGCAAAGTCGCGCGTGAGCTCAAGCCCGGTGGCTGCCTGCAGCGCATCCGCTTCGCGCCGCAAAATGCGCGCACAGGTGGCGTGAAATGTACCCACCCAGTTGCCCGCGAGCGGCACGCCCAACTGCGTGCCGATGCGCTCGCGCATTTGCTTGGCTGCTTTGTTGGTGAAGGTGACGGCCATCACGCGATGCGCGGGCGTGCCGTGCTGCACAAGATGCGCCACGCGCTCCGTGAGCACGGCCGTCTTGCCCGAGCCCGGCCCGGCCAGCACGAGCACCGGGCCAGCGGGCGCGGTGACAGCGCGCAGCTGCTGCGGGTTCAGACGACTGCTTGTTTCCATCAGAGGCGCGCCTCCATTTTAGCAGCGCAACTTAATTTCCCAAAGGCCGCGGCAACGGCGTACAAAAGTGAATGCTTGCAACTAAAATAGAGCAGCAATGTCAAAATGGATGCGCAGCCTTAGTGCGGTGCGCTGCAAGAACGCAGTGCTGGTCGGGTTGCTAATCGCGCTGTGGTTGAGTAGCCAGGTCTTTGTGGCTGGGGTTGCATCGGCCGCACGCACGGGTTGGCAGATTGCGGCCGCCGGCACGGCGACAATAACTCCGACGCCGTTTTTGGCAAGCGGGCGGGCGTTGTGCCGGCCGGTGCGCCAAAGCAACGGACGCATGCGCGTGGAATGTAGTTTCCCCAAGCCGCCGGGCAGTATTTTGGCCACGCGCCTTGCCCCAAAGCCGGCTGTGCAATTGACGCTGATGCCCGTGCGCACGCGGGCGCCTTAGGTTAATTTTGGTTTGGTGTGGCGCTTAAGTGCGCCGCAGACTGCGCCGCGCAGCCATTAACTCGGTGACAAAGAGTGGCGAGTGTCCCCGGCAGGACTTGAACCTGCGACTTCTTGCTCCGGAGGCAAGCGCTCTATCCACTGAGCTACGGAGACGTGCTTCAGAGTTTACCACCGGCGTGGCTGCGCAATGACGCCCAGCTGGATGCAAGGTGCACGGCCAAACTGGAACGCCGCCCGAAGATCTGCGCTCGGCGCAGCGCAAGCCGCAGCTCACTTGCATTTGCAAATTCCGGCAGCAGCAGGCCCGCACCGCCAACTTCGCGGTAGCTATGTGCATCCGAGCCGGCTGTTGCGGGCAACCCCGCATCAAACGCCAACAAAGCTGCCAGCGGGTTCATGGCGCGCGTCACACAGCGTGCATTGAAAGTCTCCAGCGCATCTACATGCGGCAGGATCTGTGCCAGGTCCGCCGCGCTCCACTTGGCTCCGCGTTTATGGTCGCGCGGGTGAGAGACGCTGATTACGGCGCCTTGAGCGCGCAGCAGTTCAATTGCGCGGAGCGGCTCCAGCCGCGCCGGGACCTCGGCTGTCACAAAATACGCCAGCAGCTCGCCTTTGGTAGTGAGCAGTTCAACGCCGGGCACCACTAGCTCCGGCGCGCGCGCCGCCAGCTCCAGGCCCGCGCGCACACTATTGTGGTCAGTAATGCACAAGCGTTGCAGGCCGCAAGCGCGCGCCACGGCCAGCAGGCGCAACGGCTCCATCCCGCAATCGCCAGATGCGTTCGTATGGCAATGCATGTCAATGCGCTGCATATGCATGCGCCGCAGTATACCTGCGCTGGGTGCTTGATTGATGATAAACTAGCGCCGGAAAATAAGGCGCATGCCTAACAAAGCTTCAGCATTGAACGACGATTTGGCGTGGCGCGTGCGCGCACCAGTTTGGATAGCGGCTGCCGGCGGGTTGGCTGCTGGCACGGCTGTAGCTGCGCTGGCGCTGGCGGGCGGCATCAGCCGCGCAGCACTGGGCAATCTGGCCCACGTGGCCTTGATTGTTTTTGTGCTGCTGCCCGTGCTGCTGCTGCTGCTGGTAATATGCTTTGCACTGTGGAGCTTGGTTGGAATGGTTGCCGATCTGCAGCGCGCAGCGCCGGCGTGGACCGCGCGTGCGGCAACGGGCACGGAGTATTTTCGGCGCGAGGTGGTGGCTTGGTGCCGGCGCGTGCAAGAAGTTGTACACGCGGTGCAGCATCCGCTTGATGGCGCACGACGCGCATGGCAGCGCTACTGGGGCGGCCGTGACCTCGGTTTCCCAGCGCGAGACTGATGCTGCGCTCTGGTGGATGCTGCAATGAATGAGGGTCAGGGGCGCAGACGCTCCAGCCGCCGCGTACCGTCGGCCAACCCGCTGGTGGTTGGTGCGCTGCTCGGCGCATTGCTCGGCTTGTTTGGCGCTTACCTCTATCAGCGGCGCGCGCAGGAGCAAGTTGATGCGCCGGCGTTTTCCAAGGCAAAGGCCGTAAAGCTTGGGTTTGGTGTGTTGAGTCTACTGCGGCAGATTGTAAATCTCGCGCGCATCTGAGTCACCTGCTGCCGTTTTCGCAGCGCCGAAAGTATTTTGTCAGAGGCAAATTCAATTTCATGACCACAAACGATCCTGTCCACAAAGTAGTAATTCTGGGATCTGGTCCGGCCGGGCTAACCGCTGCAATTTATGCGGCGCGTGCCAACCTTGCGCCGGTGGTGGTGGCGGGGATTGAGGCGGGCGGGCAGCTGATGATTACAACGGACGTGGAGAACTATCCGGGCTTCCCAGACGGCGTGCAGGGGCCGGAGCTGATGGCATTGTTCCGGCAGCAAGCGGAGCGCTTCGGGACAGTATTTCGCACCGGGAACGTGGCGCGCGTGAATGTGGAGAAACATCCGTTTGAGCTGATGCTCGAGGACGATGGCGAAGTGCTGCGCTGCGAAGCACTGATTGTTTCTGCCGGGGCTTCCGCGCGCTGGCTGGGGCTGGACTCGGAGACGCGCTTGCGCGGCCACGGTGTTTCGGCGTGCGCCACTTGCGATGGTTTCTTTTTTCGCGGCAAGGAAGTGGCGGTAGTGGGCGGTGGTGACACCGCGGTGGAAGAGGCGTTGTTCCTCACCAACTTTGCTACGCGCGTGCACGTGCTGCATCGGCGCGGCGAACTGCGCGCCAGCAAGGTGATGGTTGACCGTGCCGTAAAGAATCCCAAGATTGATTTGGTGTGGAACGTGGCCGTGCAGGAAATTATTGGTGCGGTTGAGACCGGCGTTTCAGCGGTGCGCCTGCAGGATGTGCGCTCTGGTGCGCAGCGCGACCTGGCAGTCGGCGGAGTGTTTATTGCCATCGGGCACACCCCCAACAGCCATCTCTTCCATGGCGTGCTGGACATGGATGAGCTTGGGTATTTGAAGGTGCAGCCCGGTACAACGCGCACCAATGTGGCGGGCGTGTTTGCCTGCGGTGATGTGGCAGATAAGATGTACCGGCAGGCTGTGACCGCAGCCGGCACCGGCTGCATGGCAGCGCTGGATGCCGAGCGCTGGCTGGCCGCGCGCGAAAGCTGACGCAGCGCTCCCGGCTTGATTGTGTGGCGTGTACAACGCGGGAAATAATTTAACAAATGAGCGCCAGCGCAAGTTCTGACGCGGCCGTGTTGATTGCGCGCGAGAAACTGGCGCAGGCCGGGCAGCTGCTGCAGCGGCTCGATCTTGATGCGTGGCTGGTGTTTGTGCGCGAGACCAGCCTGAGCAAAGACCCTGCGCTGGAGTTGATTTATCCCTACGAGCTGACTTGGCACTCAGCTTTTCTGGTGCAGCGCGATGGCGCCAGCCATGCACTTGTTGGCCGCCATGACGCCAACAATGTTGAGCGCCTAAACACCTTCACCACCGTCAGCGGCTACGACCAATCCATCCGGCCCATGCTGGTGGAACTGCTGCGCCGCAGTGGAGCGCAACGCATCGCCATCAACTTTTCTGAGAGTGACCCGGCTGCTGATGGGCTGACGAGTGGCATGCGCATGACACTTGAGGCAATCGGCGCTGAAGCGGGGCTGCATCCCGCGCAACTTGTGTCTGCGGAGAGCTTGATTAGCAGCCTGCGCGGGCAGAAGTCCGCCAGCGAGCTGCAGCTAATCCGCCAGGCTGTAGCCACCACCGAGCTCCTGCTGCATGATTTTGGCAAACGCATTGCGCCGGGCGTGACAGAACTGCAGCTGGCCGATTATTTGCATCAACGGCTGCAGGCAGATGGGTTGGCGACGGCGTGGGATCGGGCGGGCTGCCCGATTGTGAACACCGGGCCGGACTCTGTGATGGGGCACGGCGCGCCCAGCCAGCTGCGCGTACAGCCCGGGCACTTGGTGCACGTGGATTTTGGCGTCAAACAGAATGGCTTTTGTTCGGACTTGCAGCGCATGTGGTACGTGCTGGCGCCCGGTGAGAGTGAGCCGCCAGCGGCGGTGCTGCATGTTTGGAAGATTGTGCGCGGTGCGCTGATGGTGGGCTTGATGGCGCTGAAGCCGGGAGTGACCGGCTGGGAAGTTGACTCTGTGGCGCGCGAGTATCTAACGCGGCATGGTTTGCCGGAGTACATGCATGCGTACGGCCACAACGTGGGGCGCGTGGCGCACGATGGCGGTGCTACGCTTGGGCCGCGCTGGGAGCGTTATGGCAAGTCGCCATTTGTGCCGGTAGAGGCTGGCAACGTTTTTGCAATTGAGCTTGGGGCGCAGGTGCCGGGCCATGGATGGATTTATTTGGAAGAGAATGCGCTCGTCACGGATGACGGCGCCGAGCTGGTGAGCACGCCGCAGACCGAGCTCTACCTCGTGCGAGCCTGACCGTCAGCGCTGCGGACGAACGGCTCTGCAGCTAAGCGTTTTTGCGCCGCAATGCGAGCAGCGACAAAAACTCAAAAGCCAGATTGGCAGCCAGTACCGCGGTGATGTCGCCGTGGTCGTATGGCGGGCTCACCTCCACAATATCAAAGCCAACGAGGTGCAGAGGGCGCAAGCCGCGCACATACTGCAGCAATTCGCGGCTGGAGAACCCGCCTACTTCCGGTGTGCCCGTGCCGGGTGCATAAGCCGGGTCAGCAGCGTCAATATCCAGCGACACATAAACTTTGCGCTGACCCATTTGCGCCTGCACCTCTGCCAGCACGGCTTGCACGCCGCGCGCCTGCGCCTCGTCGGCGGTGATGATGCGCGCACCGAGGGCGCGGGCATCATCGTAATCGCCGGCGCTGCTGGTGGAGCCGCGAATGCCAATTTGCACATAAGCTGCGGGATCGATCAGCCCTTCTTGCAGCGCGTGCCGGAACGGTGTGCCATGGCTGTATGGATGGCCGGGGAATTCTGACTCCCAGCAGTCCGGGTGCGCATCAAAGTGCACGACGGCAAGTGCGCCGTGGCGGCGGGCATGCGCGCGCAGCAATGGCAGCGAGACGGAATGGTCGCCGCCGAGCGCCAGCAAAGTGCAGCCGGCTTCCAAAACGGCAGCAGCTTCCGCCTCGATGGCGGCATGCGCCGCACGCAAGTCCACCGGCGGCGC
>OFRL01000040.1_pt1 | contig 64760 bp, 66 predicted proteins | sample 1543121 | NCBI WGS metagenome assembly OFRL01 (sample SAMN07774228, study PRJEB24372) | wastewater metagenome | isolation source: Lake Maggiore Cannobio | place: Italy: Cannobio | collected 2016-01
AGATGTTGCGAGCTCGGGGCCTAGGTAGTGGCGATTGCTTGGCTTATTACCGCCGGTACCGGTGCTCTATCGGAGATGGCTCGATAATCAGTGATAATAGAGAGGTCGTGACCCGAGCCCGCCGGCTAGTAGCCGCTTTATTGATCGCTTTAGGAGTAGGGGTATTTTTCGCCCCCTTAGCCCCTGCGGCCGATAAGGGAGGGATCCTTGTCGTCCAAGTTGAGGGCGCGATAGACCCGCCTAACGCTTCGCTTATTAGAAACGCGATTGAGCGGGCTAACCAAGACAAATTCACTCTAGTTATTTTGCAGATCGATTCGGCCCGCACAGTAGGTGTTGCGCCGAACCAAATAGTGCGCACTATCCGTCGTTCGGCGGTTCCGGTTGTTTCGTGGATCGGACCGTCGGGGGCACAAGCCCGCGGGGGAGCGGCGTTGATCTTGGAAGCATCTCACGCGGCTTTCGCGGCTCCGGGTTCTGACATCGGTCCGGCTTATCCGGTTCGTCTTGACCAGCCCGAACTTACGAGCGCGCCAGCGGTGAGGGCAGAGTTAGAAAAATTAGCCACGGCCAATAATCGCGACCCTAACGGTGCCGCTCGACTGACTAATAGTTCGTTGTCCGCGCGCGACTCAAATGCTGTTGGTGCTATCGATGGAGTAAGGCCCACATTGGGGGAAACCATCGTCACGCTTAATAAAAAAACCGTTACCACGAGCGCAGGAGAAATAAAACTTTCTACCGCCAAAATAATTGGTGAGGGCCAAGATCGCCGCCGACAGCCCAATCAAGATGTCGTATTTGACAGTTTGGGCATAAGCGGAAAAGTAAGTCACGCGCTTTTGAGCCCTTCGTTGGCGTATTTCTTGTTGGTTATCGGTTTGGCGTTGATTGTGTTCGAATTCTTTGCCGCCAGCATCGGTTTTGCGGCCCTAGTAGGAGCGGGGGCAGTGATTGGTGCCGCTTACGGGTTCGATGTACTACCAGTCAACCTTTGGGCGGTAGGCCTACTGCTATTTTCCGCGTTGGCGTTCGCGGTTGATGCCCAAGTGGGAGGGCTCGGAGTTTGGACGGGAGCGGGCGCGGTAACCCTGATCGGTGGTTCTATTTTCCTCTACGGGGGTGACTCTCAACTCCGACCGGCTTGGTGGTTGCTCGTCTTGATAATTGCCGGAGTAGGGGTATTTTATGTATTCGCTATTCCCCCGTTTTTACGGGCCCGTTTTTCTTCGCCCACCGTCGGGCGAGAGGCGCTCATTGGCGAGATGGGGGCCGCGTTAACCGAGGTGAATCCCGAAGGGGTAGTTGAGGTTCGTGATGCTCGTTGGCGCGCAATAACCAATCGAGCCACACCCGTTACAGTCGGCGACCGAATTCGAGTGACGGCGGTGTTGGGATTCGTTCTCGAGGTTGAGCCCGAAGAGGGTGGGGCCCAGGATTACCGCGAGAAGCGTTCCCGGCGCAAAGCAAAATAAATAGATTTCCTCTTTACGAAACTGCTCGCAGGCACTACTTTTCGAGAACTAGTTAAAGGAATATCTAGGGGGGATAATGATTACCAGCAATTTCGTAGCTCCTGAAGAGGGTTGGCAAATCGATGCTGCGTGTCGAGGGTCGGTGGCTGAACTTTTCTTTGCCCCCACAACTTTTGAATCACCTCGCGCCCGAACTATTCGTGAAACCGCGGCGAAAAAAATCTGCGCGGTCTGCCCAGTTATCGAGTCATGCTCGGTGCACGCTATTAGCGTCAACGAACCCCACGGGATCTGGGGGGGCATGAACGAGTCGGAGCGACGAATCCTTGCTTCTCGGCAAAGCCGAGTTAGTTAGTTGTCAGCCCGCTTCTAGGGCCAGCTACTCGTAAATCACCTCGGCGTCGGGTTACCCCGCTGTGGTCGAGCCAGTTCATTATCGGAAGTATGAATTTACGCGACGACCCGAGCAGGTCGCGAACATTAGCGATGGATAGTTCACCGGTTTTTTCTAGCGCGTTTATTATTATCCGCTGGGCATCGGCAAGGGCCTCGGCACTAAATATGATTCCGTCGAGATCAACGAGTTTTTTAGTTCCTAAAAGAGTTTTAACCAGTTCGGGGTCAGCACCCAATTGGGTGGGGGTGGGTGGAGAAAACGGTTTGGCCGATAGCGCTTTTATAAGTTGCTGCGCTTCTAACGACAATGTCTCGGTTGAATACGAAGCGCTATGGACGCGGCCTTGAGTAATCGTGAGATCAGAAAAACTAGTGATTGCGGCCCGCAACTGGTCTACGGTTAGGTTGAGTTTTGTTGCTAAAGCAGCAAGTTCTATCCCGGCACCATGAGGAGACTCTTGGTGGTAGATATTTACTAATTCGCCCATCTGATTTTTAAGTTGGGTCATAACCGACCGGACAACTACCCATTGGCCAACCGCCACCGCGAGGTTTTGCGTAACGAGTGAGTTGATCATTTTTTTTGCCGCCAACTGACCACAACCCGTGAGCCCAACTAAATCGTCGGCGGCAAGCCACGGATGAGTTGACAGCACTCGTTCGGCAAACGGGCGTTCTAAGTGGCTGGCGGCCTCGCTGATCTTGGTGGTGGGGTCTAAATCAAGGATTTCGGCGCCGGCGATTGTGCGGGCGGTGCCCGAGTCGCGCACGATTGCCCGATCCCCAATAGCCAGCGGGATCGCGACCGGAAGAGTGATGCGGGCCCAGCGGGCGTTCTTGTCAATTAATCGGTAGTCGACTTCGTACTCACCCGTACCTAGGTAAAGTGTCAAACGTCCTTTTGGGCTAAGAGGCGAATTAGGGGGCCGAGAAATTAGTTCAACATCAATTACGCGTGGGCGAATCCACTGCTTGTCAGCAACCAGTGCATCGCCGCGACTCAGCGTCTGATGACTCACCCCACCAATATTTATAGCCACTCTTGCCCCTGGGCTAACGCGCGAACTCTCTACCTTCGCGCATTCAATTTTTCGAATGCGGGCGCTTTGCGGTGGTGTTCCCACTTCTATTTCTGAATCGAGTTCAAGGTCACCCCGAGTAAGAGTCCCGGTGACTACGGTCCCCGCCCCTTGAGCCGAAAATACTCGGTCAATCCAGAGTCGGGGACGAAACCAGTCGAGCGGCGGGGGAGCATTGCGTACTGCGACATCAAGAGCACGGCGAAGATCAGCGATACCGCGTCCAGTTATTGAATCGCACCAAACTATGGGCGCGTCACGCAGGGGTGAGTGTTTAAACCGAGATTGGATTTCTTTCTCCGTACTCAGCGCGGTTGCTTCATCTGCACTGTCGACTTTGGTCAAGGCCACTACTGCGTAACTGATACCTAGTAGTTCTAAAACTTGAAGATGCTCTTCACTTTGAGCCATCCAACCCTCGGTGGCGGATACGACTAGCAGCGCAATATCTACTCCGCTCACTCCGGCCAGCATATTTTTGAGGAAGCGAATATGACCCGGGACATCAACGAATCCAATTTCTTGTCCCGAGTCGAGCACGCAAAAGCCAAACCCAATATCTATGGTCATACCCCGTCGTTTTTCTTGCTCCCAGCGGTCGGGGTCGGTACCGGTAAGGGCCAATACCAGAGACGATTTTCCGTGGTCTACGTGCCCAGCAGTGGCGATAGTTCTCATGATCGTTTTGCCCTAAAAGTCGGGGGCGAAGTTTCCTTAGCGGGTTGAGGCGCGCGTGAGCGTCTGCGCTAAGTGTTCGTCATCGCTCGGGTCGACAGTGCGCAGATCGCAAATTACGCCGTCATCACCAACTCGTGCCACCACCGATTCGGAGCGCAGATGAGCCGCCCGCCGTTCGCTTTCTTTGCCCGTCCCCTCTAGCGCCACTCCGATTGACGGAATCGTTAACCCGGGTAGCGATCCACCACCACCCACGGCTTCGGTGTCAATTACTTTGGCGCCGTCAACTTGAGTCGCTATTTTTTCCGCCCGCACCCGCAACTCTTCGACTGAAATCGTAGCCATGCGCCAAAGAGGAAGTGCTCGAGCTTCGCCGGCTAGATAAGTAAGGGCAACTTGTTGAAGGAGAGCCAAAGTAATTTTGTCGGCTCGCATGGCGCGCGCGAGCGGATGGCTAGCAATTTGGGTGATTAATGAAGTACTCCCGACTATCACTCCCGATTGGGGCCCACCTAGTAATTTGTCGCCCGAAAAAGTGACTACCCCGGCGCCCGCATCGATAGCTTGGCGAACTCCCGGTTCGTCGGCGAGCCAACTGGGTCGATGCTCAAGCCACGGCGTAGTCGAGTCGAGTAGCCCCGATCCGGCATCAACCACCACGGTTGGTCCGAGCGTCGCCAACTCTTCAACCGAAGTGGCTTCAGTAAAACCAATCATGCGGTAATTGGACGAATGGACCTTAAGGACGAGAGCGGTCGATTCGCTAATTTTTGTGGAGTAATCGGCGAGACGAGTTTTATTGGTGGTTCCGACTTCAACTAACTGGCAGCCGGATTCCTCCATTATCTCGGGAACTCTAAATCCACCACCAATTTCCACCAGTTCACCTCGAGAGACCACTACTTCACGCCCGCGGGCCAAAGCGCCCAAGACGAGAAGTACGGCGGCGGCGTTGTTGTTGACAACGATGCCCGCTTCGGCTCCACACGCGCGGGCCAAGAGTTGACCGGCGTGAGCGTGGCGCGAACCACGCGATCCATCGGCTACTTCGTATTCCAAGTTGGAGTATCCCGTTGCTACCGCTCGTACGGCGGAAAATGTTTCCGCGCCTAGTGGGGCTCGGCCTAGGTTGGTATGAATTAAAACTCCGGTCGCATTGATTAGTGGTCGCAGTAAGGCGGCGGTGATGGACTGAGCGTTCGCGTCGGCTACTTCAACTAAATCATTAAATTCGATTGGCTGATCTCCTGGTCCGACCTGATCGCGAGCGTCGTCTACCGCTTGGCGGGCACACTGGACTAAAAGCGTGCGGGGTAAGTCGTCATCTTTCATGGCCGCGACTACTTGTTCAATTGACGGAAGATCACGCCGGGGGTCCACGGATTAAGCGTAGAGCGTGGCCGACAGCGTGATTAAGGGGTGGCGCGCTTTGGGGAGGCCGCGTCGGCCATGATTTCGAGGATTCGAGCCGTGCAGCCGGCCATCTCCAACGGGGGCAATAAGTCGGTGGCGACTAGGCGAGCCAGTTCGTGAAACGCGGTGGCGGCGGGCGCACCGAGGTCGCTCTGGGCCGCGGGACGACCCTCGTCGCTGCCTTGTGAAACTGCCGGTTCAAGGGGGATCTGCATAATTAGGGGCGCATCTATTTCGGCGGCCAAAGTCGCCCCGCCCCCTTGGCCGAACAACTCGTAACTTTCGCCGGTTGGAGCAACAAAAGCCGACATATTTTCCACTACCCCTACTACTTTCATATGCGATCGGCGAGCCATGTCGGCCACTCGGGCGGCGACTTTTTGTGCGGCTTTGGCCGGTGTGGTCACGACCAACATCTCCGCCTGCGGGAGCATTCGGGCTAATGCCATTTGAATGTCACCCGTACCCGGGGGCATGTCGATAAGTAGATAATCAAGTTCGCCCCAACGCACATCGGTCAGAAATTGTTCGAGCGCTCGAGTGAGGATAAGTCCCCGCCACATGAGGGCACTAGTTTCGTCTTCAACTAAAAACCCCATCGAAGTAACTTCTAAACCGCCGTCAGGACTATCGGGATCTAATCGGTTGGGGACAGAAATATGGTTGGGAGTTATTTTCCCGTCGGTGCCAGAAAGGCGATCGTTTATTCCTAACATGCGCGGAATACTGAACCCCCAGATGTCGGCGTCTAGTACGCCAACTTTTAGTCCCCGAGCCGCAAGAGCGTAAGCCAAGTTAACTGTTACCGAAGACTTACCCACCCCACCTTTACCGCTAGCAATAGCCAGTACACGCGTAGTGGCCGACACCTCGGTCGGGGCCGCGTTCTCGCGGGCTTGAAAACGAGCGCGCTCCATGGCGTTAGTTTTTTGTTCCGCGGTCATCTCTCCGTATTTAACAATTACCTCGCTAACGCCTGGGAGCCCTTCTATTTTTGATTCGACTTCGCGTTTTATTTGGTAACGCAACGGGCACGCGGCGGTAGTAAGGGCTATCTCAACCGTAACCACGCCTAAGTCAGAAATTAAAAGTTCACTCACCATCCCCAACTCAGTGATGCTGACTTTTAGTTCGGGGTCAATCACCCCGTTGAGCACTCCTTGGACCGCTTCAACGGTGAGGGGGGTGCTTGAACCGGTGCGGGTAAAATTTTCGTCTCCGGGCTCGTTCGTGCTCATGGCCTGCTCCTGTTGGCGGATTCGTTGGGAGGCTGATCTAATTTTCAGAACTCCCAATAAAAAACAATACCAACATTGTAAATATTTCCCACCCCGAGTACCCTTGCTGGGTATGGAGTTAGCAACGCTCAAAGCCTTGGCCGACGACACTCGTTACTCCGTATACCGCGAACTGACGAATGCCTCAGCGCCGCTTTCGGCCCAAGAATTAGCCGATCGGCTGGGCGTGCACGCCAATACCGTTCGTATGCATCTTGACCGCTTGCGGGCGGTGGGGCTGGTCGAGGTTGAGTCGGTACACCGAGGCACGGTGGGTCGACCCCAGCACACTTTCTCGGCCACGGTCGCCCCCACCGAAGCCGACACCGCGGCCACGAGCGCAACTTTGCTCGCGGGCTTACTCGGGACTTTGGCCGAGCGCACCGGCGCGACCAAGAGTGAAGCAATTAGCACCGGGAGGTCTTGGGGGCGGGAAGTGGCGGCCCAGTCTCAAGGGCGAGGGTGCCTGCCAGTACTGGATACCGAGTTAAGTGATTTGGGTTTTTCTCCTGAAGTCGGTCGCGGCGACGGAACTTCCGAAGGGGGAGTTCGCATCGAGTTTCTTCAGTGCCCGTTTCGTGAATTGGCCGAGGCCTACCCCGAATTGATCTGCAACTTGCACCGCGGCCTTTGCGAGGGTGTAGTTGACTTCATTGGCGGGGGAAGGGTTTTGGAGTTTTCGACGTTGTACGACCCAGAACCTTGTCACGTAACCGTCGCGACCGCAACGAAGTAATATTTTGTTATACTGAAATCTATAAGCAATTCTTAGCAGGAGGGTTTTATGCAATTTGCAGTCACTGATGCCGGGCAAGTTTTTAATGTCTCTTCGGCCGCGGCGAGCAAGGTAAAAGACCTCATTGCCAGCGAAGAGTCGAACGGCGATCTTGTGTTGCGCGTGGCAGTACGACCAGGTGGTTGTTCAGGGTTCAGCTACGAGATGTTCTTTGATACTGATGTCGCCGAAGACGATCTCCGCTACGACCAAGCCGGTGTGTCGGTAGTTTTAGACCCCGCCAGCCAAGCGATGTTAAAGGGTGCGACTTTGGAATACAGCGATGGCCTACAAGGAGCCGGGTTCTCTATTACCAACCCCAACGCCGAGCGTAGTTGCGGTTGCGGGAAGTCTTTCTCGTAAAATCTCGACAATTTTAGTTACGAAAACTCACGCCGGCTGTTTGCGTTTAGTTTGACTGCAGCGCATTTAGTTGCTTGACCATTTCTTCTCGCCCAAACGCTCCGTCGAGTCGGCCAACAACAGTTCCCGCACCATCAACGGTAAAAAACCAAGGTTCAGATTCGATCCCCCACGCTTCAACCGTAGGGGAGAGTTCAACTCCGCGATTCGATTTGTAAATCTCTACGTGAACAAAAGTTATTTCGGGATACTTTTTGTAAATCTTTAACAACTCATTGAGTACCGGGCCACAGTATTGCGACTGACAAAGAGCTGGAGTCGCGAATAAAACTGCTACCGGTTTGCCGGTTCCGATAACAGTGTCGAGGGAAGTTTTGTGCAAAGCGCACGGCGGTTCTCGAGTGCAGATCGGGTTGACGCCCATAGTCTCACTGGGGGTAGGGGAAGCGGACTTGCTGGCGAGAGTTCCCACGGCTGGCCCGATGGGGGTTGATTGCACTTGAAGGACGAAGGGAACCTTTTCTCCTCGGGTTATCAAGCGTGCTTTCCAAATCCCGGCCGTGGGTAGGATCGGTTCGGAGACGTAAACCCCGCGCCCTCCAGGAAGCCCCGAGCGGTAGAGCTTGGTGTCTAAAACCTTGGTTTCACTCGACTCGGGTGCTTGAAGTTCTATTTTCGCCGGTGAGGACGAGTCGTACTTTTTGCCTACTGCGACCGCAAGGGCCAAGCGCTGGGGAATAGGTGAGGCGTACAAATCGCTGGAAAGAACGAGTGGGCTTATGTCGCGGTTTTGAGTGGGGAGTGCCCCCGCGACCTTGGCCGATAGGGCCACCAGTGCGACTGAGCCGGTAGCAAGAATAAATGTGCGTCGACTCAGTTCGGGCTCAGACATACCACTATCTTGGCCGAGTGTGGAGCAAAAATCTGTACGGGCAACTTTTACCTGTGACGGTAAAGCCGTAGACCTATCGGTGAGTGAGGGCGAGACTTTGCTTTCGGTCTTGCGAGAGCGATTGGGAGTGGTCTCGGCCAAAGACGGCTGCTCGCCCCAAGGACAATGTGGGTGTTGCACGGTGTTGATCGACGGAGAGCCTCGGCTGGCGTGTGTCACTCCGGTAGCCCGAGTAGTTGACCGAACGGTTACCACTCTTGACGGCTTACCGAACGACTTGCGCGAATCATTATCGTCCGCCTTTGTAGCCGCAGGGGCGTCGCAGTGCGGATTTTGTACGCCCGGGATCATGGTGCGCGCCGCGGCTTTGTTAGAAAAGGCCAACGGTTCGCTCGAACCCGCAACAGTCAATAAAGCGTTGGCCGCTCACTTGTGTCGTTGTACGGGGTGGCTCAGTATTAGCCACGCGCTGACGAGTTTTGGTTCGCCGATAGTTGGCGAACGAGATTTGGACGCAGCCGCTCTGAGAGCCGAGATAGAAGGCGGGGTTCACCAAGCAGTGGGTGCTTCGGTGGCCTTAGGTCAAGGGGGTTTCGCCGACGACACTGCTCCGCGTGACGCTCTCGTTGCGGTTCCCCTCCCGCCCGGGTCTTTGGCACCATCGGTTCACGCCGTCGGTATCGATTGGGTGGTGGCGGACTCGGTCAGGTCGGCGCGAGCTAGATCAGAAAAGATTCCGGGTCGGCGCACAACGCGCGCCGCGTCGGCCCCTTTGGCCTTGGCGCCGCTACCTAAAGGCGGAGCTCGACTGGCCACCGGTTGGGTTGAGCCCGCGTACTTAGAGCCCGACGCGTCTTGGTGTAGCCCGGGCCAGTTGCCCGCTAGCCCTCTCGCTCAAGGCGGAGCTTTTGGCGCCAAAGAGTCGTCGCCCGTAGCCCAAGCGGCCCAAGAACTGTCGAACCATTTCAATACTTCAGTGCGGGTGCTTTGGGCGCGTGAAGATGTGGTTCGGTTGGGCCCAAAACGACCACCAATTTCGGCTACGGCTAAATACGCCAACCAAACAATCGAAATTGTGGGAAAAATAATTAGCACCTCAGTTCCAGTTTTGGCCGGCCCGACTCCCTACGCGTTATCTATAAATCAATCGTGGGAGTTAGTGGATAGGCCGGGGCCCAAAACTTCATCGGCCATGAGAGCGTTCCCGTTGGCTGAACTCACCGTACTAATAGACAGTGCTCTGGGTGCGGCGGGAGTAAACCGAGCCGACATCGTGCGAGACGATCGAGTGGCTGCGGTGTTGCTGTCTTCGTGCGCGCAAGAGCCAGAAAGTGGAGCACTAGCGGGGGCGCACGTTGTTATTAGCCCAGAATCTGGGGCGATCGAGAAAGTTGAAGTTCGCGTTGCCGCCGGTGATCCGCTCGACGAAGTAGTGCTGCGTTCTTATTGTGTAGGCGCTGCTCACATGGCTCTCAGTTGGGTGTTGCGCGAAAGTTTGACGGTTGATTCCGAAACCGGAGAAGTGCTCGACCTAACTATTCGCTCTTTCGACATCTTGCCCGCCGGGCAAACTCCTCTAGTCGAGGTGGCCATTATTGACGACCCCGGCGCGGCGCGACCTTATGCTCGCGATGCCGTATTCGCCGCCGTGGCCGCCGCGATTACCCAAGCAGCGGGGATCGCGGGTACGCCCATCGAGTCCTTCCCTGCCGACACCGCGTGCGGCCAGAGGCTTCTGGGCCGCTAAGGCCCAACAATCGGCACTCAGGCGCGCTAGCGTTTTGGGTAATGACTGGGGTAGTGATTTTTATAATAATTATGGTGGTCGGAATTCCGATGGCGGTTATGTTCGGTGGCGCTATTTGGAGCGCAGTTTTTGGAATGTTTACCGAAAATGATGCCGACGATCGAGCCGAAGGCACACCGTATTCACTCGACTCCTAATTTTTGTTCGATTTTATAATTCGTTCTAACGAATACGGGATTGGCCAAATCGGTAGCCCACTGAACGCACGGTTTGAATAAGCCCTGCGTGTTCTTCTCCTAGTTTTGCGCGCAGCCGCCGCACATGAACATCGACCGTGCGCGCCCCACCGTAGTATTCGTAGCCCCAAACCCGGGAAAGGAGTTGTTCGCGGTTAAACACTTTTCCCGGGTGAAGAATAAAAAATTTAAGTAGTTCGTACTCCATAAAGGTGAGGTCTAGCGGCTGATCGCCAAAAGCAGCCTGATAAGTCTCGAGGTTGAGTAACAAATCTCCGTACTCAACTATTTCGGGACGCGATCCTTTTCCGGCTCGCCAAAAAAGGTGTCGTAGCCGCACTTCTAATTCTCGGGGGTGAAAGGGCGACAAACAAAAGTCATCGAATAGGTCTTCTCGCAGTTCGAGTTCTCCGAGTTGTGCTCCAGTTATTAAGAGAAGTAACGGTTCGATGGAGTTATCGCGTTTTCTAATTGATCGGCACATCGTGAGCGCGCCTTCAGGATCGTCCTCAGTAGAAATAACGGCTCCCGCCCAACCGTCTTCGGGTTCGCTCGCAAGAGCCACCGCGGGGTTTTTGCAAGCCTGCCAAGCGTGGCCGGCCAAGTCGAGCGTTTGCGCTAATAAAACCGGGGGAGGATCGGGGAAAACGAGAAGGGTTTCAGAACTCACAGCCCCAGCCTTAGAGAGTGCCTAAATAGCGGTCCAGTTCGTACGGAGTTACTTGGGCACGGTAGTCCGACCATTCGGCGCGTTTGTTGCGGATGAAGTATTCGAATACGTGTTCTCCGAGGGCGTCGGCCAATAACTCCGAGCCCTCCATTAGGTCAATAGCCTCTCCGAGTGATTGGGGAAGAGCCATGATGCCTTCACGAGCGCGCTCTTCGTCAGACATTTGAAAAATATTGTTCGCCGCCTCCGGTGCTAATTCGTAGCCTTCTTTGATTCCCTTGAGCCCCGCGGCCAAAATAACGGAGAAGGCCAGGTACGGGTTGCACGCGGGGTCGGGCGAACGGAACTCGACTCGAGTTGAACTCTCTTTCCCCCGCTTGGCGATCGGTACTCGCACCAGGGCTGAGCGGTTATTGCGGGCCCAGCACACATACGCCGGTGCTTCGTAGCGCACATTGAGTCGCTTGTAGGAGTTGACCCACTGATTAGTTACTGCGGTTATTTCCCGTGCGTGTTTTAGTAGGCCGGCGATAAACGCTTGGCCAGTTTTGGACAGCCCTGCGGGGTCGCGGGGATCATAAAAAGCGTTTTCGTCACCCTCGAATAATGAGAAGTGAGTATGCATCCCCGAACCAAAGTCACCGGCAATGGGCTTGGGCATGAAAGTTGCGTAGACACCAAGTTCGGCCGCTACTTCTTTAACCGCGAGCCGGAAAGTCATGACGTTGTCGGCCATGTTGAGGGCGTCGGTATAACGCAAGTCAATTTCGTGCTGGCTAGGACCTAATTCGTGAAAGCTGTATTCCACCGGAATTCCTAGGGCCTCTAAAGTCATAATCGTTTTTTTGCGCAAACTAGAAACCATGTCGTGCTGAGTAAGGTCAAAAAACCCTGCGTGATCCAGAGGAATGGTCGACGAGGAATTCTCGAAGTAGAAGAATTCCATTTCGGGTCCCGCGTAGAAAGTGAATCCCATTTCGCGGGCTCGGTCGAGATTTCGTTTTAATACTTGACGTGGGTCGCCGGCAAAGGGTTCTCCCGAGATACGAGTGATGTCACAAAAGATTCGCGCCACGGGCGTATCACCGTCGCCCCAGGGAAGAATCTCAAATGTGGTGGCATCAGGAACCGCCAACATGTCGGACTCTTGTACTCGGCTGTAACCCTCAATCGCGGATCCATCGAAAGTCATTCCCTCTTCGAGGGCCGTTTCGAGTTCGGCGGGAGTTATGGCAAAACTTTTAAGAAAACCTAAAACGTCAGTAAACCAGAGGCGGACAAATCGCACCCCTCGCTCTTCAACCGTTTTTAAGACGTAATCAGTCTGTGCGGACATGGCTCTAGTGTGACAGGTCGGCCGAATCTAGTCCTAAGTATTATTACGGCGGGATTACCGAGGCGAACGGGCTACCACGCCCTGAGCGACTTTAATCAGGCGCTTTAAGTCGCCCGCGCTGGTTTTAGTGGCTCCGGCCCCCACCCAACTTAGATAGAACACGAGTTTCTTTGTCGCCTGAACAACTAGTTGTCCGACGGTGGAATTGAAGTAGGCCGCTTGGCCCAAGTTGTCGATATCTTTTATGGAGTCGTCGGCCAAATCAGCGTAAGCCCGCTCGTCTTCAATAGCGGCTTGAGCACTAGAGCGTCCGGTAATGAACGGGTAGACCTGATTGGCGGCCACGATTCCTCCCGGGGGCTGGGTATGGTCAACTCCAACTTCTGCGGTACAGCCAAATTTTCCTACTAAGCCGGTGTCTGGAAGCACTACTACTGGTTTCCCAAACTGCCGACCAATTTCACTCGCCGATAACAGCGTGCAGGCATCTCCCAATTTAACCCGCGGCCCCTTGGCGGTTTTTGCCGCCACCGCCGGCGAAAGGGAAAAGGTCAGGGCCACTAAAACGGCGGTACTGATCCCCAGCAACTTAGGGCCAAGATTTTTTGTTATCGCCACGGGCGTCTCCTAGTAGAGGAAGTTGTTAGAACTAGAAACTTTAGTGGAGTGCCTTCCCTTGGTGTCCGCGAGGTTTTCCAACCCGATTGCCGTTATCAGATTTGAGTATCCAAAACCCCCGCCTATCCTTGGGGGTATGAGTCGATTGCGCATCGCCATCGCCCAACTCAATCTGGTGGTGGGTGATCTGGGCGCGAACGCGTCCGTAATCCAGAACGCAATAACGCGAGCGGAAGAGTCTGATTGCGACTTAGTGGTATTTCCCGAGTTAGCCCTCACTAGTTATCCACCCGAAGACCTAGTGTTGCGGCCGGCTTTCGTCGATCAAGTAGCCGAAACGTTGGATCAAGTGGCGGCCCACACCGGAAATGCTCTTGCGGTAATTGGGTTTACCGAAAGAGTAGAGGGAGAAACTCCCAACCTGGCCAATTCAGTCGCGCTGTGTGTGTCCGGGAAAGTCATTGGCGTATACCGCAAACAAAAACTGCCCAACTATTCCGTATTTGATGAAGCCCGTTATTTCGTACCGGGTACGCAAGACGGTCCGCTCTTGTCAATAAAGAAAATACGAGTGGCAGTTTCTATTTGTGAAGACATCTGGAGTTCTGATGGGCCAGTTCCGCGTCAGTGTGCTGCCGGAGCCGATCTAGTAATTAATGTCAACGCTTCGCCTTATTATGCCGGCCGACTGGCGATGCGAGAAGAGATGTTGACTGAGCGCACTCGCCAGACGGGTGTTCCTGTGTTGTCGGTCAATCTGGTCGGTGGCCAAGACGAACTGGTTTTTGATGGCGGATCGATGTTGGTTGACCGCGATGGGCAAGTAGTAGCGCGGGCGCGTCAGTTTGAAGAAGATCTTATGATTTTCGACTTCGACGTTTTGCCCCAAGAGAAAACCTCTGATTTACCCGAAATAGAAGTTTCTCCGTCAGCGCCGGAGGAAGAGCCTGACTTAGATTTCATTCCTCGACTTGAGCCGGTGTTGTCTCCCGATAGCGAGATCTACGCCGCTTTAGTGCTGGGAACTCGCGACTACGTGCGAAAAAATGGTTTCTCCGAGGTCATTTTGGGCTTGTCGGGAGGTATCGATTCGTCGCTGGTGGCCGCTATCGCCGTCGATGCTCTCGGAGCCGACCGGGTCACGGGGGTGCTTATGCCTTCTCGTTTCTCCAGTGCTGGGAGTATCACCGACGCCACCGAATTGGCGGCCAATCTTGGCTTGGCCACCTTGACGATCCCCATTGAACCCGCCCACGATGCTTTTTTGTCGATGTTGGCGGAAACTTTTACAGGTTCTGAGTCTGGGCTTGCGGAAGAAAATCTTCAAGCCCGAATTCGGGGAACCATATTAATGACTATCTCCAATAAATTTGGAGCGATGGTACTAACTACAGGCAACAAGAGTGAGATTGCGGTTGGCTACTCAACTCTTTATGGCGATATGGCCGGTGGTTTTGCGGTAATAAAAGATGTTTCTAAAACTCAAGTAGTCGCACTGTGTCGCGATCGTAATAGGCAATCCGAGGGAGAATTGATTCCGTTATCGGTAATCAATAAACCCCCGAGTGCCGAATTGCGCCCCGACCAACTAGATAGCGATTCGCTTCCTTCCTACGACGTGCTGGATTCGATAATTGAAGCGTACGTAGAAGGAGATTTATCGCTCGCGGACATAATCGCCAGTGGTGCCGATCCAGATACGGTGCGTCAAGTCGCGGGTTTGATTGATCGCAACGAATACAAACGACGCCAAGGTGCCCCCGGGGTGCGAGTTTCGCCCAAAGCATTCGGGAAAGATCGTCGACTCCCTATTACCAATCGCTGGTCAAGTTAGAGCAGTGACAATTCGACGCTATTACGGCGAGTTGGCCTTGGTGATAGCCGCTTTCTTTTACGGCTCCACCTTCCCCCTAGTCAAAGATGCGCTGGTCGGCTTAACTCCGATGGGCTATTTATTTTTGCGCTTTGCGGTTGCGACGTTGGCGCTTATGCCTTTTGCGGTGGTCATCGCCCGCTCTAAGCGCCAAAACCGGCGAATGTTACTGAAGGTGGGTTTTATCGCGGGGATTTTGCTCTTCATTGGTTACATTACCCAAACGGTCGGGCTGCAGTACACCACGCCATCGACCTCAGCCTTTTTCACCAGTATGGGGGCGTGCTTTGTTCCGATCATAGAAGCGGTAGTGCGCCGTCATATTCCGTCCCCAGTGGTCATAGTCGGAATTTCTATCGCTACCGTCGGACTCTATTTGCTCAACGGGGCCAACTTGGATATCGGTTGGGGAATTTCCCTAACTTTAGTGTGCGCGTTATTTTTTGCCGGCTGGGTGGTTTACATTGGCGCGTACGCCAATCGACTTAACCCAATTTCTCTGACCACTGTTCAACTAGTTGTGGTAACAGTATTTTGTTTTCCTGCCGCCCTAGGTCAAGGAATTGGCTCGGTCGACAACTTGGCCATATTCGCCATTGTGTTTACTGGAATCGGATGTTCGGCTATCGCTTTTTCTCTCCAGACCTACAGTCAGCGCCGCATTTCACCCAGTCGCACGGCACTCATACTTTTACTGGAGCCGGTCTTTGCGGTAATTGTTAGCGCCCTATACGGCGAACACTTCGGGGCTATTTCTATTTTGGGTGCCGTCGTCATTCTCGTTGGTATTTCCATAACCGAATTTGGTCCCGGTCGTCGTAAAGCCGAAGCGGCCGACGTCGTAGCTGAATCCGAGCTCGAGTCGAGGCTCCACTAAAAAATCTGGGTTCGCCGAGATTGCCCAAAACTCCGAACTCGGCCTGATTTTTTCCCTTTTACTCCTAGGGTAAAAACGCCGAGCCCGTATTTGACCTGATACCGAATAAAGGATTTGGAGCCCCTTGACGACACCCGTATGGTGGAAGTCTCCCGTTTCATAATTTGGGACCGCAAATACTCGACCTACCGAAAGGCTCAACCCGTGGCCAGAGCTCGCACCGAGCGCGACGAAGAAGATCTAGTTCGCCTGTATCTCACCGATATTGGTCAGTACCCGCTGCTGACTAAGGACGACGAAGTTCGTCTTGCCCAAGAAATCGAAGCCGGAATCGCGGCCCGCGAAGAACTGGCTAAAGAAACTAAGCGCAAGATAACCCCCGAAAAAAAACGGACGCTTAAACGAGCGAGCCGCAACGGCGAGCGCGCCGAGCGTACTTTCGTCCAGTCAAACCTCCGGCTAGTTGTTTCAATCGCGAAGAAGTATCAGGCATCAGGGCTGCCTCTGTTGGACTTGATCCAAGAGGGAAACTTGGGCCTTATGCACGCGGTGGAGAAGTTTGATTGGCGCAAAGGTTTCAAATTCTCTACTTACGCGACTTGGTGGATTCGCCAGGCCATTACTCGCGGTATTGCTAACACTGGCCGCACGATTCGCCTCCCAGTGCATGCCGGAGACACTCTGGCTCGTTTGCAAAAAGCCCGTTCGCGTTTAGAACTTAAGTTGGGTCGCCAATCCACTTTGGCCGAGTTAGCTGCTGAAGTAGAGATGGACGAAGACAAGGTAACTGAGGCATTGCGTTTTGCGGCCGAACCTCTTTCTTTGTCCGAACCACTACGGGAAGATGGCGACGCCGAACTGGGTGACATCGTGCAGGACCGTCTGGCGGAGAATCCGTTCGAAATGGCGGCAACAACTTTGCTGGCTAACGAAATAGAAAAATTAATGGCTCCGCTTGACGAACGCGAGCGCGAGATACTGGCTCTACGTTTTGGTCTCGATCGGGGCGAGCCCCGCACGCTCGAAGAAGTTGGGGCGCATTTTGACCTGACTCGAGAGAGGATTCGCCAGATCGAAGCTCGGGCGATGAGTAAATTACGTCACCCTTCTGCCGATACTGGCGCTCGAGACCTCATCTCGGTTTAGCGCGAGACTCTTTCTTGGAGGTGAAAGGGGTCTGGTGGCCCTCCTCGTCTTCAAAACGAGTGGGATGGGTTTTCTCGTCTGGTGGGTTCGATTCCTGCCGCCTCCGCCAAAGTTGGGCTACCGTTCGCTAGGCGAGATGATCAGTTCGGAGATTTTCCGGCTCAACCTCTAAGGAGTGATTATGAAGAAGTTGCTTTTTCTGTTGGTGTTAGTAGCGATCGGGTTTGTAGTCGCTCAGCGTTTGCGCGAAGCCTAAATCGCCATCGACCCCGGTCGCGAACGCCGCCGGCGAATCAACCACCACAAAGTGGCTACCACCACACTCAATGCCCCTACTGCTACCACCGAGCGAGCGTTGGGGGCTAAGCGTGAGCGCATGCGCACGGGGTGAGAAAATTTCTTAATCGGCCACCCCTGAGCGCGCGCCATACGGGCCAAGTCGCGGTCGGGGTTGACCGCAACTGGGTTACCTACTGTTCGCAACATCGTTTCGTCGGTGACTGAATCGCTGTAAGCGTAAGAAGCGCTCAAGTCGAAATCTTCTTTTATGGCCATTGCTCTCATTGCCGATGCCTTGTTCGGGCCCGCACTATAGAACGCAAGTTGGCCGGTGTAATTTCCCGCCGCGTCAATTTCGGCACGAGTGGCAATGATTTCGTCTATCCCTAGCGCTTCAGCTATGGGGCGAACTATTTCTTCGGGCGAAGACGAAACAATTACGACCACTCGGCCGGCATCCTGATGAGATTCAATTAGCTCTATCGCCTCAGAGAAAATTATTGGTGTCACGACATCGTCGAGCGTCTCGCGCACGATTTGCGCCACTTGTTCTTGGTTCCAATTAGTGATTAGCCCCAACATGGCAACACGAAGTTTTTCCATTTTGGCTTCACCCGCTCCGACAAGCATAAAAACCACTTGGGCGTAGGCGGTGCGAACGATGGCTCGTTTTGATAGCAACCCCTCGCGGTAGAGCGGCCGGCCAAAGGCCAATACCGAACTCTTGGCGATGATGGTTTTGTCAAGATCGAAAAATGCTGCTGCCCGCATTGTGGTCACGGTAACTGAGAATAGACATCGGTTATCGGACGCTGCGCCACCGCCAGCAGTTCACGGCTTGTTCGAAAAGAAGGGGATTCGATGTTGCTTACGCTTTGGTCACCAAAAGGAGGTTCGGGCACTTCGGTCACCGCCGCCGCGTGTGCTTTGGTCTTGGCTCGACGCTCGGCGGGTGCTCGTTTAGCCGACTTGGCGGGCGATCTTCCAGCAATATTTGGCTTGGCTTCCGATCCCGAAACGGGACTCGCCGACTGGCTGATGGCGGGCGCTGATGCTCCCGTCGACGCATTGGCCCGTTTAGCCGTAGTGGCTGCTCCCGGAGTGGCGCTGGCACCGTGGGGCGGATCGACTATCACAGAAACTCCGACCCACGAATCGGGGGCGGTGCTCGCCGCCGCTCTGCTCGATAGCACGGTGCCGACAGTAGTTGATGCCGGTTCCGCGCCAAGCCCCGCCGCCCGAGCCGTACTTGAAGCGTCTAACGCTTCGGTTTTAGTAGTACGGGGTTGCTATCTCGCTTTGCGGCGCGCGGTGCACAACCCGCTACTGGATGCTTCCACCGGGATAGTTCTAATTGAAGAACCAGGCCGAGCTTTGGGAGCAACCGAAGTCGCCGATGTACTGGGTCGACCGGTATTAGCGCGTATCCCAGTGCGGGCCACTATCGCTCGAGCAGTCGATGCCGGAGTTATCTCTAGTCGTCTGCCGGATGCCCTGGCCCGCCCCGCGACAAGATTATTAGAACGAATCGAGTTTTTGGCCGAAAACTCTGGTGCCGAAGTATGAGCCAAGACATTAAACGGCGAATTCACGAAAGACTTATCGACACCCCCGAACTGGCCGGCGATAATCGTGCCGATCTGCGTTCCCACTTAGCTGAATTCATACGCAACGAAGAACCGCTGCTTAACTCCACAAAATTTGAGCAGTTGCTCGGCGAATTAACTGACGAAGTAGCGGGGCTCGGCCCGCTAGAGCCATTTTTGTCCGACCCCGCAGTCACCGAAGTAATGATCAATGGACCCGGGCAGTCGTTTATTGAGCGAGAGGGAAAACTCATTTCTGTCTCTATTGAAATTGACGGGGTGAGTATTTTGCGTCTGGTTGAACGTATCGTCGGACCACTGGGGTTGCGACTTGACCGCTCTTCCCCAATCGTTGACGCGCGCTTACCCGACGGCTCTCGCTTGCATGCGGTTATCGCACCTATTGCCCTCGACGGGCCTTACGTGACGATCAGGCGTTTTGGGTCCCGAGCGGTAGCGCTTGAGGAGTTTGGGCTTGATGAATCGGCCGCGGCTTTTCTTGATTGGGCAGTTCGGGCCGGATGGAATTTATTAGTCGCGGGAGCGACCAGCGCGGGCAAGACCACTTTGCTCAATGCTCTTTCGGCGGCGATTCCTGCCCACGAAAGAGTTGTAACGATTGAAGAAACGGCCGAACTGCGTTTGGCTCAGCCCCACGTAGTCCGCCTCGAGGCTCGTCCCGCCAACGCCGAAGGAGCGGGTGGGGTATCGCTGCGGGATCTGGTGCGAGCTTCGCTGCGTATGCGCCCCGACCGCATCGTGGTCGGCGAAGTGCGGGGCGGTGAAGCACTGGACATGTTGCAAGCCCTCAATACGGGTCATGACGGTTCGCTAACCACGGTTCACGCCAACGGCACGGCCGAAGCGCTAACTCGCATCGAGACCTTGGTTCTCTTGGCCGACGTGGGGTTACCCCTTCCGGCGGTGCGAGCGCAGATTTTTTCGGCCATTGACGCAGTCGTTTTTGTCCGCCGCAGTGCTCACGGCGCTCGAAGAGTCGAAGAGATCGCTGAACTTCGCCGTAGCCCTGATGGTTCCGACGCGGCGCCGATTTTTTCTCGAATAAACGGCTCGCTGCAGTTAGTCGGTTCTCCTATTCGGCCTCCGAGGTGCCTGAGCGCAGGCCCTTGGTCGTCAGAAAATCTAATCGGCAATAGTTTTTTGGACCAAGCGACCTAGTGGAAACCGTTCTGATTATTTTTGCGGCGCTAGGAGTAGTAATTGTTTTAGTACGCGCCGCTACTCGGGCATCGTCTGCGGCGCACTTGCGCAAGTTGACTCCAAAGCCTAAGTGGCGGTTGCCCAGTTTTTTGCGCTCGGCGATTTCGGTGCAGTTAGTAAGGTCTGGAATTTTGGTCGAGCCTGAAGGCGCGTGTGAAGTAGCGGGGGCAGTCGCAGTAGCGATTATTGGGTTCACTTTGGCCGTAGCGCCCGGTCTTCTTATTCCGGCATTAGTAATCGCTGGGGTTATCGCCCTAGTCGGGTTACGGATTTCTCGCGCTCAGGCCGAACAGAAATTCGTTGCTTTGCTCCCAGTTTTCCTCGACCAAGTGGCCGCCGCGTTGCGAGGGGGCGCCACTGTGAGTGACGCTCTGGGTTCAGTAACGATGGCCGGCGCTTTAGGTCAAGACCTCGGCCGAGTCAGTTCCCGGGTGGCTCTCGGGGTGGGGCTGGGGGAGGCTTTGGCGGTATGGCCTTTAGAGCACTCTCGGCCCGAGGTGCGAGCCGCCGCCGGGGCGTTGGCGGTGGCGGCCACATTAGGCGGGCGCAGCGCCGACGCCCTAAGCGGGCTGGCCCAGTCGCTCCGGGAGCGCAACGGGGCGCGCGCCGAAGCCCACGCCTTGTCCGCCCAAGGGCGGTTTTCTGCTCTAGTGGTTGGCGGCGCTCCGCTGGGTTATCTCGCGTTTAGCGCAATAACCGACCCGGGTTCAGTCGGTTTATTGACCGATACCAGTACTGGCCGCATCTGTTTAGTGGTGGGCTTAACCCTAGAAGGATTAGGGGCGTTGTGGATGCGGCGCATTGTCCGCGCGGGTTCGACCGAGTGATCAACTCAATTAGTAATTCGTTGCCCCTCGTTCTCGGCTTGGCGTGGATAATTTTATTGTCGGTCCCAGTTTTAGTACGAGCCGCCCGCTACGACACATCGATACGCACGAAAAAACTCAGAAGTAACCCTCATTCTCAACTTGGCTCAGTTAAAAGTTTAGCCAATAAAATTATTAAACAGTTAAATCGCTTAGTACCTTTGTCGGTACGGCGAGTAGTTAGCGGTTTAATAGGTCGCCGGCGGCAAAAAATACTGAACCAAGTAGCCGAAGCAGAATTGCCGGTCACTATTGATTTACTTACGGTGGCGATTAGCGCCGGCTGCACTCCTTATTTGGCCGTTGAATCGGCCGCCCGGTGGGCGCCGGCCCGAATGACCGCACAATTAAACGAAGTCCGTCGAGCGTGTTCTCTGGGCTGGGGGTTTAGTCGGGCGCTCAACGACTGGGCGCAAGAAGTTCCACCGGTAAAGGGGCTGGTCGAAGCATTGTTGGCGTCAGAGCAAACCGGCGCCCCCGTGCTTGAAGCCTTGGCCCGGTTGGCCACCGAAGAGCGAGCCACCGCCCGCCGAAAAGCAGAAACTCAGGCTCGCACAGTGCCGGTCCGGCTCTTATTCCCTCTTATTTTTTTAGTACTACCGGCCTTCGGTCTCCTCACGGTAGTCCCGGCGCTATTGGCCGGTCTTACTCATACCTAAAAATTGTTGGCGCGAGCCAACTTAAACGAATTCGTGAATGCCAGTTGGCGTTCATTAACAACCAAGGAGGTAATTAGTTATGACTTCAGTAAAATACCAAATTCGGCTGCGGTGGTATAAATATTTTAATTCAAACTTTTTAAACGCCGATCGGTTTGTTGACGACGGGCAAACTACCGCAGAATACGCCTTAGTGATTTTGGGTGCCGCCGCGATTGCTACCCTCTTGATTAGTTGGGCGAGCGGGAGCGGGGGAATAACTAAATTATTTGACAGTGTTATTTCAAAAATTATTCCGTGACCAAAAGTCATTGCTCTTCTTTGTCGCGTACTAATAAAAAAAGTGGAAAAGACCAAGGTCAAGCTACGGTTGAGTTCGCTTTGTTGCTCCCCGTATTGGTTTTGGCATTACTGGCAGTAATCCAAGTGGCTTTAGTAGTGCGCGACGAAGTAGCAGTAATCCACGCCACGCGTGAGGCGGCCCGAGCGGTAAGTGTTGACCCCGACCCCGCCAGTGCCCGGCGGGCTGCTCATCGCACTTTGGGCGGGGCAACGGTTCGAGTCGGGCCTCGTCCCGCCGTAGGTGAATCGATAACTGTTTTTGTGGAGTACAAATCAGTTACCGACTTGCCCTTAGTGGGCGTGCTCTTTCCTGACCCCACACTGCGGGCGCAGGTGTCGATGCGAGTGGAGCGGTGAATAGGCGTTGGGTGAAAGTAAAGGCGAAGAGGGGTTTTTCTTCCGCCGACGATTCGGGGTCGGCCACCATTGCCATGCTCGCGGTATTGGTGGTGGGGATGCTGGCGGTTATTGGAGTCGCCCGGATGGGTTCGGCGGCCACCGCTAAGGCTCGAGCGGACGCCGCCGCGGACGCCGTGGCGCTAGCGGGGGCGGATCAAATCGCGCTGGGGAAAGACCAGGGCTTGGCTCGACGAGTGGCGCAAGAGACCGCGCGTGATAACGGTGCGAGATTTATTTCGGGGCGGTTTTCCGAAACTTTTGTCACCGTTCGAGTAGGAATTCAAACTTTAGGTATCGAAGCGATTGGCCAGGCCCGAGCCGAGGTAAGAACTGAGTGCCGGCTTGGCTGCCCTAGAGATTAGAACCGCACAAATTCTTAGTGATTTTGTAAAGTGGCATCGTCGGCAAAGTCGGAAAATAATTCACTCGCTCCCGCGCCCACCGAAAGGTTCGTTCCGCTCCCACCCCCCACCGGAATCGTTAGGTTCTTAATCACGGTGGGGTCAACGGTGAGGGCAAGCCGGCCGAGCCGGTAAATCTCGGACAGAGAAAGGTTTTGTGTCGTTACGTGACGAGCCAGTGTGGCCGCAAGTTTGAGGGTTCCGGTGTCGCCGGGGTTTTGGGCTCGCAAGGTCGCCAGTGCGGCGATAATAAGGCGGGCCTGATTAGCCGAACGCGTTACGTCGCCGGTGGTTTCGAAGTCGTAACGATCGCGAGAAAACGCTAAGGCTTGTGATCCGTTAAATTTTTGTGGGCCCGGCTCAAAAAATGCACCCGTATTATCGTCGTTCCACTTGCCGTCGCCTTCAGTTACAGGGGGAACGTCAATGTCGATTCCGCCAATTTCATCAACCATGGCCATAAACCCAGTGAAGTTAGTGGTTATGGCGTATTTAATTTCGATACCCATCATGCGATTGAGTTGTTCGACCATGGCCGGAAGCCCGCCGTTGGAGTTAAAAGCATTGATTTTCCCGCCCCCCGGCGCCTCGGTATCACGGGGCACATTGAGTATTGAGGCTTGGCCGGTCGCGGGATTTACCCCGATCACATGAATAGCATCGCCGAGACCGTTGTCTTCGGAGATGCTGCGCGAGTCGTTACCTAGCACAAGGGTAAAAAATGGTTGATCGGGCGCACCGATGAACTCCGAGTCGCCCACTTTGGTGATTGAAAACCATGTCGCGCCGCGCGCGACAGTGGGTGAGCCGAGGACTAACCATCCCGCACTCAAAATGCCGGCGATGACAACACCCGAGAGGGGAATAGTCACCAATAGTCGCAACGCAATGCGTAGTCGCATTATTTACCTGAACTTTCTTTTGTGCCAGTAGTGGTGGGAGCAACCGATGTCCCGGGTCCGCGGCGATCGGTAGCTAGAGTCCAGCCGGTTATTTTCCAGATTCCGCTGGCGTCGGGGGCGAGCACAAAAGTCCCGACGCGCGTAACCCCAATAACACCCTTTTCGGTGCGAGCTTTGGCAGTCAACTTAACGTCGGCACTGACCAAAATCGTGTTGCCCGACGCGTCGGCGAGCCCAGTTAGAGGAATCGGTGGCGAAGAAACGTCTATCTTCCCTACCGCTCGGGGAAGTCCTTCGTCGAGCACGACGGTGCGGTCCGGGCCACTTAGTCGAGCTAGAGCGGGGGCATCAAAAACATTGGCTAAAGCAGCCGAAGCAGGCTTTCCTTTGCGTAGGGGCGTGACCATGGCGCTTTCGGCGTATTCCCCCAGAGTGGTCATGACCGCAGCGCTCACATCGGGCGAGAATGTACCGCCGGCAAAACTAACGGTGTTCATTGCCGTAGGTCCGGCCGCGAGGTTGACCGATTCGCTCGCGCTATAGGTCGGTCCGGTTGAGCCTTCAGTCAATCCCAGGAGCAGATACACCCCCAAGCCAATGATGGGGCCGATTACGACCACCATAATTATCAAGCCTCGTCGGGACGATTTTTTTCTTCCCGGCCGAGTAGTACGAGCGGACGAAGATCGATTAGCCATCCACCCCACCCTAGAACGGGTAAGCACTAAAAAATCGGCACGCTACGCTACGGTGTGGCCACTAAAAATCGCCTTCAGCGTTTAACCGAATCGACGGGTGATCGCGATCGTAGTGAGCTAATCGATTTTTGCGATCGTTGTGGCCTAGTTCCAATATCTGAAGTTGAGTTGCGCAAGTCAGTGCGCACTGGGGGAGAGGTTGGTTCAGTGCGCATGGTTCCGTTGGCGGGAGCACCTTCGCTTGAAGCCACCATCAACGACGGGCGCGGAACAATTACTGCAGTATTTTTTGGCCGAGGCCGCATAGCAGGCATCACTCCGGGGCGGCGAGTGATTGTTGAAGGGGTAGCCGCTAAACGCGGCAATCAGATTTTGCTGTTCAATCCGACCTATCAGTTATTGCCTTAATCTGATTTTCCCGTCAGCAGACGCCGCAGGTCTTCGTATGATTGATCGGTAACGAGGGCCAAAATTTCGTCATCCACCTCTAACACGCTTCCCGCTTTAGGGTGTTGCACGTGATCGCCGCGCACGATGGCCACCAAAGTGATGTCGGCCGGGGCTTTTAACTCACTTACAGTTTTGTTGACTGCGGGAGAGTCTTCGGCCAGTGTGCACTCCACTAAGCGAACACGTCCGCCTTCAAACTTGAAAATCTCAATTAGACGACCAACGGAAACGGCTTCTTCGACCAAAGCCGTCAGCAGATGAGGGGTTGAAACCGCTTGGTCTACTCCCCAAGCTTCGTTAAACATCCATTCATTTTTAGGATGGTTGACGCGCGCGATTATTTGCGGAATCGCGAATTCAGTTTTAGCGAGAAGCGACACGACTAGGTTGTCTTCATCGTCGCCGGTAGCCGCAACTAGAACATCGTAGGTATCAAGTTTGGCTTTGCGCAGGCTAGAGACCTCGCAAGCATCACCGATGAACCAAGTAACCCCGGGGTCGGTTTTGGATTTATTTTGCACCGTTAGCGACTGCTCAATGAGAAGAACGTCATGGCCCGCGTCAACGAGATCGTTGGCAATATAGATTCCCACTGCGCCCGCTCCGGCCACGGCAATACGCATTACGACTCCGGTCCTTGGTCTAGCAACGCTTGTAATTGCGTTTTACTATCTTTTTCGACCATAAAGTGCAAGACGTCACCTTCTTGCCCAACGACTTTGGCATCGGTGATCGTGGCCTTCCCGAAGCGGGTGATTGCGGTTAGCCAAAAATGTCCCCCCTCATTTAGTGGGGCTAATTTTTTCCCCTGCCATGAAGTAGGTATCGGTAATTCGATCAGGCTGATTGCGCCCGTGGTATCGACCCACGAGTGGGCGATATCGTCGGCGGGAAGTAAACGCCGCAAAACTTGGTCGGTAGTCCAAGTGACGGTCGCTACGGTGGGTATCCCGAGTCGCTCGTAGATGAGTGCTCGGCGGGGGTCGTAGATGCGGGCGACCACGCGCTCGATCCCGAAGTTTTCTCGAGCTACACGCGCGGTGAGGATGTTGGTGTTATCGCCGTTGGTGACTGCGGCCAAAGCTCCGGCTTTTTCTATGCCTGCGGCTTGGAGATGGTCGCGGTCAAAACCAAAACCAGTGATTTTGACCCCCGAAAACTCTTCGGGTAAGCGGCGAAAGGCGGAGGTGCGTTTATCGATAATGGCCACCGTATGACCGGTGGATTCAAGCTGAGTGGCCAGTTCAGTGCCGACTCGCCCACATCCCACCACGACTACGTGCATGATTCCCCTTTTGGTCCCACGATCTACGATGCTAATGGTTCCCCCGAGGTGAAGTTCACCTCGGAGATAGCCGCTTTCTGGGAGGGACTGATTTGGCGATTTTGAAGCGACTGCTTGTCGGTCGCCCACTTGCTACTACCGAGCAAGAGCATCAGCGAATTCCGAAGGTTATCGGTCTCGCAGTTTTCTCTTCCGACGCTATTTCTTCGACCGCGTACGCCACCGAAGAAATTTTGTTTGTTACCGCGGTGGGGGCATCGAGTTTAATGCTGGGCCTCGCAACGCTTATACCAATAGCAATAGCAGTTGCACTGTTGTTAGCAATAGTGGCGTTTTCGTATCGCCAGACCATTTTTGCCTACCCCAGTGGCGGAGGAAGTTATGTAGTCAGTCGTGAAAATCTTGGTGAGAATCCTTCACTAGTTGCTGCGGCGTCGTTGTTAGTTGACTACATACTTACGGTCGCGGTTTCGATTTCTGCCGGGGTGGCCGCCATCTCTTCTATTCCTGCGTTTAGTGATGTGGCAAAACATCGAGTCTTGGTCGGGATTTTTTTAATCGTGCTTATAACGCTGGCCAATTTGCGGGGAATAAAAGAGTCGGGCCGGTTATTCGCCGCTCCGACTTATCTCTACATAGTGATGATTAGTGCACTCATTATTTACGGACTAGTACGGGCTTTTATTTTAAAAGATATTTCTAATGTCCCTTTCGACCAAAAAGCATTTGACGGAACACTGGAGTCAGGCGGAACTCTAGGGTTGTTTTTGATTCTTAAAGGTTTTTCTTCCGGAGCGGTAGCCCTAACTGGAGTCGAGGCCATCTCTAACGGTGTACCGGCATTTAAAAAACCCGAGTCAAAAAACGCCGCCGCCACTTTGGTGTGGATGGCGGTTATTTTGGGAACTCTGTTTATGGGGATTTCGATTCTCGCCCACCATCTTCAGCCCTACCCTTCGCACGACACCACGGTATTAGCCCAACTAGGTATTCAGGTCTTTGGTCAAGGGGCGGTATTTTTTGTTCTCCAGATTGCCACGGCGTTAATTCTTACTTTGGCTGCCAATACCGCCTACGCCGATTTCCCTCGTCTGGCTTCGATCATTGCCTTTGATGAATACTTGCCCCACCAAATGCGCAACCGAGGCGACCGGTTGGTGTTTTCGAACGGGGTTTTAATCTTGGCGACGGCAGCAATTGTGCTAATCGTCGCGTTTGGTGGCGTAACTACGGCTTTGATTCCGCTCTATGCGGTGGGTGTGTTTATGTCGTTCACCTTGTCGCAAGCCGGAATGGTTCGCCATCATCAAAAACAGCGCGAAGAGAATTGGCGCCGGCACGCGATCATGAACGGGGTCGGTTCGGTTGCGACTTTAATCGTCCTCGTCATTGTGGCCACCACCAAGTTCACCAGCGGGGCTTGGGTTCCGTTGGTGTTAATTCCGCTCATCATTTTGTTGTTTAAAGCAATCCGTCGCCACTACCTTCGGGTCGATCGTGCCCTAGAAGCCAACTTGACCGCAGGAATGACTCGCCCCCGACGCAATACGGTGATTGTTCTAGTGGGTAATGTCCACGGCGGAGTGGTGCAGGCCCTTAGCTACGCCAAGTCGCTCAACCCCAACTATCTAGTTGCCGTTCGTTTAGTCGACAGCGACGAGGAAGCCGCCGAAGCCAATAAAGTCTGGCTTGATGCGGGCTTCGATATCCCGCTCGAGACGGTTTACAGCCCCTATCGAGAGTTGCGTAGGCCGCTGCTTGAATTCCTCGATCGCCTAGACGAGAAATACGAGAACGACAATGTGACGGTTATTATCCCTGAATTTGTTGTCAGCCACTGGTGGGAAAATATTTTGCACAACCAGAGTGCGCTGCGGATCAAGCGGTGGTTGCTCTTAAGGCCAGGAACCATGGTTACCTCGGTGCCTTACCATATTGACTGATTTGCCCACCCTCAAGCGCCGACCCGAGGTGAGACGGGCAAAATGACTCCGCTCGGCTCGCCGGTTTGATAGTGGCTCAACCTTCGCTTTAGCGGCTAACCTCTAATCGTTATCAGGTCATTAATCCCTGATAATTTCTTACCGGCAATCTTGTAGATTTTTCTTACCAATCCCCAAACGATTCAAACCTAAGGAGTTACGAAACAATGACCACTCTTATCCTTGGCTCAGAAGGCGGATACCAAGAGTTCACTCTCAACGCCGGCGAATGGGCCTGGCTCATATTCGCCGCGGTAGTGGCTCTAGTGGCGATTGCCGTGGGGTTTGTTTTAGTTCAAGGGGTGTTGGCTGCCGATCAAGGTACACCCAAGATGCGAGAGATAGCGGGAATGATTCAAGAAGGGGCTATGGCCTACTTGAAGCGCCAATTTCGCACTATTGCTTTCATCATCATCCCAGTGGCGGCACTGGTTTTTCTTACTTCAACTGAAGTAACCAAGCCCGACGGAATAGTGGCTCTCACCTTCGGCCAGTCGGGTCTTTTCCGTACCCTCGCTTTTATTGCCGGGGCGTTTTTGTCTGGATTAACTGGATTCATCGGTATGTCGTTGGCGGTGCGAGGCAACGTGCGCACTGCGGCCGCGGCCAAGCGCGGTTCACTCCCCGATGCACTCAAAGTGGCGTTTCGCACGGGTGGAGTAGCCGGTATGTATACCGTGGGCCTCGGTCTTCTCGGCGCCACCATCATCATCATGCTGTTCCAGAACACTTCTTCCGCGATTTTGATCGGTTTTGGTTTTGGTGGTTCGTTGATCGCTCTTTTCATGCGAGTTGGCGGCGGAATCTTTACTAAAGCGGCCGATGTAGGTGCCGACTTGGTGGGAAAAATTGAGAAGAATATCCCTGAAGATGACCCGCGCAATCCCGCCACCATTGCCGACAACGTCGGTGACAACGTCGGTGACTGTGCCGGTATGGCCGCCGACTTGTTCGAAAGTTATGAAGTCACTTTGGTGGCATCCATTATTCTTGGTGTTGCGGCGTTCGATTCGGTCGGAATCAATCCGGCTGTCGGATTGATTTTCCCGCTGGTTGTGCGCGCGGTAGGGGTGTTGGCTTCAATCGTGGGTATTTACTTCGTACGAGCCAACGAAGACGACACTTCGGCGATGGCTCCCATTAATCGGGGATTCATTTGGGCCAGTGTGCTCACCGTTGTTGGTACCGCGATCGTTGCTTTGGCTTACGTGGGACAAGACAACACCGCGGGCTGGGGAGCCTTTGGCCCCGGTTGGCGAGTGCTGTTTGCGGTAATAACTGGTTTGGTGTTGGCGCAAGTAGTGAGTCGGCTTACTGAGTACTTCACTTCCACCGAAGAAAAACCCGTGCTGGAAATTGCGGAGTCAACTCGAACGGGCCCGGCCACCACAATCCTTTCGGGTATTTCGAGTGGCCTTGAGTCAACCGTTTGGTCGATTATCGCCATTGCCTCCGCTATCGGCGTGGGGGTAATCCTCGGCGGCGAAAACTTGCAGTTCTCGCTTTATCTCATTGCTCTTACCGGTATGGGAATGTTGGCGACAACTGGAGTGGTGGTTTCAGAAGACACTTTCGGTCCGGTAGCTGACAACGCGGCCGGCATTGCTGAAATGTCGGGCGAGTTTAAGGGCAAAGCGCAAAAAATCATGATCTCGCTTGACGCAGTGGGCAATACCACCAAGGCAGTAACCAAAGGATTTGCCATTGGTTCCGCCGTCATCGCCGCAGTGGCGTTGTTCGCTTCTTACGTCGAGACCATTGCCGGTGAACTTATCCCGAATGCGACTGGTAACGACATATTTAATAGTCCGGTTACTCAAATAAATGTGGCCGACCCGGTTACCTTTATTGGTCTTTTAATCGGTGGTTCAATCGCCTTCTTGTTCTCGGCCTTAGCTATTCGTGCGGTAAGTCGCTCAGCGGGAACTGTGGTTGAAGAAGTTCGTCGGCAATTCCGGGAAAGACGCATCATGGAAGGAATCGACAAGCCCGAGCACGGCAAAGTCATTGACATCTGTACTACTGCGGCTTTGCGTGAACTAGTGACCCCCGCGCTATTGGCGGTACTGACTCCGGTGATTATTGGTTTCGGTTTGGGCTTCATTGCTCTCGGCGCATTTTTGGCCGCGGTTATTTTGACCGGCCAGTTAATGGCGGTGTTCCTTTCTAACTCTGGTGGCGCCTGGGATAATGCTAAGAAATACATTGAAGACGGCAATCTCGGCGGCAAGGGAAGCGAATCTCACACCGCCGCTGTCATCGGAGATACCGTTGGCGATCCCTTCAAGGACACCGCCGGACCAGCACTCAACCCCCTTATCAAGGTGATGAACCTTGTGGCCCTGCTGATTTTGCCCGCCATTATTGCTATGCGTAACGACACTGGATTGCGCCTAACTATCGCGGCAGTGGCGCTAATTATTTTGCTGGCGTCTATTGCTTACTCGAAGCGTTCTACTGAGCCGGTCGGCGGGGAAATGAAAAAGCCGTCTCCGACTCCCAAAAAACCTGCTCCGGTGGGAGCGGCTAAGAAAATTGTAAGAGTTAAATCAAAGCAGACCGCTAAGAAGAAGACCGTTAAGAAGAAGTCGGCCAAAAAGACTGCGTCCGCTCGGCGTTAAGCCGACGGGGGCATCTTCTTGGCTCGTCGCCATTCCACCAAGGGCGGAATAAGCGAAATCAAGATAATGACGGCGATGATTGGCAATAGGTATTTGTCGACGCTTTCACCGATTACGTCACCGAGAATGTAGCCCAGCATCGTAATCCCTACTGCCCAGAGAAACGCTCCGATCACGTTATAGATAACAAAAGTTTTACGATCCATTTCCCCTACTCCGGCGAGCACGGGGGCGAAAGTCCTAACTATGGGAACGAAGCGAGCGATGATGATTGTCTTGCTTCCGTGTTTATTAAAAAAGTTGCGAGTATGAGTAACGTATTCCTGTTTGAAGAATCTGGAGTCAGGCTTATTAAATAACCGGGGACCAAGTTTTTCTCCAAAGGTGTAGCCCACTTGGTCGCCGACAAAAGCAGCAATAAATACTCCTGGCAACAGTAGCCAGATATCTAACTTTCCTTGACCAGCAAGAAGCCCAGCAGTAAATAGAAGTGAGTCACCCGGAAGAAAAAACCCAATCAACAAACCTGTTTCCGCAAAAATAATTAACCAAATGGCTACTTCGGCGTAGGGGCTTAGTGAGTTAATGAGTTCTTTGGGGTCAAGGGATAGCCCAAGAAACGTTGGCATTCGCACGCCCCGACTCTAGACGAGTTCACTACTAGCCTTTGGGTTTATTGGTTTATAAATAATTTTGGAAGTGACTTTGTGCCTCGACCACTGGTAATCGTTGAATCGCCGGCTAAGGCTAAAACGATTGAAAAATTTATTGGACGCGACCGAATGCGGGTGATAGCTAGTTACGGCCACGTTCGGGATTTACCCACGGGAGCCAAAGACGCACCCAAAAGCGTCACCGATAAAGCGGTGCGGCGGTTAGGGGTTGATGTCAATAATCATTTCACCCCTATTTACGTTGTCCCCGAGCGTAAGCGCAAGCAGGTCCGAGAGTTGCGTGATGCCTTAAGGGATGCCAGCGAGGTGTACCTTGCCACCGACGAAGATCGGGAAGGCGAGGCGATTTCTTGGCACCTCCTTGAACTTTTGCAGCCCAAAGTCCCCGTAAAACGAATGGTGTTTCACGAGATAACCGCCCAGGCGATCGAGGCTGCCTTGGCTAACCCCCGCGATCTAGATATGAAATTGGTCGAAGCTCAAGAAGGTCGACGGGTCCTCGATCGCTTATTTGGTTACGAAATGTCACTAGTCACTCGTAGGCGAGCGGGCGGGGCTCGATCGGCGGGGCGGGTGCAAAGTGTGGCGGCGCGGATGTTGGTGGAACGAGAGCGCAGCCGCATTGCCTTTCGGGCCGCCACCTATTGGGATATCGAAGCCGACCTTTTTGCCCACGGAACTAGATTCTCGGCTCGACTTGATGCGATAGACGGAGTTCGACCCGCCACCGGAAAAGATTTTGACCCCGCGACTGGTCAATTAGCTACCAAGGCAAAAGTTTTACTTCTTGACGAAACCACCGCGCGGGCCTTAACGCAACGATTGTTGGCCGCGCCGGTAAAAGTGGTGAGCGTTGAAACTAAACCAGGTACTGAACGCCCGCGACCGCCATTCACTACTTCAACTTTGCAACAAGAGGCCGGGCGCAAATTAAGTTTCAGTTCCGCCCGAACTATGTCGGTCGCGCAAAAACTTTACGAGAGTGGACATATCACTTACATGCGAACTGACAGCACCAATCTTTCGGCGCAAGCTATTTCTGCGGCTCGAAATAGGATCAAGTCACTGTACGGAAATGAGTATTTACCTGCTTCTCCTCGGGCCTATCGCGGTAAAGTCAAAAACGCCCAAGAGGCCCATGAGGCTATTCGGCCTGCGGGTGAAGAGATGCGGACCCCTGATGATGTGTCCGGCGAGTTGTCTTCTAGTGATGAACGGCGACTTTATGATTTGATATGGAAACGCACAGTGGCTTCACAGATGGTCGACGCTAGGACATCAAGAGTTCAAGCCGTGCTGGCCGTGATTTCTAATAGTGACGAACAAGTTGAATTCAAAGCCACCGGTAAGACGATAATTTTTCCGGGCTATCAACGAGCCTACGTTGAAGGGGCTGACGATCCGAGTAGCGAACTCGAAGATAAAGAGAGAATTCTCCCCGAACTAGTTGAAGGTGAGGAGGTGACGGTTAATGGGTTAACCCCTTCTGGGCACACGACCCAGCCACCCGCTCGCTTCACCGAAGCCAGTTTGGTCAAAGAATTAGAGGAAAAGGGTATTGGTCGGCCTTCTACTTACGCCTCGGTTATTGAAACGCTTCTTCGTCGTGATTACGCCACAAAAAAAGGTTCGGCCTTAGTCCCGACCTGGACCGCTTTCGCTAAAACTCAGTTGCTCGAACAGCACTTTCCTCATCTTGTCGATTATGAATTCACCGCGACTATGGAAGAAGCACTCGACTCGATCGCCCGCGGCGAGGGGGAGTCAGAGAAATGGCTGCACTCATTTTGGTTCGGCGATGGTGGTCCGGGTTTGCGGGACCTGATTGATGAAGATCATCTTGCTGGTATTGATCCGGCGATAGTTAATGCCATCGAGATTGGCTCTGACGCCAAGGGTCGAGCCATCATCGTGCGAGTTTGGAATAACGGCGCCAGTGTGATGTGCGAAGAAGAGCGAGCACCGATTCCGGTCGATCTTGCGCCCGATGAATTAACAATTGAAAAAGCTGAAGAACTCATTGCCCTCGGTGCGGGCGGCCCTCGCGAACTGGGGGTTGACCCTGAGACCGGGCTAGTAATTTTTGCGATGAGTGGCCGTTTCGGTCCGTTCGTTCAATTAGGGGCGATGGCAGAAAAGTCTAAGAAAAAGCCTAAGCGAGGATCGTTATTGGCGGGAATGACTATCGATTCGATAACGCTGCCCGAGGCCCTAAAGATTTTGTCACTGCCGCGGACAGTTGGGGTTGATTCTCACGGAACCGAAATAGTCGCGCTCAACGGTCGCTACGGGCCGTATCTACAAAAAGGAACCGATAGCCGAACGCTCGACTCCGAAGGAGAATTGTTTACCATCACCGTGGCCGGAGCCGAAGCAATTTTCGCCGTCCCCAAACGAAAAGGTCGGGCCGGGGGGAAATGGGCGAAAAAAAAGCCGGGGGCCAAGACGACGGAGAGAGGCGGGAAGAAGCGTTCGCGTTCTGGTGCGCCCGCTCTGGGGACTGCTCGAGTAGTGGCCAAAGGAACCAGCAAAAAAGCTCGGGCCGCTCGGGAAGCCAGTGTGAAAGCCAACCTTGACCCCACTCGCCGTTCGTCACGATCTGGCGATAACCCCTAGCCTGAGGCAAGCGTGAGCGAAAATTCATCGGCCCCGTTTATCCCCGAACCTTCGGGGGATATTCCGGCACCTCCCCGGTGGCGAATCTTCGGCTCGCCAATTTTTTTCCGGCTTTGGCTAGCTCAGGTCGTGTCCAGCACTGGCGATTGGATCGGGCTAATTGCGATTCTGGCCATCGCTTCTCGCATATCGGGAAACGCAGGGGCGGCGGTAAGTCTGGTGATGCTGGCCCGAGTTGTTCCGGGTTTCTTTTTGGGCACGATCGGTGGGGTGATAATCGATCGTTTTGATCGCCGTTTAGTAATGGTTGTTTGCGATCTAGCTCGGGCGACGTTGTTGCTAACTCTTCCTTTTGTCAACAATTTATTTCAACTTATTTTAGTTTCGTTCGGATTAGAAGTCTTAACCCTTTTATGGGGGCCAGCCAAAGATGCTGCGCTGCCCAATATTGTTGATAAAGATCAACTTAAAAGTGCTAACAGTTTGTCGCTGGTTGCTTCTTACGCAACTTTCCCGTTGGCCTCTTTAATTTTTGCCCTGCTGGCATCTCTAGCTGCATGGCTGGGTTCATTAGGAGTCATTTCTTCGTTTTCTGTCGATCAAGAAGCGCTGGCATTGTTTGTTGATTCGTTCACCTTTCTTTTTTCTGCTCTTATTGTTTTTAGTCTTCCTATCCCTAATGATCACCAACGTCACGAAGGGAGAATCGATTTCACGCAAACTGGGCGGGACATAAAAGAAGGACTCAAGTTCATTGCCAGCCATTCAAGAGTTAAGGCCGTAATGATCGGATTGGGACTCGGACTAATTGGTAGTGGGGCAATGATCCCGCTCGGAGCAACTTTTGCCGAAGAAAGCCTGGGGGGTGATGCGGCAACTTTCGGTCTTTTGATGACTGCGCTAGGTCTTGGCGCCGCCGGAGGAGTGATAACACTTTTGCTTTTGCAAAATCGTCTGCCCCGAGAGACGGTATTTGAGTATGCCGTTATGGGGACGGGAGCATTCTTGATTATTACGGTTTCATTTTCCTCTCCGTTGCCGGCGGTAATGTCAACTTTTGCCGTGGGCGCGTGCGCGGGCACGGCCTACGTAACTGGATTTACGGTCCTGCAAGAAACGGTACGCGATGAATTGCGGGGGAGAACTTTTGCCACTCTTTACGTGGTGATCCGAATGTGCCTGCTTATTTCTCTTGTATTTTCGCCCCTGTGGGCGGATTTTTGGTCTTGGTTTATAGGATTATTCGCTGATGACCCAACGGCCTACTTAGGTTCAACTCGCTACGTTTTTTCTGGCGTTAGGTTGGCACTTTGGGGCGGAGGATTAATGACTTTAGGCGCAGGACTTTGGGCTCACCGAACGTGGGCGCGCAGTAATGACACGAGCGCAACGGCGGTCGAATCACCCATTGACGAAAGCGACGCGTCGTGACGGGCAAGTTCATCGTTCTTGAAGGTGGCGACGCAGTGGGTAAGAGTACGCAGGGTAAAGAGATAGCCGCGCGTTTGCGGGACCGAGGATACGAAGTAGTGGAAACTTTCGAACCGGGCGCAACTAATTTTGGCGCGCGCTTGCGGGAATTGCTGATGGGTGATGTTCCTATGTCGCCCCTCGCCGAAGCACTGCTAATGGCGGCTGATCGTGCTGATCATGTGGCTACGGTGATTAAACCTGCCCTGACACGCGGCGCGTGGGTTGTCAGCGACCGTTTCTTGCCGTCGTCGTTGGTTTACCAAGGGGTAGGTCGAGCACTCGGATTAGAAACAGTTAGTGAAATCAATAAATCTGCGGTCGATGGGTTGGTCCCTGATCTAGTGGTGGTATTAGACCTTGAATCCCAAGATGCTCGGGGCCGGCGTGATTTAGATTCGGATCGTTTCGAAACCGCGGGGGACGAGTTCGCGGCTCAAGTAGTGGCCGCTTATCGAGATCTGGCTCCTTCAATGGGCTGGAAGATAGTTGACGCTAGCGGTAGCCCCGAAGAGGTTTCGTCTTCACTTTGGGGTCTCGTCGTAGAGTCGTTGTCACCATGAGCGCCTTTGCCGAAATTGTCGGGCAAGACCGAGCCGTAGGTTTATTGCTGCGGGCGATTGAACGACCTGTTCACGCGTATCTATTTGTCGGCGCGCGCGGGTCGGGAGTAGAAGACGCAGTAAAAGCGTGGGCGGCAGAACGGGTGGCTCCCGGAGATGCTCGAGTTGCGGATCTTGCTCGCCGTCAGAGTCATCCGGATGTAATTGTTTTTGAGTCATCGTCCAGCGAAATGAGTGTGGCCGAAGCGCGCGAACTAATTCGTGAGGTCCATGCCAGTCCTATAGAGACTGACCACAAAGTTGTGATCGTGTTGGGTGCAGATCGTATGAGCGAGGCAACCGCCAATGTGCTGTTAAAGACACTTGAAGAACCTCCGGCACGCTCAACGATTGTTTTGGTGGCCGAACGGCCCGATCGGCTTTTACCAACAGTGCGCTCACGTTGTCAACGAATTGACTTTTCTTATTTAAGCAACGATGCCGTGCGGAAATCTTTGCTCACGCTCAACGATGAGCGTGCTAGCACTGAACAAATCGAACAAGCGGTTAATCTTGCTGGCGGTCGCCTCGACCGAGCGCGTGCGTTGATTGGCCCACTTGCCCCGGTACGGGAAGCTTTTATCGACGCGGTGGTATCGCTCGACGGAACCGGAGCGTCGGCCGCTGTGGCTGCCGACGAACTAGATGAAGTTGTCAATCGTGCGGTAGCCGCGCTTGAGGAAACTCAAGAACTCGAGGTCACCCAACTTGAACGAGAGGGCCAAGAAGCGGGTTATCCCGAGCGAGTCGTATCTTCGCGACGGAAAACTTTAGTTGAGCGCCATAAGCGTGAACATCGCCGTGCTCGCACCGAAATTTGGCTAGAGGGATACACCGCGATCGAAACCTGGTATCGAGATGTTTTAGTGGGGTCCTCTGCTTCGGCCCTAGTTGTAGACCGAAAACGCTCAACGGTGTCCCTGCGCGCCGCGGCCGAGGCTATTGATCAATGCCGGCGCGCTCGGCAAGCGCTTACCCGTCACAACGCTTCCGAGATTCTGAACTTATTACGGCTCTTGGTGCGACTCGGATCCTTGTCGGCCAAGGGGTAAAGCCTCGCCCGCTAGAGTTTTAGTTCCCGCCGGGATAGCTCAGTCGGCAGAGCAGCTCACTCGTAATGAGCAGGTCAGGAGTTCGAATCTCCTTCCCGGCTCCAAAGGTCGCCCATAGTGATTAAAACGCTCGATGGGTAGCAGCGGAAAAAACGCAGGGTAACCTGAAGAAGTATGGCCAACCAAGTCGATTTTGCCGAGCAGGCGATGCCGTTTATGGACAAGTTGTACGCCGCGGCTATGCGCATGACCCGCAACCCTGCCGACGCAGAAGATCTCGTGCAAGAGACTTATTTGCGCGCCTACCGTGGTTTTGGTGGCTTCCAAGAAGGTACCAACTTAAAGGCTTGGCTCTACCGGATTTTGTCTAATACTTTTATAAATACTTATAGAGCTAAAAAACGCCGAGTTGAAGAGGCGCAACTCGATGACGTCGAGGAGTATTCGCTCTACCGCCGCATCGGTGGGCTTGAATCCGAGGCGGCCAGTCGAACTCCGGAGTCAGAAATCCTTGACGCGATGCCTGAAGAGGTGGTCAAAGAAGCATTAGAGGCCTTGCCCGAACAGTTTCGCCTCGCAGTTCTTTTGGCCGACGTTGAAGGGTTTTCGTATAAAGAGATTTCCGAGATTACCGAGGTTCCGGTTGGTACGGTGATGAGCCGGCTCCATCGGGGAAGGAAACAGCTGCAAAGTGCGTTGTACGAATTAGCTCGAGAACGCAAACTCGTTCCCGAGCCCATTTCCGCCGCAACTAAATCTATGAGTCCACCGCAGAGTGAGTCGTCAGGAACCCCCGATGAATTGTGATGAAACCTACAAGGGCATGTACTTGTACCTTGATAAAGAACTCACCGTATGGCGGCGCTGGAAGATTACCCGCCACCTTGATCGCTGCCCACCTTGTTCACGCGGATTTGATTTTGAGTTAGAGCTGCGCGAGGTAATCATGACTCGCTCGCGTGAACGAGTGCCAGACGATCTCCGTCGCCGTATAGCCGAAGCAATTGGGGTTGAATTCTCAGACGAGGTCAACGACCCGCCGCAAGGTTTATAGTCAGTAAGTAACCCAAGAAAAGGAGTTAAACGTCGTGTTAGCCAGTTCCGAATTTCAGTGGTTCTATTGGATCGCCCCGATTTTGGTTCTTAGTTTTCTAGCCATAGTGGCGGGTCTGTCGATGGGCTATATCCGGAGAGTTTTGGTTCCTCGCTATCGCGGGAAACGAGTCGAATAGATTCGCTTTGACTATTACTGGGGCCACAAGTTCTGTTGATTGGAAACTGGCCGGACGCGTCGGCCGTAGCGTTGCCGGCCCCGATCCGTTAGTTGATTCTTATCTTTCGTCTTCTTTAGTTGAAGATTTTTCTCAACTGACTAGCCAAGCCGAGTCACTTGTCGCCCAGCACACCGGGCTTAAAGCTCCGGGATTTGCGCGCGCGCGCGTGCTCGATCGTCATGAGTGGCTTGACGCCAACTTGGTGTCGCTGCGTCGGCTTTTATCGCCCCTGTTAGAGCGCATTTCTAATAAATCGTCGCGTTTCGCCCCACTGCAGACGCGAGTTACGGCCGCCGAGATGGGCTTCTTGCTGGGCTGGATGTCAAAGCGAGTTTTAGGGCAATACGACGTTTTGGTGCCAGAATCTTCCGATCAAGACCGCGGGGATTCGGTCTATTACGTCGGTACCAACATTTTGTTGCTAGAAAAGAAGTATTCGTTCCGACCCCGTGACTTTCGGCTTTGGATCGCTATTCACGAAGTAACGCACCGGGCTCAGTTTTTAGGGGTGCCGTGGATGCAGTCCTATTACACCGGCCTGGTGAAAGAAGCACTAAGTCATTTCGATCCCGACCCCCGAGCCCTTTCCCTCGCCTGGGCTCGAGTGGTGGAAGCGGTGCGGCGAGGTAATAACCCTTTAGCCGAAGGGGGGATCGCGGCGCTGGTGGCTTCACCTGAGCAACAAGAGGGGTTGCGAAAAATTCAAGCGCTGATGTCATTACTAGAGGGGCACGGAAACCGAGTCATGAATGAGCTAGGCCAAAAACACGTTGTCGGCCAAAAGCGAATGGCGCAGGTTCTTGACGCTCGGCGTAAGCGGCGAGGAGTTTCGGCTATTTTTTCGCAGTTGGTTGGCCTTGACGCCAAAATGCGTCAGTACGAAGTGGGCGAAGCATTCGTTACGGCAGTGGAATTAGCGGCCGGACCGCGCGCGCTTGATACGGCGTGGCGCGGTCCAGAGTTTTTACCCACGGTCACTGAACTCATTGCCCCAGAAGTCTGGCTAAACCGAGTGGGCTTGAGTGTCTCGGTTAGTTGATCCCGCCTTGGCGGCCGATGATTTGGCGGTTCCGGATTGGATCGATCGCGTTGTTGGTTTAGGCGATGTGCACGGCAAGGTAGTTGTTGGCTGTTCGGGTGGTCCAGATTCTCTCGCCCTGTTAGCCGCGAGCGCGGTTCTCGGGCTTGATGCGGTAGCAGTTCATGTCGACCACGGCTTACGAGCCGAGAGCGCGAGTGAGACTGAAGTAGTGGTGACACGCGCTCGCGAGTTGGGTTTTGTTAGCGACCTACGCCGAGTTGACTTGTCGGCTGGCCCCAACCTCGAAGCTCGAGCTCGGAGCGCTCGCTATCGCGCCCTTGATGAAGCCGCGCAAGCGCATCACGCGTCGACGATCTTGGTCGGCCATACTGCTGACGATCAGGCCGAGACAGTTTTACTGGCCTTGCTCCGGGGCAGCGCAATGTCAGGGTTGGCAGGGATGCCGGTGCGACGAGGGCAGATTGTCCGCCCCCTGCTTAGAGTTCGCCGTTATGAAACTGAGGCTTACTGTTCCGACCTCGGCTGGGAGCCAGTGCGCGATCCGAGTAATTACGATCGGGCGTTCCGTCGGGCCTGGATTCGCCACGAGGTTCTCCCTCTTCTTTCGCAAGGATCCGAGCGAGACCTGATCCCAGTTTTAGCGCGCCAAGCCGAAGTGCTGCGAGTAGAAAGTGAATATCTCGATGAAGCAGCCCAAGCGTTGTGGCCTCAATCCGATGGTGATACGTCCGCTCGCCGCTTAACGCAAATGCCGATAGCGTTGGCTCGCCGTGCGGTGCGGTGTTGGCTTGGCTCGCCTCCTCCCGCGTTCGACGAAGTGGAGAGAGTTATGGCGGTGGCACGCGGTGAAGTCATTGCGACCGAGATTTCTGGTGGGCGACGAGTTTGGCGGTCGAGTGGGCAAATGTTTGCTGAGGAGCGGCACTAGCGTGGCCGCGGTGAACGAATTGTCTAATAATTGGGAAAACGATCCCGCTATTGGTGCGGTGGTAGTAGAGAGTTCTGATATCAACCACCGCATAAAAGAATTAGGGGCAGAAATATCGGCGGACTACGTCGATCGGATCCCTCTTCTAGTCGGAGTTTTAAAAGGGGCCGCTATGTTTATGAGCGATCTTGCCCGAGAAATAACTCGGCCAGTGGAGTTTGATTATATGTCGGTGTCTTCTTACGGATCGGCTACTCGCACTAGCGGAGTGGTGCGCATACTTAAAGACCTAGACGGGGATCTATCCGACCGAGACGTGATCATCGTCGAGGACATAGTTGATTCTGGACTCACCCTTACTTACTTGCGTAAATATTTAGCGGCTCGCAACCCTCGTTCACTAGAGGTGTGCACTTTATTGCTCAAAGAAGGACTTCAAAAGACCGATCTGAGGTTGCGCTACGTGGGCTTTCGTATACCGCCTGATTTTGTTGTGGGTTATGGCCTAGACGTGAATGAGCGGTACCGTAATCTCGAGTCGGTTCATCAATACGTCGGGCTTCGCCCAAAGTGACCGCTAATCGCTAGCCTTAGGTCATGAAAAAAAAGAAATCCGATAAAGCCAAGTCGCCTTTTGCCGGCGTCGATGAAAAGCGAATCGCCGCCGCGGTTAGTGAAATTTTATTAGCTATTGGTGAAGACCCTAATCGTGACGGTTTGGTGCGTACTCCTGAACGCGTAGCTAATATGTATTCCGAAATTTTTAGGGGAATGCGCGAAGATCCGTCTCGTCACTTAGAAGTTACTTTTGAGGCTGAGCATGACGAGATGGTTTTGGTGCGCGACATCACTATGTTTTCGTGCTGCGAGCATCATTTGGTTCCTTTTGCCGGCAAGGCGCATGTCGCTTACATCCCGGGTGCGGACGGACGAATTACCGGATTATCCAAAATTGCCCGTCTAGTAGACGGCTTTGCTCGTAGGCCACAAGTTCAAGAAAGACTTACAACTCAGATTGCCGACGCGCTCGAAGAACAGCTCCAACCCGATGGCGTGCTGGTGATGATTGAGGCTGAGCATCTCTGCATGTCAATGCGGGGAGTTAGCAAACCTGGAGCTTTAACTATTACTAGCGCAGTACGCGGTTTGTTTAAAAACAATCCTTCCACTCGTTCTGAGGCGTTGAGTTTAATTACTTCGCCCGGAAATCGTCTTTAGGAGTCGCGCTCCATTTAATGGCGCGCGTTTGCTAAGCGATACGCTGGCGTCGTGTTTAGTTGGTTAGATCTGTGTGCGCCTCGGCCCGCGATTATGGGAATACTCAATGTGACTCCCGATTCATTTTCGGACGGAGGAAAATTCATTGACCAAGACGCGGCAATTTCTCACGGCCAGGCTTTAGTGGCTCAAGGGGTTGACATTATTGACGTAGGCGGAGAGTCGACTAGGCCCGGGTCAAGTCCAGTGCCACCGGCCGAGCAATGTCGAAGAGTGATCCCCGTTATCGAACATCTTTCTGCCTCCGCCGGCGTTCCAATTAGTGTCGATACCCAAAGCGCTCAAGTGGCAGACGCGGCGCTTACGGCGGGTGCTCAAGTAGTCAACGATGTTTCCGCCGGCCGTAACGATCCAGAAATTTTAAATGTGGTCGCGCAACACGAAGCGGGTTACGTCGTTATGCACATGCAAGGCGATCCGACTTCGATGCAAGACCACCCTCATTACGATGATGTGGTGGCCGAGGTAATCGATTTTTTGCGTCGTCGGTCCGGACTAGCCCACGCGGCGGGTATTGCCCCATCGGCTATCGCGGCCGATCCAGGCATTGGCTTTGGGAAAACTCGTGACCATAATTTTGCGCTGTTAGCCCACATCAGCCGAATCGTCGATGAGGTTGACGCCCCCGTCCTCGTTGGCACTTCGCGTAAAGGGTTTTTGCGCCTTCCCTCGGCCTCGAGTGAGCCTGATGGGGGTTCATCTTCGGATTTTGCTGCTCGTGACGACGCCACGCTAGCCACGATAGTTTGGTCTCTTAATGCTGGAGTACAGATTGTGAGAGTTCATTTACCCATCGCGGCCTTGCGGGCCCGGTCTCTTCTAGAAGCGATGGCAGACTAATGGCAGCTTTGCGCGGCCGCTGGGCCCAAGGAATTGAACCTCGCGGATTTTGTTGGATTGTGCAAGACCGCTTGGCCGCTTCAGAACGACCGGGAGGATTCGCGCGCAACCATCGCAAGATTCGTCGGCAAGAAGAGCTCATTTGGCTTGCCGGTAATGGGTTCACCCATATTTTGTCGCTACTTGATTCACCCCATAACCTGCACGCCTACGAAGAAGTAGATATCGCTTACGAGCACGTTCCTTTGGGTCGCAATGACGAGTTGCCCCAAAATCTCTCCAAGGTTTACGCATTGTTGTCCGCGTGGCTGGCCGACGCTTCGGAAAAGGTTCTCATCCACGCAGAAGAGTTTGGTGATCGACTCGTTGGCGTGCTCACCGGCTACTTGCTTTACTCCGGTTTTGTTACTGAGTCGACTCACGCGGTAGTGGCCATGGAAAAAATAACTGGGCGCCAACTGGGAGCCTCGGGTAGGGAAATAGTGGCGGCCACCGTAGCGGCGGGACTCATTGGTCAAGCAAAGTGAGCGATTTAATTCTTATTTCTGGATTGCAAGAAAGTGGAGTCCATGGAGTCTTACCCGAAGAGCGGGTTAGCCCGCAGCCGTTTGCGGTTGATATCGAGCTGAGCGTTGACGTAAGCGCCGCGGGGTTAAGTGACGAACTCGATGACACGGTCGACTACGGAAATATTTCTTTAGAAGTTGCGCGCGTAGTAAGAGAAGAAAGCTATTTTTTGCTTGAGCGGTTGGCTACTCGTATTGCCGAGGTGTGTCGAGAAGACGAGCGCGTCACTCGAAGTGTTGTGACTGTACGCAAGTTAAAGCCGCCGATCCCGCTTCCGGTGAACTATGTCGGCGTTCGCATAGAACGGTGACCGCAAGGGTGTATCTGGGTTTGGGTTCAAACTTGGGCAACAGTTTGGCTAATCTGCAAAGTGCAGTCGATGGTCTAAGCGAAGCGGCGCGAATAACAGTGCGAGAAGTTTCTCCGGTTTATTCAACCGAACCAGTAGGTGGTCCCGAACAGCCCGATTACTTAAACGCCGTGGTCGCGATTGACACCGATCTCAGCCCTCAAGAAGTTCTTGCCCTGGCCAACGAAATTGAGAATAAAGGACAACGAGAGCGCACCGTTCACTGGGGGCCACGAACGCTTGATGTTGATGTATTGCTCTATGGAGACCTGACCGTGTCTGAGCCTGATCTAGTAATTCCTCATCCTCGCATGTGGGAGCGCAGTTTTGTAGTGATGCCCCTTTTTGATATCGCTCCGGACTTAGTAACCGCAAAACAATTAGCTCAGGCAGGTGGAGAAGTTGTGCGCATCAATTTGGAGTTAGTGCTGCGATGAAAGTTGTTACCACTATCTCCGATGTGCGCGCTATTACTGGTCTAGCCCATAAAGCTGGCGAAACAGTCGGCTTCGTTCCAACAATGGGCGCTCTTCACGATGGTCATAGGTCTTTAATGAAAGCGGCCCGTAGCGAATGCGGTTCAGTTGGGGTATCGGTTTTTGTTAACCCAACTCAGTTCGGACCGGGAGAAGACTTCGATACTTACCCGTGTGCGCTAGCGGCTGACGAAGCGATTTGTAAGGCCGAAAATGTCGATTGGTTATTTGCTCCCTCGGTAAGCGAGATGTTTCCTGACTCAGCCCGCACTACGGTGCACGTTTCGGGATTAACCGAAGTTTTATGCGGGCTTACTCGCCCTGGACATTTTGATGGAGTTACGACAGTGGTGGCTAAGTTGTTTTCAATTTGCGGCCCCGGCCGAGCCTATTTTGGCCGTAAAGATGCTCAACAACTTGCAGTAGTTCGACAAATGGTTAAAGACTTAAATTTGCCCATTGCGGTAATTGGCTGCCCAACCGTAAGAGAGAAAGACGGTCTGGCGATGTCAAGCCGCAACGCGGGGCTTGGCGCTAACGAGCGTGAAGCCGCAACCGTGATACCGCGAGCCCTGCGACAAGTTCTTGACCAAATTGTGGCCGGGGAAAGATCCCCAAGGGCCGTGGCCAAAACGCTTACCGAAATGATTACCTCTGAGCCGATTGCGCAAATTGAATACGTTGAGGTTGTCGACGCCGACACGCTGACCTCTCTTATTTGTGAACCCGTTTCTCCGCTGACCGGCAATGTGCTGCTCGCGGTGGCGGTTCGGTTTGGTTCGGTCCGGCTTATTGATAATGCGTCGGTAGTAATAGAAAATAACGGTCCGGAAGTCATTTACTAGACCTTGGTCATGTCCAGATGCTTCGCCCTCGTGGGTAGTCCTAGGCTGAACTAATGCTTGATCTAGTTGTACTTGGTGGTGGAGTTGCTGGCCTCACGGCGGCGGTTAACGCGGCGCGCGCTAATCAGTCGGTCGCGCTTGTTACCAAGGCAGGGCTTGGCGCCTCAGCCACTCAGTACGCCCAGGGTGGGATTGCCGCGGTGTTGAAAAATGAGATTGATTCACCCGAGTTACATTTTTCCGACACCGTGGTGGCCGGAGCAGGTTTGTGCGATGAAGACGCGTTGCGGATACTTGTTACTGAAGGCCCCGATCGGGTGCGCGACTTAATAGAAATGGGCGCGCATTTCGATCAGGTAAACGGTGGCCCCGCCCTTACTCGCGAGGGTGGACACTCTTTGCCCCGAATTTTACATGCCGGTGGTGATGCCACCGGCGCAGAAATTGAGCGAGCGTTGGTCGCCGCCGTTCAGGCCACAGCAACTCTGATTCGCGAGCGTTGGTTTGTGCGGGAGTTGATTACTGAAAATGGTCGCGCCGCAGGAATTCGGGCTTTGGATCCTGACGGCGATGAACACGAGATACGAGCAAAGAATATAATTCTTGCCACTGGTGGAGCGGGACAGTGCTATTCAGTTACTACCAACCCTTCTATTTCAACTGGTGACGGTATCGCGATTGCTTTGCGGGCCGGAGTAGCAGTAGCCGACCTCGAATTCATGCAGTTTCATCCCACCGCGCTTCATTCTCCACTGATGCCTCGGCCACTACTTTCGGAAGCATTGCGCGGTGAGGGCGCGATCTTGCGGGATGAAAATGGAGTGGCTTTTATGGCCTCCGTACACCCCTTGGGTGATCTTGCGCCTCGAGATGTGGTCGCTCGTGCAGTTACTCAACGAAGTCAAGAAAAAAATCTTGATCACCTTTGGCTAGACGCGCGCGGCCTAAAAGATATTTCGGTTCGTTTTCCAACGGTTTGGCGAGCGTGTTTGTCGGCGGGGCTTGATCCGGCGGTCGATCTTTTACCGGTTGCGCCTGCGGCGCACTATTTATCCGGTGGCGTCTGCGTCGATCTTGATGGCGCCACCAGTCTTCCTGGCCTTTGGGCTTGTGGAGAGGTGGCGTGTTCGGGAGTCCATGGTGCCAATCGCTTGGCTTCTAATTCTTTGCTTGATGGATTGGTTTTTGGCAATCGCAGTGTTGACGCAATTCTTGCGGGTAAAGATGCTCCTGAATCGACTGGAGTTTTACGAGGGATTATTGAGATGACCCAGCCTTACCAAGCGGGCAACGCGACCTCCGACGATTACGGAAAGCCAGGCTTGTCGACTCGAGAAGATCTACAACACATCATGACTAATCGTGCCGGTGTGTTGCGAGATGCCGATTCGCTAAGCCGGGCGCTTTTTGAATTAGATGCGCTAACTCCTCACGGTCCCGAGGTAGATAATCTCTGGAAAGTAAGTCGAGCGCTGGTCCAGGCGGCCCTCAAGCGTGAAGAGTCTCGGGGTACGCATAACCGCTTAGATTTTCCCGCTTCCCACCCTGAATTTCTTGGCCGCTTCGTATTGGCCGCGGGTAGAGACCCGGAGTTTGTTCCTCTCGCTAAATCGGTTGCGGTGTGAGCGAGCGAGACTCATTTTCTCCCCCGGCGGCGGCGGTAACTGAAGCAGTGGCTCGGGCTCTGGCCGAAGATTTAGGTCCGCTAGGCGACATAACGGCTGCCTTGTTGCCTGATGCCGCCACTGGTTCGGCCACGGTGGTTGCCCGAGAAGCGGGAGTGTTGGCCGGGACCGCGTGCGCCACCGAAGTTTTTTACCGCCTTGATCCCGATCTTGACATTCAGTGGAACCTAAGCGACGGGGAGCGACTTTCTGCGAGTGAAGTCGTGGGAGTAGTTAAAGGTCGCTTGGCTTCAATCGTCACCGCCGAACGTACGGTTCTTAATTTCCTTTGTCATCTTTCGGGAGTTGCCAGCGCCACTAGGCGATTTGTCGATTTGAGTTCGGCACCCATAGCCGACACTCGAAAAACTTTGCCTGGTCTGCGAGCATTAGAAAAAGCCGCCGTGAGGGCGGGGGGTGGCGTTAATCATCGCAGTTCGCTGTCGGAAATGGTTTTAATAAAAGATAATTATCTAGTAACGATCGGTATCGCCGAAGCAGTGGCTCGAGCCCGAGACCTATGGCCGGATAAAGAGATTGAAGTTGAATGTGACTCTGCGCGTGATGTTGATGAGGCGGTATCGGCGGGGGCCGATATTGTGATGCTCGACAACATGTCGCCAGAGGAAGTAGAAAAGTGCGTTCTCGCGGTGCGATCGGGGCGTCGACCAAAGACTCGTATTGAGGTTTCGGGCGGAGTTTCCCTAGCCACGGTGGCAGATTACGCTCGTTCTCGTCCGGACTTAATCTCCACTAGTGCTATTACTCAGTCTGCCCCCGCACTCGACCTGGCCTTTGACCGAGACTTCGGAGGAAATGAAACGCCTTCGGGGTCCAAGGAGTGAGAACATCGTGATTCCATGTTGTTGACTATTGACGTAGGGAACACTCAAACCGTGTTGGGTCTATTTTCGGGGAACGAGTTAACCGATCATTGGCGCATTGCCACAGTTGCTGAACGCACTGCCGATGAGTTAGCACTCTTAGTTAGACAATTTCTTGCTGTTCCGGGTGAGCGAGAGCTGCTTTCAATTACTGGGGTTGCTATTTCTTCTGGGGTTCCAAGAGTTACTTCGGAGTTGCGCGATATGACTGCATTGGTATTTGGTTTTGCCCCCCTCGTCATTGAACCGGGCGTGCGTACGGGCATGCCTATTTTGTACGACAACCCCAAAGAAGTAGGAGCGGATCGAATAGCCAACGCGGTCGCGGCCTACGAAAAGTATGGCGGCCCCTCAATCGTGGTTGATTTTGGTACGGCCAACACCATTGAGGCCATTAGCGGTGAAGGCGAATATTTAGGCGGAGCAATTTTTCCGGGAATAGAAATTTCCATGGACGCCTTGTTTGGTCGCGCCGCGGCGTTGCGCCGAGTTGAATTAGTGGCCCCGCGACAAGTGATCGGAAAATCTACCGTGGAGTCAATCCAGTCTGGTGCGGTGTACGGATTCAGCGGTCAGGTAGATACGCTGGTGCGGTTATTCGAAAAAGAATTGGGCGAGTGTACGGTTATCGCTACTGGTGGTCTCGCCGAACCGATTTTAGAGTTTTCTACGACAATCCAACACCATGAACCGTGGCTAACTCTTGAAGGATTACGGATAATTTTTGAGCGTAACCAGTGACCGAAGAAAACGTAACTCCGCCGATAACTGGAGAACGGGAGCGCCGACTGGCGAAAGTTCAAGCGATTCGGGCTGCGGGGGGTGAGCCCTATCCGGTTCGCTTCGATCGCACCCATAGCGCGGCCGAGATTTCCGCTATTTACGCGCCCCTTGAGTCGGGGTCAGAGACTGACGACCAGGTCCGGGTTGCGGGTCGAATTATGTTGTTGCGTCGCCAAGGGAAACTTACGTTCGCTACTTTGCGGGACGGGTCGGGCGAAGTGCAGTTGTTCGTTTCGCAAGCCGAGATGGGCAACGACGAGTTTGCCGCTTTTGATGACCTCGATTTAGGTGACTGGGTCGGGGTTGGCGGACGAGTCATGAAGACGCGCAAAGGCGAGGTGTCAATTAAAGCCAACGCGGTTTCCCTCCTTGCTAAGGCCCTGTTGCCTTTGCCTGAGAAGTGGCACGGGTTGTCGGATGTAGAAACTCGATTTAGGCAGCGCTACGTGGATCTAATTGCCAACGAGGAGGCTCGGCGAATATTCGCCGTACGTTTTTCGGTGCTGGCAACTCTAAGAAAAATATTCAGTGAACGTGGTTTTGTAGAAGTGGAGACGCCCGTCCTGCACGCTCAGGCTGGCGGCGCGACCGCACGTCCGTTTATGACGCATCATCAAGCTCTCGATATGCCCCTTACGCTGCGCATCGCTCTTGAGTTGCACCTCAAACGGCTTCTCGTAGGAGGAATGGAACGAGTCTTTGAGATTGGACGAGTTTTCCGTAACGAAGGTTTGTCTACTCGACATAACCCTGAGTTCACAATGCTCGAGGCTTATCAGGCGCTAGCCGATTACACCGACATGATGACTCTGGTGGAGGAACTTGTTGCCGAGTGTGCGCAGGCAGCTAACGGAACAAAGATGGTGACCATAGACGGAACCACGATCGACTTATCTCCGCCGTGGCCTCGGCGCACCATGATCGATCTAATTAAAGAGGCGACGGGTCACGATGTTCACCCCGAAACTCCACTGGAAAAACTGATTGCTATTGCTGACGAACTAGAAGTCGCAAGAAATCCCCAAGCGAGTGCGGGCCAATTAATTTTAGATATTTACGAAAAAACAGTTGAACCTAATCTCGTTTCACCGACATTCGTACTGGATTATCCCCGGGAAGTCTCACCGTTAGCTCGAGTTCATCGCGACGATCCGGCGCTAGTAGAGCGTTTTGAGGCGGTAGTAATGGGCCGCGAACTTGCTAATGCGTTTAGCGAACTCAACGACCCTATTGACCAGCAAGAGCGCTTTGTCGCTCAAGAAGCGCTTGCGGCGGCGGGTGACGCTGAAGCACACGGGGTTGATCATGATTATGTGCGAGCACTAGAGCACGGGTTGCCGCCGTGTGGCGGCGTAGGGGTAGGAATCGATCGATTGGTGATGCTCTTGGCCCAAGTGAGTTCAATTAGAGAGGTAATTCTTTTCCCCCATTTACGACCTGAGCGTAACTAAACCTTTTGCCCCAAGCGTCGGCCCGAATCCACCGGACCACGCTGGCTGATTAATTAGCGCGGTCGATTAACTGTTCTACGAAAATACTGAGACCACCAGTAACTTCGGAGTCAAGATTGTTTGCCCCCGCTAGTGCTTCTCGAGCTTTCGTAGCATGATCCCAAGCTATTGATCTGGTTGTGGCTAAAGCATCAGGTGTGGCTGCTAGTTGACGCGCTTCTTTTAGTCGATCTCCCGCTAGCGGTCCGCCGAGTTTTTCTCGCAGAAGAGGGTTTTCGTTCATCGCGTAAATAACCGGAAGGGTGTAGATGCCCTCGGCCAGATCTTGACCAGATGGTTTTCCGAGAGCTTCGTCGGTAGCAGTTAAGTCGAGGATGTCGTCAACTACCTGAAAACACATTCCGAGGTGATGGCCAAATTGAGTTAGTGAATCAAGAGTTGCCGCATCTACTTGGCTAACCATTCCTCCAACTCGACACGAGGTGGCAAATAGTGAAGCAGTCTTTCCTTCGATGGCTCGCGCGTAGTCCTCTTCGGACCGATTCACATCGAAGAGGTGTTGCAACTCGAGTATTTGACCACGACATAGTTCACCGATGGTGTCGGCGAGCAGTGCCGCCACGTCGGCTCCTAGCGAGGCGGCCAACGATGACGCGCGGGCCAATAAGTAGTCACCCGAAAGAATGGCCACGATGTTGCTCCAGCGGGCATTGACGCTAGGAACACTCCGGCGAGTTTGTGCTTCATCGATCACATCGTCATGGTGCAGCGAACCTAAGTGCACTAATTCACAGGCCACTGCCCCGGTGATTATTTCGTCCGAGCACTCGCGGGCACCTTGTACGCAGTACGCGGCACTAAGAGTGAGGGTGGGGCGCACTCGCTTTCCCCCCGCCCCCGACAAATGACCCGCCACTTCGCGGAGAAACCGGTCTTCATGATGTACGGCAGTCTCCAGCGCTTTTTCGACCCGTGCCAAGTCGCCCGCCAATGGCTTTAATGTCAGAGTCGTATTGGCGGTCATGCCCCTACGCTACGAGCCATTGACGATTATCACCAAGCCGAGGGCCGCCTAGGAGGGAACAAAATGGGGGGGCGGCGGTGTTGTTTAGTTTCCTCGGGTATTTGTTATTAAACCGATGTATTGCTGAGGGAATACGAGGGTTCCAAGCCCTAGAATGGGTTATTGAGGTGGATACTCTTGGCAGAGAGTCCCGGCAGGATGATAGGTCTGGGTGGGTGAGCCGAGTCAAGATTATGGGCTCGAATAGATAAGGTTACTTTAAGAGAAATCAAGGAGCGAAAGGGGCAACGTGTTCGAACGCTTTACCGATCGGGCTAGGCGAGTTGTTGTGTTGGCTCAAGAAGAAGCGCGCCTTTTGAACCATAACTACATCGGAACCGAGCACATTTTGTTGGGTCTGATTCATGAAGGCGAAGGCGTTGCCGCCAAGGCGTTGGAGTCGCTCGGTATTTCTCTAGAAGCAGTGCGGGCCCAAGTGGAAGAGATAATTGGCCAAGGCGGGCAAGCCCCCTCCGGACACATTCCGTTTACCCCTCGAGCTAAAAAAGTTCTTGAACTTTCGTTACGCGAGGCTCTCCAACTCGGGCATAACTACATCGGCACCGAGCACATTCTCTTGGGTCTAATCAGAGAAGGTGAAGGAGTGGCTGCGCAGGTGTTAGTAAAACTCGGCGCAGACTTGTCGCGCGTGCGCCAACAGGTGATTCAGTTGCTTTCGGGTTACTCCGGCGACAAAGAAGGCGTGAGTGCGGGTCCTAGTGGTTCGGGCGAATCCCAACCCTCTGGCTCGCTAGTCCTCGACCAGTTTGGTCGCAACCTAACTCAGATGGCGCGAGACAAGAAACTTGATCCGGTGATTGGCCGCGAAAAAGAGATTGAGCGCGTGATGCAGGTTTTGTCTCGGCGCACAAAAAATAACCCCGTACTTATCGGCGAGCCTGGAGTGGGAAAGACGGCCATCGTTGAAGGACTTGCCGCGATCATTGTTTCGGGTTCAGTTCCAGAAACGATCGAAGGCAAGCAGCTTTATACCCTCGATCTTGGCGCTTTGGTCGCGGGGTCACGCTACCGAGGTGATTTCGAGGAGCGGCTTAAAAAAGTGCTCAAAGAAATCAAAACTCGAGGCGACATCATCTTGTTTATTGACGAGCTCCACACCCTTGTGGGCGCGGGAGCCGCCGAAGGGGCCATAGATGCGGCCAGTATTTTAAAGCCGATGTTGGCTCGCGGTGAACTACAAACTATTGGTGCGACCACGCTTGATGAATACCGCAAGCACCTTGAAAAAGATGCGGCCCTAGAGCGTCGATTCCAGCCCATAAAAGTAGAAGAGCCTAGCGTTGCTCACACCATCGAAATTTTGAACGGATTGCGCGACCGCTACGAAACTCATCACCGAGTAACCATCACCGACCAAGCGGTTGTAGCCGCGGCTAACTTGGCTGACCGCTACATCTCCGACCGATTTTTGCCCGACAAAGCAATCGACCTTATTGACGAGGCGGGTTCTCGCCTGCGCATGCGGCGCATGCAGGCTCCACCAGATTTTCGTGAATTAGAAGACGAAATCGCGCAAGTTAGGCGAGAAAAAGACGCCGCGATTGAAGGGCAACAGTTTGAAGAAGCCGCTTCGTTGCGGGATCGCGAAAAAGAATTACTAGGTCGGCGTTCAGAAAAAGAGAGCGAAGCCCGCAGCGAGGGTATTGATCTCTTTAACGAAGTTACCGAAGAAACCATCGCGGAAGTTTTGGCCCTATGGACTGGTATTCCAGTTTACAAACTCACCGAAGAAGAAACCGCCAAGCTCTTGCGCATGGAAGACGAGTTGCACAAGCGGGTCATTGGTCAAGATCCGGCCATCAAGGCTGTCTCACAGGCCATTCGCCGCACTCGGGCGGGACTTAAAGATCCGAAGCGTCCTTCGGGGTCTTTTATTTTCCTCGGTCCATCTGGCGTTGGTAAAACTGAAACCGCTAAAACTTTGGCCGAGTTCTTGTTCGGCGACGAAGACGCGCTGATTCAGCTCGATATGAGTGAGTACATGGAAAAACATACGGTCTCGCGTCTAGTGGGTTCGCCTCCGGGCTACGTCGGTTACGACGAAGGCGGCCAACTGACTGAAGCAGTGCGGCGCAAGCCGTTCTCGGTGGTGCTTTTCGATGAGATCGAAAAGGCTCATCCCGACGTGTTCAATACTTTGTTGCAGATTCTTGAAGACGGGCGGTTAACTGACGCCCAAGGCCGCACGGTTGATTTCAAGAATACGGTCATCATCATGACTTCTAATCTCGGAACGGCCGATCTTCGCAAAGCGAAGATCGGTTTCGGGAGCGCGGATGCGTCGGTGACCTACGAAGCCATTAAGACCAAGGTTAATGATGAGCTCAAGCGCCATTTCCGTCCTGAGTTCTTAAACCGCATTGACGATGTCATCGTGTTTGCCGAACTAACGGAAGCCGAAGTCACGCTCATCGTTGATCTTTTGATCAAGCGAGTTCAGGGTCAGCTTGAAGGACAAGGAATCTTGTTGGAGTTGACTCAAGAGGCCAAGTTGCTTTTGGCGAGCAAGGGCTACGACTCGCAACTCGGTGCTCGCCCACTGCGGCGCGCGATCCAACGCTTTATCGAGGATCCACTTTCCGAGAAGATCCTCTGGAAAGAGTTTCATGTTGGCGAGACCATTATTGTCGATGCTCAAGGCGAAGAAATAGTTTTCCGGAGCGTTGAGGGAGTCGAGCCTCCACCGGTAGAGTTGGCCGGATCGGGCTCCGAGACTTAAAAAACCATCGCGTCTTGTTTATTCGCAATGGGGTCGTTTTAGCTCTTCTGGCTTTATTTTCAGCGGGGTGTGCAATTGACGCCACCGTGGCCGTAACCGTGAACTCTGACGGGACGGGAGTGATACGAGTGCGCGCAACCGCGGACTCTGAAGCAGTTAGTGCACTAGAAGCCGGTGGCCAGAGCCTCGACGCGGCCACCCGCTTGAGTGATTTAACCGATGCCGGCTGGACGGTAGGGGCGTGGAGTAAAAAACCCAACGGCACCGCCAGCATCACTATCACTCATGATTTTGATTCGGTGGCTGAAGTTGGTCCGCTACTCAAAGAGTTAAACGGTGATTTTGGCCCGGTACGAAAGTTTGAAGTTACACAAAATAAATCTTTAGTTGGTACTGACTACTCACTGGAGGCAGTCTTAGCCGCGGCGAGTACTGGAATAGCGGCTGATACTCAACTGGCAGAGAATCTTGCGACTTTAGGAATTGATCAAGCCATCATTGATCAACAGTTGTTAGACCAAGTAAATTCTTCTTTTACCCTGTCGGTAATAGCTAAGTTGCCTGGCGGCGAACGAACAGTTCAAAAGGCGCGCTCCGAGGGCAAGCGAACCGCAGTGAATATTTCTACCCAAGTAATTGATTTCACTCGGATTGCTTGGTACGCAGCCACACTTATTTTGATTGTGGCCGCACTTATTTTGATGGCAACCAGTCGGCGTAAGCGTTCTCGTCGTTCTCAGGTTTCTCAGGGACGCCGGTCCCGATCGGCGTCTTCTCAGACTCATCTCAGATGAGATCTAGATACTTGATGTTGAGCGAGCGAGATTCGTTCGCCAAAAGGAGCACTATGCAATCAGCAACGAAGAAGAGAACCGTCCGGCTGGGCCTCGCAGGTTTGGCACTAGTAGTAGGGGGGCTCAGTTTGGCTCCGGTGGCGGCCGGCGCGGCTAATTCTGATAGCCACCCTCGTCACAAGCAATTGACCGACGAGCAAAAGACTTGTCTCGAAGGCCAGGGCGTTACTAAGCCCGAAAAAGGCACTAAGCCCACCGCTGAACAGCGGGAGGCCTTTAAGGCGGCAGCCGAGTCTTGTGGGATTGAACTTCCGGCTCGACCAACTGCTTAAGTAAAAACTTCCATCTAAGTATTTACACGAACTGACGGGGTGCGGTGCCTACGGCTCCGCACCCCGGTTCGCGTCGTGTGGTAAGAAAAGTATCGTGGCTCAACTTAATATTGGTCCTTACGAAGCCCAGAAGTCTCGCATTTTTTTCTCTGGAGCCAACGCCGTGGAAATACCCGCGAGTTTTGCTTCTCCGCTCGCGACTGAATCGCAAGCGCGAAAATTCCCCGGGGTGGTTATTCATCCCGACTTTATGGGGTTGCGCCCACTGTTCGAGGATCTAAGTTGGCGTTTAGCGACCCACGGATTTTCGGTTATTTGTCCCGATCCTTTCGTTCATTTGTCTAAAGAAGATCAAGCCAACCTTGACCCTGCGACCCGTATGCGTTCGATGGCCACACTCGACGATGAGTTGCAGATGCACGACTTGGTCGCGGCTGCTAACGAACTCACTAAATTGGCCGGAATCTCAACGATGAACGTAACGGGTTTTTGTTTAGGGGGGATGCAAGTACTTAAAGCCGCGGCTACTGGCCGTTTCGATCGTGCGGTTTCGTTTTATGGCCAGTTGCGACTCCCGCCTGAGTGGCAAGGCGGAACAATGGGCTCTCCGTTGGGCAACCTCGAACAGGTTTGCCCAACGCTGGCTATTTTTGGTGCCCTTGATCCGTTTTCACCTGCGGCCGATATAGCGGATTTGCGCAAAGAGTGGCGCGACCGACCTGACTGCGAGATTCTCATTTACCCAAAAGCCAATCATGCGTTTGTCCATGATCCCGATCGGCCATCACATCGCCAGAGTGACGCGATGGATGCCTGGGCCCATACTTTGGATTGGTTTAATTCTTAAACTTTCCCGCCCGCCCGATCAGTCAGCGCTTGACGGTCGTTAATGGTGTAGTTGTTTCTGCCTTCTAAAGAAATCCAGCCGAGTTTTAAAAATAGGGCAATGGCTTTATTGACTCGCTCTCGCGATGCTCCCACTAAAGATGACAGCTCTTCTTGGGTAGTGGTGAGAATAAACGTAGTTTGGTGGTTAGAAAGTTCTAGTAGGCGTTTAGCCGTGCGGGCGGGTACGTCAAGAAACATGGCGTCAGAAAGTGCTTCATCGGTGCTGCGCAGTCTTTCCACGATTAGTTTTACTACTAACCAAAGAATTTGAGGGTGTTGATTAAATACATCGCGCAAGGTCTCGTAATCAAACTCGAGAACATGCGAATCGACTAAAGCCCGCGCGTCGGCCGAGCGAGGAGCGTCGTCGAATAAGGGCAGCTCACCGAAAAGTTCTCCACTTTCTAACACTGCGAGCACGGTCTCTCGACCCCCCGAAGGAGTGGTCGCGATGGCGATACGCCCCTGTTCGACAATGTAGAGGCTGGTGCTGGGGTCGTTCCGACGGAAAATATTGTTGCCCCGCTTTATTTCTTGGCGAATAGCTTTTTCACTCAAACTCAAGCGCACGCGGTCAGGAAGCACGGCAAAGAGCGCAGTGGTATCAAGAAGGTGAGCCTGAGACATGCCTTCACATTACTTACGACGCCGACGGTCTTTTAGAGGGTGAGGCTAGGTTGGCGGACCCTCGTGGTCGTTTAAGGGGAAACCTATGGTACAATTGATGGTTCTCTCTTCATTGTAATTATCCGTATTTCTTGCCCGGTTAAATATCCGGGGTTCATATTGAGGTTTTATGTCTTTTGCTGTTGGTGACAAGGTCGTTTATCCCCATCATGGAGCAGCGATTATCGAGGCGAAAGAAAAAAGAACCTTTGAAGGCAAGAAGATCGATTATTTCATTCTCCGGATTACTTACGGTGATCTTAAAGTTTCGATTCCGGTTTCTAAGGCTAATCAAATAGGACTTCGCGACGTAATTAACGATGAGGAAGTTGAAGAGGTCTACACGGTGCTGCGCAAGAAAGAAGCGCGTATGCCGTCGAACTGGTCACGCCGATTTAAAAACCACGTGGAAAAATTGAAGAGTGGTGACATTTACCAAGTAGCCGAAGTGGTGCGAAACTTAAACTTGCGTGAAGCCGATAAAGGATTATCGGCCGGAGAAAAACGTATGTTGCTAAAAGCCCGCCAGATTTTAGTTTCAGAACTAACTTTTGCTCTTGATGTAGACGAAGAAACGGCCGAGACTCGTCTTGATGAAGTTTTGGCAAGTCCCGAAGTTGTCGTTAAGCGATCTGGGCCTAAGAAGGCTTCCGCCAAGAAGGCGCCCGCAGTCAAGAAGGCGCCCGCCAAGAAGGCGCCGGCGGTCAAGAAGGCGCCCGCCAAGAAGGCTCCGGCCAAGAAGGCTCCGGCAGTCAAGAAGGCTCCGGTTAAAAAAGTCCCTGAGGCGGCCAAAGCTCCGGACGAAAAAGACGCGGCGGCTTCGGCCGCTAATTAGCAGTTCGCAATGGAGCGGACAGTTCGAGAGCGCACGGGGGCCATTGTCGTGGCTGCGGGCCGAGGTGAACGTCTGGGGTCTCCGAAACAATTTCTAGTAGTCGGCTCTTCTCGCTTAGTCGATCACGCAGTAGCGGCCGCGAGCGCAACGTGTGATGAAGTAGTGGTGGTTTTACCCGCTAACCAAGGTTGGGATGGGGCTGCGGTAACGAGTTGTGTTGCTGGGGGTAAAACTCGGGCTGAATCAGTAAGAGCGGGCTTGGCTGCTTTATCGGCTGATGTAGATATCATTGTGGTGCACGACGCGGCTCGACCATTGGCAACTCCAGAACTTTTTTCGTTAGTGATCGATGTAGTGCATTCGGGTGCCGACGCTGCGGTGCCAGCGGTTCTGATAACCGACACAATCAAGCGAGTTCAATCTGACCGAGTTGTAGAAACAGTTGATCGCTCTGGGCTAGTCGCGACACAAACCCCACAGGCTTTTAGGAGCTCAGTATTACGGGCCGCGCACGAAAATTCACCTGAGGCTACTGATGACGCCGCGCTGGTGGAGGCCGCGGGGGGCAGTGTGGTTGTCGTTACTGGCGACGCGCGTAACTTAAAAGTCACTACGCTCGCGGATGTAGCAATTGTGGAAGCACTCTTGGGTGAGGCGAGCCGATGAACATACGGGTGGGGTTGGGTTTTGACGTTCATTCGTTTGGGGGAAATGGCCCGTTAATTCTTGGCGGAGTGGCTATTGCCGAGGCCCCGGGCTTGGTCGGTCACTCCGATGCCGACGTGGCGACTCACGCAGTAGCCGATGCGTTATTGGGCCCGACCGGATTACCTGATTTAGGCTCGGTATTTCCGGCGACCGATGAAAAACTAAAGGGTGTCTCTTCACAAGAACTTTTAGTCGAAGTGGTCAAGTTAGTAAATAGTGCTGGTTGGCAAGTAATCAATGTTGACCTAGTTATTGCCGCCGAAAAACCTAAATTGGCAGATCACATTGCTGAAATGGCTAGTCGGTTGACCGCTCTAGTAGGCGGACCGGTGTCGGTTAAACCCAAACACGCGGAAGGGGTGGGTGCGGTTGGTCGCGGTGAAGGAATCGCGGCTTGGGCGGTAGCGCTGCTTGAGGAGCGGGCAAAGTAGTGGCCGTTAAAATTTACGACACTAAAGCCCGAAAAAAAGTAGCGCTAACTTTCCGCGATGAAGGGAAAGTCTCAGTTTATGTTTGTGGGCCAACGGTTTATGATGTTCCCCATATTGGTCATGGTCGAACGGCCGTAGTTTTTGACACTATTCGCCGCTACTTAATTTGGTCAGGGCTAGAAGTCAATTTTGTCAGCAATGTCACCGATATTGAAGACAAGATAATCGCCCGAGCCGCTCGCGATGGGTTGACCGAGAGTGAAGTAGCGCAAGAGTTTGAAGAGAAGTATTTTGCCGAACTAGATCGTTTGGTAGTAATGCGTCCAGATGTGACTCCGCACGCCACCGGATATATAGCTGCGATGGTGAAGTTGATTTCTGACTTAGTTGCTAGCGGTCACGCTTACATTATTGATGACCAAGGCGTTTATTTTGATGTGTCGTCTTACTCGGCCTACGGAGAACTTTCGCACCGTGATCTTGCAACTTTGCTTGAGTCAGCCGGTGCGCGCGTCGACGTTGATTCGGCTAAACGCTCCCCAGTGGATTTTGTTTTATGGAAGTTGGCTAAGCCAGGTGAGCCAAGTTGGGATTCGCCGTGGGGGGCGGGGCGCCCCGGTTGGCATATCGAGTGTTCGGCTATGGCCCTAGATCTGTTGGGCGATGGCTTTGATCTTCATGGCGCGGGTGACGATTTAGTTTTCCCCCATAACGAAAACGAGATTGCCCAAGCCGGTGCCGCGGGCCACGAGTTTGCTCGCCATTGGATTCACTCGGGAATGGTCCAGATCAACGCAGAAAAAATGTCAAAGTCATCCGGAAACTTTCGCACTTTGGCTGATGCGCTAGATACTTACGACCCCCGCGCCTTTCGAGTTGCCGTGCTCTTGACTCAATACCGCTCGGCTATGGAGTTGGGTGACTCCGAACTCACCGCCGCCGCCAGTGCCGTTGACCGCTTCGATTCTTTAGTGCGCCGCGCTATGGCGGTGGAAATAGATTTGTCTACGGCTTCAATTGACAGGAAGCGCGAACAAAGTTTTCGTGCGGCCATGGATGATGATTTTGCCACGCCTGCGGCCTTAGCCATAATTTTTGCCGCAGTCAGTGAGGCTAATCAGGCGTTTGATTGTGAAGATATAGAAACGGCCGCCACTTTGGTGGCCACGGTTAAAGAACTTGCCGGAGTATTAGGGATTGTCATTGGGCGGATAGAGGATTCTTCGGGTGACTCTCGTATTGATCAACTTGTTGTTGATCGTGAAACCGCCCGCGCGAACCGTGATTTTGCTACCGCCGATCGAATCCGGGACGATTTAGAAGCCGAGGGAGTCGTGATTGCCGACCGCGCATCGGGTACTACTTGGCACCGACGATGAGTGCGGCTCGGCGTACGACTTCAGGGCTGGGGGGCGAAATAGTCCCGGGTCGCCAAGCGGTGCGGGAACTCCTTATCGCTAAGCGCCGCAAGGTTCATGGGGTGATGATCGCCCGTGACGCCAATGACCGCGGGGACGAAATTTTAGAGCTGGCCCGTGCGGCGGGAATAGAAGTTCAGATGGTGAAGCGAGAAGATGTCGCGCGCGAAGCCCGCATTGAAACCCACCAAGGAATTGTCGCTCGGGCCGAGGCGGTCGCAGATGTTCCTTTAGATCAAATTACCTCACCCCAAGCATTTTTAGTTGCCCTTGATGGAGTGACTGACCCGCGCAATTTAGGGGCGGTCTTGCGTACGGCCGAAGTGGCGGGGGCGACGGGAGCAATTTTGGCTCGCCACGGTGGAGCCACGCTTAGCCCCGCCGCGATTAAGTCGGCCGCGGGTGCAGTCGAACACCTTTCGATTTCGTTAGTTTCGGGAATCGCCGGCGCGCTCGAGAATTTACGCCGAGCCAATATCTGGAGTGTGGGGCTAGATCACGAAGGTCCGACTTCGATTTACGACTTAACCGTTGCTACCGGTCCAGTAGTTTTAGTTTTAGGGGCTGAGGGAGCCGGTCTGGCACGACTCACTCGAGAACGCTGCGATATTTTGGCCGCTATTCCTACTCACGGCTCTATTGAGTCACTCAATGTGTCAGCCGCGGCGGCAATAGCGTGCTTCGAACTCGCCCGACGCCGTAGTGCCGATAACCTCAAATCTACGCCGGGTTAGCTCAGTTGGTAGAGCTCCGCTCTTGTAAAGCGGTGGTCGTCGGTTCGATTCCGACACCCGGCTCCAGTCGTCAACCCAGTACGGTTATTCCACCGCTTGGGCTCAGCGATTTGACGATGCCGATACAACGTCGGCAGGGCAACAATTTTACGAAAATAAGGCCTTTAAGTTACACATTAGGCCAATAAGGTCGTTTTAACCTAGGTAGCGGTTTGGCACCGACCTAGATGCCGAAGTTCCTATCCGCGATTTTCTCTCGTTTCGCGACCATAATGGCTGTCTCATGGATACTTCTAGGGCCGCAAGTGATGTTCGCGACAGTGAGGATGAATATCCTGAGGCCGATCGGCTAATTCTTGATTTTGAACGCTCGTGGTGGATGTTTCCGGGGCCTAAATCGGCACAAATACGGGCCCGCCTCGGAATGTCGAGTCCTCGCTACTATCGTCGTTTAGGAGAGATTATTTCCGACCCCGAATCGCAAAGGTACGACCCGATGACAGTGAAACGCGTGATCCGTTCTCGGCGACAACGCCGCACTGCTCGCTACGAAGTTAAAAGTGCCCACCCGAGTGTGAAATGAGTGTTTTCGCTATTCCCGCGCCCTCTCATCGCGCGAGGCCCGCGCGTTCGAATAACGGAATTTCCCTAGTACATCGCGCGGCCCAGCGCGGCGTGGTCTTGGTGGGCGTGGCCGTTGTGCTCGGAATTGTTTTACTTCAGGTAATTGATAAAGCGGGCGGCGGTGGGGGAAGTGGGAGTATTTCTCCGCCGGTTACTAGTAGTTCGGCGAGCACGACTAAGCCTGCAAGCACAGATGCGGGGCGGCCACCCGCGGAGGTCAGAGTCTTGGCGCTAAATGGATCGGGAGTTAACGGTGCGGCCGCAACGTTGGCCAACGAATTGCGGGGCAAGGGTTACTCCATTGCCGGTACGGGTAACTCGCCTTTACAAAACGGAACTACGGTGGCGTGTCGAGTCAAGTTTGAAAAAGAGGCGACCGCTTTGGCGACTACTGTAGGTGTAGGTACAGAAGTGACTACGTTCCCGGTTCCTGATCCGGCGGGTTCGGAAGCCTCCGACTGCGTAGTTATTCGCGGTAAATAATCTTTCGTGGCTCGGCTTTACGCCGGTCTCGAACCGCTTAAGTCTGATCCAGAGACAACTGCGGTTATTGTTGACTTTGATGGCACACTGGCCGTTATTGTCGATCAACCCGAAGATTCCCAACCATTACCGGCGGCGCGCTCGGCATTAAAAGAATTGGTAGCCGCAGTGGGAACGGTGGCGGTTATTAGTGGGCGCCCAGTGGAGTTCCTTATTTCGGCACTCGACGTGTCGGGAGTAATGGTCTTTGGTCAGTACGGCCTTGAGCGGATAGAGAACGGTCAAGTGGTGGTCGACGAGCGAGCCCAAACTTCAATTGCGGTGGTCGCCGAGGCGCAATTGGCGGCCGTAAAAAAATGGCCCGATCTTTTGATTGAACATAAAGGCGATTTGGCGCTAGGAGTGCACTGGCGCACCACTCCTGATCGGGCGCCCGAACCAGACGACCTCAAAGCCTTTGGTGCTCAATTCGGTTTGGAGTCGCTTCCCGGGCGCATGACTTGGGAATTTCGGCCGGTTTCGACCATCGATAAAGGGGTGGTGGTGGCCGATATTTTGGCCCAACGCAAGGTGCGATCGGTGCTGTGTGCGGGCGACGATGTGGGTGATATCCCTATGTTCGCCGCGCTCAACCGTTGGGAGCAAGAAGATCCGACGCGAGTAGCGGTACGAATCGGGGTTAATTCCGAAGAAGCGCCGCCAGCCTTGTTGGATCAAGCCGATTTAGTAGTGTCCGGTCCATCTGAGTTAGCGGAAATTCTTTCCGCATTAGCGAGTGCGTGTTAGCGGAGAGCACAAATTTATTTGGCCGCCGCAAGTTGATCTTTTAACCAATCAATTGGCTGGCGTGCTCCGGCTCGATTGCGCAGCGATGCCGCCCTCTTGGCTCGTTCTTTAGGTTCCATAGTCAATGCTTGGTTGAGTGAGTCAGCTACTTGTTCAATGTCGTAGGGGTGAACAGAAAGCGCGTCGGCTCCGAGTTCATCCCAGGCGCCGGCTTCAGGCGATAGGCACAAAACTCCGTCGCGCTGATTGAGCAGGGGGCCTTCTTTGGCGACCAAGTTAAGACCATCTTTGATCGGGTTAACCAACAGCACGTCATAGTCGGCGAAGGCGGCGGCAGTAGTAGGGAAGTCGTCGCGCTCGTCGAGAATAATTGGCGACCAATCGTTGGTCCCCCACTCATCGTTGAGTTGACTAATAGCCTGTTCAACTTCATTGCGGTAGCCGATGTATTCGGGCAATGTTTGGCGCGACGCGTTAAGGCGAGCGACAAAGACCACTCGGTCGCGCCACTCGGGGTGAGTTTCGAGCAAGCGTTGGTAAGCCGAAAAACCCCGCAGAATATTTTTTGATGGATCAATGCGGTCAACTCGCAAAATCATGGCTCGGTCGCCAATTTGTTCTTTGAGGTCGGCTCTACCGACCGCGGTTTCGGGCAACTGGGCGGTGGCGGCGAGCAGGTCATGGTCGGGCCCGAGAGCGGCGACAAAACTGTCAGTTATGTTGGCGTTGCTCCCCAGCATTTCTCGGGCCGAGGCTTCGTAGGATCGGGCCCAGCGAGCGGAGTGAAAACCCGAAGGAACGCTGGCCATAGAACCACAGATGGCTCGGGCGATGTCGGGAGGCAAAATGCGAATGGAGTTAGGGCCACAAAACGGGGTGTGGCTGAAATGGGCAATGCGAAGGTCGGGGCGAGCGGAGCGCAACATGGCGGGGACCAGATTTAGTTGGTAATCCTGGATAAGCACCACATCATCCGGGTTCGCCTTTTCGGCCGCGGCATTAGCAAAAGCTTGGTTGATATTTTCGTAAGCCGCCCATGCTTCACGAAAACGGTGATCAAAACGCGGCCGCCGAGCGAGGTCGAAGATGCCGTGGTAGATAAACCATAAAGTGCTGTTCGATATCAGGTTGTAAGCCAGCAGATATTCACGTTCGTCGAGGTCGAGTAGGTCAAGCTCGATCCCCGGCGCTTTAACTTGTCCAGCTCGGGTTGCCGCGCGATCGTCGGGGGTTAGCGCGGCGGCGATCCAAGTTGCACTGTCGCCGGCCGCCCCCGAAGTAAGGAGGGGACCTAGTGACGAGGCGATTCCTCCTGCTCCCCCTTGGGCGATAAAGCCATTATTAGATTTTTTGAATTGGTACGGTCCCCGATTGGAAATTATTACTGTCATTCCTATTTTTTCTCCGGGGCAAATCCGTACGACTTGGATGGTGATGCGATTGCGGCTCCCGATTTGAGTTGGCCAAAGAGCGATAGCCAATCACGTAACTCACGGGTGGAGAGGAAGTTCTCCCGCACGTGCTCGCGACCTTGCTCACCCATTGCTGTTGATCCATCGGGGTCGCCGAGCAAGTGGATTATTTTTTCCGCGCACGCTTCTACTGAGTCCACGAGGAATCCGTCGTACCCTTCACGAATTTGTAGGGTGATCCCGCCCGCCCGCCCGCCCACTACGGGGCGGCCTTTCCAAAGGGCCTCGCTAACGGTGAGCCCAAAACCTTCTCGGATCGATTTTTGCACCATCACGCTCGCCATGCGCTGAAAAGCGTTGATCTGTACGGCACCGACTTGGTGAAGATTGGAAAGCAGGTGAATGTCGTGATCTCCGGCCCGGGCTTGTTCTATCTCTTCCCAGACCTGAAAACTTTCGGGGTCGTCGGTGGCCATAGACCCCGCGAGCACTAACTGGGCGCCAGGAATTTTTTCCCGCACTATGCGGTAGGCGTTAACTACGCCGATGGGGTCCTTCCACGGGTCGAAGCGACTGACTTGACACACGATAGGCCGAGCCGGGTCTATTCCGTACTGGCGCAAAATCTCTTCACAGAACGGAAGAGCTAGATCGAGATTTTTTACCGATAACGGGTCTATGCACGGTGGGGCGTACATAATATTTTCTGTGCTCAAAGAATCAGGAACAAATTCGGGCATTGTCCAAACTGACGCGTCGTACTGCTCAATGAAAGGACGAAAGAAGTTCCATACTTTTTCGTTAGCCGCGGTTAAGTCGATGTGGCATCGCCATATCCATTTTGTCGGGTCTACACCAAGACGAGATCCGTGCAAGAAACTTAAAATCGCCGCTGGCTGTGGATCATGCACTACTACGAAGTCCCATTCATCTTCGAACGCGAGTGAGTTATCGAGTACTCGTTCGAGGTAGACGCGTTGCATTGCTGCGGTCCAGGCAATGTCGGCCCCTTGAAGTCCGTTATGAACTTGTTTGGTAATAGCAAAAAATTCGTCGCTACCTTGCATCACGTGCCACTCGGCATCGACGCCCACGCTGCGGAGCAAGGGGACATGAGTGGCGAGCAATTCCGCGACTCCGCCTCCGTAGGCCGTGGCGTTGAGGTGGAGCACGCGGGCTCCTTGGAGCGGCTCGGCCAAAGCCCGAATCTCTTCAATTACCTCATCTCCGACCACGGCCGCGTAGTCTTTGAGGTCCTTTTCTAGCAGCGGTACTCGCTCGAGTACGGGCAACTTATTCCTCCTCAAGTCTGGTGGCCGCTGAGCATCTCTCAGTCGATTTAGACCAATCTATTCGGATGCTCTCAGTAGTGGTGTGCCCCGATAAATTTAGAGGCTCCCTATCGGCCGCGGCCGCGGCCGCCGCCGCGCGTGGCCCCGACCGCGCGACGGAAGCCGCGGTGCCGGCCACGATGGCGAGGGCGGTGAGGGTGAGTATCAGGGATTTCAT
>OFRL01000042.1_pt1 | contig 63710 bp, 56 predicted proteins | sample 1543121 | NCBI WGS metagenome assembly OFRL01 (sample SAMN07774228, study PRJEB24372) | wastewater metagenome | isolation source: Lake Maggiore Cannobio | place: Italy: Cannobio | collected 2016-01
GGTGGGTGCGGACCGTTGGTCCGCACACCTTGACCCTCATCCACGCATGGCGTGGATCTACTTCTTTGCAGCGGCCTTCTTCGCCGGGGCTTTCTTCGCGGCAGCCTTCTTCACCGCTTTCTTTGCCGGGGCCTTCTTGGCAGGCGCTTTCTTTGCAGCGGCCTTCTTCGGCGCCGCTTCCTTCTTCACCGCGGCCTTCTTTGCCGGGGCCTTCTTCGCGGCAGCCTTCTTGGCGCCGAAGCCCTTGCGCACCGGCTTGCCGGTTTCTTCCATCAGCTGCTGCACTTCGGCCAGGGTCAGCGAGGCCGGTTCGCGATCCTTGGGGATCTTGCCGTTCATCTTGCCGTCGCTGATATACGGGCCGAAACGGCCGTTCAGCACCTGGATGTCGCTGCCCTCGAACTCCTTGATGATCCGGTTGCGCGCGATCTCTTCCTTCTCTTCGATCAGGAACACGGCGCGGGCCAGGTCGATGGTGTACGGGTCGTCTTCCTTCTTCAGCGAGGCATACGTGCTGCCGCGCTTGGCGAACGGACCGAAACGGCCGATGCCGACGCTGACCGGTTCGCCCTTGTCCTCACCCAGCGCGCGCGGCATCAGGAACAGTTCCAGCGCGTCTTCCAGGGAGATGGTGTGCATCGACTGGCCGGGGCGCAGCGAGGCGAACTTCGGCTTCTCCTCGGCGTCCTCGGCGGTGCTGCCGATGGCAGCGTAAGGCCCGAAGCGGCCGAGGCGTACGCTGACCGGCTTGCCGGTCTTGGGGTCGGTGCCGAGCTCGCGCGCGCCACTGGCCTCGGCACGGTCGACCGATTCCTTCTTGTCTTCCACCAGCTCCTTGAACGGCTCCCAGAAGCGGGCCATCAGCGGGATCCACTCTTCTTCGCCACGCGAGACGGCGTCGAGCTCGTCTTCCAGCTTGGCGGTGAAGTCGTAGTCCACGTACCGGGTGAAGTGGCTGGACAGGAACTTGGACACCGCGCGGCCCACATCGGATGGGCGGAAGCTGCGGCCTTCCATTTCCACGTACTTGCGGAACAGCAGGGTCTGGATGATCGAGGCGTAGGTCGAGGGACGGCCGATGCCGTACTCTTCCAGCGCCTTCACCAGCGCCGCTTCGGTGTAGCGCGGCGGCGGCTGGGTGAAATGCTGTTCGGCCTGGATGCGTTCCAGCGGCACGCGGTCGCCGGGCTTCATCGCCGGCAGCTTGCGGCCTTCGTCCTCGTCCTCGGCGCTCTTGTTGTCCTTGCCTTCTTCGTACACGGCCAGGAAGCCGGGCACCACCACGGTGGTGCCGCTGGCACGGAACACGTGTTCGCTGCCGGCGGACAGATCGACGCTGACGGTGTTGAGGGTGGCCGGAATCATCTGGCAGGCCACCGCACGCTTCCAGATCAGCTCGTACAGCTTGCGCTCGTCATCGGTCAGGTAGCGCGCCACCTGCGCAGGCGTGCGCAGCGCCGAGGTCGGGCGCACCGCTTCGTGCGCTTCCTGGGCGTTCTTCGACTTGGTCTGGTAGGTGTTCGGCTGGTCCGGCAGCGAGGCGATGCCGTAGTCGCGGGCGATCACGTCGCGGATCTCGGCCAGCGCGTCCTGCGACAGGTTCACCGAGTCGGTACGCATGTACGAGATCAGGCCGACGGTGCCTTCGTCACCGATCGCCACGCCTTCATACAGCTTCTGCGCCACCTGCATGGTCTTGCGGGTGGTGAAGCCGAGCTTGCGCGAGGCTTCCTGCTGCAGGGTGGAGGTGGTGAACGGCGGCGCCGGGCGGCGCTTGCGCTCCTTGCTGGCCACATCGGTGACATGCAGCGAGCCCTGCGCGGCCTGCTGGATGCGCAGGCGGGCCGCCTCGGCGGTGTCGCCGTCGGTGATGGTGAACTGTTCGAACTTCTGCCCGTCCAGCTTGATCAGCTTGGCGTTGAAGTGCTGCGACGGGTGCGCGCACTCGGCGGCGATCGACCAGTATTCGCGGGCGATGAAGGCTTCGATCTCTTCCTCGCGCTCGACGATCATGCGCAGCGCCGGGCTCTGCACGCGGCCGGCGGACAGGCCGCGCTGGACCTTGCGCCACAGCACCGGCGACAGGTTGAAACCGACCAGGTAATCCAGCGCGCGGCGCGCCTGCTGGGCGTCGACCAGGTCGCTGGCGATCGCGCGCGGCTGGCTGATCGCTTCCTTGATGGCGCGCGGGGTGATCTCGGTGAACACCACGCGCTGCATCGGCTTGTCCTTGACCAGCCCGCGTTCCTTCAGGATCTCGGCGATGTGCCAGCTGATCGCTTCACCCTCGCGATCCGGGTCGGTCGCCAGCAGGATGTCGTCGGCGCCCTTGGCGGCCTTGGCGATCGCATCGACATGCTTTTCGTTCTTGTCGATCACGTCGTAGTGCATGGCGAACCCATTGTCCGGGTCGACTGCGCCTTCCTTCGGGATCAGGTCGCGCACGTGCCCATACGAGGCCAGGACCGTGTAGTCCTTGCCGAGGTATTTGTTGATCGTCTTGGCCTTGGCCGGCGATTCGACGATGAGCAGGTGCTTGGGCATGTCAGGAAAGGTCTGTGGGCGGACCGGGGGAGAGGGGCCGCTAGGGTGGAGCAAACGGCCGCATTAGTGAAGCGGCCACGGGCAAATCCATAAACTGAACGCCCGGTAATGTGCCGGGCGTTCAGGTTTCACCTTATTAGAGGAATCACGCCCGGCCAGCCCATGTCAAGCAGCCAGGCGTGAGGATGGCCGTTCATGAGGCCATCTTGGCGATGAAGCCAACCGCGAACACCATGAGCGCCAGGCCCACCAGCGACAGCAGGCCGGTCAGTACGAGCACCAGCACGGTCACCGTGCCCAGCTCCCGGCGCTGCAGCTGCGGCTGGTCGGTGTAGGCCCAGCGGTCGACCACCAGGGTGTCGCAGATCATGTCGTGCAGGCCCTGCTTGCGCTCGGTGAAGGCGGCCATCAGGAAACCGATGCCGAGGGTGAAGGTGCTGAGCACCGCGGCCCAGTAGCGACCAAATGCGCGGGCCTTGGTCAGGCGCTCGCCATTGCTGCGCACGACCTTGATGCCGACCGCCATCTTGCCCAGCGTGGCACCGCCCTGCGAGGCATGGAACCAGGTGTAGTACGCCATGCCGATGGCCAGGTTGATCAGGGCACTGGCCAGCTGGGCCACGATTTCGATGGCCGATTCGCCGCTGCCCACCGCACCCATGCTGGCACCAAGCACCACACCGAGGATGGCGCCGATGATGCCGCCGGGGATGGCCAGCACGAAGTAGTCGATCATGTAGGCCGCCACGCGCTTCCAGAAGCCCGCGTAGACCACTTCGCCGCCCATCACCGGCTGGGCATGGCCGCCGCCGCCGAGCGCCGCAGGGGCGCTGTAGGGCGAACTGCTGAGGGCGCCGGTGCCAGGCAGTGGCGCCGTACCGTTGTCGATCGCGGCATAGTCGCCACGCAGGTCGAAGCCGCCACTGCCGGTGGCCGTGCTGGCGTCGGCCAGTGTCTGCAGTCCCAGTTCGTCGACCACCTGGCGCAGCGCAGCCCACTGCGCCATGCCTTCGCGCCAGACCAGGGTGTCCAGGTTCAGCTGGCCGCGCTGGAAGCGCTGGCGGATCTCCTGGACCGGCAGCGGGCCCTGGCGTTGCTGTCCTTCGGCGTAGTACCACTCAGTCATTGCATGTTCCCTGTTGAATCATCCTTGGAGGTGCTGGCGTGCGCGTGGCTCAGCCGCGGCACGTCGGCGGCAGGTACTTGTCGTTGCTTTCGCCACTGCATTCCCAGCGGCCGCTGTCGCGATCGTATTCCAGCCACAGCAGGTCGCCATCAAGGCTCTTGCCGGGCAGTGCCAGGGTGGCTTCGATGCCGCAGTGGCCATTGTTGAAGCGACCGATGTTCACCGCCGACAGCCCTGCATGGGCGAAGTCACCCGGGGCCGGGAAGCCGGCGTCGTTGGCACCGGGGCAACGGCCTTCGTCATCGGCGAAATGCTGCACCTGGTCCTTCAACGGCTGCAGCGCGGTCACTGCGCCGGCGACCTTGGCGCGCACGGTGTAGTCGTTGTAGGCGGGCAGCGCGATGGCAGCCAGGATGGCCACGATCGGGACCAGCACCAGCAGCAGGCCGCCGCCGATGATGGCGGTCAGGGCGCAGCCGGACAGCTTCTTCTTCGACGCCGGCAGGGCGGTGGCCGATGCACTGGTGGTGTAGGGCGTGGACGGCGGCAGTACCGGCGGCTGCGGCGGAGGCGGTGCCACCGGTTCCGGATCGGGCTCGGGTTCCACCGGCGGTGCGGCAGCGTCCAGCGCCGGCACGATCAGGCCGAGTTCGTCGACCACGGTGCGCAACGGCTGCCATTGCGGCAGGCCGTCGCGCCAGACCAGGGTGTCCAGGGAGATCTGGTTGTTGCGGAACAACTCGACCAACTGTTCCGCCGGCAGCGGACCCTGCTGCCGGTTGCCTTCTGCATGGAACCACTCGCTCACGGGGACGCTCCTGAATGCGCTATGCCCCCAAGTGTACGGTCAGTGCAGGGGTTCTGGCTCGTCCATGAACATCTGCGTCTCCATCCAGGCGTACGCCGCCTCGGAGCCGGGCTGGTTGAACAGCACCATCAGCACGACCCACTTCAGGTCGTCCAGGTCCAGTTCGTCCTGGTCCAGGGCCATGGCCCGGTCCAGCACCAGCTCGCGCTGGTCGGCGTCGAGGATGCCGTGCTGTTCCAGGTACAGCAGGAAACCACGGCATTCCACGTCCAGCTTGTCCAGCTCGGGGCCGTGGTAGACGCGCACGGGGCCATCGACCCGTGCCTGGGCCACGCTCGGCCGCTGCGCGGCCAGGGCATCGAGCCAGTCGAATGCCTTGTTGATCTCGGTTGGGCTGAAACCGGCCTGGATCAGGCCGTTCTGGAGCGAATCGCGGTCACGGATCAGGTCCGCATCTTCGCTGAAATAGTGTTCAAACAGGTACAGCAGTACGTCCAGGATGCTCTCTTTCATTGCCCCTCGGCCTGCGTCGCGCGACGCTGTGGAGGTGAAGAAACTAGGGAGTTCGACAGTAGCGGCCGTGTACGCACACCACGATTCCCGCCAGTTCCATGGCCAGCAGCATGGAGGACACCCGGGGCGCCGTCAATCCACAGCGCGTGATCAGTGAATCCATACCGCTTGGGTTGTGGTCCAGGGCCCGCCACAAGCTCTGGTAGTCAGGGTCGTCGGCCCAGCGCGCCGGCAGGAGTGCCGGCGGTGCCTGTTCAGTGGGGGTGGCGAGCCGTGATTGCAAGCCCGGCAGCTGCTGGCGAAGGGCGGGCGCCAGCAGTTCAAGGACCTCCTCCGGGCGCTCGACCAGTGCGGCACCCTCGCGGATCAACCGGTGGCAGCCCGCGGCGCGTGGGTTGAGTACCGAACCGGGCAGGGCACAGACCTCGCGGCCGGCCTCGGCGGCCAGGCGTGCGGTGATCAATGCGCCGGAGCGCTGGGCGGCCTCGACCACCACCGTCGCCAGCGCCAGCCCGGCCACCAGGCGGTTGCGGGCTGGAAAGTGACCGGGGCGTGCCGGTGTGCCCGGGAGGTATTCGCTGAGCACTGCGCCTTCGGTGGCGATCCGGGCCTGCAGCCTGGCGTGGCTGTCCGGGTAAGCCCGGTCCGGGCCGGTGCCGATCACCGCCACGGTGCAGCCACCGGCGTCCAGCGTGGCCTGGTGGGCGGCCGCGTCGATGCCTGCCGCCAGGCCGCTGGTCACCGCCAGCCCGGCTTCGACGAAGCAGCCGGCAAACCGGGCGGCCAGGGCGCGTCCGCCCGGCGTCGGCGAGCGGCTGCCGACCAGCGCCACCGACGGGCGCCAGGCCAGGCTGGGGTCGCCGGCGATGAACAGCGCCAGGGGTGGGTTGGGGACATCCAGCAGGGGCGGGGGGAATGCCGGATCGGTGAAGGCCAGCAGGTGCTGGTTGTCGTCTTCCAGCCAGCGCCGTGCCGCGGCCCAGGCCCGGGTGTCCGGGCGTTCCAGCGCGGCGCACTGCTCGGGCGTGCAGCCGTGCGCGCGCCAGTTCGCGGCGCCCTGCGCGATCGCAATCTCCGCGCTGCCTGCGGCCTGCAGCAGGGCCCGCCGTGGCGCCAGCGCGCCGCCTGCCATCAACAGGCGCAGCAGCGCCTCGTCAGCTTGGTTGGTCATCTCCCCACTATCGAGCGCATACAACAAAGGCGCCCTAGGGCGCCTTCGCATGTGGCTGTCAGGTTTTGCCGGAGGTGCCTGCCGGCCAGCGGCCGGCACTACCTGCAGTGCCCGGGCAACCCGGGACTGGTTACTTCGCGTCCGGGTGCAGTGCGTTGAACCCCACGCGCACCGGCTTCACGCCCTGCATCACCAGCGCGTAGCTGACGTTGTCGAAGGTACGGAACACCATGGCGTGCGCGGCGTATTCGTCCGGCAGCGAAACCCGGCCGGCGCCGGTGCTGAGCGAATCGTCCATGCGCGACGAGGTGGGGTACTTCATGCGGTGCGCCACGTGGCGGCCCGGGCGCCACAGCGAGAACACGGTGCCGTTGTCCACGCCCTGTGCGCGACCTGCGGAAATCGCGATCACATCGCGCGGGCCAGCGGCGGTGAACATGTCGGTGACGGCCAGCACGCGCACATCGACGCCCTCGACACCGGCGGCCGGGACATGGGGGACGAACTGCAGGTCGTACGGCTTGGCCTCGACCGGGACCAGGCGGTCGCCGGCACGCACCTCGCGGCCGCCTTCGTTCTTGTCCAGCACCAGGGTGGACGCCTCGACCTTGCCGCCGGCGACATGGGTGATGGTGCCGGTGGCGACCTGGGCCAGCTCATAGCCGAGTATGCCGCGGCGGTGGTTGGGGGCGTTGTAGGCCCGCCACAGGTTGCCGCTGCCGGGGGTGACGTCGCCGTTGGCGGTCAGGTCCTCGGTCGGCTTGGGCTGGGCGTAGCGCACGGTCGGGCGGACCACGGCCCAGCGCTGGCCCAGTTGGGCGTCGGCCAGGCGCACGTAGACCGCACTGCCGCTGGTGACGCGCAGGCGTTCTTCTTCCAGGCCGGCCACGTAGGGTAGCTGCTCGATGCTGTCGACCACGCTCAGCTGCTTCAGGAACGGCTCGACCTGGGCCAGCGGAATGGCATCGATCGGGGCTTCCTGGCGCGGGCCGGGCTTGGCAGCGACGGTCACCCGGTCCAGATAGGCCAGGCTGAGCACGTCACCGGGATAGATCAGGTGCGGATTGGCGATCTGCGGATTGGCCTGCCAGATCTCCGGCCACAGCCACGGCTTCTGCAGGAAACGTGCGGCGATATCCCACAACGTATCCCCTTTTCGGACCACATAGGTGTCCGGGTGCCCGCCATTCACTTCCACGGCGGTAGCATAGGCAGCCACGGTCAGCATCGCCGCGGCGACGACCGTACGAAAACGAAGCAACATAGGTGTGAAGCCCTGATTCCCCAACAGGTCCGCGCACTATAGTCCAGAAACCGGGGCGCAAGGCAAGCGTTGGAGCTAGAATCTGCGACGTATGCCGGCGTGCCGGCCCCCTATCCGGAAACAGCCATGGCCCTTCTCCCCATTCTCGAGTTCCCCGATCCGCGCCTGCGTACCAAGGCTGCGTTGATCGAAGCCGCCGAAGTCACCACGCCGGCCTTCCAGGAACTGATCGACAACATGTTCCTGACCATGTACGACGCCCCGGGCATCGGCCTGGCCGCCACCCAGGTGGACGTGCACAAGCGCTTCATGGTCATCGACGTCAGCGAAGAAAAGAATGAACCGCATGTGTTCATCAACCCGGAAATCGTCGCCAAGGACGGAGGCCGGGTGTATCAGGAGGGCTGCCTGTCGGTTCCTGGCATCTTCGCCGACGTGACCCGCGCCGATACCATCACCGTGAAGTACCTGGACCGCAACGGCCAGGAACAGCAGCTGGAAGCCGGCGAAGTGCTGGCCACCTGCATCCAGCACGAGATGGATCACCTGGACGGCAAGCTGTTCATCGACTATCTGTCGCCGCTCAAGCGCGAGATGGTGCGCAAGAAGCTGGCCAAGCAGCGCAAGCACGTGGCGTGATCGCCAATCCGGGCCGCCCATCGGGTGGCCCGTGCCTGCGCGACGCGCGCGGGCTGTACGGCGCCGGCCGACGGCGCCGTTTTCTTTCCTGCACGAATCCATCCTGCAAGTGGGGTAGCCATGAGGATTGTCTTTGCCGGTACGCCGGAATTCGCGGTGTCGTCGCTGCGCGCGGCTGCGCGCCACCATGAGGTCGTGGCCGTCTACACCCAGCCTGATCGTCCGGCCGGCCGTGGCCGTGGCCTGGCGCCGTCGCCGGTCAAGCTTGAAGCCGTGGCCCGTGGCATTCCGGTCTACCAGCCCGAATCGCTGAAGGATGAAGCCGCCCAGCAGCTGCGCGACCTGCAGCCGGACCTGATGGTGGTGGTGGCCTATGGCCTGATCCTGCCCAAGGCGGTGCTGGCCATTCCGACCCACGGCTGCTGGAACGTGCATGCCTCGCTGCTGCCGCGCTGGCGCGGTGCCGCGCCGATCCAGCGCGCGATCCAGGCCGGCGATGCGAAGACCGGCGTCTGCCTGATGCAGATGGAGGCCGGCCTGGATACCGGCCCGGTGCTGCTGCACCAGGAGCTGCCGATCGCGGCCACCGATACCGGTGGCCAGCTGCATGACAAGCTGGCGGAACTGGGCGCGCAGGTGCTGTCCGACGGCCTGGGCCTGCTGCGGGCCGGCATCAAGCCGATCGCGCGGCCGCAGCCGGAGCAGGGCGTGACCTATGCGCACAAGCTGGACAAGGCCGAGGCCCGTCTGGACTGGGCGCTGGATGCAGGGGCGCTGGCACGCACCGTGCGCGCCTTCAATCCGTGGCCGATCGCCGAGGCGACGCTGGCTGGCGAGCGGGTGCGCATCCATGGCGCGGTGGCGCTGGATGAGGCCCACGGCCAGGCGCCGGGCACGGTGCTGGCGGCCAGCCGCGATGGCATCGATATCGCCTGTGGCCAGGGCGCACTGCGCCTGCGTGTGCTGCAGCGGGAAGGTGGCAAGGCGATTACTGCGGCCGACTACCTCAACGCCCGCCGCGATCTGCGCGTGGGGGCATAAGCGGTGTCGAAGCAGAACGATTTCTCCGTCGCCAAGGCGGCGCCGGGCGCGGCCACGCGCATGCTGGCCGCACGTGTGCTGGCACAGGTGTTCACCCGTGGCCGTTCGCTGAAGGCCGAACTGGCCTGGGCGCTGCCGAAGCTGGCCGACAGCCGCGATCGTGCGCTGCTGGAAGCCCTGTGTTTCGCCGTCCTGCGCCGCCGCAGCACCTATGACGCGGCGCTGCAGTCGTGGATGCAGAAGCCGCTGTCGGCGCGTGATGCCGATCTGCGCACGCTGCTGATGGTCGGGTTCGCCCAGCTGGACGTGCTGGAGCTGCCGGCGCACGCGGCGCTGTCGGCCACCGTCGATGCCGCGCGTGCACTGGGCCGTGAGCGCCAGGCGGGCCTGGTCAATGCGATCCTGCGCCGCGCGCAGCGCGAAGGTTTCCCGGAGCAGCCAGCGCGCGATGCCTTCCCGGAATGGCTGGCCGATGCGGTGGAACGCGATTGGCCGGCACAGGCCGACGCGATCTTCAGCGCCAGCCTGCAACCGGCGCCCCTGTGGCTGCGCGCCAACCGCCAGCAGGGCGGTCGTGACAAGGCACTGGCCGCGCTGGCCGAAGCCGGCATTGCCGCAGAAGCCAGTCCGCTCAGTGCCGACGCGTTGCGCCTGGCCTCTCCGGTTGCCGTGAATCAGCTGCCCGGCTTCGCCGAGGGCGCGATCTCGGTGCAGGACCTGTCGGCGCAGTGTGCCGCCGATGCGCTGGCCCCGGTGGCCGGTGCCCGCGTGCTGGACGCTTGTGCGGCACCCGGCGGCAAGTCGGCGCATCTGCTCGAGCGCGACCCCAGCCTGCGCCTGCTGGCGCTGGATATCGACGCGCGCCGCCTGGCCCGTGCACGCGATACCTACACCCGTACCGGCGTGGGCGAGCATGCGCAGACCCTGGCGGCAGATGCCAGTGATCCGGGCGCCTGGTGGGATGGCGTGCCGTTCGACGCGATCCTGCTTGATGCGCCGTGCTCGGCGACCGGCGTGATCCGCCGCCAGCCGGATGTGATGTTCCACCGTCGCGCCGAAGACATCGATGCACTGGTCGGCGTGCAGGCGCGCCTGCTGGAAGCCTGCTGGTCGATGCTGCGCCCGGGCGGCGTGCTGTTGTATGCCACCTGTTCGATCCTGCGCGCCGAGAACATCGATCAGGTGCGCGCGTTCCTGAAGTGGCATCCGGATGCCGTGGCGCAGCCGCTGGGCGATGCATTCGGCGTGGATTGCGAAGGGGTGGCGCGCCAGCGGCTGCCGGGTGAAAACGATGCTGACGGTTTCTTCTACGCGCGTCTGTTAAAAGCAGCCTGACCCCCGCTGCCGTTTCGAGTCCCATGCTGAAAGCCCACGCGTCGCGCCAGACGTGGTTGTTGGTGGTGATGGCCCTGCTGGTGCTGGGGGCCGGCCTGGGCCTCCGTGATCCATGGCCCTCGGATGAGCCACGTTTCGCGCTGGTGGCCAAGCAGATGGTCGACAGTGGCTACTGGTTGTTCCCGCATCGCGGCCCCGAGCTGTATTCGGACAAGCCGCCGATGCTGATGTGGTTGCAGGCGGCGATGTACAGCCTGGTCGGCCACTGGCGGGTGGCGTTCCTGCTGCCCTCGCTGCTGGCCGCGCTGGGCACGCTGTGGTGCGTGGTCGATCTCGGCCGCCGCCTGTGGACGCGGCAGGTGGGGCTGTACGCGGGCTGGGCACTGCTGTTCGCGCTGCACTTCACCTTCCAGGCGAAGAAGGCGCAGATCGATCCGCTGGTGGTGCTGTTCATCACCCTGGCCAACTACGGCCTGCTGCGCCATCTGCTGTTGGGTCCGGCCTGGCGCTGGTGGTGGCTGGGCTGGTTCTTTGCCGGCATCGGTGTGATCACCAAGGGCGTAGGCGTGCTGGCGCTGATGATGATCGCACCGGCGGCAGTCGCATCCGTGCTGCACTGGCCGCGGGTACGCCTGCACGTGCGCGACCTGCGTTTCTGGCTGGCACCGTTGGCCTTCCTGCTGGCGGTGTCGTTGTGGCTGGCGCCGATGCTGCTGGCAGGCTTCGCCACCGGTTCGGAGCCGTACCGCGCCTACATGGACGACATCCTGTTCCGGCAGACCGCGCGGCGCTATACGCAGTCCTGGGACCATCACCAGCCGTGGTGGTACTTCCTGGCGATCATGCCGTCGATGTGGGTTCCCGCGTTCCTGCTCCTGCCCTGGGCGCTTCCGGCCTGGTTCCGGCGGCTGCGCCGGCGCGATGGGCGCTACCTGCTGCCGTTGGCCTGGTGGCTGCTGGTCGTGCTGTTCTTCTCCCTTCCGCACGGCAAGCGCGACGTCTACATCCTGCCGGCATTGCCGATGTTCTGCCTGGCGCTGGCGCCGTTGCTGCCCGGGCTGCTGAGGCGACGCGATGTGCAGCGTGTGCTGGGCGCATTCACCGCGTTGCTGGCACTGGCGCTGGGGCTGGTCGGTGCGCTGGCGCTGCTGGGTGATCCGGATTTCGAAGTGCGCCTTGCTCATGGCCGCGGGTTGCTTCCCGGTGCCACCGATGCGCTGGCCTGGGCGGCGCTGGCGATGGCGGTCTGGTCGGCCTTGAGCCTGTGGGTGTGCGGGCGCCAGCGTCGGCACGTTGCCCTGGCCTCTACCCTGGCAGGAGTCTGGGTGCTGTACAGCCTGGTCGGTTATCCGGTGTTGAACGACTCCAGCTCGGCCCGTGGCCTGATGCGTGAAGTGAGTGCACGCATCGGCCCGCAGGCCGAGCTGGGACTGGTGGCATGGAAAGAGCAGAACCTGCTGATGGCCGATCGCCCGGCGGCCACCTTTGGATTCGAAGCACGTTGGCATCAACAGCTGCAGGCGGCCGTGCGCTGGCAGCGGCTGGTTCCGCAGCGACGCTGGCTGCTGGTGAACGAGGATGCGATGCAGGCCTGCATCGATCGTGCGCGGGCCGAGATGGCGGGCATTTCCAATCGTCGCCGCTGGTGGCTGGTGCCTGCCGATGCGGTCGCCGGCGACTGCCGGCCGTCAGTGGCGGAACTCGAGCACGAGCGCCGCCTGCAGGGGCCCGGCATCACCGATTGAGCGTTCGGGGAGCGTGGCTCAGGTGCTGGCCAGGGCGGCGTGATAGCTGGCCAGCGTGGCGTCGGCGAATGTCTGCAGGCCGAACTCCCGCTGTGCATGGCGGCGTGCTGCGCGGCCCTGTTCCGGCAGCGCATCGCGCTGTGCGTACAGCGCCTGTACCTGGGCGGCGATGGCGTCGATGTCGCGTGTGGCAACCACCCAGCCATCGACGCCTTGTTCGATGTTCTCCGGCAGGCCCGCGTAGTCGCTGACCAGCATCGGCTTGGCGCTGGCCATCATCTCGCGGCAGGCGAAGGAGATCGTCTCGACGTCATGGGACAGTACGAAGCCAGCATCGCCGGCCGCGATCAGGACACGGGTATCGGCCAGCAGGCCGGTGAAGTGCACCTGCGCGGCCACCTCGCCCAGCGCCTGCACCTGTTCGCGCTGCTGCGCGCTGGGCAGGTGGCCGGCCACGGCCATGTGCACATGCGGACGCACCGCATCGGGCAGCCGTGCGATGGCCCGGGCCAGGTCGATCCAGCCCTTGTAATCGTCGGTGCCGGCATTGCTGACCAGCACCAGCGCCTGTGGATCCTGCGTCCACTGCTGGCGCAGCGCGCTGCCGGTGCCGGCCGGCTGCGGTGAGTAGCGCTCCAGGTCAACGCCATTGCGGACCACGTCGATCGGGCAGCGACGGTACGGGCCCTGTTCCAGCAGGCGCTTGGTGTCGGCCGAGACCGCGATCAGCCGATCGGTGGCCCAGCGTGCGCGCAGCGCATTGCCAAAGGTATTGGTGGGTTTGCTGTTGTGCTTGGTCAGCACGATCGGCGGGCGGCGCATGCCCAGCAGCCCCTGCATCACGAAGCGGTGGTCGCGTGCACCGTTGACATGGATCAGGTCGATGCCTTCATCGTGCACCAGCCTGCGCAGCGCGCGCTGTTCGGCCAGCTGCCGGGGCAGCGTTGGCAGGCCGCTGCCGAACGCAATCGGCAGTGTGCGGGCAATGCCTTCATCGGCCATGGTCCGCAGCAGGCGGCTGTCGGCCGGCGCGGCGACGTGGAGCGTGTGCTGGCCGTGCAGCGCACGCGCCAGCGAGACGATGTACGTGGTGTGGCCGCCACCGTCGCCGTAGTGGAAGTTGGTGTACAGGATTTTCATGGGGGGTCTTCAGGCAACGCCCACGCAGTGTGACACAGCGTGGTCAAGGCTGGTCCGCGGAAGGTGCCGGGTCGGCCACCGCCTGTCCATTGCCCAGCATCCACAGCATGATGGTCTTCTGCCGCACGTAGTTGGCGCGGACGTAGGCGTAGACCAGACCATGCCAGCCGTCGCGGAAGCCGCCACGGAACAGGAAGCCGCGCCAGAACCGCCAGGCCGGCGCCAGCACCAGCTTGCCCAGCGTGGCCCGCTTGCCGCGTGCGAACTCGTGCTCGGCCATCATCCGCGCGTACTTCTCGGTCTTGGCCAGCTGCTGCTGCAATGACCGGTACGGATAGTGGATCAGGTCGCCGCGCAGGGTGCCCACACTGCCGTCGACACTGGCCGCCTCGTGGATCTCGCGCTTGCCGCGCCAGCCGCCGCGGCGGCGGTCGAACAGGCGCATCACCCGGTCCGGGTAGGCATTGCCATGGCGCAGGAACTTCCCGAAGTACTCCGAGAGGCGGGCGAAGCGATAGCCGGCCTGGCCGCCGAAGCCACCGTCGCGGGCCTGCTCGATGGCGGTGCGCAGCTCGGGGCTGATGCGCTCGTCGGCGTCCAGGCACAGCACCCAGTCGTGGCTGGCCTGCTCGACGCAGAACGCCTTCTGGCTGCGGAAGCCCTCGAACCGGCGCTGCAGCACGCGGGCACCGGCGGACTCGGCGATGGCTACGGTGGCATCGGTGGACTGCGAATCCACCACCACGATCTCATCGCAGAAGGCCAGCGAGGCCAGGCAGTCGCCGATGCGCCCGGCCTCGTTGAACGCGATAATGCAAGCCGAGATGCGAGGCCGTTCGATGGGAGCGGTCGTGGAGGACATGATGGCCGGGTACCTGTTGTTTGCGACGGAGCGCTATGCGCTGCCTATTCTCGCCCCGTTGGCGCAGGCCTTGCACGCGTCCGGGCAGGAGGTGGCGGCCTGGTTCGAGGACGGCGCGGCCGGCAGCAGCCTGCCGGGGGTGCCCAACGTGGGCCTGAAGCAGGCTCTGGCAATGCGTCCGCGGGCGGTGTTCAGCGCGGCCAACTGGGTGCCGACCTTCCTTTCGGGGGCCAAGGTGCAGCTGTTCCATGGCTTCAACGTGGAGAAGCGGGACAGTGCGCGCGGCCACTTCCGGGTGCGCGGCATGTTCGACCTGTACTGCACGCAGGGGCCGGCCACGACCGCACCGTTCCGCGAGATCGCCAGCCTGCAGGGCCACTTCGCCGTGGCCGAGACTGGCTGGCCGAAGCTGGATCCGCTGTTCCGCGATGACGGAGGCGAGAGTTCCGCGCTGCGCGCACCGGCCGGTGACCGCCCGGTGATCCTGTTCGGTTCCACCTTCACCGAGCGGCTCAGCGCGGCTCCGCACCTGCATGCGCAGATCGCCGCTGATATCGCCGCCGGTGACCACTACTGGCTGCTGACCCTGCACCCGAAGTGCCCACCGGAACTGTTCGAACGCTACCGCGCGCTGGCCGGTGCCAATGCCCGCTTCATCGAGCCGGAGCAGGTGATGGCCGCGCAGCGCGCCGCCGATGTGCTGGTGTCGGACACCTCATCGATCGTTTCGGAGTTCATCGTCCAGCACAAGCCGGTGGTGACCTTCCGCAACCGCGTGCCGAAGCCGCACATGATCGACTTCGATGATCCTGCGCAGCTGCAGGCGATGCTGCAGCGCGCGCTGCACCCGGACGCCGCGCTGCAGGCGGAAATCGTGCGCTACGCCGATGCCATCCACCCTTACCGCGATGGCCGCTCCAGTGAACGGGTGATCGCGGCCACCGAGGATTTCCTGTCCGGTGAAATGGGTACGTTGCGGCGCAAGCCATTCGGCAGCTGGGTGCGCGATCTGCAGATCCGCAAGGACCTGGGGTATTGGGGCCCGTCGCAGCGCTGATGCCTCGCTGACCCCGCTCGCGGTAGTGCCGGCCGCTGGCCGGCAACCTCGGGAATGGCGGCAGTTGCCGGCCGGCGATCGGCACGACCTGTAGTGCTTACCAGCGCAGCTTGCGCCGCGCCAGCGCCGCGGCCAGTTGATCCATCACCTGTTGGGCCTGTGCCTGCGGCAGATGATGCAGCGTCAGCGCCACATCACCATGCGCGCCGGCGGTATCCAGCTGCAGGCTGCTGGTGCCCAGCAGTTTGTCCAGCGGCGAGCGTTGCAGGCGCAGGCCCTGCACCTTGTCCAGCTCGGCCCAGCGCCACCAGCGCTTCCACCAGCCGCCGCGCACCGCCACATAGTGTTCGTCCAGGTACCAGCCCATGCGTGCCATCTGCCGGTGCGCGACCAGCAGCGCCACCGGTAGCCACGCCAGCACCAGCAGGCCCCATGGGCCCCAGCGCCAGTACGCGGCCGCAGCCAGCAGCGGCACCAGCACCAGGGCGCCCAGGCACAGCCGCCACCAGCCGCGCTGCGGAATGGACTGCCATTGCAGCGGAGGCCACTGCAGCTGCGGCAGCAGGTGCTGCACCAGCTGCTCACAACGTGTACTGGACGCCAGCGGCGCGAGTTCGCGCAGGGCGCGGTCCTCATCGCGCGCGGGGCCACCGGCGGCACTGTCGATGCGCAGCTGACGCAGCCCGAACCAGCGCTGCAAAGTACCTTCGCGCAGCGTCCAGGCCTGGATGCGCCGGCGCGCCACGCTGCTGCGGGTGCGGCTGAGCAGACCGGCCGATACGGTCAGGCGTCGGTCCTGCTCGCTGAGGGTGAAGCCGTGGTAGCGCAGCAGCGTCAGCACCACCGACAGCACGCGCAGCGCCAGCCAGCCCAGCAGCAGCGCGGCAGCCAGCAGCAGAAACGCGCCGGTCACGCCGGGGTGCAGATGGCTGGCGTAGCCAAAGGCTTCGCGTCCACCGCGCTGGAGGGCATCGTCCATCACCGGCCGTGGCACGGTCTGGAACAGCACGCCGAACGCGGCGATCGCCAGCGCCCAGCCGCGGTTGGAGAGCAGGCCCATGCGTACCACGTCCCAACTCGACAGGCGCAGCAGTACCTGCTCGTTCTCAGTCGCGGTGCTGGCAACCGGGTCGGGCTCGGTGATGCCGGCGGCCTGCGGCGCCTGCCCGCGCTGGCGGACCAGCCGTTCCAGCGCCAGCGCCTGGTCCAGCTTCAGCACCCGCATCTCCGCTTCCGGGCGCACGCCACCGGCCGATTCCAGGCGCAGCTCGGCCACACCAAACAGACGGTGCAGCGGGTTCTGTCGCACCTCCACGTTGTGGATGCGCGCGAACGGAATCTCGCGCCGGTTGCGCGCGAGCAGACCGCTGCGCACGGTGATCGCATCACTGCCGATACGGTAGCGGTAGCTGAGGTACTGCAGCACCGACACCAGTACCAGTGCGGCAATTGCCGTCAGCGGAATCAGCTGCGCCCACATCGGGTCGCGGTCGCCGCGCTGGCCGAACACCAGCAGTGCGACCAGCGGCAGGAAGTAATGGCGCAACTGCATCAACAGTACGAACAACCACGACCACGGATGCAGGCGGTGGTCCTCGCCACCGGCGGGCAGTGCTGCAGGCAGAGGCGGTGGCAGGCTCACAGGGCGTCGGCGTCCTGGTCGAGCTGGTGGGACAGGGTATCGCGCAGGCGCTCGGCATCCGCCTCGTCCAGGCCGCTGACGGTCACCGCGCTCATGCGGGTGCCGGCGGTGTGCACGATCAGCGTGGCCAGGCCAGCACGGCGTTCCAGTGGTCCACGGCGCAGGTCCAGGTGCTGCACGCGCGACAGGGGAATGCGGGTTTCCAGCTGCCACATCAGGTCACGGTGCAGGCCCAGGCCCTGTGCGTCCAGCCGCCAACGGGTGCGGACCAGGCGGCGGTGGCCGAGCCACGCGCCACATGCAGCCCCCACCAGCAGCCCAAGGGCGGCCGTCCACAGGCCGCCGGGCAGGTCGAAGAACCACGCGGCTGCGGCCAGCGGCAGGCCCGGCACAAACAGGCCGCCGAAGGCACCTTCCAGTGCGGCCAGCCGCGCGGCGCGGCGCGGCAGCGACTGCCAGGCATCGGTGGTCGGAGCAGTAAGGGGAACGTCGGTCACGCGGGCTCCGTCAGGTGGCAGGGCGGGCGGTGGCGGCCGTGGCCGCACCGCGCAGACGGTAGCAGGTCGGCTGCGTTACTGGGCAGCCTGGATCAGCGCGTCCACATCCAGCATGTGGCCGGCACGATCGGCCTTGGTACGCAGGTAGTGTTCGTTCTCGGCGGTGATCTCGCCGGTGACCGGAATGCAGTCCAGCACTTCGATGCCGGCATTGCGCAGGCGCTGCGCCTTGGTCGGGTTGTTGCTGAGCAGGGCCACACGCGAAATGCCCAGGCCGCGCAGCATCGCCACCGCGCTGCCGTAGCGCCGTTCGTCGGCGCCGAAGCCGAGCTGTGCATCGGCATCGATGGTGTCCAGGCCGTCATGCTGGTAGCCATAGGCACGCATCTTGGCCGCGATGCCGGTACCGCGGCCTTCCTGGTCCAGGTACAGCAGCACGCCGCCGCCCAGTTCCTTCAGCTTGCGCAGGCCGCGCCGCAGCTGGTCGCCGCAGTCGCACTTGAGCGAACCGAACAGGTCGCCGGTCAGGCACGAGGAGTGCACGCGTACCGGTACCACCGCCGACAGATCCGGTTCGCCGACGATGATCGCGACCTGGTCACGCTGGGCGACGCCACCACGGAACACCGCGAACGTGGTCATGCCGACATCGCGCAGCGGTACCGGCGAACGCGCCACCAGTTCGTAGTCATGCGCGGCATGTGCTGCGCCCTCGGCCAGGTCGCACAGCGCAACCTCGGCCGCGCTATCGAAGGTGCGGTCTTCGGCGTCCAGGCGCACCGCCACCATCGCCGGCAGCAACAGGCCGAGGCGGGCCAGTTCCACCGCGCCTGCATCGAAGGCGTCACCGGCGCTCCAGCCGTCCGGCATCGGGCCCGGTTCACGCAGGTAGCCCAGCGAGGGCAGGGCATCGAAGGCAATACCCGCCAGCGGCAGGCGTGCTCCTTCCGGGGCCTCCACGCCGAGCACGCGGGCGCGGGTAGCGGTCAGGAACAGGTAGTGGCGCTCGCGCGCGGCGCTGGCGAACGTGGCGAAGCTGCTGGCGGTGGCGCTGTCCAGTGCGATCACCGCCAGGCGCTGGCCCTGGCCATCGTGGAGCAGCACCGGGCGACCGGCGCGCAGTTCGGCCACCGCGCGTTCGCAGCGGATCGCGGCGGGATCGCCGAACAGGGAAGAGGCAGCAGGCATGGCAGGACCGGGGGAGGCGGACATCGCAGTCTCTATGGGGGCGCCGGCGTCGTATTCAACGTGGTGCGGCCGCCGGTCGCAGGTGCCAGGTGGGCCTGAGTGCGGCAGCCGTCAGTGCGGATGCTCTTCGGTCGCATACGGGTCTTCCTCGCCGCTGCCCGGTGGCCGCAGCGTATAGCGCTTGTAGGTCCACTGGTACTGGGCAGGATCGCGGCGCGCAATGCGCTCGATGCCGGCATTGAGCGCGGTGGCGGCCACCTGCGGGTCCGGGTCGGCCACGGCCGGGTCGGTCGGCTCGATGTGCAGGGCAAATTCCATGTCCGGCCCGATGCGCTCGCACCAGCCGTACAGCACGGTGGCGCCGGTGCGCTCGGCCAGCCGGTTGACCAGGGTCATGGTCAGCGCCTGCACGCCGAAGAACGGCACGAACACGCCGTCGCCTGCCTTGGGCTGCTGGTCGGGCAGGATGCCGGTGGCACCGCCGTCCTTGAGTACCTTGAACAACTGGCGCACGGCCGGGCCTTCGGCGCGCACCTGCTGTACGTTCTGGCCGCCCCGCACCAGCTGCAGGAAGGCATCGCTGGCCTCGTCCTCCGGTGGCTTGTAGACGATGGCGATCTGCCCGCGCGAGGCCAGCCACTGGTTCAGCAGCTCCCAGTTGCCGAAGTGAGGTGCGGCCACGATCACGCCCTTGCCGCTGGCCAGGGCCGCGTCGTACAGGGCCTCGCCGTGGCGCTGCTTCAGGTGCAGGCGCAGGTTGTCGGCCGGCGCCTGGCTCCACAGGCGCAGGGTCTCGATGGCCTGCAGGGCGGTGGAGCGCAGCAGCTCCCGGTGCAGGCGGTCGCGCGTGGCGCGGTCCAGGTCCGGGTAGGCCAGCTCCAGGTTGCGTCGGGTGACGCGGCTCTCACGGGCGTTGAGACTGATCCAGGTCCAGGACAGGGCACGGGCGATTCCCCGCAGCAGCGGCCAGGGCAGGCGGGCGAACAGGGTGGTGGCGCGGTAGACCAGCCGGGCTTTGCGTTGCGGATTCATCTGCGCCAGTTTAGCCAAGGGCGCTGCTATCGTGGCCGGCCCCGTTCATTGGAGCCCACGATGCTCGTCCTTATCCAGCGTGTCAGCCAGGCTGCCGTCCACGTCGATGACGAAGCGGTCGGCCAGATTGGTCCGGGCCTGCTGGCGCTGGTGGGCATGGAACCGGGCGATACCGAGGCCCAGCTGCGGCGCATGGCCGAGCGCCTGCTGGGCTACCGGGTGTTCGCCGACGAGGCCGGGAAGATGAACCGCTCGCTGCGCGACACCGGCGGCGGCCTGCTGCTGGTCAGCCAGTTCACCCTGGCGGCCGATACCCGTTCGGGCATGCGGCCCAGCTTCACCAGCGCCGCACCGCCGGACGAGGCTGAACGCGGGTTCAATCGATTTGTCGAGATCTGTCGTGAAAATCACGCACCAGGGGTGGAAACGGGCCGATTTGGTGCCCATATGGTCGTCAGCCTGGTCAATGACGGTCCCGTGACCTTCCTTCTCAGGCCCTGAGCCTGCGGGACCACCGCCCGGCAGGCGGGGCCCCGGGCTGGTATAATGCTACGTTCCCTATTTCTCCCTAGCCGGTGGCGCGAGCACTACATGGCCAACGAACGTCCTGCCCAATCCGAAATCAAGCAACTGATCAGCAAGGGCCTGGAACAGGGCTACCTGACCTACGCCGAAGTCAATGACCATCTGCCGGACGACATGGTCGACCCGGAACAGATCGAAGACATCATCGGCATGATCAACGGCATGGGCATCGATGTCCATGAAGTTGCGCCGGATGTGGAAACCCTGCTTCTCAACGATGGCAACACCGGTAACCGCGAAGTCGATGACACCGCGGCCGAAGAAGCTGCCGCCGCGCTGAGCGCGCTCGACACCGAAGGTGGCCGTACCACCGACCCGGTGCGCATGTACATGCGCGAAATGGGCACCGTCGAGCTGCTGACCCGCGAAGGCGAAATCGCCATCGCCAAGCGCATCGAGGAAGGCCTTTCGCAGGTCCAGGCCGCCCTGGGCCAGTTCCCGGTCTCGGTCGAGTCGCTGCTGACCGACTACGAAGCCCACAAGGAAGGCAAGAAGCGCCTGGCCGAAGTGATCGTCGGCTTCAACGATCTGGCCGATGAAGTGCCTGCGCCGGCCGCTGCCGCGTCCGATGACAGCGATGATGCCGACGCCGAAGGCGACGAGGACGAGGACGATGATGTCGAGGGTGGCGAGGAAGAAGCCGCACCGACCGGTCCGGATCCGGAGGAAGTCGCTGCGCGCATGCAGGCGCTGAGCGATGCCTTCAATGCCTTCAAGAAGGCCGCCACCAAGGGCGACAAGAAGAACCTGCCGCGCCTGCGCGAAGAGATGTCGGCGGTGTTCGTCACCCTGAAGCTGCCGCTGCCGCTGACCGACGTGCTGACCAAGCAGCTGCGCGACACCATGGCGTCGATCAAGGCCCATGAGCGCCGCGTGCTGAATCTGGCGACCGTCACCGCCCGCATGCCGCGCAAGGACTTCATCCGTTCCTGGGAAGGCAACCAGACCAATCTGGAATGGGTGGAAGATGCGCTGAAGCGCAAGCAGAAGTGGTCGTCGGCCCTGCGCGAAGTGAAGGACCAGATCATCGCCGAACAGCAGGCGACGATCGACATCGAGAAGCTGACCCAGCTGGACCTGGAAGAGCTGAAGGAAATCAGCCGTGCCATGGCCTACGGTGAAGCCAAGGCGCGCAAGGCCAAGAAGGAAATGGTCGAGGCCAACCTGCGCCTGGTGATCTCGATCGCCAAGAAGTACACCAACCGCGGCCTGCAGTTCCTCGACCTGATCCAGGAAGGCAACATCGGCCTGATGAAGGCCGTGGACAAGTTCGAGTACCGCCGCGGTTACAAGTTCTCGACCTACGCCACCTGGTGGATCCGCCAGGCGATCACCCGCTCGATCGCCGACCAGGCGCGCACCATCCGTATTCCGGTGCACATGATCGAGACGATCAACAAGTTGAACCGCATTTCCCGCCAGATGCTCCAGCAGTACGGCCGCGAGGCTACGCCGGAGGAGCTGGCCAAGGAAATGGACATGCCGGAAGACAAGATCCGCAAGGTGATGAAGATCGCCAAGGAGCCGATCTCGATGGAAACCCCGATCGGCGACGACGAGGATTCCCATCTGGGCGACTTCATCGAGGACACCAACGTGGAGTCCCCGATCGAGAACACCACCAACATCAATCTGTCTGAAACCGTGCGCGACGTGCTGGCCGGCCTCACCCCGAGGGAAGCCAAGGTGCTGCGCATGCGCTTCGGCATCGACATGAACACCGACCACACCCTTGAGGAAGTCGGCAAGCAGTTCGACGTGACCCGCGAGCGCATCCGCCAGATCGAAGCGAAGGCCCTGCGCAAGCTGCGTCACCCGAGCCGCTCGGAGCAGCTGCGCAGCTTCCTGGATATCGATTGATTTCCAGCGGCTGTTGAAGCGTTGAGAGAAACCCCGCTTCGGCGGGGTTTTTCTTTGCCCACCATATCCCTGCAAAGGCCGGCCCATGCTCGGCTGAGGCTTATGATTACGTAACAAGTAATGTAACGGAAGGCCCGCGTCGAAGCTGGCTCTTCGTGAATATGCCCATTATTTTCAAGCTCATAGGTGCACTGCCGCGCTTGCAGTCCCGCTTTTTTGATGCTAATTACGTAACAAATTTCGTATTACGTAATGCACATGCCACGCGCTCAACGCCCACAGGTACTGGATCTGATCGCTCAGCTGGCCCCCGGCCAGCCGCTACCTGCCGCGGCGCTGGCCGAACGTCTGGGGGTGGACCGGATGGCGCTCAGCCGGCTGGTGGCCGCCAGTGGCCCGCAGGTGGTGCGCATGGGCAGCACCCGGGCAACCGCCTATGCGCTGCGGCGGCCCACCCGGGCCGGCAGCGAATGGCCGCTGTACCGGTTGCGCGAAGATGCGACGCTGGAGGAGCTGGGGCGGGTAATTGCGCTGGTAGGAGGCGGCTTCCACGTCGATGCCGGGCCTGACTGTCCGAACCTGCGACGCGCGCCCGAAGGTGACGTTGCCGCCTTCTTTCCTGACTTGCCGTGGTACCTGGATGACCTGCGACCGCAGGGATTTCTTGGTCGCAGCTTCGCCCATGGCCGTGCGCAGGCGCTCGGCCTGCCGAAGGACCTCAAGAGCTGGCAACCGGACGATGTGTTGATGGCCCTGGTAACCGCTGGCGGGACTGAAGCGGGCGATCTGCTGCTCGGTACCGCCGCCGTGGAGGCGGCGATGGAGACGTTGCAGGTGCCGATCGATCGGGTTGCGGCCGACGATCGTCTTGCACAGTATCGCGAGCGTGCGCGTGCTGCGCTGGACGGAGAGGACGTGGGCTCCTCGCCGGGTGGCGAGCAACCCAAGTTCACCGCCACCGTAGAGGCCTACGGCAGGCGCCGCTCGGTCCTGGTCAAGTTCGCGCAGCCCGATGAAGGCGCCGCCGCCCAGCGCTGGAGCGATCTGCTGGTCTGCGAACATCTGGCGCTTGAGGCCCTGCGCGAGTCCGGGCAAGCCGCGGCGTCCAGCGAACTGCTGCAGTCGCCTACGCACACCTTCCTGGAAATCGAGCGCTTCGACCGCACGCCCGATCTGCTGGGGCGGCGAGGCCTGGTCTCGCTGCTGTCGCTATCGTCTGCGTTCACCGGCGAGGTCACCCCAGCGTGGCCGGTTGCAGGCGCCGAACTGCGTGATCAAGGCTGGCTGACGGCCGACACCGTGCAGGCGATGGGCCGACGTCACGCGTTCGGGCGGCTGATCGGCAACAGCGACATGCACCACGGCAACATCGCCTTCCACTTCATTGATCGCGGCCCGCTGCCGCTGGCGCCGGTCTACGACATGCTGCCGATGTCGCTGGCGCCGTCAAAGCTGGGCGTGTTGCGCGCGGACGAGCCGCTGTCGCCGGTCGCGCCGCTGGGCAGTGGTGATCTGCAGCATCTGCGCTGGGCGGCACCGGTGGCTGAAGCATTCTGGCAGTGCGTGGCTGTTGACGGGCGGATCCAGTCGCCGGCAATGCGGTCGTTGGCGGGGGCGAACGCCGAGCGGGTGCGGGAGATGGGCGCGCGGTTTGGGTGAGCCAGCTGTTGCGCAAGCCTGGGCGCGTGGCGTTGCGCAGCGATGGCTGAGAGTTTTTCAGTGTGTCTTGGCGCCGGCGGGTAGCCGGTTGAGCGCAGGCTCCACTACACTGTAAAGCTGCGCAGGGCCTATAGCTCAACGGTTAGAGCAGGGGACTCATAATCCCTTGGTTCCAGGTTCGAATCCTGGTGGGCCCACCAACCCAGCATGCATGAACGGCTGCTGGTCTGCCTTCAAGGCAACATCTGATCCACACGCAAGGATCGAACATGCCCGACACCCGCGCCCCGGTGGAAGACTTCACCACTGAAATCGAAGACAGCCGGCATCTGTTCGCCTGGTGCCTGGTGCGCTACGGCCAGATTCCCGAAGCGCTGGCAATCGAACAGGCACGCGAACGCTATCCGGACCAGGCCGCCGGCCACGAATACGAGCACGAACTGCTCTTCCACGACGAGCCCTGGCATTGGGCGATGCTGCATGTGCTGGGCGAAGGGTACTGGCACCAGAACCCGGAACTGTTGCAGCCGTCGCTGGAGTACGACACCGAATCGGACGCGCTGTGCCTGGCGCGCGGCGAGCCGATTCCCTTGCTGGATGAGGATGAGTATCTCGGTGCGCTTGCGCACGCGCGCCATATGCATGCGTGGACGTTGATCCATCAGGCAGGGATTGACGAAGAGCAGGCACAGCGGCAGGCGCTTGAGTACTACGCGTACTTTCCGCCGCATCATCGCTGGCGCATGTGCGTCCACGATGCGCGCGCTGCATGGGTCGACGTGATGAGCGTACTGCACATCAATGACTACTGGAGCCGGCCCGAACTGCAGAGGCCGCCTGAGGCGTACTGGCGCGCGTCACGTGCATTCGCCCTGGCGCAGGGGCTCCAGCTGCCGGAAACTCCGCCTCCCTCATGAGAGGGCGCTGCAAGGGTGGCATGATGCGGCTTCCGCCGATCCGTACGACAAGGAGCCCGCATGAAGCGCAGTGCCCGTATGTTCGTCGCCCTGACTACCCTTGCGGCACTGCCTGCCGCTGCAGAGCCGTCCGACTCACCCAGGCGCCCGTCGGTTGACACCCTGCAACGCCTGATCGTCGACAAGGCACCGCAGACGCGCGTAGCAACACCGGACCACGAGCGCATCACCGCACGGCGCATCGATATCGTCGATGACACGGGGGTGATCCGCATGACGCTGTCCGGAAAGACACCGGCACCGATCATCGATGGCCTGCAGTACAAGCGCGCCTTCAACGTGGCCGGCATGGTGCTGTACGACGACAAGGGCAGCGAACGCGGTGGCTTCGGCACCGCCGATGTCGACGGCGGCATGGCGGTGCTTGCGCTGGACCATCCGGCGATGGATGCGATCGGCTGGCGGGTATCGCCGGACGGCGCGGTGAGTTTTTCGATCAACCAGGCGCCGAAGCTGATCCGCGAGCCTGCGCTGGGCAACAAGCTGATTCCTGGGGTGCAAGCACCGACCCGCATCGGTCTGGTGGTCGGGCCTGACGGCACGCCGGCCATCGCCTTGAACGACAAGGCAGACCGCACGCGACTGCGCCTGACTGTCACTGCGGAAGGCTACGGTGCGATCGAGTTCCTCGATGCGCAGGGCAAGGTGATCCACACATTGGCGCCGGAGGCTGAGCTTCGGCGCTAGCGCGTGGGGGGCGCCGATCGGCGCTTACCCGCGCCGCCCTCTGCCATCAATGCTGTACCGCCCGGCCCCGGTGCAGGCCAGCAGCAGGAAGCCACCGGCCAGCCCCAGGTTCTTCAGGAACATGATCTGTTGGGTCTGGTCGGCGAAGTTGTGATGGAAGATGAAAGCGGTGACCAGGCTGAAACCCACCAGCACGATCGACACCAGCCGGGTCTGGAAGCCGAACAGGATGCACAGTCCGCTGCCGATCTCGAAGGCGATGGTGGGCCAGAGCAGGATGCCGGGCACGCCCATCGCTTCCATGTAGCCCTGGGTGCCGCTGAGATCACCGAGCTTGCCCAGGCCGGAGATGAGGAACAGCGCCATCAGCAGGATGCGTGCAAGCAGGTAAGCGAGCGAATGGGATGAGTGGCTCACGTCGGTGTCCTCGGAGATGGCCGGCGAAGGCGATCGGAGCCCACCGGCAGTGAAGCCCGTGTCTACGCCAAGGGCAAGGCGCCTTGACAGCTGGCCGTCCGCAGGAGACCTTTCTCCCATGACGATTGATATTGAATCGCTCAGCCTTCGGGAGCTGGGCGCCTTGGTGGTTGCCGCTGAACGGCGGAAACAGCTCATTTCCAGCCGCCGCCCGGCCAGCGCGGTGCGGCGGATGTTGAAGGCCGCCGCGGCCGAAGCCGGTTACACCCTCGAAGAACTCTTCGGTGGCGAAGCCTCGGAAACACCTGCGCCCGCCCGCAAATCCGCCCGCCGTAAATCCGGCAAAGTCGCGCCCAAGTATCGCGACCCGGAATACAAGCGCCTGACCTGGACCGGTCGCGGACGCATGCCGCGCTGGTTGGCGTCCAAGGTGTCGATGGGCCACAAGGCGACCGATTTCCTGATTCCTGGCTTGGCCAGGCCGACCGCTGGCAAGACCAGCACCATCGGCAAGCGGACCGTCATCAAGAAGGGATGAGGCTGCGGCACTGCTACCCTGCCCGGGTCTTTCAACCAAGGAGCACGGGATGGCACACGAGGGTGGCATGACGATCACGCCGAAAGTCCTGTACACAGCCGCAGGCGCGGCCGTGCTGGTCAGCCTGCTGGCCTGGGCGGTGGAATGGAGCGGGATGGCCTATGTCTGCCCGTACTGCCGCGTGCAGCGCACGGTCATCGGCGTGCTGGGTGTGCTGACGCTGTTCGCGCGACCGGGCGGCTTCATCGTGCCGTGGTTGTCGTATACCGCGGGCGGCTTCGCATTCGTGGTCGCGGCGATGCAGCACTTCAACGGCTGGAAGCGTATTTCCGCCGGAGATTTCAGCTTCAACGCGCAGTGGTATATCGACCCGTGGCTGCTGTCAGGTTGCGCGATGCTGATCCTGGTGGCGCAGCTGATGCTGGTGCAGGCCGCATGTCGGCGTAGTCTGCACTGAAGCCTGCCCACGGGCGTAGCGTCAGGCGTTCTGGAACACCGCCAGCTGCGCAGCAAACGCACGCTGGTAGGCGGGGCGCTGCGTTGCACGGCCCACATAGGCCACCACCTGCGGGTACTCATCGAGGAGGCCGCTGCTCTTCAGGCGCAACAGCACCGAAACCATCATCAGGTCGCCGGCGCTGAACTCGCCCTCCAGCCACAACGCCGATCCCAACCAGGCGGACAGCTGCGCCAACCGCATACGCACGCGCTCATCGAGCATTGGCAGACGCTGCGCATACCAGGGCTGTTCGCGCTCCAGCACCCAGGCCATCGAGCGCTCGACGATGGGCGGCTCCACCGTATTCAATGCAGCGAACACCCACATGATCGCGCGCATGCGTGCATCTGGATCAGCAGGAAGCAGGCCGACATGCTGCTCGGCCAGGTGCAGCACGATCGCGCCGGATTCGAACAGGACCTGGCCGCCGTCCTGCCAGGTGGGGATCTGCCCGAAGGGGTTGCGCGCCAGGTGCGCGGGCTGCTTCAGCTCGGCAAAGCCGAGCAGCTGCACGTCATAGGGCACGGCCAGCTCCTCCAGCGCCCAGCGTGCGCGCATGTCACGGGCCAGGCCCTGGCCGCGGTCCGGGGAAGTGGCGAAGGCTGTGAGGATCGGGCACATCGTGGCACTCCTGCAGGTCGAAGGGCCTGCCTTTCCTGTTCCGACGAACCACGGGGCGGGAAATCGACACCCTTCCCGGGACGGCGGGCGATACACTGCCCGCCACCCACCACTCCTGTGCCTCCTCATGTGGCAGCGCCGCACTTCCCTGGCCGAACTGCAGCAGCAACGCGATGTGCTGCAGGCTGAGATGGATGCTGACGCCCAGCGATGGGTCTCACAGCTTCCGCCGGATGATCTCGTGGCAGCGCTGACGCCGCAGGCGCGCCGGCTTCAGGAGCTCAATCAGCTGATCCTGCGGGCTACACCACCGCGTGAGCTGATGAAGCGCCTGAAGGCGCTTGAGCGCCAGCTGCTCGAGCCCGGTACACAGAGCGCAGGCGTGCGGAGGGGACTGGAAGATGAACTGCGCGATCTGCACCTCTACTTCAGCAATCCCCGCCGTCGCCCATTGACGGCAAAGGTCATTCTCATCCTGTTCGCCTGCGTTCTGGCCGCCTTGTTCCTGCCGAGGCTGCTTGTGGACCTGCTGATCGCTCTCTAGGCCGGCCTCACCCCGCCCGATGCAGTTTCCGGTACTGGTCCGGCGTGCACTGCGCGTGCCGCTTGAACATCTCGGCGAAGGCGCTGACGCCGGAATAGCCCAGCTCCTCGGCGATCCGGCTGATCGGCCTGCGGGTGCACAGCGCCTCGGTGGCGCGCACGAACTTCACCCGTCCACGCCAGTCGCCGAGCGACATGCCCAGCTCGCTACGTGCCAGGCGTTCGAGCTTGCGCACGCTCATGTGGTGGCGCAGCGCGATTTCGGCAACCGATTCGGCCATCGACAGGTGTTTCTCCATGTACGCCATCACCTGCTTCAGCGCATCGCTGCTGGCGATCGGCAGGAAGCTGGGCAGTACGGCCGCATTGACGATCTGGTCGATCACCACGGCGGCCATGCGCCGCTGGGCCGGGGTCTGCGGATCGGTCACGCCCTGTCGTGCCAGTTCGTGCAGCAGCTCGCGCAGCAGCGGGCTGACTTCCAGTGCACGGCAGCGATCAGGCAAGCGGCGTGACAAGGCCGGCGACAGATAGGCCGAGCGGTAGGCCAGCTGCGAGCGGTTGCGCGAGTAGTGGGCCATTCCCGGTGGAATCCAGATCGCGTAGTGCGGCGGGGACACCATCCACTCGCCGTCGATCTTCATCTCCATCACACCCTGCGCGACGAAGTTGAACTGGCCCCACGGATGGCTGTGCGTGCCCCAGTCCGTGGGCTCCATCGCACCCTGCCGGAAGTAGATCGGACCGGGCAGCTGGCGGAAGGTGGGGATCGGCTCCATCGGTTGCCGCAAGCCGGGGGTGGAGTGGCGCATTTTCAGGATGTCCTCGATATGCGCCAAGCGTACGCTGGCCATTCCCCTTCGTACACCCGCGATCCGTGAACTATCTTTTCCCGATCCTCGCCTGCCTGCTGTGGGGCGCGAATACCATCGTCACCAAGCTCGCCTCGGACTCGGTCGGCCCCATCGACATCGGCTTCTTCCGCTGGCTGGTCGCGGCGGTGGTCCTGCTGCCGTTGGCGCTGCCACGTCTGCGCGAAAACCTGCCGACCGTGCGCGCCAATCTCGGGCGCTTCCTGGTGCTGGGCTGCCTGGGTGGGGTGATGTACCAGTGCCTGGCCTACTATGCGGCGCACTTCACCTCGGCCACCAACATGGGGGTGATCCAGGCGCTGATTCCGTTGATCGCGCTGGCGCTGTCGCGCGTGTTCATGGGCCATCCGGTGCGAGGCACTTCCATTCTTGGCGCGGTGATCTCCACTGCCGGTGTGGTGGCGGTGGTCTCGCAGGGCGACCTGGCACGGCTGGCGGCGCAGGGCCTGAACCGAGGAGACGCGATCATGCTGATCGGCGCATTGGCCTTCGCCGCCTACAACGTGCTGATGCAGCGCTGGAAGATTCCGCTGTCGGCGCTGGAGTCGCTGTTCCTGCAGGCCACCGCTGCATCGCTGATCCTGTTGCCGGTACAACTGCTGGTCGGCACCGGGGTGAATAACCTCACGGCGGTCGGCTGCATCGGCTTCGCCGCCGTGTGCGCTTCGATCCTGGCGCCGCTGACCTGGATGACCGGACTGTCACGCCTGGGCGCTGCGCGCGTCTCTGGCTTCTTCAACCTGGTGCCGATCGTGACCGCCGCGCTGGCTGTACTGCTGCTGGGAGAATCGCTCAGTGGCTGGGTACTGGGCGGTGGCCTGCTGGCGGTGTCCGGCGTGGTGTTCGCTGAGTACAGCGCCAGACGCACCGCCGCAGTGCCGAGCGAGCAGCCCGCATAGGGCTTCGGTCATGCGGGATACGTGTCTCCACTCAGCGCCTGTTCCACCCGCTGTTGCAGCGCGTCTGCATCATGGCCGCGTTTGCCCTGCAGGCTGAGATACAGCGAAAGCGGGTCCACCACATCGCCAATACTGGTGAATGCCGGCGGATAGGCCCAGATCTGCAGCCGTGCGCTCTGAAGGCAGTCCGGGCCGGGCATGGGAAGTGCGCCCAGCAACCGCCACGCATCGATGTGCAGTGCGCGGGTGCCACCGATCGGGAGCGGTGACGTTTCAGCAAGCGCATCGAGGCCGGCCGTCGGCGCCGGATGCCCCGCATCGCGGAGTGCCTCGGCGGTCGGGCCCCAGCAGACATCCACTTCCTTCAGGATGGGGGAACGCAGGAACGGCTGTGCCCTGGCCCAGACCTCGTCGCGGTTGCCGGCCAGCTTCAGGAAGCGCTCGCGGCCACCGGTGGAGCGCTCGACCAGGCCGCGACCGACCAGTTCGGCAGACAGGCGCGACGCCGTCATCGAGGTGTAGCCGGCGACGGCACTGATCTCGCGCGGCGACCACCAGCGCGACTGGCCGCTCAGCAGCACGTGGATCAGTACGGCCTGCGCCGAAGGCAGCAGCGAGATGGCTTTCTTCTCATGATCGGGGTCGTCGCGGAACTCAATGGCCAGGCTCGGCGCGAACAACTGGGTGTGCGGGACCACGAAGTCGATGTGGTTCTCGACCAGGAAGCGGCGCTGGGTCGGCGTGAGATAGGGCGATACGTACAGCACCAGTGCATTCGCTGCAGAGCGCAGGCAGCGCACATCCTGGATCACACGGGTGCTGGATTCGCCCGGCTCGCGGGCCACGGCGAGCATGGCGGGGGTTTCCCCGTACAGCATCAGCCCGGCGAGGTGGTAGCGCGATGCCATCGCGTGGGGAATGGCATGCAATGAAGCAAGTGGATGCACTGCCGAGGCGAGCCCGGGAAGAATCCTGCGCAGGTACCGCTGCGCGTCAGCGACCAGGTCGGTCAGGCCGGTGCGAACTGCCGTCGTCATCTCGTACTTCCCTTGCGGCGGCATGTCCGGAAGATCGGAACCCGGCCACACCGTCACATTCAGTGGTGAACCTGGAGACGGGTGTGCAGTGTCGGGGCGCGTGGCGATCCATGCGGTCCTGCTCCTTAGCCGTCATGACATCAAGTGTTGCCGGGAACCTTGGAGATTCCGTCGAAAAACGATGGAGATTGGGTGGAGGCGGTGTGCATCGTGGCCGGCGGACTCCCCTTCCGCCGGCCACGAGCACGGACCTGCCCGTCAGAATCGCTGCGAGTACTTCACGTACACGGTGCGGCCGATATCGAAGCCGCCGTAATAGGGGAAGGAGCTGGACGGCTTGGAGAACATGATCGGGCCCTGGTGGTTGAACACGTTGTTCGAACCCAGCGCCACGGTGCCGTCCCACGGCAGCTTGTAGCTGACCTGGATATCGTGGAAGGCATTGGAACCGACCTTGCGCAGGGCATCCGGCTCACCGTAGGCGTAGCGGTCGGGCAGGGTGCACGGACGGTTCGGTACGCAGTTTTCAACCATGCCGGAGTAGTAGCGCACGGTGTACTGCGTGCTGAAGTTGCCGAGCTGCCAGTTCACACCCAGGTTCGAGCGCAGGCGGGAAATGCCCGGCTGGCCGATGCGGCCCATCATGATCGTATCGCCGGCCGAGTTCTGGTTCTCCTCGTCGTACTTGGAGACATAGCTGTTCTGCAGGTCGATGGTGAAGCGGCCGAACGAGAACTCGGGCAGGCGGTAGCGGATGCCCAGGTCCCAACCTTCGGTTTCCATCGAGCCCAGATTGGCCAGACCGTAGAACATGCTGGTGATGTGGCCATCGCCAGCGCGCTTGACGCTGCCACAACGCGAAGCGTTGCCGAGCACGTAGCAGTCACGCAGGATGCGGTCGACGCTGTCCTGGATGATCATGTTGGTGATCTTGTAGCTGTACCAGTCGAGGTTGATGTCCAGCCCGTCCACCCAGCGCGGGCTCCAGACCACGCCCACGGTCTTGCTCTTGGACTCTTCCGGGCGCAGCTTCGGATCGGAGCCGGTGGTGAACTCGTCAGGCGTGGCGCACGGATAGCTGGCGCAGGGCTTCAGGCTCTGGTTCAGCTGCTGGTAGCCCAGCGGGACGCCGGCGGCGTTGCAGGCGGCATTGCCGTTGACGCTGTTGGTGGCGCCGATGCCGCACGGGTCGACATAGGTTTCGAAGCTGGTGCCCAGGCCGCCATACAGATCGGAGATGCTCGGTGCGCGGAAGCCTTCGGCGAAGGTGCCACGGATCATGAGCTCTTCGATCGGACGCCAGGCGAAGCTCGCCTTGGAGTTGGTGGTGCTGCCGAAGTTGCTGTAGTCGGAGTAGCGCGTAGCCAGGTTCACGGTCAGTTCCTTGGCGAACGGCAGGTCGCGCAGGATCGGCACGTTCACTTCGGCGAAGAACTCGTTGAGGCTGTAGTCACCGGCGGTGGTGGATGCGCCCAGTGCAGTGCTCTGGCGCGACTGGGCGAAGGCATCGGGCACGAAGCGGCCTTCTTCCTTGCGGTACTGATTCCCCAGGGCGACGGACAGGTCACCGGCAGGCAGTTCGATCACCGGGCCGGAGATGTTGGCGAAGTAACTGCGGGTCTTGGTGATGCCGGTATCGTTGAACGTCGGGAACAAGAAGCGCTGCAGTTCGGGATCGGAGAGAGAGCCAGCCCCCGCGACCCCGAACGGCAGCAAAGGATTCCAGGCCAGGCAACCCGAGACCGGCGATGCCGCCGTGCCACACCGGGCCACACCGTTGGCATCGAGGTAGGAGGGCCCCAATGCCTGCCGGGAAGCGATCAGGCTCATGTCGCCACGGCCTGTTTTTGTAACTTCATTGCGGTTGAACAACGCGCCGACTTCCCAGTCGTACGTCTTGGTCCCCAGCTCGAAGTAGCCGGACAGACTGGGTGCAACCCGCAGCGACTTCAGCTTGCTTTCGGTCGTGCGCGGCACTTCCCACAGGCGGCGATTGAACGCGATGCCGTGGTCGAGCGGGTTGAATACGCTGGCCGCGTCCAGGGGCGTGCCGAACTTGGTCGACTGGTACGGGTAGCCCGCGATCTGCTGGTCGGTGGTGCGCTCGTTGTAGCCGATGTCGGCAGTGAACTTGATCTGGTCGGTCAGCGCATAGTCCGTGCTCAGGAACAGCGAGCGGCGCTCGATGCCGGTCTGCAGGTGCATCTGGTCGTTGCCGTTGGCGAACTCGGCCGGCGTGATCGGGTGGTAGTCGTTCGGATTCTTCGGATCGCCGCCACGATTGAGGGTCTTGAATACGGCATCACCGGTATTGCACTTGTAGAGCGCCGGGTCGCACCACGAACCGTTCTGGCTGATGTTGCTCCAGTCCGCGCCCGGGTAGTTGGGGCCGGCGCCGCCGTACCGGGAGAACTCCCGGTCGCGGGCAAACACCGGGTCTGACTTCTGGTATTCCAGTGCGAGCGTGTACCCGCCACGCTCCCCACGGGCGCCGGTGACCAGCGAGAACGTGCTGTCCTTGCCATCGCCCTGGCTGAACTGCCCGTGCTGCATGGACACTTCCAGGCCTTCGTAGTTCTTGCGGGTGATGATGTTGACCACGCCAGCGATTGCATCCGAGCCGTACAGCGAGGAGGCGCCGTCCTTCAGCACGTCGATGCGTTCCACCGCGCTCATCGGAATCTGGCTGAGATCCTGCAGGCCGCTGGTGGTCGCGCCGAGCCGCTTGCCGTTGACCAGAACCAGGGTGCGCGTGGCACCCAGATTGCGGATGTTGACGTAGTAGCCGCCAACGTTCTCGCCGGACGCCAACGCGCGCGCACGCGAGATGGTCGGCGCGCCGGTGGAGGTCAGGTTCTGCAGCAGGTCGGCGATGGTGGTGAAGCCCTGCTGCTCGATCATCGCGCGGGTGATGGCGATGATCGGCTGCTGCGTTTCGATATCCACGCTGCGGATGGCCGAACCGGTAACCTGGATGCGATCGAGGTTCTTCGGTGTTCTATCGCTGTCATCCTGCGCATGCGCGGCCGGTGACCAGGCCGCGGCCAAGGCCGTGCCCACTGCCAGGGAAAGCAGGGTGTACTTGTAGTGCATTTGGCTCTCTCCAAATCCAGTTGAATGGGTTTCCGCATCGCTGCGTGGAAACCGATCTGAAATCCCGCTGTGCGGAATCGGAAGGAACCTAACACTCCGTTTACAACTCGATTACGTTATGGACGCGTTATCGTCGCGCGCCGGATACAGCGTTCATGCACAGGCCATGCACGAAACCGCGACGCGCACCAAGGGTGCTCTGCTTCAGTCTGGCTGCGGGCTGATGACAGACTCCAGGAGACATCCGATGAATACCCCCGGCAAACCAAGACCCACGTGGAAGCAGTGGCATGTGCTGTTGCTGGTGCTTGCCATCGCACTGTTGGTGACGCTGATCATCGTCATCGCGCCATGGTGAATCGTCGGCGTTCTGCTCAGGTACTGTGAACGCGGAAATGCGACGGGATGAAGGAGTCAGGGCGCGTTGAGGGTGGTGATGCATGCATCAATTCGTACTCACCCAATCGGCACATTCAAACCTCCACAGTGGTCCCGAAGGCAACGCACTCGCGCTGTCATTCTCCATAGACCATCGAGCACACAGGAGCGATTCCATGAGCACCCAGTCCACCATCGAACACCGCCTCAACGATCTGATCGAGATCGCCCGCGACGGAAAGTCGTTCTACGAGGAAGCTGCGACCAAGGTGAAGGATGCCGAACTGTCGGCCCTGTTCACTCGTATTGCCGGCGTCAAGGGCCGCATCGTCGCCGCACTGAGTGGCTCCGTTGCTGCCAGCGGTGGCAAGCCGGCCGAGCACGGCACCGTGGTCGGTTCGATGCAGCAGTTCTATGGCAAGGTCCGCGCTGCATTCGGCGACACCAACTATGGTTACGTGGCCGAGCTGGAAGAGTCCGAAGACCGGCTGCTTGGCGCGTTCAAGGACGTGCTGAAGGATAACGAACTGCCGCCGGCCGTGCGCCAGGAAGTCACCCAGCTTCTGCCTGAAGTGCAGGAGTGCCATAACGTGATGCGTGCTCGCAAGCACGCCATGAAGGCGGCCTGACGATCATCGGCGGCCTTCTCCCCGGGGCCGCCACGGTCGGGGCAGCGTGGCTGCCCCGGCCATCTTTGCAACCAGCGCTCCAACATCATCGCCGCGTGGTGCTACGGCCCAGCAGCAACACCGCAAGGCTGGCCAGCAGCGCGGCGATGGCCGACGTCCACAGTGCACTGGCAAATCCATGGCTGTAGATCGCCTGTGCGAAGGCGGCGGTGCGCGCATCGGCGAAGGTGCCGGTAGCGATCGCATCGGCCATGGGCAGTACGTTGCGCGCGGGAACCGCCGCGGACAGTGCGCTGCGGATGCCCAGGCTCAAGGCACTGGACAGTACGGTGAATCCGAGCAGGATGCCGACAAAGCGCGTGGTCGCGCTGATGCCGGAGGCCATGCCGGCGCGCTCGCGCGGTGCCGCGCCGATGATGGCTTTGGATGTCTCGCCATTGAGGATGCCGCCGCCGGCACCGATCACCACCATTGCGACGAGTGCCAGCCACGGCAGGTGCTGCCACGCGGCCAGTCCGGCCACGGCATTGCCCGCGGCGGTGACCGACAGCCCGATCGCCAGCACCGCCGGACTGGTCAGATGGCGACCGAGCCGCCGGCCCACGCTGGGAAACAGCAGCATCGCCGCAGCGAACGGAAGCATGCCAGCACCGGCAGCCAGTACGCTCAGGCCGATGCCGTTCTGCAGGTACTGCGGCAGCATCGATGCCATCACCTGTGCGCTGACCGAATAGCCGACCATGGCAATGAGTGCGCCGACGAAACGCGGACTGGACAGCAGCCCGAGATCGACCATGGGATGTGACCGTGCCCGTTCAACGATGACGAAGGCAACAGCCATGATGACGGCCAGGCCCAGCCCAATCAGCGCCGGGGCCGATGTCCATCCTTCTGCCAGTCCTTCCACCAGGAAGAACACGATGCCGAAGATGGCAGCGCTGAACGTGATGATGCCGGGTGGATCGAGCGGGCGGACCACGCTGTCTGACGACTCGGGTATCCAGCGCAGCGTGCCGTAGCCGAGCAGGCCCAGGAACGGCAGGATCGCGACGAACACCGCGCGCCAGCCCCAGAGTGCGGACAGCACGCCGCCGATCAGCGGTGAGAGCACCATCATCACGCCCATGGCTGTGCCCCAGAACGCCCATGCAGTGTCCTTGGCGGCCCCCTCGTGGTACGTGTGGCCGATGATCGACAGCGAGGGTGCCAGCAGAAAGGCCGCGCCAATGCCCTGCAGAGCCCGCGCCAGGTAGAGCAGGGCAGCACCGGGCGCCAGTGCACAGAGCAGAGAGGTGAGGGCGAACAGGCTGATGCCGATCAGCAGCACCCGGCGGCGGCCGTAGCGGTCGGCGACAGCGCCGGCGGGCAGCAGCAGTGAGGTGAAGGACAGGATGTAGGCACTGATCACCCACTCGATATCCGCGAATCCGGCGTGCAGGTCACGCGCGATGCTGGGCAATGCGACCGCGACGGCATTGGTCTCCAGCACGGTCATCGTGCAGCCCAGCGAGGCCACCAGCAGGACCGCCTCAGGCAGCGTGTGCCGTGCAGGCGAAGGGGGAGGAGAGGGCGGCACCGGTCACTCGCAGGAAGGGGAGGACGGCCATTCCATCAATGATCGGTGTTTGTTTCATTCTCGGTGTTTTCTGGTTACGTTAGCTTTAACCTAACGAAATGCCGCCCATGGAACGCCGTCACCTGGAGTACTTCGTGACCCTGGCCGAGGAACTGCACTTCGGTCGTGCGGCCCTGCGCTTGGGAATTGCCACTCCCACGCTGAGCGTGCAGATCCAGGACATCGAGCGTCGGCTCGGCACGCGCCTGTTCGACCGCGGCCGGCGCGAGGTGCTGCTGACCTCGGCAGGCGAGGTGTTCCTGGCGGAAGCCCGTGATGTGCTGCGCAGGTTCGAACAGGCCGAAACCCTGGGCCGGCGCGCGGGGCGGGGTGAAATCGGCAAGATCGAGATCGGCTACGTCGGCTCGGCGCTGTATGCCGGAGCATTGCAGGATCAGCTCAGCCGGTTCCGCAGCCGCTACCCGGGCGTGGAACTGCAGGTGAGCGAATGGCCGATGGGCGAGCTCCCGCAGCTGCTGCAGGAAGGACGGGTGGATGTGGTGTTCTGCCGGCCTCCGATGGATGTGCCCGACAGTTTCGGCGAACACACCCTGGTCGAAGACCAGTTCTGCGTGGCCCTGCCGGAAACCCATCCGCTGGCGCAGGCCCGGTCGCCGGTGCAGCCGGCGTCATTGGCCCGGGAGGGTTTCGTCATGCCGGAGCAGCCGGTGGGCGCAATGGAAGTCGGGCGCCGCGGCGGGTTCATTCCACGTATCCGTTCCCAGCCCGGGCATCTGGCGGCGGTGTTGGCCGAGGTGTCGGTCGGCGTTGGTTCGGTGGCGATCGTGCCATCGGTACTGCAACGCACGCTGGTGCTGCCCGGAATGATCTATCTGCCACTGGCGGGCCCCACCATCGTCTCGACCATCGCTGTGCAGTACCGGCGGGCAGAGACTTCGCCAGTGGTGCGGCGGCTGATCGAGCAGGTGAAGGATACACCGTGCAGGCGCATCGACATGTTGCCCCTGGCCTGAGCGCCGCGCGGCAGGTGGACGATTGCTACACTGGTGCCACCTGCATTCGCATTCGATGGACTCCATGAACAACGGGAACGGTCCGCAGACAGTTCGCTGAGCCGCAACAACGATGCAGACGTTGTTGCGGTGATCATCCCTGCGATGCACGCGAATTGGATGGATCACCGCCGGATTCACTCTGGGCGGAGACTCCCCATGTTCAATCGACAGGCCCCGCGTTGGGCCCACCCGCTGCCATCGGCCATTGTGCTGATGGCGCCGTTCGACCTCCTGGCCTCGCTGGCCATGGACATCTATCTTCCTGTGGTGCCGGTGATGCCGCAGGCATTGCAGACATCACCGACGCTGGTGCAGCTCACCTTGAGCATCTACCTGCTGGTACTTGGCCTCGGCCAGTTGCTGTTCGGCCCGTTGTCCGACCGCATCGGGCGGCGGCCGGTCCTGTTGCTGGGGGCGTTGCTGTTCGCGCTTTCGTCGTTCGCGCTGGCCATGTCCAGCAGTGGCGCGGCATTCCTGACCTGGCGAACCGTACAGGCGGTGGGGGCGTCGGCGGCACTGGTGGCGACCTTTGCCACGGTGCGTGATGTGTATGCTGATACAGCCGAAGGCGCGTCGCTGTACGGGCTGTTTGCCTCGATGCTGGCCTTCGTGCCGGCGCTGGGACCGATCCTCGGCGCGCTGCTGGCAGGCGCCTTCGGCTGGCGCGCGATCTTCGTTCTGCTCGGCGTACTGGGCATGATCGCCGGCATGCGCGCGGTACGGCATTGGCAGGAAACCCGCCCGCAGTGCCGGGACGCGTCGCGACCCGCGGTACGACGCATCCTCGGCAGCGGCGCGTTCTGGGTCTACACGCTGGGCTTCAGTGCGGGCATGGGCACGTTCTTCGTGTTCTTCTCGGTCGCGCCCCGGCTGCTGGTCGGGCGCATGCAGTACTCGCCGCTGTCGTTCAGCCTGGCCTTCGCCACGGTGGCGCTGGTGATGATCGTCACGGCGCGGATGGCGAACGTGTGCATTGCCCGCTGGAACGTGCGCGGTACCTTCCTGCGTGGCCTGTGGGTGATGGTGGCCGGGGTACTGCTGATGGCGTTGGCCGCAGCGCGGCCTCCCTCGTTCGTCGGAGTGGTGCTGCCCATGTGGGGCATCGCGGTGGGGCTGGTGATGGTGGTTTCGGTGGCTGCAAGCGGCGCGCTGCGTGATTTCGCCGATGCGTCAGGTACGGCGGTGGCCCTGTACTACGCCGTGCAGAGCCTGATCGTGGCAGGCATCGGCACGCTGGTTACCCTCGTGCTGCCCGGCGATACCGTGTGGCCGCTGGTGGCCTATGGGTTGCTGTTGCCACTTGCCAGCCTGGCAGGTGCCGCCGCGCTGCGGCATCGCGCATAACGCTGGGTGGCGGGCAAAAAAGGGGGCGGCCGCAAGGCCGCCCCAACCCGTCAAGAGAGCACGTGTTTAGAAGCGCACAGACCAGCGTGCGGTGGCGCCATGGTCGCGGCTTTCACTGCCGAACTGGCCGCTGTAGCCCAGCTCCAGCTGCTGCCGCGGGGTCAGCCACGCCGCCAGGCCCAGCTCGGCCACGACGGCGTTGTCGGCAATCGGTGCGCCCTCGACTGCAAAGGTGGTGCTGCTGTTGGCGAAGGCCAGGTTGGTCACCTGGCTGCGGTCACCGAAGGCGCGGCGATAGCCCACGCCACCGCGCAGGTGCATCCAGCTGTCCTGCTGGAACGATGCCTTCAGGCCCTTGTCGAAGCGCAGGCCAGCGGTGGCGATGGTGGTGCCGGTGTCGTCCACCTTGCCGTGCAGTGCGGCCGCGCCGCCACGCTCGTTGATCTGCTTCAGGTCCACTTCCACGCGGGCGACCTGCAGGTACGGCTCCAGCCCGCCTTCCGCATTGCCGAAGCGGTAGCCCGCTTCGATGAAGGCCTGGCGCGTACGTGCGTTGTAGCGCGCGCTGAGGCTGTCGCTGAAGCCGGCGAAGGCAACATCACGCGTGCTCTTCACTTCGTTGCGGCTCCATGCCACGCCACCACGCAGGCCGAAGCCGCCCCAGGTGTGGCTGGCATAGGCGCCGAAGTGCGTGTTGTCGATCTTCGACTTGGCACGACGCTCCTGCTGCTTCACGTCGGTGCGGCCTGTACCGGCCAGCACGCCGATCTGCCAGCCACCGAACTCGCGGTCGATGCCGACCAGCAGGCCGTTGCTGTTGGCGTCGGTGCGCGCGGTGTTGCTGTTGCCATCCAGCTTGCTGTTGCCGCCCAGTGCCTGCACCCAGGCGCCGGTGGCATCACCCGCATCGGCACCGGGTGCGGTGGCACCGGCACGACGTGACAGTGCGGCATCGCGCACATAGCGGCTGCCCTCGACCAGGGCCAGCGCCGTGGCCGGATGCAGCTCGCCGCTGAGGCCATCGAGCACGCCACCCACCTGTTGCGGGAACAGTTGGGTCAGCGGCTTGGGCAGGCCCTGGTTGATCGCCAGTCCATCGGCCACCGCCGCGGCCGCACGCTGGTTCGGCGTGGTGGCGGCGCTGGCGAGCGAGGCACCCCGGGTCACGTCGATGCGGGTGCCATTGGCGCCGTAGGCCAGGCTGAACTGCAGGAACGGCGAGAACGCGCTGAAGTCGGTTTTCGCGAACTGGCCGCTGACACCGCCGTCGGCGCGGATGAAATTGAACTGCTCGCCGAGGTAGTAGGTACCCGGCTCCGGCAGCGCGACCAGGGTGCCGCCGAGAGTGGCGGTGCCGGTTACGTGCAACTGGTCACTGCGGCCGCCCGGGGCAAGTTCGGCGGCATAGACGCCGGTTGCACCCTGCACGTAGTTGCCGTTGATGGTCAGCGTGCCGATCGAATTGCCGGGCGCGATGATGCCGTCCACACGGGTGTTGCCCAGCGTGCCGATGCCCTTCAGCAGGCCGTTGGCACCGACCGTGGTGGTGCCGCCGGTCTGCGTGCCGTTGAAGGACACCACGCCACCGTTGACGGTCAGGTTGCTGTCCTTCAGCAGGCCGCTGGCGCTGACCGTGCTTACGCCACCGGTGGTGTTCAGCGCGGTGGAGACCAGGCTGCCGTTGAGCAGGAACTGGCCACCCTGGACGTCGATCGCTGACGTGAGCGTGTTGGCACCGTTCAATTCCAGCGTGCCGTCCTGCAGCATTGCGCCGTTGAAGGTGTTGTTGCCGCTCAGGCGCAGCCAGCCGATGCCGGACTTGGTCAGCTTGCCGGGGCCGCCGATATCGTTGGTCCAGTCATCCCAGGCATCGCCTTCCCAGACCTTCAGGCCGCCGGCCTTCTGGTTCATTGCCACGTTGGTATCCACGCGCAGCGAGCCATAGCCTTCGATGGCCTTGCGCAGGTCGACCATGCCCCAGCCGTAGGTTGCGTCGATACCCGGCGCGCCGAGATCGCGGGCGGTGGTCAGCAGCACGTCGCGGACCTGGGCGTTGTCCAGATACGGGAAGCGCTCCATCAGCAGGCCAAGAGCGCCGGTGATGTGCGGCGCGGCCATCGACGTGCCGGTCTTGGTGCCATATACGTACTGGGTGTTCTCGCTGTCGATGATCAGGCGGACATAGGCGGAAGTGTTCTCGACGCGCCCCTGGATATCACCAGACACGATGGTGCTGAGAATGTCGGTGCCGGGGGCCGAGATGCACCAGTTGGCGGCAACGCCACAGATGCTGGAACTGCCATCGATCACGTAGTCGGTTTCGCCCGCAGCGGCGTTGGGCCGGCGGACGTTGGCCACGGCCAGCCAGTACGGTTCCAGTTCGGGCTTCCAGCGTGGCATCGAGGCGGTGATGCCGGCAACCGCACCGCTGCCATTGCCGGCCGACCACACCTGGATGAGGGTGGAGCCGGGGGCATCGCCATCGCTGGCGTAGATGCTGCCGTACACGCCGTAGTCGGCACCGATGTTGGCGTACTGCTGGTCCAGCGCGGCGGCGGTCATGTTGCGCGTGGAGATGCCCCAGCTGTGGTTGATGGCGCGCACGCCCTGCGCCTGGATCTGTGCATACATGTCCAGCGTGGCGGCATCGTCCGGATCGGTTCGGTAGACAGCACGCGGACGATAGTAGTTGTCCGGATCCAGGCGCCACTCGTAGTAGGTGTCGCCGAACACGCGGGCGGCGGTGAGGTCCGCACCAAAGGCCACGCCATGCATGCCGGTGCCATTGCGGTTGGCGCCGATGGTGCCAAGCACATGTGTTCCGTGATCGGCATAGCTGAAGCCATAGGGCTGGCCGGCGGCGATCAGGCGTGCCGCCAGTGCGGCCGGAACGCCGGCGCCGAGTCCGTAGTAGTTGTAGCCGGGCTGTTCGCCGCGGGTCTGCCCGCAGGCACCGGTACCTGCGACGACACCCGGCGTCGCGCAGTCGGCACCGATGGTGATGCTGGTGGTATTGCGTCCTGCAAACTCCGGATGCGCCAGCGCGGAGCCCGAGTCGAACAGCGCAAGGCGTACGCCCTTGCCGGTCAGACCGCGTGCATAGGCGTAGTCTGCGCCCATCGCACCCAGGCCCCAATCGGCGTTGAATTCATCGCTGCGCCAGCTGGCCGGATTGCCTGGGTTGCCGAGAACGGCGGTGCTGCTGGCGGCAGGTGCAGTGGCCGTGGCTGCAGGCGCCGTGCTGGAAGCGGGCTGCGCCCACGCAGCCTGCAGCTGGCGCTGCTGCTGCCAGGCATCGAGTGATTCGCTGGCCATGGTCGGGAGTGCGGTGACCAGCAACAGCGAGCTGGCGACGGCAAGCGCCAGCGGGCGGTGCGACAGGGAGCGGGACGAACGGCCGTACAGCGGGTGATTCATCGGACAACTTCCTTGATTGACGGACAACAAGGCCGTTAACCCCGCAGCGCGCCGATCACCCCCAGTGGTGTGAAAGAAATTTAATGAATAGGTTAATGTTCCGTGACACGGGCGTTCACTCCATCTCCCGGAGGCCTCGCTACCGTGGCCCGGCCTGGGCTCACCAGGCTTATCAAGGAGTGATGTCGATGCGTACTTTCAGGAAAATGATCGTGGGTGCGGTGTTCGCCTTGGCCTGCAGCGGTTCGGTTGCTGTGGCTGGGCCGATTCCGCCATGCGATCTTCCCTGTTGGAAGGCTTACCAGGCGTGTCTGTCCGGTGGCGGTGATGCGATGGAATGCCAGTACGAATACGATCGTTGCATCATGGATCGCTGCGGCGCCGTGTAAGCAGTGGCAACGCAGGACTGATGGCGAGCCCCGTCATTGACGGGGCTCTTCTGTTTCAGTGCAACGGACGCCTGCGATCAGTGCTGGCGCGCGGCCCGCAGTGCGTTGCAGTCCCAGATCGCCATCAGCGCATCCACGGCAGCATGCAGCTCGGTGGCACGGCGCCCATCCCGGGCCTGGATGGCGATGCCCTTGAGGAACACGTCGAAGGCGGTGGCCAGCGCGGTGCAGTCGACGTCCGGGCAAAGTTCGCCCACATCACGGCCAGCCTGCACGCAGGCGGTGATGGCCTGGCTGGTCTGCCGGCGCGCCTGCTCGACCTGTGCGGCGATGTCCTCATGGCCTTCGAAACAGTTCAGGCCGGACAGTACCGCCATGCAGCCGCGCGGGCGGGTGCGCGAGGTCTGTGCGGTCACAGCGGCATGCAGGGTGCGTCGCATCGCCTCGCGTGGGCCGTCGGTGGTGTCCGCCAGCAAAGTGGCCAACTGGCCGCAGGACTGCATGTAGAGCGACAGGCATTCGCCGAACAACGCCTCCTTGGAGCCGAACGCCGCATAGAAGCTTGCAGGCGAAAGCCCTCCCAGCGCGCTGCGCAGGTCGTTGAGCGTGGTTGCCTCGTAGCCGCGTTCCCAGAACAACAGCATCGCTTGTTCCACAGCGTCGTCGCGGTCGAATTCGCGGGGGCGGCCAGTGCGCGCCATGAGTAAGCCAGGGTCAGGGGAATGACTTAAAGACTAGTCATTCCAGAATTCATTGACAAGTCAGCCGGTGGCACTCAACTTATGGAGCGTACATTCCATAACTGATGCAGGGAGTTTGAACATGATCAGCCAGTTGACCAGCGGCAACTTCGACATGGCCGTACGCAACGCGCCGGGCGTGCACGTAATCCGTTTCTGGGCCGAGTGGTGTCACCCATGCCGGGTGATGCAGCCGATGTTCGAGCAGGCAGCGGATGAGTTGAACAGACTGGTTCATTTCGCTGAGGTGAACATCGACGAATCGCCGGCGCTGGCCAACGAGTTCGGCGTGATGAGCATTCCGACCATGGTGGTGGTGCGCGATGGCAAGCCGGTGGCCCGCACCGTTGGCGCGTTGCCGAAGAGCGCGATCACCCAGCTTGCGATGAGCCATCTGGGCTGAGCACGCTTGCAGGCCATGCACGCAGCGGCGAGGATGGGGAATCGCATCGGAGCCGCCGCACATGGCCGTCAAACGTGTCGTCGCCAACATCGCCACGCCTGACCCTGCGCGTGCCGCAGCGTTCTATGGCGAGCTGCTGGGCATGCCGGTGGTGATGGACCACGGCTGGATCATCACCCATGGCGGCGAGGGCAGCGCGCTGGCGCAGGTCAGTTTTGCCAGTGAAGGGGGTTCCGGCACCGCAGTGCCGGACCTGTCGATCGAAGTGGACAATCTGCAACAGGTACTGGAGCGCATGCGCGCGGCCGGCATCCCGCTGGAATATGGCCCCGCCGATGAGCCCTGGGGGGTGCGCCGCTTCTTCGTCCGTGACCCGTTCGGGCGGTTGTTGAACATCCTCGCCCACATCTGAGCAGCAGAAAGCCCGTCAGCGACGTTTGGCACCGGTTGGTGGCACGCCGACCATGCGCAGGCAATCGGCCTGCACGGCTTCGATGAACGCATCGGCATCCTGTGTCGGCGTGGCGATCAGGTCGTCGGCGGCGCCGTGCACGCCGGCGTAGATCAGCGAGGCGGTGACCTGCGGCGCTGGAAGCTGCCACAGTCCAGCGGCGTTGCCCGCCTCGAGGATGCCCAGCAGTTGCTGCTGGATCGCATTGCGTTCGGCATTGCCGCGCTGGTGGTGGTGATGGTTGGCGTACACCACATCGTGCAGTGCATGGGTGCGCACGTAGAGCTCGATGTTGGCGCGGATCCAGGCACGCAGGCGTGCCACGCCATCGCCGTCGGGCTGCTGCTGCACCGTCTGGTCGACCGCTTCCATGAACTGCCGCGTGTAGCGTTGTGCCAGCGCCTGCTGGATCTCGGTGCGCGAGGCGAAGTAGGTATAGAACGTGCCCTTGGCCACATCAGCCGCGGCGACGATGTCGCTGATGGTGGTGGCGTCTACCCCCTTTGACAGGAACAGTGCCTGCGCGGCGTCCATCAGTTCTTCCTGACGGGTTTCCGCGGGCTTGGTGCGAGGCCTGGCGACAGCTGGGGTCTGCATGGTGGGCAAGGTCCGGGTGCGACGGTGGCCATTCTAGCTGTCCTACGGCATTGACTGACCGCCAGTCATTGACCGACGGTCAGTCAATGGCTACGATGCGCGGACGTCCTCCCCCGGGATCCACCCATGCAGCGTTTCCAACGTCCGGCCCTGGTGCTGGCCGCCTACCTCGGCACGTTCCTCGCGTCGCTGGACATCAGCATCGTCAACGTCGCGCTGCCGACCCTGCAGCAGGCGTTGAATACCGACATGGCCGGCCTGCAGTGGGTGATCAATGCGTATGCGATCGCGTTGTCGGCGCTGATGCTGTCGGCGGGGCCGCTCGGGGACCGTTACGGTCATCGGCGGATGTGGCTGCTCAGCGTCGCCACCTTCACTCTTGGCTCGTTGCTCTGCGCCTGTGCCGGCAATCTTGCGACGCTGGTGGCTGGACGCGCGGTGCAGGGCATCGCGGGCGCGCTGCTGATTCCCAGCGCGATGCCGATTCTCAGTCATGCATTCCCTGATCCGCGCCAGCGCGCGCGGGCGATCGGTGGCTGGTCGGCGTTCAGTGCGCTGGCCCTGGTGCTTGGCCCGCTGCTGGGAGGCGTGCTGGTACAGCGCGTCGGATGGCCCAGCATCTTCCTGATCAACTTGCCGTTGGGCCTGCTCGCACTGGCGCTGGGCGCCTGGGGAATTCCGGAGCGGCGGCATCCGCAGCACGCTGCGCTGGACCCTGCCGGGCAGCTGCTCAGCGTCATCGCCCTGGGTGCGCTGAGCTATGGCCTGATCGCGATCGGCGCGCATGGCCTGCTGGCCCCGGTGACGCTGCTGGCGCTGGGCGTGGCAGCTGCCGGGTTGATCCTGTTCGGCATCGTCGAACGCCGGGTGGCACGCCCATTGCTGCCGCTGGACCTGTTTGCCGACCGCCGCTTCGGCATGTTCAACCTGGCCTCGTTCGTGCTGGGCTTCACTGCCTATGCCAGCCTGTTCTTCCTGTCGCTGTTCTTCCAGCAGGCGCAGGGGCACAACGCTGCGCTGGCAGGCTCCCAGTTGGCCCCGCAGTTCCTGTTGATGGGTGCCGTCTCGCTGTTGTTCGGGCGTCTGGTCGCCCACCTCGGGCTGCACGCCGCGCTGGTGCTGGGCTATGCCCTGGCCGGGGCGGCGCTGTGCGCGATGGCCACGTTCGAACCGGCTACTTCGCACGCCTATTCCAGTGCTGTGCTGGTGCTGCTTGGCATTGGAATGGGGCTGGCAGTGCCGGCGACCGGCATGGCGGTCATGGCCAGCGCGCCGGTCGAGCGCGCGGGTATTGCCTCAGCCACGATGAACGCGTTACGTCAGGCAGGCATGAGCCTGGGCATCGCGCTGCTGGGCAGCCTGATGGGCCAGCGCGCCGTGCAGCAGTTCGCCGCGTCCGCGCAGGCGGCCGGGCAGCGGGGGCTGGTGGCACAGGCGCGCGAACTGATCCTGCAACCGGGCTCGATGCACGCCACGCCGCAGATGCTGACGTGGTATCGCAGTGCGATGGCCAGTGGTTTCGGATGGGCGATGGCTGTGGCCGGTGCGCTGGCCCTGCTTGCGGCGCTCGGGCTGTATCGGCAGCGCGCACCGGCCTGACGCGCTGCATTCAGCCCTGCTGGCGTTGCGGACCCGCTGCCGTGCGTTCGATCTCCTGAGGCTGTTGTTGCTGCTGGCGCGCATTGGCGTGGCGAGCGTGTCCACCTTCACGACCGATCTCGGCCATGTGCTGGCGGTTGCGGCTGATCGCCTCGCCGCCTTTGCGGCCTGCGACACGTGCCTCGGCCGGACTGAATTCATGCGCGTTCCCGGAGGCATGTGCGGCGCGCCCGCCCTTGGCAGCGATCGCGCGCTGCTTTTCCTGGTCCATTGATGCGAAACCCCGGTTGGAGCTGCGCGGGTTCTGCTCAGTCATGTGAAATCTCCTGCGGTGTGGGCGTCGCCTTCGTAGACGACGGCATCCATGCTTGGCCATCGCACGCTAAGTCCAGGTCGCCATCTTGGCCACGATTTTCACGCGCCCTGCGCACGGGGCTGATCACGCAGCCATTCAGTCAGGTGCTGCCTTCGCTGCCGCCAGTGCCATGCCACTGACCACCGACGCGATCGTCTCTACGTCTGCCAAGGGAGCTCCCTGGTTCAGTCGCGCCTGCAGAGCCCCATGGGAGACCGCGAAGACGATCGCTTGGCCGAGCAGGGCGTGGGTACGCAGCACCGTCTCGGCGCTGGATGGCTCGCTGCCGCGCAGGCACGCTACGCACGCGGCCAGCGTGGTGTGCAAGGGTTCGAACAGCGTACGGTGGGCGCTGGCGAACGCGGCCGTCGGTTGGATCTGTTCGCGCGCCAACAGCAGCGTGCGTGGACCCGCATCCGGCGCCGACAGCAAGGCTTGGACGAATGCCCGCATCAACTGCTGCAGCTGCTGCGCGGCCTGCCGCGCGCCGTTGGGTGGCGTTGCCGGCAGCGGCAATCGTTCGGCAATGGCTTGAGCGCAGCGCTGCAGCACGGCGGCATACAGTTCCTGCTTGCCACCGAAATGATAGGGAATGGCTGACTGGCTGCAGCCGGCCATGTCCACCAGCTGGCGGGTACGCACACCCTCCACGCCGAACGCGCTGAACAGCTGCAGCCCCGCGTGCAGCAGTCGGCCTCGGGTCTGCCCGCTGCGCGTCTCGGCCGCGCGCCGTCGTGCCGGTGTCTGCAGATGGGCGATGAACTCAGGCATCGGCCTGCATCAGCCGTGTCGAGTTTTCATTGAGCGCGGTACCCGCGTCCGCGCCGACGATGACCGTACCGCCGATGTTGGCCATGTGCCGGCCGAATGCACAGTTCGGTTCGAAGGCGAAGCACATGCCGGCCTGCAGGGGCAGTTCGCGCCCGACAGTCGGCAGCGGCGCGATGTGCGCATAGCGCGCGGCCTCCGGCAGCGCTTCGATGCCCGGTGCACGGCCGAAGCCAATCGGTCCATAGGGGTTGAGGCTGTGGACCAACGGATGCACGTGCCAGCCGCCCGCCTCCAGCAGGGGCGCTTCCATCGCGTCGACGACATCGCCGAAGGTATTGCCCACGCGCAGTGCGGACAGGCCTGCTTCGTAGCTGCTGCGGGCGACGGCAGCGGCGCGATGGATGTCGTCGTGCACCTCGCCAATGGCAACCGCGGCCTGATGCTGGGTTTCCATCAGCCCGTACAGTGCGAAGATCTCCGACAGCACCAGGTCACCATCGCGCAGAATGCGCGGCGGCTGCGCACGATACTGCCAGGCGGGTGGTCCCCAGCCCACATACTCCGGACCCGAGCCGAGCAACACCTCGGCGGTATAGCCCCCCAGCGAGAAACAGTCGGCGGTCACTGCGGCAACCAGTTCGGCTTCCGAAACACCGGGGCGAGCAGTGGCACGCAGCGCCTCGCTCATGGATTCACCGATCCAGGCGGCATGCGCAATCAGCGCCAGTTCCTCCTGGCTCTTTACCGAGGCGCGCTGGAAGAACGCACGATATACCGGTACGAATTCCGCGTTCGGCACCGCCGCCTGCATGCCCTGCAGGGTGCGCGCGGGCATCGCGCCGTCGAAGTAGAACGGTGGATAGGGCTCCAGCCCCAGCACGCCGATACGTGCCGTGTGCAGGCCACATTGCTGCAGCCAGCGGCCAACCTCCAGACCGGATTTTCCAACCCACAGCTGTTCGGGTGCGATCCACTGCAGGTCGCCGCGCAGGCAGGCCTGCAGGTGGTCGGCAATCATCAGCGAGGCAAAGGTGAACACCCGTGGCGGCTGGTCGCCGACGAACACCACGATCGAGCCTGGCCGGTCATTGGTGAAGTAGCAGTCCGGCGAGAACCCGGCCGGTGCGGCGGCTTCCCGGTCGCCATGCACAACCAGGGCATCGAGGCGTTCACTGGCCATGAGGTCGCGGGCCAGGGCCCAGCGGCGGTCGCGTTCCATCAGGCTGAGCGGTGCGGGCGGCGTGCGCATGAGGAGTATTCCAGGGGAAGGAGCGCGCAGGCTCGATTACGCAGTTGAATGAATCAACCGCTTGAATCGGCATTGCACGTGCGCTGCTGCGGGGGCAGCTGAAGTCGGCGATTGCGCAGCGTTGTCGATGATCATGATGGGGCCACCGTCGCTGTTGATAGGATGCGCAACAACGCCACTCGCTTGGCCACGACAGGGAAGTAGAACATGAACAGGATTGGATTGATCGCAGTGCTGGCCTGTACCGCTCCGGTCCATGCAGCCAGCCCCCTGTTGTCCGGCAGCTTTGTCCACGTCGGCTATTCGGCTACCGACGAACAACTACCGGCTGCGCAGTTGCCGCTGTTCCTGGATGAGCTGCAGGACCTGGGCAACGACACGATCATCCTCGGTCAGGTGCGTGCCACTCGTGCCGGCGTCGGCTGCGCCAGCGGCGTGCAGGATTTCGAATGGATTGCCGGCTTTCCCGGCAAGCTCGGCACCGTGCTCGATGCGGCGGCCGCGCGCGGCATGAAGGTCGTGGTCGGCACCACCTACAGCTCGGGGCAGTGCGCCACCTTCTGGCAGGGGCAGAACGCAACGGCCGTGGCACAGGATGCGGCGCAGTCGCTGGCCCAGCTGGGCCAACAGTACGGATCGCATCCGGCGTTCGCTGGCTGGTACATCACCGACGAGCCAGCACAGGTGCCGGCTGATCGCGCGCCGTTCTACCGTGCGATCGTGACGGCGCTCAAAGGCAGTACACCCTCGCGGCCGGTGATGGTGGCCCCCTACCTGGCGTCATCCAGCGTGGATCCGGCCAGCGTGGGCCGGGCTGCTGCACAGTTCCGTACGGCCACCGGCGTGGATGTGCAGATCTGGCAGGACGGCATCGGCGCCGCCTCGCATGCACGCCTGTTCCAGTGGGATCGCCCGGGTCATTCGACCGAGGCGTATTACGAGGCGCTGTCGGTGGCGCTGGGGGCCAGCGGCCTGTGGGCCGACATCGAACTGTTCAACCATGGCAGTCCTTTATTCCTGGAAACCGGCAACGGATTGTCCGGTGCCTATCGCTCCGCGTCGGTGCAGCGCATCAACCAGCAGTTGTGGAGCGCGCGTTCGGCCGGCAAGCGCGTTGCCTGGCTCAACCAGTACCACATGTCCGAGGTGGTCGGCCCCGGCCAGGGCTATGCCGAATCGCCGCGGCTGATGAACACCTATCGCGGGCTGTATGGGCTCGGCGCGTCCTACCTCGTCGATCCGGTGCAGACCACGTACAGCTACAGCGTGGCACCGGATGCGAACTATCCGGACAGCAGTGGCCACGAGCTGTTCGATCGTCGGGTGGGGGATCCGCGCAACCCGATGGATGCAGGCTGGGTAGGCGTGCATGGCAACGCCAGCATCACTATCGACCTGGGCCAGCGCCGGCGGGTGGACTGGATCGGCCTGCATACGATGACCCGCCCGGCGTGGGGCATCGTCACGCCGACAGCTGTGGACGTGATGTGTGCCGAGCCGGGCGCCGCTGCGGTGAAGATCGGTGTGCTGTCGGCGCCATTCACCCAGGCCGGACTGAGCGGTTCGACCGGAGAGGAATACGTGCTGGGCAACGCCGCGCCGCTGGCCGCGCAGTGCCGCACGCTGGAGCTGCGGTTGGCCAATGGCAGCTGGACGTTCCTCAGCGAAATCGAGATGGCGGTCGAGCAGTAAGCGCCTCAGCGTTGGGGCGTGCCGCGCAGTCGCTGCGCGAACGGTCGCTGTTCAAGTGCCTGCAGTGCCTCGCGCAGCACCTGCTCCAATGACTGTCCAAGATCGGCATCGAGGCTGCGCGCCGCGCGTGCCGTGGCCTGCCACTGCGCCTGCAGCGCCGGCAACGCCTGCAACGCGCGCGGGCTCAGCTGCAGGATGCGCTCGCGGCTGTCTTCACCGACCGCAGCGTGCAGCCAGCCGTCGCGCACCATTGCTGAAACCGTCTGGCTGAGCGCCGAATGGCTGAGCCCGCAGGCCAGTGCGAGATCCTTGATGCGGCAGGGTCCCTGCGCCATCAGCGTGCGCAGCACCGGGGTGTAGCGCGGCCGGTAGTCCAGCTTCAGGTCGCGGTAGGCCTGCTCGACCGCCGGGTCCAGCTGGTCGAGCAGGGCCCGCAGCAGTGTTCCCAGGGTGGCATGTTGGAGATCCATGGTGGCGATGATATATAAGCACTTATATATCATCAACATGGGGTGCGGTCATGGCGGTTTCGTGGATGCTGGGCGCGCTGCTGGCGGCGTCCTGCCCGGCCCAGGACGCGGTGCTGCAGGCGGCGGCCACGGCGATACAGGCGCAGTACCTGGACGTGGCCGAAGGCGCGCACATTGCCGAGGCCGTTCGCGGCTGGTCCACCCAGCAGCGCTATGTGGACAGCTGCGCGGACCCCAAGGCGTTCAGCGCACGCTTGAACCAGGATCTGGACGTGTTCGATGGCCACTTCCATGTCGAGCGGGTGGATGCCCGCGCCGGCCAGGACGACTGGCTGATGGCCTGGCGCGCGGATGCGCGCAGCAATGGTGCGGGCGTGCGCGAGGTGCGGGTGCTGGAAGGCAACATCGGTTACCTGCGCCTGAGCACCTTCTATCCGCTCGATCTGGCCCGGCCGAAGCTGGCCGCAGCCTTCACCCTGCTGGCCGACACCGATGGCCTGGTGCTGGACCTGCGCCAGAACGGTGGTGGCGATGACGGCAGTGCGGACCTGCTGGTGCGGACCCTGCTGGCGGCGGAGATCACCCAGGTGCAGTCACTGCAACGCCGTGGCCAGCGCCGTCCGGTACCGTTGCCACCGGCGAGCCTGGGGCTGTACCTGAAGCCGCTGGTGGTGCTGATCGACCGCCGCACCGGGTCGGCCGCCGAATTCGTCGCGTACTCGCTGCAGGCGCAGGGGCGGGCACGTGTCGTTGGTAGTCGAAGTGGCGGCGCGGCACATATGTTCGATGATCCTGTGCTGCTGCCGGATGGCTATCAGATCAGCATTCCCGACCGGCAGCCGATCAACCTCCGTACCGGAACCAACTGGGAACGCACCGGCGTCACGCCTGATGCAGCAGGCGGTGACGATCCGCTGTTCGTCGCCCGCCAGCTGCTGGCCCAATCGGTATCGCCAGAATGAACGCACAATTGCAACCGTGCCCTATCGCAGACGACATGCGGCGTGCCTAGAATCGAAACATCCCGGTAGTTCCCGGGCGCTTCGAGTGAATGGACTCAATGAAGATTCTGTTGACCGGCAGTTCCGGGCGGATCGGGCGCGCCATCTTCGGCGCGTTGGCCGCTGCCCATGAAGTGGTGGGGCTGGATCGCAGCCCATTCGCCACCACCCGCATCATTGCCGATGTCACCGATCGTCAGGCCGTGATGCGGGCAGTGCAGGGCGTCGACGCGGTGATCCATACCGCCGCCCTGCACGCACCCCATGTCGGCTTGGTGCCGGATGCGGTATTCCAGCAGATCAATGTGGAGGCGACTGCACACCTGTTGCAGGCTGCCCGCGAGGCCGGTGCACGCCGCTTCGTGCTGACCAGCACCACGGCGCTGTATGGCCATGCGGTGGTGGCGGGCGGTTGCCGCTGGATCGATGAAGATACCGAGCCGCTGCCACGCACCATCTACCATCGCAGCAAGCTGCAGGCCGAGGCGTTGGCTGAAGCCGCTGCGGCGCCGGGCTTCAGCGTGCGCGTGCTGCGCATGGCCCGCTGTTTCCCCGAGCCACCGGAGCGGATGGCGATGTTCCGCCTGCACCGCGGTATCGACGCGCGCGACGTGGCCAGCGCACATGCCGCGCTGCTGCACGATGAGGGCGCTGCCTTCGCACGCTACATTGCCTGCGCACCGACGCCGTTCCTGCGTGAGGATTGCCTGGAACTGGCGACCCAGCCGCGCAGGGTGCTGGCCCGCCGCGCCCCGCAGTTGCTGGCCGAGTTCGAGCGCCGTGGCTGGCCGCTGCCGCTGAGCATTGACCGCGTCTACGACAGTGCACTGGTGCGCAGCACATTGGGCTGGCAGCCGCGCTTCGGCCCGGACGACGTGCTGCAGCAGTACGCGGTTGGCAGTATCGAGGTGCTGCCGCGGGCGGAATGGATCAAGGACCGCGTGGCCGAGTAGGGCGGCAGCGGGGCGGGTTCCTGACCCGACCCTGAGCAGGTTCAGGAATGTGCAGATGGACCGCCTCAACCTCGTTCGCAGGCGGCCGCTAACCCGGTGCGCTTCCAGCGCCGGGCGTGTCCCGGCGGCCGGTGGCCTGCGCGACGGATCGCGCACCTGCGCGGTGCCCTCGCGGTGCCGGTCGTCCTGAACTGCCTTGCGGATCCTTCCATGCCTTCTCCCCGTTCCGCCGCTGCCCGCCGCCCGGGCAGCATCGCCCACAAGCTGATGCTGGGCACCGCTGCGATCGCGCTGCTGTGCTTCGGCCTGACTGCGTTCCTGATCTACCGCCAGGCCAGCGCCAGCCTGATCGACGCCTCGCGCCAGACCATGGCCAGCGAAGCCACCGCCGAAGCCCGCCAGGTCGCGGCCGATCTGGGCACCGCCTTTGCCAGCAACGACGCCATGGTCGAGGCCGTGCTCGCCCAGCGCGCGCGCGGCGATGTTCCGGACCGTGCCAGCCTGGCTGCCGTGCTGGGCGAGCAGCTGCGCACCCACCCCGAGTGGCTGGGCAAGAGCACCATGTGGGAGGCCGACGCCTTCGATGGCAAGGATGCCGAGTACGTCAACACTGAAGCGCACGATGCCACCGGTCGTTACATGAGCTACTGGGCCTGGCACGATGGCAAGCCGCAGCAGTCGACGATGACCGACTACACCGAGACGGCCAGTGGCTCCGGTGACTGGTACATGGTGCCCAGCCGCGACAAGCTGGCGAAGGTAAGCGAGCCCTATGCCTACGACATCGGTGGCCAGCAGGTGCTGATGAGCACGCTGAGCACGCCGATCATCGAAAACGGCCGGTTCCTCGGTGTATTCACTGTGGACTTCTCGCTGGCGGCGCTGCAGAAGCACCTGGCCACGCTGAAGCCGATGGGCGCCGGGCGCGTCGAACTGCTCTCGCCGAATGGCGTAGTGCTGGCCTCGGCCAATGCCGCCGAAATCGGCAAGCCACGTGGCGACGCATTGACCCGCAGCATGCTGGCAGACATCGCCGCCGACCGCCGGTTCGAAGCCTTCACTCCGGATGCCGCCGGCAACGTGCGCGTATACGTGCCGCTTCGTGTGGGCGATGCGCCGCAGCGCTTTGCACTGGGTGTGGTGATGCCGCACGCGGTGATCGTGGCCGAGGCGCGCCAGCTGCTGTGGCTGACCCTGCTGGTTGGCGTGGTGGCCGCGCTGACGCTGAGTGCCGGTGTCTATGTGCTGCTGCGCCGGTTGGCGATCCGCCCACTGGCCGAAGCCGTGCGCGTGGCCGGCGACGTCGCCGCGGGCAAGCTGGACAGCACCCTGCCGGCACGCAGCAACGACGAAGTGGGCCGCCTGCTGGACGCGATGCAGGGCATGCGGGGGCAGCTGCAGTCGGTGATGGCGGCGCAGGCGGAAATGGCGCGTCGCCATGACGCCGGTGAAATCAGCTACCGCATGGACGCCTCGGCGTTCCCGGGTGAGTACGGCCGGATGGTGGCTGACAGCAACCAGCTGGTGGCCTCCAGCAACGCCGTCACCCAGCGCCTGGTCGACGTGATGCAGCGCTATGCGGTGGGTGACCTGAGCGTGGACATGGAAGCGCTGCCGGGCGAGAAGGCGGTGTTCACCGCTGCAATGGCCACCACCAAGAGCAACCTGGCGGCGATCAACGATCAGATCCAGCAGCTGGCCGCTGCCGCAGCAGCCGGTGATTTCGCGGTGCGCGGCGACACGCTGCGCTTCGACCACGACTTCCGCCGCATGGTGGAAACCCTCAACACCATGATGCAGGTCAGCGACCACAACCTGGCCGAGCTGTCGACGCTGCTGCGCGCGATTGCCGCAGGCGACCTCAGCGCGCGCATGCAGGGCGACTTCCACGGCGTGTTCGCGGTGATGCGCGACGATGCCAACAGCACCGTGCAGCAGCTGACCCAGATCGTTGGCCAGATCCAGCAGTCGGCGGCCAGCATCCGCCTGGCGGCGGGTGAGATTGCCGCCGGCAACAGTGACCTGTCGCGCCGCACCGAGCAGCAGGCGGCGAACCTGGAAGAGACCGCGGCCTCGATGGAAGAGCTGACCTCCACGGTGCGCCAGAATGCCGACCACGCGCTGCAGGCCAACACCCTGGCCGGCTCCGCAGCGGGCGTGGCCAGCGAAGGCGGGCAGGTGGTCAGCCAGGTAGTGCAGACCATGGAACAGATCGAGGCCTCCTCGCAGCGCATTGCCGAGATCATTTCGGTGATCGATGGCATCGCGTTCCAGACCAACATCCTGGCATTGAACGCGGCGGTGGAAGCGGCGCGTGCCGGCGAACAGGGCCGCGGATTCGCCGTGGTCGCCAGCGAAGTGCGCGCGCTGGCCCAGCGCTCGGCAGGTGCGGCCAAGGAGATCAAGGAGCTGATCGACGCTTCGGTGGCGCAGGTCGGCGCCGGTGCACAGCTGGTGCACGGCGCGGGCCGCACCATGCAGGAAATCGTCGGCCAGGTCGGCCGAGTGAACGAGATCATGGCCGAGATCTCGGCAGCCTCGCGCGAGCAGTCGGCGGGCATCGAGCAGGTCAACCAGACCGTGGTGCAGATGGACGAGACCACCCAGCAGAACGCCGCACTGGTGGAAGAGGCCAGTGCCGCCGCGCGTGCGATGGAAGAACAGGCCGAGCAGCTGGCGGTGGCGGTCTCGCGCTTCCGCCTGCAGGCCGAGCCGGTGGCTACGGTCCGCCGCGCGGCCTGATCCTGTTGCGCGCACATGAAGACGCCCGGCCAAGGCCGGGCGTCTTCATTTCTGCTTGATGCTATGCCAAGCCGGAGTGCGGCGGCAGCATCGCGTCAGAACATGCCTTCGAAGGGATTCCAGCTGGCTTTGCCCTTCACCTGCTCCAGGTAGTAGCTGTAGTTGGTGCTGGCGGCAACCAGGAAGTTCATGGCGATGAACAGCGGGCGCGCGATGATGTCCGGCAGGAACAGGGACACGATGCCCAGCACGAGGCCGATGCCGATCACCACCAGCGCCTTGCGCCACATGCCCAGAATGAACAGGTAGATGAAGCCGAAGAAGAAGGCGAAGAAGTTGATGTTGATCTTGAGGCGGTCGCCGAAGGACAGCGCCTTCCAGGCTTCCTTGAAGCGCGGCTCCTTCGGAGCGCCGTGCTGCTGGAAGAAATTGAAGCGGAACTGCCACTTCGGGCTGAAGCGGGAGAGGTCGACGGCGTTCATTGACGATTACGTCCTTGTAGGAAAACGGTTACATGATACGAGGCCGACGGTTCAGGAAACTACCCTCAACCGTCAAAAATGTGACGCGCCCGGCATGTGCAGGCCTGCGGCGGGGCGCCGCACCGTCACCCATCCGCCTTGTTTTTAGGATAGGGTGCGCAGTTCCGCTGCCGCCCCAGCTGAACCCGGGCGGCGGCGGGATGTCCATGGAGGTTGCATGACCACACCTGCTATACCGGAAAACGCACCGGGACCGGTGCTCCTGCCGACACCTGAAGTGGTGCAGGCACAACAACTGCTCGCACGCCAGCAACTGGCGGTAGCGATGGACCGTGCACGCACGGCCGCTACGCAGAACGCGGCCGCGGCCGCGCTGGAAAGCGAGTAATCCGCAACACCGCCGATCGCGCTGGCGTGCTGCCAGCGCGATCGCGGCGCGCGCAGCCGGTCAGAACCGCGCGGTCATGCTCATGAAGTAGCTGCGCCCGGCCACGAAGTAGTCGGTGGAGCCTTCCGCATACAGCTTCTTGTCGGCCAGGTTGCTGACGCCGCCGCGCAGGGTCAGTACCTCGTTGACGTTCCAGGCTGCGGTCAGGTCATACAGGGTGTAGGCCTTGAGGAAGGTCGTGGCGGTACCGGTCTGCTTGCCGGTGTACTGCGCCGACAGGCTGCTGGAAAACACCGTATTGGGCGTCCAGTCCAGCGACGAATAGCCGGAAAACTCCGGCGTATCGATCAGGTTCCTGCCGGTGGTCAGGTTCTTGGCTTCCTTCATCCAGGTGGCCGAGGTGCGCCAGCGCCACTGCTCGCCGAAGCGGAAGTTCAGGTTGCCTTCCATGCCGCTGGTACGCGCGCGCTGCACGTTGCTCATGCGCGTCCACCAGATGCCGTTGAACTTGCCCAGGGGCGCGTACTCGATCTTGTTCTTGAAGTCGGTATGGAAGTAGGTCAGGCCGGCATCGAACAGGTCATTGTCGAAGCTGATGCCGATCTCTCGGTTGGTGCTGGTTTCAGGGTCCAGGTCCGGGTTGCCGGCCATGTAGCAGCCACCGCGGGTATAGCCCAGCGGGATCAGCGAGGTGCAGCCGCGGCCGCCGGACTGGGTGGCCGCGCTGGGCGAGTTCTCGGTCAGGCTGGGCGCGCGGAAGCCCTTGGAAACACCACCACGTATCGTCCACTGTTCGGCCGGGTGCCAGACCAGGTAGGCGCGGGGGCTGACGTGGCTGCCGAACTTCTCATGATGATCCAGGCGTGCGCCCACGGTCAGCGCCAGCGTGCGGTGCAGCTTCAGTTCGTCCTCGACAAACAATGCCCAGGTATCCACTTCCAGGTTGGAGCCGCTGACGGCATTGCCGGCATAGTCGATCGGCGCGCGGCCGATGGTATCGGTATTGGTCAGTTCCTGGCGCTTCCACTGGCCACCGACGGCGAACTGGTGTTCAACGCCCAGGGTGAACGGCGTGGTCAGGCTGCCTTCGATGATGGTATCGGTGGCCTCGGAGCGGCCGGTGGCACCGATGTCGTTCTTGTACTCGGTCCAGTACGCGCTGAGCTTCGAGTTGCCGAAGCTCCACTTGCCATCGTGGTTGAGTGCCAGCGAGCTGCGCTTGAGTTCGCTGGCACCCCAGGCGCCTTCGTCCTGCTTTTCCAGCGAGGCGTCGATGAAGGCCTGCTGCACGCCGTGGCCGGCTTCCAGCGACAGTTCCTGCGCATCGCTGAGCTTCCACTGCAGCAACGCGTCGACATTGCGGTCCTTCTCGCCGGCGTAGGCATTGCCATAGACACCACCGTTGGAGCGGTCGGAGTCGCGGCGCATGCTGTTGGCACCGATGCGCAGGCCGAAGCGCTCGCCGAGCGGGCCGGAGAACGTCGCACCGATCTGCTGGGTATCACCGCGCTTGCCATCACCCGGGCGGGTATGGCTGTGGGTGGCGCTGCCGTTCCAGTCATCACCGATGCGCTTGGTGATGATGTTGATCACGCCGCCCATGGCGTCGGAGCCGTACAGCGACGACATTGGTCCGCGCACCACCTCGATGCGTTCGATCTGGTCGGGCGAGATCCAGTTCAGATCCTGGCGGCCGAGGTCGGGACGGTAGTTGGTCGAGGCCGAGCTGCCCATGCGCTTGCCGTCCACCAGCACCAGCGTGTAATTGGACGGCATGCCACGCAGCTTGATCTTGGACTGCTCGCCGACCGCGCTGAGGCCACCGGTCACGCCCGGCACGCGGCTGAGCAGGGTGGCCAGGTCGTGCACGGGCTGGCGCTCGATGTCCTCGCGGCTGATCACGCTGATGCTGGCCGGTGCATCCTTGATCCATTGCTGGTTGCCCGAGGCGGTGACCACCACGGTATCCAGATCCTTGGTGGAGGCATCGGCGCTGGCCTCTGCGGCGGCCAGGCCGGGCAGGGCCAGCAGGCAGGCGGTGGCCAGAGCGCAGGCCAAGCGGGTGCGCGGCAGGCGCGCGGAAGGGGTACGGAACGACAGGGACATGACGGCTTCCATCGGAGGAGGGGGACCCGGTGGAAGCAGCAGGCGCACGCAGACAGCAGGCAGCCCCCTTCCATGGGTCGTTGGGCGCTGGGTTGGAACCGGCGCAGCTGGGTGAGTCTCGGCCGTGCGGAAGACGGTGACCTGCCTGGTTAATGAAATGATAACCGTTCGCGTTTGTTACGATCCAGTACCTGGGGCGACCAAGTGACATCCGTTCCCCTGCCCCGGCACTCGCCTGCTGTTTGCTGAATGGGGACAAATCCCGGCGTAGACCTTCGCACTCGGCTTACATCCGGCGCCCTAGACTGAGCCGCATTTTCGATTCCGCCCCGTTGGAGATCGTGTGGGTTCCGGTAGTGACAGACAGCGACTGCGTGGCGTGATGCCGACGCAGCCAGGACAAGTGCGGGCGCCGGGAAAGCGCGCCGGGAACCTTGGTGCATGCAGCCCGGCCGGGATGGCCGGCCGTGCCGACTGCGCGGAGTAGGCGGCAATGGAGGTGCAGACCATCCATGCGGAAGCAGACACGTCCCGGCTTGATGCCGGCTGGACGCTGCTGCCGGCCGAATCGCCGTTGCAGATGCCCGAGCAGACCCTGCGCGAAGGCCAGCTGAAGGTTCGCCGCCACCGCACCTCGCCGCGGCTGATCGGCCTGCGCCGGTTCTATATCTTCGGCGGCACGCTGGCGATGACCGCCATCGCTACCCGGATGATGTGGCGGGTGCTATCGGCCAATGGCATCAGCGTGCTCGAGGCCTGCCTGCTGGTGCTGTTTGTCGGCCTGTTCGCCTGGATCGCGCTGTCTTTCGCCAGCGCCGTGGCCGGCTTCCTGACTGCCGTGTTCGACCGGGGGTATCGCCTCGGCATCGACCCGGACAAGCCACTGCCGACAGTGCACAGCCGCACCGCGCTGCTGATGCCGACCTACAACGAAGATCCGCGCCGGCTGCTGGCCGGCCTGCAGGCGATCTACGAGTCGGTGGCCGCCACCGGCCAGCTCGACCGGTTCGACTTTTTCGTGCTCAGTGATACCCGGCGCGAAGACATCGCACGGGCCGAGGAGCAGGTGTTCGCCGAACTGCGCGAGCGCGTGCCCGATGGCCAGGCGCGGCTGTTCTACCGCCGCCGTGGCGACAACAGCGGGCGCAAGGCCGGCAACATCGCCGACTGGGTCCGGCGCTTCGGCGGCGCCTACCCGCAGATGCTGATCCTCGACGCCGACAGCCTGATGACCGGCGACAGCATCGTGCGCCTGGTCGCGGGCATGGAGCACAACGCCGACGTCGGCCTGATCCAGACCCTGCCGTCGGTGATCGGTGGCCGCACTCTGTTCGCGCGCATGCAGCAGTTCGGTGGCCGCGTGTACGGGCCGGTGATCGCACGCGGCGTGGCCTGGTGGCACGGTGCCGAGAGCAATTACTGGGGCCACAATGCCATCATCCGCACCCGCGCCTTCGCCGATCAGGCCGGGCTGCCGGCGCTGCCGGGGCGCAAGCCGTTCGGTGGCCACGTGCTCAGCCATGACTTCGTCGAAGCGGCGCTGATGCGTCGTGGCGGCTGGGCCGCGCACATGGTGCCGTACCTGGGCGGCAGCTATGAAGAAGGTCCGCCGACCCTGACCGACCTGCTGGTGCGCGACCGCCGCTGGTGCCAGGGCAACCTGCAGCACGGCAAGGTGGTCGGCAGCCGTGGCCTGCACTGGATCAGCCGCATGCACATGCTGATCGGCATCGGTCATTACTTCACCGCGCCGATGTGGGCGATGCTGATGCTGATCGGCATCGCCATCCCGTTGTTCCAGGAAGGCATCGATTTCAACGCGCTGCTGCACCTGTCGCCCAGCGTGTACTGGCGGGCCCAGGACGAGGAACAGGTGGTGCGCCTGTTCGCGGCGACCATGGCGGTGCTGCTGCTGCCCAAGGTGCTGGGTTACCTGGCGATGCTGCTGGACCCGGTCGACCGCCGCGGGTGTGGCGGTGCCCTGCGCGCGTTCGTCTCGATGCTGGTGGAAACCGTATTGGCCGCGCTGATGGCGCCGGTGGTGATGTACGTGCAGTCGCGCGGCGTGGCCGAAGTGCTGTCCGGCCGCGATTCGGGCTGGGACGCGCAGCAGCGTGACGATGGTGGCATTTCGTGGCTGGCGCTGATCCGTGGCTACGGTGGGCTGGGGGTGTTCGGCGCCTTCATGGGCATGCTGGCCTGGGCGGTGTCGCCATCGCTGGCCGCGTGGATGGCGCCGGTGGTGATCGGCATGGTGCTGGCGGTACCGGTGGTGGCACTGACGTCTTCGCGTGGCCCCGGCGCCTTCCTGCACCGTCTTGGCCTGCTTGATATCCCCGAGGAGAACATCCCGCCGCCGGTGCTGGTACGCGCCGCGCAGCTGCGCCGGGAAGCGGCCGAACAACCGCCGCTGTACTGATCGTCCCGCGGCAGCGGCATAATGCGGCTCGAACTTGAAGGAGCCGCATCATGCTGCAAACGGTGGAACAGGAGACCGGCGCCTCGCCGCAGTGGTCGGTGATCTGGCTGCACGGCCTCGGTGCCGATGGCCACGACTTCGCGCCGATCGTGCCGGAGCTGGTGCGTCCGCATTGGCCGGCGCTGCGCTTCGTGTTCCCGCATGCACCGGTGCGGCCGATCACGATCAACAACGGCGTGCCGATGCGCGGCTGGTACGACATCGTCGGCATGGATTTCCGATCGCGCGCCGACATGGTGGGCGTGCAGGAATCGGTGGTGCAGCTGGATGCGCTGATCGCGCGCGAGATCGAGCGTGGCATCGCGCCGGAGAAGATCTTCCTGGCCGGTTTCTCGCAGGGGGGCGCGATCATCCTGACCGCCGCGCTGTCACGCACTGCGCCGCTGGCCGGCCTGATCGCGCTGTCCACCTACCTGCCCGAAGCCGACGGCGCAAAGCGCGCTGAAGGCGCCGTGCAGGTGCCGGTGTTCATGGCCCATGGCAGCAGCGATCCGGTGATTCCGCAGGCGGTGGCCGCACACAGTGCGCAGGCACTGCAGGCGCTGGGCCTGGAGGTGGAATGGCACAGTTACCCGATGGCCCACCAGGTCTGCGCCGAAGAGATCCAGGCGCTGGGTGAGTGGTTGCAGGAACGCCTGGGCGCTGCCTGACCCATGCCGCCGGCCAGCGCCCCGCCCTGGATGCCGGAACTGTGCCGCCTGCCGCGGCTGGCGGCGATGCTCGGCCTGGCCGAACTGGTGGTGGTGGTGCTGGCCCTGGCCCCGGATGGCAGCCGCCACTGGACTGTGGGCGAACTGCTGTCGGCCAGTGGTTTCGCGTTGTGGCTGGCGCTGGCCGTAACGGCCAGCCTGTGCCTGCTGCGGAACGCGTTGTCGAGGTTGCCACAGGTTCTGGGGGCGGTCTCGGCCATCGCACTGGCGACGCTGATCGCGGTGGTCTGCGCGGGCATCGTGCATGCCCTGTACGCGGTGCTTGGCGACAGCTTCGCCCGCGGCATCAGCTTCTGGCGCTTCACGCTGGGCAGCGCGGCGACGACGGCGCTGATCACTGCCTTGGCCCTGCGCTACTTCTATGTGAGTGATCGCTGGGCCGCGCAGGTACAGGCCAACGCACGCGCACAGGCCGATGCCCTGCAGGCGCGGATCCGCCCGCACTTCCTGTTCAACAGCATGAACCTGATCGCCAGCCTGCTGCATCGCGACCCGGTCGTGGCCGAGCGTGCGGTGCTGGACCTGTCCGATCTGTTCCGTGCCGCGCTGGGGGCGGGCGAGGGTGATTCCACCCTGCGTGACGAATGCGAGCTGGCCGAGCGCTACCTGTCGATCGAATCACTGCGCCTGGGCGAGCGCCTGCAGGTGCGCTGGCAGCGCGACGAACCGCTGCCCTGGGATCTTCCCCTGCCTCGCCTGGTACTGCAGCCGCTGGTGGAGAACGCCGTGCTGCATGGCATCTCGCGGCTGCCCGAGGGTGGCACCATCGAGTTGCAGCTGATGCGCGAGGGTAATGAACTGCAGATCTGCGTGCGCAATCCGGCGCCCGACCCGCAGGCCCCCGGGCTGGCCCTGGCGCGCGGTGCCGGCCATGCCCAGCACAGCATCGGCCATCGGCTGGCCTGGCGCTTCGGCAGCGCCGCGCGGATGACGGCTGGCTGGAGCGAGGGCTACTATGCCTGCCAGGTGACAGTGCCGATCCAGTGAGGGAGCGATCGTGAGGGTAGTCATCGCCGATGACGAACCGCTGGCGCGTGAGCGCCTGCGCAGCCTGCTGGCAGCGCAGGACGGCGTGGATGTAGTGGCCGAGGCCGGCAACGGCGAGCAGGCCCTGCACGCGTGCGCGGAACTGCAGCCGGACCTGGTCCTGCTGGATATCGCGATGCCCGGGCTGGATGGCCTGGAAGCCGCCCGCCACCTGGCCAGCTTCGAGCCACGGCCGGCGGTGGTGTTCTGCACCGCTTACGATGCGCATGCGCTGTCGGCGTTCGAGGCGGCCGCGATTGATTACCTGATGAAGCCGGTACGTGCCGAGCGTCTGGCCGCGGCCATCGCGCGCGCGCGCACGTTCCTGGCCGGCCGCGATGGCCAGCCACAGGACCACCGCGGGCAGCAGGCGCGCAGCATGCTGTGCGCGCGCCTGCGCGGCAGCCTGCGCTTGATTCCGCTGGACGACATCCATTACCTGCAGGCCGAAGAGAAGTACGTGGTGGTGCACCACGCGCGCGGCGAGGACCTGATCGAAGAGTCGCTGAAGTCGCTGGAAGAAGAGTTCGCCAGCCGCTTCATCCGCATCCATCGCAACTGCCTGGTGGCACGCCATGAGCTGGTGGAGCTGCGTCGTGGCACGGGTGGGCAGGTGCAGGCGATGTTGCGCCATGGCAAGCAACCGCTGGAAGTCAGCCGCCGCTGCGTGGCGACGCTGAAGCAGGAACTGCGGCATCTGTGAGTGTTCCGCGCGGCCTGCGGCCGCGACTGCTTACAGATCAACATCAAGATCAACAGCAACAGCAACAGCAACAGCGGGTCATGGCTCGGTATTTCTACGTGCTGGGTCGGGCCG